>ERZ767114.72-NODE-72-length-81027-cov-4.227993_pt1 | contig 81027 bp, 78 predicted proteins | sample MGYA00374952_ERZ767114 | MGnify/ENA primary metagenome ERZ767114 (study PRJEB28939, sample SAMN06267156) | marine metagenome | isolation source: Columbia River Estuary | place: USA:Columbia River Estuary, USA | collected 2012-05-05 ... | reverse complement strand
AGATTAAAAAACTAACAAGCATATTACAAAGTTTAGTTTTTATTAAAGAGACTTCAGCTTCTTAATTTCTTCAAAAGCACCACTCACCTGCTGCTCATCAATTAAAATGGTAAATTCATTTGAGGTAGAAATTATTTCATTTACATTAATTCCCTCCCATGAAAGGCGTTGAAAAATAAAATAATAAATTCCAGGAATGGTTACATTTTCTGTGGGAAGTTTTATCGTAATAGAAGATAAGTTTTCGACTTTAGAATGACAAGTCTCAGCATTGAAAATAGTATCCACTAACTCAGAAATGTTTTGACTTACAATAATATTTGACTCCGCTACTCCTCTTGATGAAGTATAAAAAACTTCTTTTTTATGTTCAATTTCTTTTAATAAATGAGCTTGATTTAACAATAAAGTTTCGGAAATAGAAAAGCTGTAATCAATAAGAGAAGATCTAACGGTAATATCACCCATATTTTTCAAAACACTTGTAATTTTATCTGAATCTGTTGAAAATTCTGCATCATCCGAAGCGCGCTTTAAAGACATTACAATGGCTCCCCGATTTACTGTTTTTCTCATTACATTTTCGATATCGGGCTGGATTTTTCTGGCTAATGAAGTAAGATTTATGATTCCGTCTGAAAGAGCAGATGATAAATAAGGCTTAGTCTTAATATATGCAGCAACGGTTGAAGCAATAGTTCTCATAACATTAAATTTTAAACAAAAGTAATTATTTAAAACAATTTGTTACATATAAAACATTATTTTAGTTCAAAAACTAAGTGATAATTTAATTATATATAGGATTGTTGATTTGTATTAATGTAAAAAATTTTGTGATTAACTTTTAAATAATGTCAAAACAATAATCTATATTATTTTTAAAAGATGAAGTGCTCAAATGAAATTAAAGAGATTTTTTATTGCCTTTACGCATTACCAATTAAAAATCTAACTTCATAATAATAACCAATTCAACATAAAATAAAACTGAAGTTTTTTTGACTTTTTTCAAAAGTAACGCAATTGCTATTTTTTGTTCTTTTTGATCTATGAAGTTATGTTCCGAAATGATAGTATGATTTAGAGAAATTAAAAGACTTGCTTTTGTAATATAAATAGAAAGATAATTGTTTATTTTTGAAAAAATGAAGTGACCATTATGCCAAAACGTTATACAATAACCGCAGCTCTTCCCTATACTAATGGTCCCATTCATATTGGACATTTAGCTGGAGTGTATATTCCTGCTGATATTTACACTCGTTATTTGCGAGGCCAAGGAAAAGATGTTGCATTTATTTGTGGAAGCGATGAGCACGGTGTAGCCATTTCACTAAAAGCAAAAAAAGAAGGAAAAACTCCTCAAGAAATTATTGATACTTATGATCATATCATTAGAGATTCTTTTCAAAAATTTGGTATTACTTTTGATAATTATTCTCGCACTTCCAGAAAAATTCATCATAAAACAGCACAAGGGTTCTTTAAACAATTAAATGAAAAAAAGATTTTTGAGGAAATAAATTCGGATCAATTATATGATCCTGAAGCTCAACAATTTTTAGCGGATAGATTTGTTTTGGGAACCTGTCCAATATGTCAAAATGCAGAGGCTTATGGAGATCAATGTGAGAGCTGTGGCAGCAGTTTAAGTGCCACAGAACTTATTAATCCAAAATCAACAATCAGTGGTGCAAAGCCTGAAAAAAAAAAAACAAAACATTGGTACCTTCCTTTAAATAAGTATGAAAAATTTATTAGCGATTGGATTCTTAAGGGGCATAAAAAAGATTGGAAACCAAATGTCTATGGTCAAGTAAAATCATGGATTGATACTGGTTTAAAACCAAGAGCAGTTACCCGTGATTTAGACTGGGGGATACCAGTGCCTTTAAAAGGAGAATTGGGGAAAGTCCTCTATGTTTGGTTTGATGCTCCAATAGGATATATTTCATCTACAAAAGAATGGGCAGATCAAAAAGGAATTGACTGGGAACCTTATTGGAAAGATAAGGATACACAATTGGTACATTTTATTGGAAAAGATAATATTGTTTTTCACTGTATTATTTTCCCAATCATGCTTCATGCTTCTGGAGAATATATTTTACCAGAAAATGTTCCTGCTAACGAATTTTTAAATTTAGAAGGTCAGAAAATATCTACATCTAAAAACTGGGCAGTTTGGTTACATGAATATTTAGAGGAATTTCCTGAACATCAGGATGTTTTACGCTATGTATTAACAGCAAATGCACCAGAAACAAAAGACAATGACTTTACCTGGGATGAATTTCAAGCACGAAACAATAATGAATTAGTAGCTATTTATGGAAATTTTATTAACCGTGTAGTTGTCCTTACAAATAAATATTATGATGGGAAAATTCCGAAGCCTTCTGAGTTTTTAGAAATTGACCTTGATGTTCTTTCAGAAATGAGGCTACTTCCTAAAAAAATTGGAACTTCTATTGAGCTTTATCGTTTCAGAGAAGCAAGTCAGCTTTTAATGCAACTTGCAAGAATTGGGAATAAATATCTAGCCGATTCAGAGCCTTGGAAACTTATTAAATCAAATCCTGAGCGTGTTAAAACCATTATGAATACAGCACTTCAAATTGCAACCGGTCTTTCTGTACTTAGTGAACCTCTTTTACCCTTTACAGCATCCAAATTAAAAAATATGTTGAATTTAAATGAGATCTATTTAAAATGGAAGGATGTTTCGACGAATACTATACTAATCCCATCAGGACATCTAATTAAACCAGCAACACTTCTATTTCAAAAAGTTGAAGATGAACAAATGGAGTTTCAACGCTCAAAATTAAAAGCGAGTAGTCTAGCAAATAAAACAGAAACCGTTACAATTTTACCATTAAAACCCAAAACAAGTTTTGAAAATTTTACTGCATTGGATCTCAAAGTAGCTGTTATTGTTGCTGCTAAAAAAGTGTCCAAAACAAAAAAATTGATGGAGATAACAGTTAGAATTGGATCGGAAGAAAAGACTGTTGTCTCAGGTATTGCTTTAGACTTTAATGCAGAACAACTTATGGGGAAAAAAGTTGCTCTTTTGACCAACCTTCAACCAAGGACCCTTAAAGGAATTGAAAGTAATGGAATGATCTTATTGGGAGAAAATAACGAAGGTCATTTTGTGTTTGTTTCTCCTGAAGCAGAAGACACCAAAACAGGATTGTCCATCCATTAAATGGAGTTAATTTCTTTTATACCGATAGCATATGATCCTATATATAGGCTCCCACTTCCAGAAAATCATCGTTTCCCTATGGAAAAATATGAACTTCTTCCGCAACAATTACTCCTAGAAGGAACCTGTGAACCATCTGATTTTTATACACCAAACAAAGTCGCATTAGAAAATGTATTACGTATCCATAACAAAGAATATGTGACAAGGCTTATAAATTTAAATTTAACTAAAAGAGAGGTTCGAAATATTGGTTTTCCTCTTACAAAGGAATTGGTAGAAAGAGAACTTATGATAGCAGGGGGGACTATTATGGGGTGTGAAAAAGCATTAAAAACAGGAATAGCCATGAATATTGCAGGAGGAACACACCATGCTTTTTTTGATTGTGGAGAAGCTTTTTGCTTACTCAATGACCAGGCTATTGCAGCTCAATATTTACTTGACAAAAAGAAAGCATCTCAAATATTAATTCTTGACTTAGATGTACATCAAGGAAATGGTACTGCTGCTATTTTTGAATCAAACCCAAAAATATTTACTCTTTCAGTTCATGGAGCAAAAAATTATCCATTTCGAAAAGAAAAAAGTGACTTGGATATTGCGCTAGAGGATGATACTGGCGATAAAAAATATTTGGATAAAATCAAAAAAATAATTCCTGCATTGATAGACAATATTAAACCTGACTTTATTTTTTATCTATCTGGTGTAGATGTTTTAGGCACTGACAAGCTGGGTAGGTTAAATCTTACCGTTGAAGGATGTAAAGAAAGAGATGCATTTGTGTTAAAACAATGTAATGAAAGAAACATTCCACTTCAATGCAGTATGGGAGGTGGATATTCCAAGGACATAAAGGTGATTATTGAAGCGCATGCTAATACTTATAGAGCGGCAAAAACAATATATACTTAACGCCATGTTTGACTTTTCATGTTAAGGGCAGCGATTACAATATCTTTTCTACTTACCTGGCCAACTAAAAGATTTTTTTCCACAACAGGATAACGTCTTCTAGTTGATTTAGAAAATAATGCTGCTGCGTCAAACACACTTATATTACCCGCTATGGTATCTACTTTTTTAGTCATAAAATGAGCAACAGACTTATCCAATATAGGCATATTAAAATATCGGCTATCTGAAATTTCTTTCATACAATCAGCTTCAGAGATAACCCCTACTAGATCTCCATAATTGTTTACTACGGGACCTCCCGAAATCCTATACTTAATAAATGCTTCCATAACTTCATGAATCGTTTGCATTGGATTAAATAGAATTAATTGACGTGTCATGATATCTGAAACCAATAATTTACTTGGAGTCGGTTTCACTTTTTGGGCACGTTCGCCTTGAAAACTTTTTATTGGCATAACAAATAAAGTGTTGGTGTTTTCTAAATATAGCGAATTCTTACTGAAATTAATAAGATTATTTCAACACACAGGCTTTATTAATAAAAATATATAGGTATTTTGGATAAAATTTTTGGAAATGAAAGTTGTAGGAATTTTAGGTTGTGGTTGGCTGGGAATTCCTCTAGGTTTAGATTTACAAAAGAAAAAATGGCAGGTAAAAGCTTCTAGAAGAAGTGATCAAGGAATTAAGTTACTTAAAAAAAATAGATTAGAGTATTGTAAAATTGAGATTACTTCACAAAATATATTAGGAAACATTGATTTCTTTAATGAATCATCCTGTCTAATCATATCCCTTCCGCCAAACCGAAAAAATAAATCAAATAGTTATGTTCAAAAAATACGTTTACTACTAAAAAAAATTAAACCACTAGATATCAAAAAAATTATTTTTTTAAGTAGTATCTCTGTTTATGGTCCTATTAACGGCGTGTATGACGAAACAACAACTCCAAGACCTGAAAGAGATTCTGCTAAAGCATTATTAAGCTGTGAACAAGAGGTATTAAATCATGCTCCTTCATCAATTATTGTTAGACTAGGTGGTTTAATTGGTTATGATAGAAATCCTATTTTTCAATTACAAGGAAAACTAATTGCAAATCCTGAAGGGGTTATTAACTTTATTACTCAAAGAGACGCCATAGGAGGTATCGAAGCAATTCTCCAACTACCAATTGAAAAAGGAGGAATATTTAATCTGGTATCACCTCATCATCCAAAAAGAAAAGAATACTACGAGTTTGTAGCAAAAAAATACGCCTTACCAGCCCCTAAATTTCATGAAGATAAATTTATACATAGGGTAATTAATAGTGCTGCTATTTTAAGGGAAACAACTTTTGAATTTAAAGATGATAATCTGTTAATATAAAGTTCAGAGTTAGCAAAAAATCAATAATGCTTTAACTATCTTGATATTAGTTAAGACATGGGAAAACAAAATCAATATATCGCACAATTAGAAAAGCTACTTACGCATTTAAAAAATGCGAAACTAATCTATTTAAAAGCGGCTGACGAGGCTAATGCTTCTGAAGAAAAGCGTTTTTTCAATCAAGAAGCTCTTCTAAGAAATCGTTTTTTTCAAGAGGTTTTAAGTGAAATTCAAACCTTAGGCATGTCATATGATGACTTGGTAATAGGTGGATTTAATTTTAATCAATTGTTAATATCTTCTGTTGATATTCTTAAAAATTCAACTTTAGATAAATGTCTACAGTCTGATTCAATTCTTCTTGAAATATATTCAAAAATAACACCTTTCACAGAAGACACTTCAAAATTTGATCGTCATATTGATGGAATTAAAAAAGCAATTAATGAAACTAATTCTTCCTTTTCAATGCTCTCAATTGAAAATCAAATAAACTCCTCTTATTAATTTTTCTGAATATTTTTTTGGGATACTGCGGCATTTTCAGCATCTAAGGTTGTCATTCTTGAAACTAGAGCATTATATGATTCATAAAGTTTGTTTAAAGAGGGAATTAAAGAATCTTCACGATAATATTGTGTGAAATAGCGAGATTTTTGAGCTTGCATTTCCACAACTTTTAATCGGCTTCTAATTTGAGGAACTTCTAAAGTTCCTGGCAATGTCTTTTTAGAAACTTCTTTTAATCGTCCTGAGAGTGACAATAAATCAACTTGAACATCTCTCAGATTTAAATCAGATAAGCGTTTTAAAGACTCGTGAAGTTTTTTAAAATCTTGCCATTCTTCTAATCCTTCAGATTTTAAAAAAACTCCCGGATACTCTATGAGGTTAAAATTTATTACCTGATTTAGTGTGAGTGAATCTTTGGAATCTACTTTAAGACTCGCAGAAACTACCTGATTAGTGAAAGTATTATTACATGACTGAAAAATCATTAATAAAAGAAATAAATACGCTATTTTTTTCATTTACTTTTTTCTTTAGAGTTGTAAGGTATTTAACTTTAATAAAAGTATCAGGAAAAACAAAACTTGAAGTAAAAACAAATGAATAGGAAAAGGTCCTTTAATTTTGATTTTAAAATAATGAAAGGCCCATTGTAATGGTATAGCAACTATCGCCCATCCTAAATAATTATGAAATGATGCTAGACCACTCTCAAAAGTCCAAAAGTCCAATTTCGGCGCAACGGGTTCCATCACTAAATCTAAAAATAACATAAGTACTACCCCTGTAAAGATTCTAGCTAAAAGAGAATCTGTAAAATATTGAGCAATAAATCCTGTAATAAAGATAAGAATACACCAATTTAATCCAATAGTAATTGGGACCCCCATAATTTTAATCCCAAGAGCTTCACCATAAGAATAATTACCAAAAAGGAAACCATACTTAACACCAATAATCTCAGCCAACATTCCTGTGAAAAAACATGCTATAACTAGATAAAATACTTTTTTATTTAGCTTGGTGTTAAGTATGAGCAATATAAAACTAAGTGATAAATTTAAAGGAGTTGCTTTAACAAACCAAAGTGCGTCACCATAAATAATACCTATCATTCCTGAAACATGAAATAGCCATATTAAGCCAATGGAAATATTTTGTTTTGTTAAAAGAGAGTCACTATTCATGAGTTTGCAGAAGGTATCAATTCATCTACAATTTTCGCGGAGAGTAAACATAGAGGAATTCCTCCCCCAGGATGGACACTTCCTCCACAAAAATAAAGATTTTTTATACGACTTGAAAAATTAGGATGCCTTAAAAAAGCAGCAAATGAGTTGTTACTTGAGGAGCCATATAAAGCACCAAGATGGGATTGTGTTTTTGATTGAATTAAAGGAGGCGTCAATACTTCTTCACAAACAATAAGTGACGCTAAATTTACCGCTAATTCTTTTGAAAGTTTATTTATTACAATGGTTCTTAATTTAGAAACCATTTCATCCCAATCTTGACCCTTATCTGGGGGGGTGTTAATCATTATAAACCAGTTTTCACAGCCAGCAGGAGCATCTCCAGGAACATCTTTTGATGTGATGTTTAAGTAAATGGTGGGGTCGTCAGAAACTATTTCTTCTTTGAAAATGGCATCAAATTCTGCTCTGTAATCATCTGAAAAGAAAATATTATGTAGTTCTAATGTGTTAAATATTTTTTGTATTCCCCAATAAAAAATTACGGCAGAACTGGAGCGTTCTTGAGATAATTGTTTTTTTGGAGCTTTTAGTTTAGGAAGCAACTTCTTGTAAGTAGGGTAAATATCCATATTTGAAACTACTATATCTGCAGCATGAAAAGAATTATGGACTTGAACACCCTTTACTAATTTTCCTTTAACTACAATTTCTTGTACAGGTGAATCAAAATCAAAAGTAACACCCAGGCGTTTTGCAAGAGCGAATATCGAATTTGTGATGGCAATCATTCCACCCTCTGGCACAAAAGTTCCGTAAGCACCCTCTAAATGTTGAATAAGGGTCATTATTCCGGAGGTCTGATAAGGGTCTGATCCATTATAGGTGGCATAACGGTCAAAAAGCTGTACTAGTTTGTCTGAAGTAAAAGCATCATCATTTGCCTGATGTAGAGTTTTTTGTAGCTCAAAAAGATGTAATTGTGAAAATGCTTTTATAGTGTCTAATGAAAGATAGGTTTTAAGTTTATGAAGCGATTGTTCAAGAAATAATGAGGTTGTAAGTTGATATTTTTTCTTAGCTTTTTGTAGATACCGCTCTACATTTTCATTTGGTTCATTGAAAACATGGGATACTTCTTCAAGAAAAGCCTTTTTGTCTGAATAAGCTATGAATCTAGTGCTATCTGTCCAAAAATAATTACACGCAACTTCTTTCTTTGAATATCTAAAATGATCTTCAGCGTTTTCACCTGCTATTTTAAAAAGTTCTGTTACAAAATGAGGCATTGTAAATAGTGATGGTCCTGCATCAAATCTATATCCACTATTTTCAAAAGTTGATAATTTACCTCCTGGAAAATGATTCCCTTCAAATACATGTGCTTTATATCCTTTTAGAGCTAAACGAACACTAGTAGCAAGTCCTCCAATTCCTGCGCCTACAACAATTACTTTCTTCATCTTAAAGTGTTTTAGTGAGGTCTGAAATTAAGTGGAAACGAGAAAAAAGGTCTTCTTTATACCATTTTTTTTCACGTGTTTTTTTAATAATTTCGGAATGTTTTTTCCCTTTATATGCAAATGTATTAACGGCCTCAAAATCATCCCAAATACTCAGGGTCGCTTGTTGAATAAATGGCCATTCTCCAATCCCTTTAAAATACTGTATGCCTTCGGCTTCTTCAATAGCTCTACTTGCAGCAGGAACGGCTAACCAAAATGAAAAAAGACGATTCCATTGTAGTGTAGCTCTAGTAATTACAACAGCTAGCTGTTTTGATTTTATTTTGAAATCTGACGATTTATTTTGTTGAAAAGGATTCACCCCACTCCATTTTCCATGACTCATTTGGGATTCTAAAACCAAGTCTCTTTGGGTATCTGCCATTTTTTGATAAGCTAAAAAAATGGGGTGTGTATTTTTAAAATTCACATAAGTACTTTCATCATCCCATACACCTAAAAAAGCATAGGTTGAAAAATCAGGCCACAAGCTAAAGCCCTTTCCTCCTCCAGTTCCTAAAAATTTATAAAACTTTAACCCTTCAACAGAATTCATTCTAAAGGGTGCTATACCCATTTGCTTAAACGCCCAAAATTTATTTTTTTTGAAGGAAAAAAAAGTAACTGTAGTAACAGTTTCCATTATTAAATAAATTGAAGATTAATTCTTCGACTAAAATAGTTGTTTTTTTAGAGAAAAAAGAGTTGAAAAAAAAGAAAGAAAATATTACTGTATAAACTTTTAGTTTATTCTTTATTTGAATTGATGTATTGAAAATAAAAATTAAACCTAGCGTATTAATTTTTAAATTTATAAATTATTAGTGTCAAGCTTATGGTTTAAAATATAAGTTTGACGAATTTACTTAACGAATATATTATGAAAAAATTAAACCGCTTTGATATTTTTATCTATAGCCTAATTGTCGCAAATATTATTGCCATGGTGTTGGAATCACATCAATCCATCAACATCAAATTTAATCGATTTTTCAAATATTTTGAAATAATTTCTATTCTTATATTTTCGTTAGAATATCTTTATAGAGTCTATATTAGCTACAAAGAGAATAAGTGGAAGGGAATAAAAAATTACATTTTTAGTTTTTTCGGTATAATTGATTTAATTTCTATTCTTCCTTTTTATCTAAAACAATTTGTGCTTCTCGATGGCCGATTTTTCAGAATCCTTCGATTGTTTCGCTTAACAAGAATTTTCAAACTTGGAAGAGGAAGCAAATCTTTAAAGCTTTTCATTAAAGCATTGAGTTCTGTCAAACACGAATTATATTTTACTCTTTTTCTTTCAATATTAACTATTCTTTTTTCTGCTTCAGCAATATATTTTTTAGAACATGATGCGCAACCTGAAGTTTTCTCGAGTATTACTGCTTCAGTTTGGTGGGCAACTGTTTCTTTAGCTACCGTTGGTTATGGTGATGTAATTCCCATTACAGTTTGGGGGAAAGTGTTTGCCTCTGTTATTTCGTTGGTAGGAATTGGAGTTGTTGCAATACCAACAGGAATTATAAGTGCTTCTTTTGTGGAAGAAATTTATACTTCACGTAACAAAAATTAATTTTAAATAGAGGATTATTCATGAAAAAAATATATCAATATACTACTCTAGTATTATGTTTACTAACTCAGTTTTTATTTTCTCAATTTGAAAATAATGCTATAAAAAATAAAAATATTTTAATCGTATATGGTGGTTGGTTAGATCACCAGCCTGAAATATTTGCTGGTAAAATCGCAAATTGGTTAGAGACTCAACAGGCGAATGTTACTCTTTCAAAATCAACTGGAATCTATTTAGATAAAACAGTAATGAGCAAAACAGATCTTATCATTCAGCATATAACTATGAGTTCGATAAAATCTAGCGAATCTAAAGCCCTTCAAAACGCTATAGCCAACGGCACTGCATTGGCAGGGTGCCATGGAGGGCTTGGTGATGCTTTTAGAAATGATACTGAATTTCAATACATGATTGGAGGACAATTTGTAAAGCATCCAGGAGGACAAGTAGATTATTCTGTAAAAATTTCTAAGCCTGGGCATTTTGTTACTAAAGGAATTGAAGGATTTTCGCTAAATTCTGAACAATATTATATGCACATTGATCCTTCTATAAATATAATTGCAACAACAGTTTTTAATGGTGACCATGATCCTTGGATTGAGGGTGTTGAAATGCCAGTAGTTTGGACAAAAACCTATGGGAAAGGCAAGATTTTTTATTCTTCCTTAGGGCATTCAGCCGATATATTTGAAATTCCTGAGGTTTGGAAAATAATGACTCGAGGTGTTACTTGGGCTGTTAGTAAAAATATGAATTAAGTTTTCTGTTTTTCAATACATTGTTTCTTTTCTAAACACTTCTTTTTATGATACCTTTGTGAGGTTATGAAAAGAAAAGTTGTGATTATTGGCTCGGGATTTTCTTCCCTTTCAGCTGCTTGTTACTTAGCTAAAATGGGGCACAAAGTTGATGTATTTGAAAAGAATCAAGATTTTGGCGGGAGAGCTAGACAATTTAAAGAGAATGGTTTCACATTTGATATGGGACCTAGTTGGTATTGGATGCCTGATGTATTTGAAAAGTTTTTTAAAGATTTTGATAAAAACCCAGAAGATTTTTATTTATTAAAAAAATTAAACCCTGCTTATCACGTATATTTTGGGAAAAATGATTTTATAGCAATTCCTGATTCTTTAGACAAGATTTGTGAGGTTTTTGAAAATGAAGAACCCGGAAGCTCAAAACAATTAGAAAAATTTATCTCTAAGGCAGAAGATAATTATAAAATTGCCGTAACAGACATGCTTTATAAAATGCCTGGATTATCTCCACTTGAGCTAATCTCATTGGATACTATTAAAAAAGTTGGGTATTTTTTCACTAACATTAAAAGAGAAGTTCATAAAAACTTTAAGAATCCTAAATTAAGATCAATATTAGAATTTCCAGTCTTGTTCTTAGGAGCAGAATCTTCCAATACTCCTGCTTTTTATAATTTCATGAATTATGCAGATTTTGGCTTAGGAACGTGGCAGCCTACTAATGGGTTCCATGATGTAGTTAATGCCATGATTAGTATTGGTAAATCCCTTGGCGTGAACTATCACAATAATTCTACTATTAATAAGATACTAACAGATAAAAATATTGCAACAGGAATTCAAGTGAATGGAAATGTGATAAATTCGGATATCGTATTATCTGGAGCTGATTATAATCACACCGAAAAATTATTGCCGAAAGATTTAAGACAATATTCTGATAAATATTGGTCAAATAAAGTTTTAGCTCCTTCATCACTACTTTTTTATCTAGGATTTGATAAAAAAATAAATAATTTAGCTCATCACAATCTTTTTTTTGATACTAGTTTTGATCTACATGCCAAAGAAATATATAAAGACCCTCAATGGCCATCAGAACCTTTGTTTTATGCTAATTTTACTTCAATGACTAATGAGCATACAGCTCCAAAAGGCTGTGAAAATGGTTTTATTTTAATTCCATTAGCACCTGGATTAGAAGATACTGAGGAACTTAGGGAAAAATATTTCAATATTGTACTAGATAGAATAGAATCCATTACAGAACAAAAAATTAAAAAAAATATAATTTATAAAAAATCATTTTGTGTCAGCGATTTTATTGATGAGTATAACTCATACAAAGGGAATGCATATGGATTAGCAAATACACTTCTCCAAACTTCATTTCTTAGGCCTAAATTAAAAAGTAAATTAGTTGAAAATATGTATTTCACAGGACAGTTGTCTGTACCAGGCCCGGGAGTACCCCCAGCAATAGTTTCAGGGAAATTAGTTTCAGAACTTATCCGCTCGACTAATCCTTAGGGTTAAGTACCCACCAAATAATTTCAATTTCACTGTCACGTACTGCAATTACTGAATCTAACATTTTTGTACTTTCAAGAAGAGAACTTTTATAATTTTGTAGTTGATCTTTAATGGTATATTCCCACAAATCTACGCGTTTATAAAGGTTATATTTCATGAACTTATCATTTTGAATATACTTTCTATTTTGTATCCAAAATTCACCATACTCAATATCTACCCAAGGTAAGTCATAAACCCATTTATTTGCAATTCGATCAACAAACTGAAGGACATAACGTTCCTCATTTTTTCCTGTATTTTCAATTAAATATTTCAGATCAGTTCCATCATAAATTTTTGTCATTTGAAGTCCAACCTCTTTAGGTAAAAGTCTAAAAGTTCCATCAAGTTTAATAGCATCAAAATTTACTCTTGGAGGATTAAAAGGATCTCTCTGGGTATAATAACCCATCGGAGGAAAATAATGCTTGCCATCTGGTTCTTCGTCATCCTCCTGAAAATCGATAAAAATACTATCGTTATCTTTTTCCCAATTTTCGTATTGTTTACTATACATAGCTGCTACCCAATCAATTTGTTCGATATATTGATCAGTGTAAATAATCATTTTATCAATTTCTTCTCTAAGATTATTTAGATTTTCAATTCCATCATTTCGATTATCTGACTCTCCTCCTTGTTGTTCGATACCAAACGAGACAGTTACACCAAAAACTAGAATTATAAATTCTAAAATTGATTTTTTAAACCTATCAAAAAAGTCTTTAATGTCAAACCGGTCTCCTAAAGTAATCAAACGTAAAAACCAATTTAACTTGTGTTTTTCAACTCCAGCAGATTTGGATGCATTTGCATATTCTTCTTCTGAAATGAAACCGTCTTTATTAGTATCTATTTTGTCAAAATCGCTTTTATTTGCCATAATTATGAAACCCTATACTTTAATATTTAGCTGAACTAATTAAGTTCATTTTCATTGTTTTTTTCAATGAAAATAGTAAACAAACCAATCATCTAGTTTAGTAAAAATATAAAAAATAAACGATTGATGACTAAATTAGGGCTAACCAAAGTTTCTTAAATTTTAAAAACAAAAGGAATATTAGGATCAAAAATTTCATTAACTATTGCAAATAACTCTTTTTCGAAATTCAAAAAATTTGAAGCATTCATTTCAATTAGTGTTTTTGTCCTTGGACTTTCGGTTTTAGACGCAGCTATAAAATTATTTTCAAAATTTTTCAGCGGAATGACACCTGCCCATACTTTATCTTCTTTAAATTCATCTTTAATCACATAAGCATACAAAAGCACCTGAAATAATGCGCTTTTTTTAGGGTCTGATATAAGCTCATCCCAATGCCTAAAGGAAAGATCTGAAGCCGTCACATTTCCTGTTTTATAATCCACAAATCGAATTACACCATCTAGAGAATCAATTCGATCTATACTTCCTTTAAAAATAATTTTCTTTTTAAGACCTTTTACCCAAACAGGTCTGGAAAATCTATGTTCTAGTCCTAATATTTTTAAATCTCTACCCTTGGTGATCTGACTTTTTTCTTCAATTAGAAAAGAGGTTAAAATCTTTTCCATAACATTAAAGATGATAAAATTTTTACCAGTTCTATGGCCATTATTTTTATAGACTGAATTAAAAGTTTTCTCTAAGAGTTTTGGTAACGTAACTAACATTTTATCATAGTCTTGAGAACTCAGTTTTTTATTTAAAAAAGGGGTGTAAATTAATTCTAAAACTTCATGCATAATTGTCCCTTTGTCTTGTGCACTTAAATCATTTTCATTTGCTTCAAGAGGTTTTATCTTAAGCATTCGCTGCTCATAAAAAAGATAAGGATTACGAATATACTGTCCAATTGAAGAAGGTGAGAATCCTTGTATTGCCATTTCATCTAACTGCTTTAACACCGCTGAAGTTTTAATTGCTTTTTTGTGAGAAGTTTTCTGAACTGACAAAGGATAATCAATTTGTTTAAACGATAACTTGTGCTTTGGTGATTTGAAATATTCTAATTGAACTAAAAACCTACTTTTTTCTCCAGAAAATAATCCTTCAGGGGTTGCATTATAGAGTAAATAAATGTTTTTTGCTCGCTGTAATAGTCGAAAAAAATGATATGCATAGAGATGGTCTTGCTCGATAAATGTATTCATTTCAAATTTTCTTCGCACATCAAAAGGAATCACAGAAAAAGGTGTTTTCCCAAAGGGCAAAATTCCCTCGTTTACATTGGTAATAATTACATTGTCATAATCTAGTAATCTAGTTTCTAATACCCCCATAATCTGAAGTTTAGAGAGAGCATCTCCAGAAAAATCTAATGTTTCCTGTTGGACCATTAATTGAAAGACCATTTTAACATCTTCCAGTGTCGTCATTAGTTTTTTATCTTTATGTTGATCGGAAAGATCTTCCCATAGCATTAAAAACCTATCGCAATAATGAGCATAAAGGAAATCCTTATCCGAAGTATTATAGAAGGTTTTAAAAGCTATTGTTATTTTTTGAATTCGTTCTAAGAAAGAGTTAACTGAAAAAAAAGGAGAAAACAGAAGATGACTCAATTCACCACCAGCCTTTTCAATGGTTTCTAAAGGAATATAATCGCGATTTGACTTTTGGAAAAGAGCAATAGTATCAACAATAGACTCTCCATTATCTTTCAAAACTAATACTGTAGATGCCACTTCTAATATTGCTTTCACTTCACGAATAGAATGTCCGGCTTCACTATAATTTTGCAATAATTCAAATAAATTATAATAAAAAGATGATAACATTGTTTTTGCAAGAGGATACCCCATCGTAATGTTCCAATCACTAACATTTTGATGAAGTGCTGATAGCGTTGGATGTAATAAATTTTCATCACCCAAAACAATTACAGAACTACTATTAGGATTTTTTTTATTTTGCTTTGTCGCAATGTGAACTGCTGTTTTTGCTTGAGTAATATTTTTAGAAACACGTATTATTTCGATTTCTTTAGTATCAAAAAAATGATTAGAAAACATGTTTGTTTTTTCTTTTTTTAAAGAATTCCACGATTTAAAATAACGTCGAATAAAATGACCTGCTCCCTGATAAGGGTCATCATAAAAACTTTGATCAAGATCCCATAGAACTTCTGCCTTTTCTGTTACTAAAAGTTCCTGAATAATAGTTTCTTCTGCTTTTGTTAGTGCGTTAAATCCTACAAAATAATGGTGGAGTAATTTAGATTCTGTATAAAAACCTAAATTACGAACAGCCTCTCTAAGTTGCATACCTGCATATCCTTTATGTTTTAAAAGTAAGTATTCGTATAGCTTTTTATAAAGAACTGGTAATTCACTTTGAAAGTTGAGATGGTTACTCCTAATACTTTCTTTTTCGCTTGAACTCCATGCTTCAATTTCATCTACAGCACCCATAAAAGCAAACAACTTGTTGGAATCAATCAATTGAGCATCAACTTCGTTAAATTCCTGTAAAACTGAAGGAGCCCAATTAAAAAATTGATTCATTGTATCTTGTTTTTCTTTTGGAGTATGCATTAAGTACACCTCATAAAAAGAATACAATAAATCAATTTTTGTTATTGTTTTTAGATCTGATAAATCATTTATAAATGACTCTATACTTATAATTTCAGGGGAAATTTTTGGGACTCTTATTTGCTTTTTTAGGGCTTCTTTTAGGAATGTTATAGATCGGATACTTGGAACAATAATTTTAATCTGATCTAATTCTTTATGAGAAGTAGTAATTATTTTCGCAACATCATCTAAAAAGGTATTCATCCTTAAATTCATAAAAATAGGTCTTTGTTAGCCTTTTTTAACTATAATTTTCCTAATCATTTTACAACAAGTACTAACTACAATTTTCGACCCTTATTTCAGAACCAATATATACCAAAAATTTTTTGATAGGATTATAGCCAAGGGTTTCATAAATAGATCCATAAGAATCGATTTGAAGAGTGTCTTCTTCCTTGGGCTCACCTGTTTTATAATCTAAAATAACGGCACTACCATCTGCTAAAAGGTTTACTCGATCTGGGCGTAAAGTTCGACCATCAGGAACCAATATGTCTTTTTCTACTAGAACAACATCATCACTCTTAAAATAGGGAGAGAGAATAGGGTGGTGTACGATTTCAAATGTTTTTTTTTCTATAAATGATATTGTTTCTCCTGAGGAGTTAAGTTCAGAAATGGTTTCTTCTATCACTTTCGAGAGTTTTTCAGAATGGGTTACTTTCGCTAAAACATGATGCAGCAATAAACCTTTTTTTTGAGCTAATATTGATTCTTTAGTGGGTCTATTAAAAACAACTAATTTTTTCTTCCATAAAGAAGAAGTCTTAAATTGGATTTTAATTTTTTCTTCTTTGCTGGTCTCTTTTTCAGTTTCAGCAGTTTCTTTTAAGGTCTTTTCTCCCCATTCAAATGATGTATTTTCGTCTAAGGTTCCTCCTTGATTATTAATAAAACTTTTTAGTAATTCGGCATACGTGGAGGCACCTTCTTTAGCAACTTCTTGGGTGATGATATATAACTGATCTTTTGCCCTGGTTAGTGCTACATATAACACATTGAAGGCATCTAATTTTTGTTCCAAAACATACTGATCATAAAGTGACTGCCCTTGGACTCCATATAATTGAATATTTTTAGAGGCATTAATCCAAGCCCATTTAATCGAAGAGAGTGGTTCTTCTTTAAAGGGATACCAGATTTTATTTTTAATATTAGATGAATTAAGTACTGTATCCATAAAAGGTAAAATAACAACTGGAAATTCTAATCCTTTTGCTTGGTGAATTGTCATTACAGATATTGAATTGGTCCCCTCAGGGGTTTTTATTCTAAGGGTATTCTCTTGTTTTTCCCAAAACTTCAAATAGCCTGAAATTGTTTGAGATTCTGTGGTTGAAAATTCAAAAATATCTTCAATAAATGTATTTAAAAATGGATCGCCGGAAGGGAGTAAAGATATACTTTCGAGGATAGACTCCGCAGCCTCTAAAACAGACAACTTTGATAAATTATTTAATGATAATTTAAATCTAAATTGGCTTTCTAATTTTTTAAAAAAATCCTTACTTTTTAAATGAATATGATTTAATATAAACAAATGGTTTTCCTCTTCAAAATCCTGTTTTAGCAAACACAATACATCTATTATTAATTTGTGTTGTTCCGAATCATTGGGACGTGCAATTAATTTTAGTATTGCAAGAATAAACTGTACATATGGCGATTGCCCTACCACTAAAGATTCAGAGGATATAATAGGATAGCCTACTTCTGTTAACCCTGCACCTATAGCTGATGCTTGTTTTTTTGTGCGTACTAGAACGACAATATCTTGTAGCGCATATCCTGAATCAATTGCTTTGATTACAGTGGCGTTTGTTTTCTCTACATAAACTGGAATATTCTCATCAACTTTTTTGCCACTTGGAATAGCTTCAACACTAACATAACCCCCTGCTTTCTGTGCTTCCTGTTGGCTTCCTTCACCATAAATTTTATGATAGTCAGTTTCTTCAAATAATTTTGAAAAAGTTAAAAAGAATTGATTGTTAAAATCTACAATAGAGGCTCCTGAGCGATAATTTTTAACTAGAAAATCGTTTGATGCTTTTATCTGAAAAGGACTGTCTTTATGTGTAAATAGATTTACAAATTGTTTGATATCGCCACCACGCCATCTGTAAATTGCTTGTTTTGGATCACCCACAAGAAGAAGTGATCCTTGTTCCCCATTGAGAGATTCGCCCGCTAAGGCATTTGAAATTAATGGAATCAAATTTGTCCATTGTAATTTTGAGGTATCTTGAAATTCATCTAAAAAATAATGCTGGTATCGCTCTCCTAATCTTTCATAAATAAATGGGGCATCTGCATCCTGAACTAGCTTACTTATTTTTTGGTTAAATTCTCCTAAGAGCCTAACTTCTTTCCGATTTTGAAGAACTTCTAAGCGCGCTTCCAATCGCTGTAATAAACTGCGTGGAACCCATGATTTAATTGTTGCTTCGCTAAGTAGTGATTTTCCTACATATTTTTTAATTTCACAATAATCTTCGTTTAATTTAACTTGAATTGTGTCTATAATTTCTTTTTTCTTAGTGTCTAGACTCTGTTTATAAAGAGATTTTTCGCCTACTAATGCTAAAGCTAATTGATTAGAGTAAAGTTTTGAATAATGTCTCTGAACTACTGCTTGAAAATGATTGTATAGGGTCCCTTTATAAAAGTCAGATTTTTCAAGTCCATGCTGATGAATTAATGAAAGAGCTTCAGTTGCAATCTCAGTAGCTTTATTTTCAGCTTTTAATTTTTCCTTACTTAGTGTTTTAAAATCTTCTAAATGATCTAATATTGTTTTCTTTTTTAAATCATACAAAGGAATACGATCATTTTCATTCAGTAATATTCCAGCAAATTCATTTAAATCTTTTTGAATATTCCAGCTGTTCTGTTGTGAAACTCTTGAAATACTAAAGTCATTTAGTAATTGGGTTAATAATTCATCTTTTCCTACTTCCTCAATAATAGAACTTACTGTTTCTTCAAGTAGGCTCTTAGGATCTAATACAACTTCAAATCCAAATGGTAGTTTTAGTTCTTTTACAAAAATTCGTATTAATCTGTGTGTAAATTTATCTAAGGTAATCACGTCAAAACTTCCATATTCAAATAAAATCTGGCGTAACATATGCTGCGCTCTTCGACTTAATTCTTTTTCGTCAATAGCCAGTCCATCACACAGGGTGTTTTTAATGTTTTTATCTTTAATAGTATCTTTCGAAAGGGCCAATAAAGTAGCTAATATTCTGTTTTTTAATTCATTAACAGCTTTATTAGTAAATGTTAATGCTAAAAGAATTCGATAAGGTTTTGTTGTTTTTGAACCTAAAAGAAGTTTTAAATACTGCAACACTAAATTATAGGTCTTCCCAGAGCCAGCAGCGGCATTTATTATATGAAAATTTGTTTGATTCAAAATTTTAAAAGTAATTTAAATGTAAGGCTTTTCAAAAGTTAAGCCTTTATTCAGAAAAGAAATTTTAATTTTGTATGAATCTTAAAAATTAAAAATATGGCTTTTGAATTACCTGACCTTTCTTATGCATACGACGCACTAGAACCAAATATTGATGCTCGCACTATGGAAATTCACCACAGTAAACATCACAACGGTTACACCACTAATCTTAATAATGCAATTACTGATACTCCGCATGCTTCTCAAACAATTGAAGATATTTTAAAAGGACTTGATCTTAACAATAAGGCGTTAAGAAATAACGGTGGTGGTTTTTACAACCACAGACTTTTTTGGACGATAATGTCGCCTGATGGCGGTGGAACTCCTTCTGGTGATTTGGCATCCGCTATTAATAATACTTTTGGATCGTTTGATGATTTTAAAAATGAATTTGCTAAAGCATCCGCTACACAATTTGGATCTGGTTGGGCATGGTTATGTGTGCAATCTGATGGTTCTTTGAAGATTTGTGCTACAGCAAACCAAGATAATCCATTAATGCCAGGTATTGGGTGTGGTGGTACCCCTATTTTAGGAATCGATGTATGGGAACATGCTTATTATCTGAATTATCAAAACAGACGTCCTGATTATATTCAAGCATTTTTTAATGTAATCAACTGGGATAAAGTAAGTGAACTTTATAAAAAAGGAGTGTAATTTCCTTTAAATTTATTATCAAATAAAGGGAGATATAAATACCTCCCTTTTATCCCAAATCTTATCTTAAATTATTTAAGTAACGATGCTTCAAATATGAAATAATCTAAACGTTAAAGTAATTAACTTGTTGATGTACACTAATTATAAATTAACAATTAGTATGCCCTTTTATTGCTTTTTTCTATAAAATTTATGAATGCCTGATTGACGACACGACAACCTCCTGGTGTAGGGTAATTTCCTGAAAAATACCAGTCCCCTAGGTTTTTGGGACAAGCTTTGTGAAGGCCGCTAAGCTTTTGAAAAATTACATTTACCTCAGCTTTAATATTATTATTTTTTAGAAGTTGTGCAATTTTAATTGAAATTTGATCATCAGTAAAAGGATCATAGATTTGTTTAACATAATTAAGAGGAACTTTACTTTTATCTTTTAAACTTTCCTTACAATTCTCGTATACTGTTTTCAAAGTAGCTTCATAAGTTCCTTTATCTTTGTGTAAAGAAAGAGCTGCCCTAAAAGCAATAAACTCCTCTAATTTAGCCATATCAATTCCGTAACAATCTGGGTATCTTATTTGTGGAGCACTAGATACCACTACAATTTTCTTGGGACCTAAGCGATCTAACATTTGAAGAATACTTTTCTGAAGGGTCGTGCCTCTTACAATGCTGTCATCTATTATGACAAGATTGTCTGTGTTTTTTATAATTCCATACGTTATGTCATAAACATGAGCAACAAGGTCATCTCTTCCTTTATCTTCAGTGATAAAAGTGCGTAACTTTGCGTCCTTTATCGCAATTTTTTCAATACGAGGCTTGAGACTTAGCATTTTAGTTATGGCTTCAATATCTGGCGGATCTTTCTTAATTGATTTAGTGAGAAGGTCACGAACATGATCTTGAACAGCTCCAATCATTCCATAAAAGGAAGTTTCAGCAGTATTTGGAATAAAAGAAAAAACAGAGTTTTCTAAATCACCCTCAATTACTTTATGAACCATTGGAAATAAAGCAGCTCCTAAATTTTTACGCTCTTGATAAATTTCTGTATCACTCCCTCTGGAAAAATAAATACGCTCAAAGGAACAGGCCCTTTTTATTTGAGGCTCTAAAATCTGTTTAATTTCTGTGTCACCTGATTTTTTAGTAATAACAGCCATTCCTGGTTCTAACTCCTGAATACTCTGAAAAGGAACATTAAAAACAGTTTGAATTACAGGACGTTCAGAAGTTACTACAATAATTTCATCATCATTATAATAATACACAGGCCTAATCCCATTTGGATCTCTAAGAACAAATGAATCTCCGTGACCTAAAAGCCCTGCAACAGCGTAACCACCATCCCAATTTTTAGCTGCTTTCCGCAATATTTTAGACAAATTCAAGCGTTCAGCTATTAAGGGAGAAGCCTCTGCTTTTGAATATCCTTCACGCTTTAATTTTTTATATATTTTAGCTACTGCATAATCTAGAAAATGTCCTATTTTTTCCATAACAGTTACAGTATCTGCCATTTCTTTGGGGTGTTGTCCAAGATCAACTAGATTATCAAACAGTTCGTTAACGTTAGTTAAGTTGAAATTTCCTGCTACAATCAAATTTCGATGCATCCAATTATTTTGACGTAAAAAAGGATGGACACTTTCTATATTGTTTTTGCCAAAAGTTCCGTATCTAACGTGCCCTAACATTAACTCTCCTACATATGGTACGTCTTGTTTTAACTTTTTGGAATTTGAAAGGAGGTCTGGATCTAAATCAATTTGTTTTTGAATTCTACTATTAATCGTGTTAAATATGTCCTGAATGGGTTGTTGTGCTGCAGAACGTACACGACTAATATAGCGCTGTCCAGGTTTCATATCATATTTGATACTCGCAAAACCAGCTCCGTCCTGACCTCTATTATGCTGTTTTTCCATTAAAAGATACATCTTGTCTAAACCGTAAAGAGAACTACCATACTTTTCTTTATAAAAAGATAAAGGCTTTTTAAGTTGTAAAAGGGCAATTCCGCATTCATGCTTAATAGCGTCGCTCATTAGAAAGTATTAATTTTATGTTAATTCAAATTCAGTTAATGATTTAAAGATATCTAAACGTTCATTTAGTTCAGGTAATATTAATTCTTCTAGGGATTTTGTTCCAAATTTTTGAACTGTAAAAGAAGCCATAGCTGAACCGATAATTGTAGCTGTCTTCATTTCTTCAAAAGAAACATTCTTGCACTGTGAAAGGTGACCAACAAACCCTCCTATAAAACTATCCCCCGCTCCTGTTGGATCAAAAACCTTTTCTAAAGGAAGTGCAGGTGCACAAAAAATTTGATTTTCATGAAAAAGTAGCGCTCCATGTTCTCCTTTTTTAATAATCACGTATTTAGGACCCATTTGCTGGAGTTTTTTAGCAGCTTCAACTAAAGAATGGGTTGATGTAATCATTCGAGCCTCTTCGTCATTAATTGAAATGACATCTACCTCTCCAATAACTTCATCTAACTTTTCTCTGTAACTTTCAATCCAAAAATTCATAGTATCCATGACAACTAGGGTAGGCTTATTGGATAATTGATTTAAAACTGCTAATTGTAAATTGGGATCTAAATTTCCTAAAAGAACAATGCTTGCATCTTTAAAATGATCTGGAACAATAGGCTTGAACTTTGTAAGGACATTAAGTTGGGTTTCCATGGTTGTCCTAGTGTTTAAATCATTATGATATTTTCCGCTCCAAAAAAAAGTTTTTTCACCTTTAATAGTTTCTACTCCTGATAGATCAAGTTTCCTTAACTTTAATAAGTCTAGATGCTCTTGCTCAAAATCATCTCCAATTACGGAAACTATTCCACATTTAGCTTTAAAAAGGGAAGCTGCAAGTCCAATGTAAGTTGCGCAACCACCTAATATTTTACCAGTTTTTCCAAAAGGTGTTTCTATGGCATCATAAGCCATGGTGCCTATTACTAAAAGTTTCTGATTCATTTTACAAAAGTAAAAAACTCTACATGCCTTTTCATAATTATAGTAAACATTTATTAAAGACTATAAACAACTTGTCAAGTTTTAAGATTTTCTTTTTCAATGCTTTCAAAAAAAGTGTCCGATATTAAATTTATACCTTTTGCTGCAGCAACTGCTAATTTGTCACATCGTTCATTTTGAGGATGTGAATTATGCCCTTTTATCCATTTAAAACAAACTTTATGTTTTCGATAAACTACCAAAAAACGTTTCCATAAATCAGGATTTTTTTTTTGCTTAAAATTTTTTTTCTCCCATCCAAAGAGCCATTTTTTCTCAACAGAATCAACCACATATTTTGAATCTGAATAAACAACAACCTTCATGGAATCCTTTTTTAACAATTCCAAGCCAACAATCACAGCCATAAGCTCCATCCTATTATTTGTAGTTCTGACAAAGCCTTGGGAATATTCCTTTATATGTCCTGTACTTTGAGACTCTAATCTAAGCCCATAGCCTCCTGGGCCTGGATTTCCAATTGCAGAGCCATCAGTGTAAAGACATATTGCATTTGCTTCCATCCTACATACTTTTAAGTAAAGAATTAATGACTTTTGGAAAATATTTCTGTTCTAAAGCACGAACTTTAGCTTCAATATCGCAAATAGTGTCTGTTGCTGTTAGAGCAACTTTATTTTGAAAAATAAACGTGCCTTTATCATAAGCTTCACTGACATAGTGAATGGTAATGCCTGTTTCTTTCTCATTATTTTCTTTAACAGCTTTATGCACATGGGAACCATACATACCTTTTCCACCATATTTAGGTAAAAGTGCTGGGTGAATATTAATAATTTTTAAAGGAAAAGCATCTATCCAATCTACTCCTATTTTCCACAGAAAACCTGCTAAAATAATCAGATCCGGTTGCTTTTTTTTAATGTCCTTTAAGACATTTCCGTTAGTAAAAGTTGTTTTATTAAAAATGTATCCACTCAAGCCAAAAGGTTTGATGCGCTTTAAAACACCTGCATCAGGATTATTAGTAAATACTTCTAAAATTCGTACTTCTGAATTTTGTTCAAAAAAGTGACAAATATTTTCAACATTTGAACCATTTCCTGAGGCTAATAGAATAATTTTTTTACTCATTTATTTTACTTTGCTGTTGTAATGGTAGTACACAGGAGTTGATTTACTTCTCTAAGTGAATCAAAAATAAACTTATTATTTAACAGCAATCATTTGAAATCAGTTAAATTTATTATTTTTGTTCACAACTTAAATTTAAACAAAAAGTTATTATGTCAGATATTTCCTCGAGAGTAAAAGCAATCATAGTTGATAAACTAGGGGTTGATGAAAATGAAGTTAATGCAGATGCAAGCTTCACAAATGACTTAGGGGCAGACTCCTTAGATACAGTAGAGCTAATCATGGAATTCGAAAAAGAATTTGATATTCAAATACCAGATGACCAGGCGGAAAACATTACCACTGTTGGGCAAGCAATTCAATTTATAGAAAAAATAGACTAACGAAGTTCCATGGAACTAAAACGTGTAGTAGTTACCGGATTGGGAGCGCTTACACCTATCGGGAATACTCTTTCAGCTTATTGGGAGGGATTATTGTCTGGTACTAGTGGTGCTGCTCCAATAACTTATTTTGACCCTACCCTTTTTAAAACAAAATTTGCTTGTGAGTTAAAAGGTTTTGATCCATTGGATCACTTTGACAGAAAAGAAGCAAGGAAATACGATCGTTTTGCACAATATGCTTTAGTGGCAGTTGATGAAGCAATTCAAGATGCAAAATTTCCTATTGAAACTGCAGATAAAGACCGAGTAGGTGTTATTTGGGGTGCAGGAATCGGTGGTCTTGAAACATTTCAAAACGAAGTACTAAACTTTGCAGCTGGAAACGAAAATCCCCGTTTTAATCCATTCTTTATTCCTAAGATGATTGCTGATATCGCTCCAGGGCTAATTTCCATAAAATATGGTTTTAGAGGGCCTAATTTTGCAACAGTTTCAGCCTGTGCATCAGCGTCAAATGCAATGATAGATGCCTTAAACTACATTCGTTTAGGCTATGCAGACGTAATGATAACTGGTGGTTCTGAAGCAGGAGTAACAAAAGCAGGGATAGGTGGTTTTAATGCAATGCATGCTCTTTCAAAAAGAAATGACGATCCGAAAACAGCTTCACGTCCTTTTGATAAAAATCGCGATGGTTTTGTCTTAGGAGAAGGTGCTGGTGCATTAATTTTAGAATCTTATGAGCATGCTATTGCAAGAAACGCTACTATTTATGCTGAATTAGCTGGAGGAGGCCTTTCCGCAGATGCACATCATATGACCGCTCCACATCCTGAAGGTTTAGGGGCTATTAAAGTAATGAAAAATTGCTTGAAGGATGCCAACTTAAAACCAAGCGATGTTGATACTATAAACATGCATGGAACCTCAACACCTTTAGGTGATATTGCGGAATCAAATGCGATTATAGAAGTATTTAAAGAGCATGCCTATGCAATGAATATTAATTCAACCAAATCGATGACAGGCCATCTTCTTGGTGCTGCTGGAGCTATTGAAGCAATTGCCTCAATTATGGCTATAAAACATAGTATCATTCCTCCCACAATTAATCATCAAACTTTTGATGAAAATATTGATCCAAAGATCAATTTTACCTTTGGAAAAGCACAAAAAAGAAATGTAGATGTTGCAATATCAAACACCTTTGGGTTTGGAGGTCATAATGCTTGTGTTTTATTCAAAAAAATGCAATAACTTGATGCTGTGAAAATTCTTGAATACATAAGAAAATCCCGAATGGAAACATCTGGGATTTTTTTTACTCACTTACGAAAAAAACTTGGCATTAAGACAATGAATAAAGCGTTGTATAAGCAAGCATTTACTCACAGCTCTTTAAACTTAAAGGATACTAATGGTAATAAGCTTAACTTTGAACGGTTAGAGTTTTTAGGTGACGCACTGCTAAGTACTATTATTGCAGAATATCTTTTTTATCAATACCCTCAAGCAAAAGAAGGAAAATTAACAAAACTTAGGGCCAAAATAGTAAGTCGAGCTCAACTAAATGATATTGGAAAAAAAATGGAGCTTCTGCAATTAGCTGATTTTTCAACTCATAATAAAAAATTTGGCGATGATATACATGGTAATCTAATTGAATCATTGATAGGTGCACACTTCATTGATAAAGGATATATCAAAACCAAAGACTATGTAATGAAAAATATTATTAATCCTTTCGTGAATATGAACTCCTTAGATTCATTGATATTGAGCCACAAAAGCCTTCTAATTGAATGGGCGCAAAAAGAAAAGAAAGAACTTAAGTTTAACAATAAATTAGATGAAGGGTTAGACCCAAGCATTAATTATTATTGTACTGTAATATTAAACAAAAAATTGGTTGTGAAAGCACGTGGAATTTCTAAGAAAAAAACAGAAGAAAAAGCTGCTAAGCTGGCTACTACAATATTAAAAATAAGTACTCCCGTTAAAAAATGAATGCTAAAAAAGTATACAATTTAGAACTTGAAGAAACTTTTGAAGAAGTTAACTTAATTGCAATTCACTCTTCCTTAGAAGGATATCAATTGGCATTTTACTTAAACAACACCATGAATAGTGATTTTAAAAGGAGTAAAAACGACCTCAGCCTCAAAGGCGCTAAAAATAATTTCATTCATTTTGAGTGGGAAGATAAAATGTATGACTTTCAATGTTCTTTGTTTTCAAACAAATACCACGATGAATTAAAGCAACAAGAGTTAATTTCTAAAAATTTATTTAACCTTCCTACAAGAAATGAGGTATATTTGTTTTCTGAATTCAAACAAGTTGATTTTTTCATTAAATCTTCAGACCATAAAACAATTGAAACTGTTTTATCACATCTCAAAAAATCGTCTAAAATATCTCTCTTATACCCAGTAGATACTGAATTTATTAAAAAAAAATTAAACATAATATTTGATTAATGAGTTTCATAAAAAAAACAAAAATCGTTGCAACACTTGGACCTGCAACAGCTTCAGAGGACGTCATTGAAAATATGATTTTAGAGGGAGTAAATGTATTTCGGATTAACTTTTCACATGCTGATTACCAGGACGTTTCTGATCGAATTAAAATGATTAGAAAGGTTGATGAAAAGCTAGATACTAATACCTCAATCTTGGCTGATCTTCAAGGACCGAAACTTCGTGTTGGGAAAATGGAAGATGATACTTTTGTAAACCCAGGAGATAAAGTAGTTTTCTTAACAGACAAACCTTTTGTTGGAAATTCAAAAAAAGCTTTCATGAACTATCAGAATTTTCCTACCGACGTTTCAAAAGGAGAGCAAATTTTATTGGATGACGGAAAATTGATTTTTGAAGTTATTGAAACCAATAAATCCAATAAAGTTGTAGCAAAAGTAATTCAAGGAGGTCCTTTTAAATCAAATAAAGGAGTCAACCTACCTAATACAAATATTTCATTACCTGCATTGACCGAAAAAGACATAAAGGATGCAGAATTTATTTTTAAACAAGATATAGACTGGATTGCCCTTTCGTTTGTGCGCTTTAGCCAAGATCTTATTGATTTGAAAGAATTAATGGCAAAACATACCAATCAAAAAATTCCAATTGTTGCTAAAATTGAAAAGCCAGAGGCAATTGAAAATATTGATAAGATTATTGCACATTGTGATGGGCTAATGGTTGCTCGTGGTGATCTTGGAGTGGAAGTGCCTGCACAAGAAGTGCCATTAATTCAGAAACAATTAGTGCTTTTAGCAAAGCAAGCACGAATACCAATTATCATTGCAACACAAATGATGGAGACAATGATTGACAGTTTAACCCCTACACGAGCCGAAGTAAATGATGTTGCAAATTCTGTGATGGATGGAGCAGACGCTGTAATGCTTTCTGGAGAAACTTCGGTTGGTAAATATCCTGTTGAAGTGATAAAAACAATGGCCGGAATCTTAAAAGCCGTTGAAGGCTCGCCTTTGATTAAAGTCCCTCAAATTGCGCCTAATATTCGTACAAAACGTTTTATTACTAAATCAATTTGTTATCATGCAGCTCATCTAGCCAACGATATTGATGCAAAAGCAATTTGTACACTCACAAATAGTGGATATACAGCCTATCAAATTTCAGCATGGAGACCTAAAGCTCATGTATTAGTCTTTACATCTAATAAAAAGATTTTAAACCAGCTAAACCTTTTGTGGGGTGTAAAAACTTTTTATTATGACAACTTAAATAGTACGGATAAAACTATTGAAGAAATCAATGAAATTGCTTTAAAAAAGGAATGTGTAGAAAAAGAGGATATGCTTATAAACTTAACATCAATGCCAATAAAAGTAAAAGGAATGGTAAATACATTACGTGTTTCTGTAGTTTAAAAGGGCAAACTCAACTGTTCATTTTGAATTGTAAGCTTAACGATTGGAGGGTTCTTTTTTTTTGTGTTAAGATTTGAAAGAGAAATTCCAACTAAACGAACTGAATTAACTAACTTTTCTTGATATAATAACTTTTTTGCTTCTTCAAAAATCAATTTCTTTGAAGACAAATAAAAGCTGCCTGTTTTACTTCGTGTTTGTTGAACAAAATCACTGTATTTAATTTTCAAGGTAATTGTTTTGCCTGCAACCTTATTTTTTTTCGCTCTTTTTTCAAGAAGCTCAGCAATCTCGAGTATTTTTTCTTCTAAAAACAATTCACTGCTGAGATTAGTAATAAATGTTCTTTCTGCTCCAACAGATTTTGGAATCCGATCGGATTTAACAGGACTATTGTGAATGCCACGAACTACATTGAAATAATGCAGCCCAGCTTTTCCAAAATATTTATTTAGAAAAATATCCGTTTTAGCTTTTAAATCTGCTCCTGTATAAATACCTAAACCATACATTTTGAGTTTTGTCTTAGCGCCAATACCATGAAATTTTTTAACATCTAAATTCTCTAAAAATGGGAGAACCTCCTCTGGTGGAATTGTTTTTTGACCATTAGGCTTATTCCAATCACTTGCAATTTTTGCTAAAAATTTATTTATTGAAATTCCCGCAGAAGCTGTAAGACCAGTTTTTTTTAAAATTTTTGCCCTAATCTCCTCTGCCACTAATGTAGCTGATGGGTAATCTGAAACATCTAAAAAAGCTTCATCTAGAGATAAGGGCTCCACTAAAGTTGTGTATTCTAAAAAAACCATACGCACCTGTAGAGAAATTTCCTTATATCGATCAAATCGAGTAGGTGCAAAAATCAAATTTGGGCATAGGCGTTTAGCAAGTATACTGCTCATTGCGCTTCGTACTCCAAATTTTCGTGCCTCATAACTTGCTGCAGAAACCACCCCCCTTGAACCATCACCTCCTACAGCTAGTGCTTTTCCTTGCCATTCTGGATGATCTAATTGCTCTACAGCAGCAAAAAAAGCATCCATGTCAACATGGATTATTTTTCGCTTTTGATCAAACATTAGTGAATCCTCAGTTAACATTAATAATTCCTGTCTTTTACATCTATTCTTTTGAAATCATATCCCCTTTGTGCCTCACATATTTTAATGGTGTAATTAGAATATGCCACTTCACGACCATACTTTTGTGCCCTTAAATGTGCTGAATCCTCTTTCCATTCTTGAATTGCAGCTATTGATTTATGAAAAGAAATATTTACTCCTTTTCCTGACTTTTCTCTATAAGATTCAATCTCTATAAATCCATTTTGAGAATTAACATTTTTAAACATTTCTTTTGAAAATTATAGATCTTTTAAATCTTCCAAATCCAAGAGGAAACTTGAAAAAATGATCGCATAGTAATTAGATTCCACTATTTCTTATAAATTTTAACATTTAAATTTCCTTCTGCATCCATGTGGGCACGGTACATGCCTGGAGTATTCATTTCCATTGCAACATTTCCTTTGGCATCAATTCCAACAACGCCACCATAGCCTCCTAATCCTCCAACTTTTTCATGAATCACAATTCGTGAAGCTTCTTTGATAGAAAGGCCTTTGTATTCCATCAAAGCAGAAATATCGTGCGCTACTACTGAACGAATAAAAAACTCACCCCATCCAGTTGCAGAAATAGCACACGTTGCATTGTTGGCATAAGTGCCTGCACCAATTATAGGGGCATCACCAATTCGATTCCATTTTTTATTAGTCATACCTCCTGTAGATGTTCCCGCTGCTAAATTACCTTCGAGATCAAGAGCAACACAACCAACAGTTCCATAACGCTGATGTTGTAAAAAAGAAGTTTCTGCAGAAGAAATAGGTTTATTTCTTAAAGCCTCAAGAGCTTTAACGCGTTTTAATGCCTTGACTCTATGATCAGTGAAAAAATATTCTGGCTCTACAAATTCTAAATTTTGAGTTGCTGCAAAATTTTCTGCTCCCTTTCCTGAAAGCATTACATGAGGAGAGTTTTCCATCACTTTTATAGCAGCTGAAATAGGATTTTTAATAGTACTAACACCCGATATTGCCCCAGCATCTAGGTTTGAACCATTCATAAAAGAAGCATCTAATTCTATGGTTTCATTTGAAGTAAGTACTGCTCCTTTTCCTGCATTAAATAATGAAGAATCTTCCATTACATGGATTGTTCTCTCAACAGCTTCTTGGCTAGATCCACCATTTAGTAATATGGTATGACCAATCTTAATTGCTTCGGTAAGTACCTTCTTATAAGCGGCTTCATTTGTTGGTGTCATGTTTTCTTTTAAGATGGTTCCTGCACCACCATGGATAACAATCCCAAAAGTAGGGGAAAGTGATGCCTGTATTGATTTCTGTTGTTTACAACCTAATATAGCTATTAGTAAAAGAAGTGATATTTTTTTCATTGAATTGTTAATTTTATTAAATGTAAGTTTTTTTACCTCAAAAAAATGGGGAGACAAAATGTTTAACCAAAAACTTAACCCTTTATTCTGTTACCTAAAATCTAGTATTTTTGTATAAATTTATATCATGTACTTATATTTAAAAACTGTTCACTCCTACTGGGCTTTTTTTGTCCTTTTTGTTTTAGTTGCTGCAATTGTCAATGCATTTATTGGCCGTTATATGGTTAAAGAATTTAGCGTAAAAGACTTGAGAATAAGTCTTTTTGGGCTTATATTTTCTCATATACAATTACTTATTGGCCTAATTTTGTACTTTGTTTCTCCATGGTTTGACCAGTGGGCCTCAATAGGCATGGGTGTAATGAAAGACCCTCAAACACGACTATATCTTGTTGAGCACCCCATAACAAATATTCTAGCGATTGTTTTAATAACCATGGGCTGGTCTATGCATAAAAGACAATTTAAATCATCCAAAAAGTTTTTGAGGATTATTCTTTTTTACAGCTTAGGTTTACTTCTACTTTTAAGCAGAATACCTTGGAGCACTTGGTTGTAAAATATAAAATTCTCCGAATTTAAAAATACTTGAAACTCTTGGTAAAAAGATAGCTCCTAGAATATCTAAAGGTGTTTTAGGGATTGGTAGCTGGGCTAAGCTCTAGTTAAAGTATTGTCAAACAATAAAATACATGTCCATTGGTATGTGCGAGAACCTGAACAAGCTCGGAAAATAAAAAAGCCACATCAAAGAATCCTAATTATTTAACAACAGTTAAATTTAGGCCTAAAAGAATTACAGTTAGTAGCGATATTAATGAAGTAGTTTCAAGGTCAGAATGGTTAGTGATAGCTATTCCGTCCACCTATTTAGGAGATGAATTAAAACTTCTTACTCAACCCATAAAGAGTAAAATACTTGTACAAGGTGCAAAAGGAGCTCAAATGGAAATGAATATGGTTGCAGAAGGTTATCATGCAACAGAACCTGTTAATAAGTTAAATAAATCTATTGGAAATAGTAGTCCTATCATTGATAATGTATATGGAATTCTTTTTTTAAATAAAATTCATAAAAAGAGTTTACAAAAACTTTCAAAAAAACTAACCTAAAGAGTTCCTTTAAATTGTTTTAAAAAGCGTATGTCATTTTCAAAAAACAGTCGAATATCACTAATTTGGTAAATTAACATAGCTATTCTCTCTATTCCCATTCCAAAAGCAAAACCTGAATATTCATCAGGATCAATACCACAGTTTTTCAATACATTTGGATCTACCATTCCACAACCCATAATCTCCAACCATCCAGTTCCTTTTGTTATTCTATAATCAACTTCTGTTTCTAATCCCCAATAAATGTCGACCTCTGCACTGGGCTCTGTAAAAGGAAAATAAGATGGGCGAAGTCTGATTTTAGAATTTCCGAAAAGTGATTCTGTAAAATACTTTAAGGTCTGTTTTAAATCGGAAAATGAAACATCTTTGGCAATATAAAGTCCTTCGATTTGATGAAATATACAGTGAGATCTTGAGGAAATTGCCTCATTCCTAAAAACTCTTCCTGGAGAAATAGTTCTAATAGGGGGTTTATTTTTTTCCATATAACGAACCTGTACCGAAGAAGTGTGGGTACGTAATAAAATATCTGGATCTGTTTGAATAAAAAAGGTATCCTGCATGTCACGTGCCGGATGGTGCTCTGGAAGATTTAAAGCTGTAAAATTATGCCAATCATCTTCAATTTCAGGACCTTCAGAAATAGTAAAACCAATTTGGCTGAAAATGTCAATAATTCTATTTTTAACTACCGAGAGTGGATGTCTATTTCCAGTTTGAATAGGAAAAGGAGTTCTAGTAGGATCCGAAATACTTGACTTTCCTCCAATGTTTTTAAGTTGTGATTGAAGTTCCTTAATCTTTTCAGAAACAGCATTTTTTAATACGTTAAGTTCTTGACCAAAAGCCTTCTTCTGTTCTATCGGTACCTCTCTAAAGGCAGCAAATAATGTGTTAAGAATTCCCTTCTTTCCAGAATAACTAACTCTAAACTCTTCTATAGTAAGAGCATCGGTACTTGAAAAAGAATTGACTTCTTCTAGATATTTTTTTACTCGTTCAATCATAGTGTAAAAATAAAGTAGTTTTATGAAATGACACCCTGCTTAACAAATTAATCTACTATAGCTCCTTTTATTAAAACACTTTGCTCGGCGGGCTTTGGCTTGGCAAAGACTCTACTAGTTCAAATTAGGCCACCCCTATCATCGATATAATCACATTTTTAGTGTCTGTAGGGATCAAAAATAGAGCAAATGATGATTTAATTCAGAATCTCTCCCTTCATTTAGTATATTAAAAAATATATATTTAAAAAAAATCTTCATTTTAAAAGCCAGTTTATACTTTCTAATCTCTTGTCTGTTAAATTTCTTTAAGTTTTAAAAATAGTATTTTAGCTATATGAATGTGTTCGATGTTGTGGTCTTAATTTTAGTTACTTATGGTCTTATTAGTGGCTTTAAAAAAGGCTTTATTGTTGAGGTATCAGGAATGATTGCTCTTGGAATTGGAATTACAGGAGCTTTTAAATTTTCTGAAATTCTAGAAAATTACCTTGTTATTTATATTGATTGGGAGCCTAAAATAATTCAAATAGTAAGTTTTATCATGCTTTTTATTGGGATTGTTTATGTAATTTCTCTTTTGGCTAAAATGTTAACCAAAGCTCTTAAACTTATTTTATTAGGTGGAATAAATCGTTTATTAGGAGCTTTATTTGGAATCCTAAAATGGATGCTTATACTGTGTGCATTGACGCTTGTTTTTAAAGAAGTAAATCAAATCCTAACCCTTATGGAAAATTCGGTTCTTGAAACTTCATTTTCTTATCCTATACTTCAAGAAATGGGGGAATTTTTGTTTAATTGGGTGAAGCAAAGTGAAACAATAAAAAATCAAAATATCATATAACAACTAATTATCTAAGCTTTTTAAAGAGGCATTTTTTATCCAACCTTCAGAACCATTTGCAATTCGTATTTTTTCCCATTCATCAAGAGAATCTAAAAGCTCAACTTTAGTTCCCTCATGCAGGGTAAATTGTATTTCAGCTCTTAAATTTGGCTCTGACCAAATATTTATTTCATTTGAAAATATGATAGCATATTTTTTGTTCTCCTGTTCTGCGTTTGCGAAGAATTTGATGGTAAAACTACTCAAAAATAAAACTAAAGAAAAAAGAGATAATACAAAAAAAAGTCTCTTAAGTTTTATTGTTTTATTCAACAAATAGATACTAAAAAATATTGCGAATAGCCAAACAAATAAAACAACAATCTTAGACCAAATTGAAGCACTGGCTATAGCATAAAGTGAATTTTGAACTTGAGATAATTGTGATTCTGGAAGTGGTTCAATTGCATCAATAGTCATGTTTTGAGCAAAAGCACTATTAACTTTAAAATCTTCATTTTCTGGGTCTAATTGCCTTGCTTTTTCATAATTGTAAATACTCTCTGCAACTTTATTCAACCGATAATAAGCGTTCCCCAGATTAAAATAAAGGGATGCGCTGTGTTTGCCAGTAAGAAGTGTTTGTTCATATAAAGTCACCGCTTTAAAAAAATCTCCATTATTGTATGCTGTATTTCCTTCTTCAAATAAAGGAGATACAGGGGCCTGAGCTTTTAAAGAAAAAGTGCTTACAATGAAGAAAATCGTTAAAGTTAATACGCCGTTTTTTATGTCAGAAATTTTTCTCATAATTGTCGATCTATTGAGGCAATTACACTAATTGCTTTTTGATAATCTTCTTTAATACTCACAGATGAAACTGGTGCATAACGTGCCAATTCACAATTTTCAATAACCACTATAAAATCAATAGCCGATTGACCATCTACTTTTTTATCAAGTAATAAACGTTCAATTTTTTCTTTACTCATTTCGGTAGTTTCAATCTTAAGTTTTGCTTTTAAATAATTATGTAAAGCACGCTCTAAAGCTTCATAAAAAATACCTTGATTATGAAAGGCTTTTTTAGCAGAACTTAAATATTTACTTGCGAGTCGTTGAGATTGTTTTTGTTTATTACTAGCACTGTCTTTAGTTTGCTTAAGAATAAAATGCTTAATAAAAATTACTGCTAAAATTAGGCCTATTGGTAATAATAACAATATGAAGAAGTTAAAACTCAACCAAAATTTATTTTTTTTAATCGGGAAGAGTTGAGTGTCTAATTGAATAAATCGAAAAGAGTTTTCTTTTGTAGAAATTATTTGTTTGGTTTCAACTTTTTCTTGATTAGATTTATTTCCTGCTAGGGGTCCTTCAAAAACATCAACTAATAAATCTTGTGAACGCAGTGTCTTATAATTAGAAGTTTTTGGATCAAAATATGAAAACTGAACAGGAGGAATTGGATATTTTCCTTGATACTTCGGAACAATTGTGTAGATATCTTCAATTGTACCTTCCATACCTGAAAGTGAAATTTTTACATTTTCCGAATGCTCTGGTTCATATACTTCGAGGGTGTTGGGAACATTTACTGAGGGTAAATTAAAAAGTTTTAAATTACCATTACCTTTTACTTTAATTTTTGCTTGAAAGGATTCAGAGGCTTTTAAGGCATTTTTGTCAATGATAACGTCAAAATCAAATGAACCAACGGCACCCGTATAATCTGAAGGTTGATTTTTTTCAGGTAATGACTTCACATTGATAACTCTTCTACCTGCAGAAATAGTTTTTTGCCCTTGCGTAAGAATTCTTCTACCAAATAAATCACGTCGATCACTTGGTACACTTAAGCTTAAATTAAGGGATAAAGGCTCTATATCAAGTTTTCCTGTTTTTTGAGGGTACAGAACAACTTTCCGCCAAACAACTTCATTAAAGGGCTCTCCTTTATATTCTCCTCTTGTATTTACTCGTACTTGACCTATCTTAATTAAATGGCTCCAAAAATCTCCATAACTAGGTGATTCTAACTCCTGAACATCGGATATAGATATGGGGTTTCTAAAATAGAGCTTATATAAAACTGTAATTCCTTCATTTAAATATGGTTGAGTATTTGAAATTTCTGCAACAAGACGAATATTTTCATCAGTGATATAATCAATATTATTTGGATCGTTTGGCTTTTCTACTGCTGATATGACCTCTAATAGAATGGGTAGGGTTTTATATACTTCTCCTTTAATAGCTATTTCAGCCTGGCCAAGGGTTACTTTTCCTTTTCGTTTTGGCGTTAAAAAATAGGTGTAGGTTTTAGAAAAGCTACGCACCCCATTAACCCAGGATCTGCTAACGGATTGTTGTGGTCCACTAACAATTTGAAAATTGGTGAAAGGAGGAGGGGTGAAATCATCTCCATTTTCGTTCATTACAAAATCAACACGAAGGCGTTCATTTAATCCTAATCGTTTTTTACTCACTTTGGCATCAAAACTAATTTGTGATTGTATGTTTACACTCACTAAAAAGATCAAATAAAGTAATAATCGTGAAATCAAATGTTGAGTCATAATCACCAATCTTTTTTGCCTCTAACAGGAACCCCTTTAACTTTTTTAGCGTTTACTTTATCTTGAACTTTCTTTTCCTGGTTATTCATGGCCTCTAACAAACTTTGAACTTGTTGAGGTGAGAGTTGACCATCTTTTGGAGGTTGTTTTTTTTCTTTAGGTTTGTCCTTAGATTCATTAGGCTTTTCATCTTTTTTTTGATCACCTTCGTTTTTAGGCTTGCCTTCATCGTCTGATTCTTCTCCTTTATCGTCTTCTTTATTTGGATTCTTTTCATCTTTATTTTCTTCTTCACCCTCTTGATCCTTATCTTCTTCTTTTTGATCTTCCTGATCTTTATCTTGCTGCTCGTTTTGATCTTTTTTATCGTCCTGCTCTTGTTCCTCAGGAGGTTTCTCTTTCTCCAAAAGCTCTTTAGCTAATGCATAATTATAACGTGTTTCTTCATCAGAAGAATTATTACGTAAGGCGCTTTTATAGGCTTCTACTGCTTTTTGATAATCCTTTTCTTGCATATAAACATTTCCCATATTATGGAATGCTTTATGCTTATCCTCTTTTGAAGTTGCAAATTTTTGTGTTTGAAAAAAACGTTGTGATGCTTCTTGATATTTTTTGTCAAGAAAATGGGTATTTCCAAGGTTAAATAGTGCCTTAGCTTTCTCAGGGGCGAGAGAAAGTGCTTCACGATACGCTTTTTCGGCCTCAACGTATTCTTTTTCTTGGGCCTTTTCATTGCCTTTGAAAATATGATTTATCACTTTTCCTTCTTGAGCAAAACCAAAGGAAAAAAAGCACAATAATATTATAAAAAGCTTATTCTTCATTTTCATTAAATAAATTCAATTTCTTAATCCATTTTGTTTGAGTCTCAAACAAAAATAAGTCGAATATTAAAAAGAATAAGGCCCCAATCAATAAGGGTTGGAAGCGATCTTTATAGCTAACAAATTTTTTAGCCTCAAATTCTTTTTTGTCCATTGCTTTCAATTGTTCTGAAACAAAATCTAATACCACTTGTGTATCATTTCCATCCTGATATTTTCCATCAGTGGCTATTGCTATTGCTTCCAATATTTTTTGGTTTCGTTTAGTAATAACAACTTCTCCATCAAAATCTTTTTTATACGACTCTATCACTCCATTTCTTTTTAGTGGGATGGGAGACCCAACTTCAGTACCTACTCCAAATGTGAAAATTTTTATTCCTAATGCTGCTGCTCTTGAAGCAGCATTTGAAGCCTCTTCAGAATGATCTTCACCATCTGAAATTAAAAATATAACTCTATTGGTTTGGTCTTCATCATCAAAAAACGTTCCAGACAAATCAATTGCACTGTCAAGAGCAGTTCCTTGAGAGGAAAGCATTTCTGTATTGAGTGCTTGAAGGAACATCTTGCCAGCACTATAATCTGTTGTGATGGGAAGCTGAGGAATTGCCTGTGCTGCATAGGCTATTATTCCTATTCGATCACTTGTCAATTGATTTAAAATAGCTGAAACTAAGCGTTTAGATTTTTCTAAACGGTTAGGAGCCACATCTTCAGCGAGCATACTTTTGGAAACATCTATTGCAAAAACAATATCTACTCCTTCTCGTTTTACTGTTTCAAGTTGAGTACCTATTTTTGGATTCATTAAGCCTAGAACCAACAAAAAAATCGCAAGACTAAATATCACTAACTTTAAACCTGGTTTAAATTTTGAACGATTTGAACTTAAAAAATCTAAAAGTACCGGGTTAAAAAATAGAGCTTGAGTTTTTCTTTTCCATCGTAAAACAAATGCATAGAATATCCAAAACACAGGAAGTATTAATAGAAGGAAGACATATTGATAAGCGTCTATCTGATACATTTATATAAAACTTTTAAATAGTGAATTTCGTCCAATCCATTCAAGTGTAATTAAAACTAAGGCAAGAATTATCAATAAACGATATTTTTCGTCATAATTATAATATTTGAATTCTTCAACTTCAGATTTTTCAAGCTTATTAATTTCCGCGTAGATTTCTTCTAACTTTTTATTATCAGTAGCTCTAAAGTAAATTCCTCCGGTTGATGAGGCAATTTCTTTAAGTAAGGCTTCATCAATTTCTACTTTAGTCAGGGCATATTGAAATTCTCCATTTGGTAAAATACCAACAGGAGCGAGCGCAGTTCCATTACTACCCAAACCGATTGTATAGGTTTTAATGCCAAATTCAACTGCAAGCTCAGTAGCAATTTTAGGGTCAATAAAGCCAGAATTATTTACACCGTCTGTTAATAAAATAATTACTTTGCTTTTTGCCCTGCTATCTTTTAATCGATTAACGGAAGTAGCCAATCCCATTCCAATAGCAGTTCCATCTTCTATGAGACCTTGATAAGAAATTTCCCTCAGGGCACCTTTAATAATACTTTTATCACTAGTTATGGGTGTTTTAGTATAACTTTCTCCAGCATAAACTACCAAACCAATTCGATCTGAAGTCCTATCATCAACAAAGGTTGCTGCGACTCTTTTTAAAGCACTCAAACGGTCTGGTTTCAAATCTTGTGCCAACATACTTGAAGAAACATCAATAGCCATAACAATATCTATCCCATTATTTGTTTTTGTTCGAGTAGAAACATCTACTGTTTGAGGACGTGCAATTGCGAAAATAATTAAAGTTATTGCTGAAATTTTAAAAGCAAAAAGAATTGGGTAAATCATACTCAAAAAAGATTTTTGCTTTGAAAAACTAGAAAGACTAGACATTTTAAGTTCAGGTTGTGCTTTTCTCCATGTAAATAAATGCCATAAAATAACTGCTGGCAATACTAACAGTAACCAGAGATAGTTTGGATTTGCAAAATAAATACCTTCAAACATTTACTTAAAGTTCTTTTATCAATTCTATACTATTAATTATTCTTTCCTCAATTTCAGTCGCATAACGATCTTGTTTTTCATACATCATGGTAATTATAATTGTTCCTTCTTCAAAGTTTATTAATAGAGAAGTAAAATTACAACGTACTCTTTCGTTTTCCCCCTGTCGAGGATAGTCTAATGTTCCATAAATTTTAGCAACAGGTATTCCAGAAGGAAGTGTTAGTTCATCATTTTTCATTAAAATATTGACTGCCCCTTTTGCTTCAAAATTAGAAATAATAGATGTTATCAAAGCTTGTCCTCTTTCTGCATCTGCATCTTTTGGAATCGACGATTTGTTTTGTGAGTTTTGATTTTTTTGAGGATCTGGTTTTGGAAAATCAAACAACAGGTCAATATAAAAAGGACTGTCTAGGTTCCCTAAGTTAAACTGCTGAAGCGTTTTTGACTCAAGAGAGATACGTGCCAAAACTTTAGGTGTTTCAATTTTTAAGGGGGGGGTCCCATATTGACTGCTTACCCATTGACCACTAAATAAAGCTTTCGTAGGGTACTTAAAGAGTGTATCTCGGACTGGATAATAGCCATAAACTAACATCGAAATGGATAAACCTAAAACGGTTAAAAGTCCTACACCAGAAAGTCCCCATATCCATTGTTCTTTTCTGCGCTTTTGAGCTAATAGTTCTTGATAGGCCTCTTTTTGTTTTAATTCTTCCTCAGTAGGCTCTGGAAGAGCTTCCTTTGTTTCAATTAAAACATGTTCAACTGCAATTCGATCTTCATTTGCAATTCTATATTCTGGCATTGATTTTGCAAATTTAACTAAATCTGCATTTTTTAAAACCTCTTTTAAACTCTTCAATGTAAAATGATCCAAATCTAACGTTCCAGCATCTTTTCGCATTTCTAGCTTTGCCAATAATTCCTCCGATGTACTTTCTAATGCATCTATTTTTGCCTCTTCTTCAAGGTAACGACGAACCACATCCGTTAAGCGAGAATAATATTTTTTATATTCATCTTGTTCTGAAAGTTTTTCTCCTTCCAAGGCTTTAAGTTCTTCAATGGCTCTATCAAATGGAGGAAGCTCTCGTTTTCGAAGTTCTTTTCTCCTTTTTTGGAAGAAATAAGCATATAAAATTCCTGCTAAAGCTAATGAAAACACCGCGCCCCATAGAAGCTTTACTATAAATACTTCATAGTTCTTGTCAACAGTTATTAAGGGCTTAATGTCATATAATTTTTGTTGAAGCGTATCAACAACAACAGTCTCCACCCTCACGGGAATAAGTGCTGCAATTTTAGAAAATCCATTAATTATTACTTGCTGTTGAGGTAAAAAATAATTCCCAGAATCGAATTGAATGAGTGCATATTTTTTTGTGTACAAATAATGAGATTGCGTTTTAATGGTGTCTACTAGACTTTCTTCAAGAAGCTCAAAAGGAGTAAAAATAGGTTGATCCGGAAAAATAACTTGTGCCGTACTATCTGCTTTTACTTGAAGAGTATAGTTTATTTGCTCTCCAATTTTAAACTTTGTTGAATCTATAGATACCGATAGCTCTCCTTGGCTCTGAGACCAAAGTGAATTCATCAAAATGAATGCTAACAAAATATAACCTGTTTTTTTCATTTTAAATTCTGGCTTTAAAATAACCCAATAATTTTTTTACATAACTCTGGTCAACGGCACAACTCAAACTACCTGCTCCATTTTTTTTAAAAAGTTTCTCATAATTACTAGCAAGAGTTTTATAATGTTTTTCATACTCATTTCTAACACTTTTTGAATGAGTGTTTATCCATTGAACGGAACCTGTCTCTGCATCGCGCATAGAAACAATTCCTAATTTTGGAAGAACGGCTTCTAAGGGGTCATAAACTCGAATTCCTGTTAAATCATGCTTTTTTGAGGCAATTCGTAATGTTTTCTCATAGCCTTCATCCATAAAATCAGAAAGCATAAATACTATGGCTTTCTTTTTAAGAACACTTAAAAGAAATTCTAAAGTGGTAGCGATATTTGTCCTTTTACTTTTTGGCTCAAATTCTAACAACTCTCTAATGATTCTTAGAATGTGTGAACGTCCTTTTTTAGGTGGGATAAATAATTCTACTTGATCAGAAAATAACAATAACCCTACTTTATCATTGTTCTGAAGGGCTGAAAAGGATAAGGTTGCAGCAATTTCAGTAAGGATTTCTCTTTTTAGCTGGGTTTTAGTTCCAAAAGTCTCTGAACCACTCACATCAACAACCAACATGAGTGTTAATTCCCTTTCTTCTTCAAAGATTTTTACAAAAGGTTCATTATACCTTGCTGTGACATTCCAATCGATTGCGCGGATATCATCTCCATATTGATATTGACGTACTTCACTAAAAGTCATACCACGACCTTTAAAGGTAGAATGGTATTCTCCTCCAAATAGATGATCACTTAAACGACGTGTCTTGATCTCTATTTTACGAACTTTTTTCAGTAGCGCTTTTGTATCCATTGCGTCCTATGCTGGAATCTAAATAGTAATAAATTAGTATTTTAAGGAACTTCTACCTCATTAATGATTTGAGTAATCAAATCTTCTGTAGTAACATTCTCTGCTTCTGCTTCATATGTCAAGCCAATTCTGTGGCGTAACACATCATATATTACTGCACGAACATCTTCTGGGATTACATATCCTCTGTGCCTTAAAAAGGCATGGCATTTGGCAGCAGTAGCCAAATTAATACTTCCTCTTGGAGAGGCGCCAAAACTAATTAAAGGCTTGATTTTATCTAAATTGTAATTCTCAGGGTATCTTGTTGCAAAAATCAAATTAAGAATATAATTCTCAATTTTTTCATCCACATAAACCTCACAAACCGTTTCTTGAGCAGATATTATTTGTTTGGAAGTTACTACGGGCTTGACCTTAGCTGAACTACTAGAAAGATTGTTTCTAACAATAAGCTGTTCTTCTTCTAATTTAGGATAGTCTATTACAGTTTTTAGCATAAAGCGATCTACTTGTGCTTCTGGCAGGGGATAGGTCCCCTCCTGCTCTACTGGATTTTGAGTAGCCATTACTAGAAAAGGCGCTTGAAGTTTAAAAGTAGTATCACCGATTGTAACCTGCTTTTCTTGCATCGCCTCTAAAAGAGCTGATTGAACTTTGGCCGGTGCTCTATTAATCTCATCTGCTAATACAAAATTGGCGAAAATGGGTCCTTTTTTTATTAAAAAATCATTCTCTTTAATATTGTAAATCATGGTTCCTACAACATCCGCAGGAAGCAAGTCTGGTGTAAATTGAATACGGCTAAAACTTCCCTTAACAGCTTGACTCAAAGTATTAATTGCCAAAGTCTTCGCAAGTCCAGGCACTCCCTCAAGAAGAATGTGGCCACGACCTAACAGACCTATTAAAAGGCGCTCGATCATCTGTTTTTGTCCCACTATTACTTTGTTCATTTCAAACGTAAGCAAGTCGACAAAAGCACTTTCCTTTTGAATTTTCTCATTGATTGCATTTATATCAATCATTTCATTTGTACTATTTTTCATCTAAATATTCTATGTTTTTCGGACAGCAAATTTGAAAAATATATTTTCTATTTATTGTTAATAATAGGTTAAAAATTGAGGAACATTAAAATTAAAGAAATACCCGAATGTTCCTATTTTAGTGGTGAATTTAAAGCATTTAATCTGTATCCAAAGAATCCTGATTAAATTTTATCAAATCAAAATATGTATTTTAACAAAAAAACTCGATTAAATAACGAATTCGTGTATTTAGAAATCGGATAATCATAAAAAAAAAATCAGTGAAAGACAATTCAAGAATAATCTCTGGCACAATGAATTGGGGCGTTTGGGGTAATGATTTTGACTCTTATAAAATGGAATCACTTTTAGAAAAAACTTTAGAAATCGGAATTAACACTTTTGATCATGCCGATATTTACGGAGGTTATACCACTGAAACTACTTTTGGGACTGCATTTAAAAATAGTAAGATCGATCGGGAAACTTTACGTTTTATATCCAAATGTGGTATCCAATTACCTTGTGAAGAAAGGCCACTTCCAGTTAAACACTACAACTACTCACAAACACATATTCGCATGAGTGTTGAAAATTCATTACGCCGGCTAAACACAGAATACCTTGACGTACTTCTTCTTCACCGTCCAAGTCCACTAATGCATGCAGAAACCATTGCTAGAGTAATTCAAGATTTGCAACAGGAAGGAAAAATAATTGAATTAGGCGTTTCTAATTTTACACCCTCACAAATAGAGTTATTACAACAAGAATTAACCTTAACATGGAATCAGATTGAATGTTCTTTAACTCATGAACAGCCTCTATTTAATGGAACACTAGATTATATGAAAGCTCAAAGCATTGGCGCAATGTCATGGAGCCCATTGGGGAGTTATTACAAAAAAAATAGTGTTAAAATAGATCGAATTTCAAAATGTATTAGACCTCTTTGTGAGAAATATACTTGCTCAGAAGATCAGTTACTATTGGCATGGTTGCTTTATCATCCTTCAAAAATATTTCCTGTAGTAGGAACTACTTCAGTAAAACGTTTAAAAGCTTCCCAAGAAGCACTTTTAATAAATTTAGAAATTACAGATTGGTTTTTAATGTTGGAAGCAAGCATGGGAGAACCATTACCTTAAGATTATATGAAAAATAAAATTGTGCTAATTACAGGTGCCAGCAGTGGAATTGGTTGGGCAACAGCAGAAGCTTTTGCTGATCAGGGTGCAAACTTAATCTTATGCGGAAGAAGGAAGAAAAAATTAGAAAAATTATCACAGAAGCTAGCAACAAAAACCCTTCTTCTTACCTTTGATGTTCGTGACAGAAAAGCTGTATTTGAATCTCTTAGCCATCTTCCTAAAGAATGGAAAAATGTAGATGTCTTAATTAATAATGCTGGAAATGCACATGGTTTAGATCCTGTTCAAACTGCGAATTTAGATGATTGGGATGCTATGATTGATGGAAATGTTAAAGGACTGATGTATGTCACAAAAGCTATTCTTCCCAACATGTTAAAGGCAAAAAAAGGTCATATTATAAATCTTGGTTCCATTGCAGGAAAAGAAGTCTACCCTAATGGAAATGTTTACTGCAGTAGTAAATATGCAGTAGAGGCTTTTACTCAAGGTTTGCGAATAGATTTGAACCCCGATGGAATAAAAGTAAGTGCTATACACCCTGGATTAGTGCATACAGAATTTTCTGAAGTTCGCTTTAAAGGGGATCAAAAACGTGCTGATAAAGTCTACGATGGAATTGAAGCGCTTAAAGCTAAAGATGTTGCAGATGCTATTCTTTATATTGCGCTTGCGCCATCTAAAGTTAATATTGCTGATCTGGTATTACTGCCCACCCGCCAAGCAAATGCATATATTTCAAATAGAAAATAATAAAAATTTTAGGTGTATTCTTATTGAATATCTATTTTTCCAATACTTCGGGATATAGAAAATCATTATAAGGAAAACGTGTAATGTGTATTTCTCTAACTTCTTTATACACCCGTTCACGAAAACCTTCTAGATTATCTTTGTTTAATGCCGAAATGAAAAGAGCATTCCCGTTCATTCTATGCATCCATGTCTGTTGCCATTCTTCAAGGGTATAGTGGCACTCACTACGTTTTTCTATAAGCTCTGTTTCATCCCAAGGTTCATTTTCATAAGCATCAATCTTATTAAAAACCATGAGAGTAGGTTTATCCAAACTTTTAATTTCTTTTAAAGTCTGATTTACAGAATCTATATGTTGCTCAAAATTTGGATGAGAAATGTCTACCACGTGCAATAACATATCTGCTTCTTGAACTTCATCTAATGTACTCTTAAAAGATTCTACAAGTTGAGTGGGGAGCTTTCGTATGAATCCAACCGTATCGCTCAATAAAAAGGGAAGGTTTCCAATTACAACTTTTCTAACAGTTGTGTCTAAGGTGGCGAAAAGTTTATTTTCAGCAAATACTTTACTTTTTGCAACTACATTCATGAGGGTTGATTTTCCAACATTCGTGTAACCTACCAAAGCAACTCGAACCAAAGCCCCCCGATTTCCTCTTTGAGTAGCCATTTGCCTGTCGATGGTAATCAACTTTTTCTTTAAAAGTGAAATTTTATCACGTACAATTCTTCGGTCAGTTTCGATTTCAGTTTCACCTGGACCCCGCATTCCAATTCCTCCTCGTTGTCGCTCTAAATGCGTCCAAAGTCCTTTTAACCTTGGAAGTAAATATTCATATTGTGCCAGTTCTACCTGATTTCTTGCATAACTTGTTTGTGCGCGTTGCGCAAAAATATCAAGTATTAAACCTGTGCGATCTAAAACCTTTACCTTTAATATTTTTTCAATATTTCCTTGTTGTGCAGGTGTGAGTTCGTCATCAAAGACAACGGTTGAAATATCATTATCGGTTACATACTCTAACACTTCTTGAAGTTTCCCTGATCCAATAAACGTTTTGGGATTTGGAAGATCAATTTTTTGAGTAAAGCGTTTCGTTACATCTCCTCCAGCTGTAAAAGCCAAAAAAGTAAGTTCATCTAAATATTCTTTCGACTGGACTTCGTCCTGTCTAAAATTTATAATTCCCACCAATACTGTTTTCTCAAATTCGAGTGATTTTTCTTCAATCATATTAATGGTTTTCCCATTTTTTTAATTCAAATTTCTTTCCGTCAAATTCACCATAAGTAAAATGTGTGATCCAATCACCAGTGTTAACATAAGTTGAGGTATTATTTAATTTAATTTCCATAGGAAAATGACGGTGACCAAAAATGAAATAATCACGGTGTTTTTGAGCTAATTTTCGTTTTGAATAAATTGCCAACCATTCCTTTTCTTCTCCCAAAAAAGAAATATCTTCATCTCCTGAAAGAATTTTATTTTTTACTGAAAAATATTGGCCCAATCGTAACGCTATATCAGGGTGAAGGGCTTGAAAAAGTCTTTTGGCTAAAGGATTAGTGAAAATTTTTTTCATCCGCTTATACCCATTGTCGTTTGGACCCAAGCCATCACCATGTCCAATGTAAAAAGAAGTGTTTCCCAGCATAAAGTCTTTAGGCTTGTGGTGCACAGGAACTCCTAATTCTTTCTCAAAATAATTCTTCATCCATAAATCATGATTACCTACAAAATAGTGAACTGGTATTCCATTATCTACAAATTCAGCTAGCTTTCCCAAAATTCTAACAAAACCCTTTGGAACTACTGTTTTATATTCAAACCAAAAGTCAAATAAGTCACCTAATAAAAATAGTGCTGCTGCATCTTTTTGAATATGATTTAACCAGGACATAAAAATTCTCTCTCGCTCCCTACTGTCTTTAATGTTAGGAGCACCAAAATGCTGGTCAGAGGCGAAGTATATGTTTTTATCTTCAGGGATTTTCATTTACTATCCTATAGCTTGTTTTAAATCTTCTATTAAATCTCTTGCGTCTTCAATTCCAACGCTAAGTCGAATCAAAGAATCAACCACACCGCTTTTTTCTCTTAATTCCTTGGGAATTGAAGCATGCGTCATACTTGCAGGATGGCCTGCTAAACTCTCAACACCACCTAATGACTCTGCAAGTGTAAAGAGTTTTAGACTTTCTATAATTTTTATAGCGGCATTGTAATCTCCTCCTTTAGTTACAAAGGATAGCATACCACCATAATCATTCATTTGAGCTTTTGCCACACCATGGTTTGGATGCTCATCAAAACCTGGCCAATAAACTTTTTCAATTTTAGAGTGTTGTTTTAAGAAATGAGCTATTGCCGCTGCATTTTCACAATGTCGTTGCATTCTTACGTGAAGAGTTTTAATTCCACGGAGGGTTAAAAAACTGTCCATAGGTCCGCATATAGCTCCACTTGCGTTTTGAATAAAACCAATTCTTTCAGCTAATTCTTCATCTTTAACAACCAGAGATCCAAGTACAACATCTGAATGCCCTGCTAAATATTTGGTAGCAGAATGCATAACAATATCTGCACCTAAAGTTAAGGGCTGTTGAAGATATGGAGAGGCAAATGTATTATCTACTGCTACCATAATTCTATGTTTTTTGGCGAGAGTTGTAATTGACTTTATATCAATTATATTCATCATTGGATTAGTGGGTGTTTCAACCCACAAAAGTTTGGTATTGCTGTTAATAAATTTCTCAATTTTTTGAGGGTTATCCATTCCAACAAAATGAAACTTTAAACCAAAATTTTCAAATATTTTAGTGAATAAACGATATGACCCTCCGTATAGATCGTCTGTTGAAATAATCTCATCTCCAGGTTTTAATAATTTTAAAACAGCATCCATAGCTGCTAGTCCGGAACCAAAAGCAAAGCCAAATTTTCCTGCTTCTATACTTGCCAAAGATTTTTCTAGTGCTTGACGTGTAGGATTGTGAGTTCTGCTATACTCAAATCCTTGATGTCCACCAGGTGTCGTTTGTGCATATGTTGAGGTTTGATAAATTGGGGGCATCACTGCACCATAAGCTTTGTCAGGCTCTTGCCCTCCATGAATCGTATTACTATTAAAATGTAATTCTTTTTTCATTTTACGTTTTTTTTGTAACGATTTTTACTATGCAAATGTATTTGATTTTAAGCAAAAGGGCTGTTTTTCAATAAAAATGATTTTTATTTGTAATCTTAAAATAGATCATGCGTAGTTTTTATTATTTGAGTAGTTGCGATAGCTGTAAGCGAATTATGGGGAGTCTTTCTCTAGATTCTTCAATTAATAAAATTGATATAAAAAAAAATCCTTTAAATATTTTCCAACTCGAAGAATTACATGCTATTTCTGGAAATTACGAGGTCTTATTTAGCAGAAGAGCACAACTTTATAAGCAGCGTGATTTAAAAAACAAAATACTTAGTGAAGAAACCCTAAAAGAACTCTTACTTGAGCACTACACTTTTTTGAAACGTCCTGTACTTATTTATGACAAAACATTATTTATTGGCAATAGTGCTGCAGTTGTTGAAAAGGCTAAGAATTTCTTAGATGAACAATAGAATTGTAGCCCTTTTTGCTGCCTTAGGAGCTACCACTATTTATGGAATAAATCACACGGTAGCAAAGGTTATTATGCCCCATTATATTGGCCCTTTTGGTTTTATTATGCTACGTGTAGTAGGAGCTACAATTTTGTTTTGGCTTGTTAGTCTTTGGCTGCCTAAAGAAAAAATTGATCGTAAAGATTATCCTAGAATTTTTGGGGCTTCTCTATTAGGAATGTGTATTAATATGCTTATGTTTTTTAAAGGATTACAGCTTTCTACTCCTATAAATAGCGGTGTAATCGTAACTTTAACTCCAATAATTATTCTTATACTTTCTGCTTACTTTTTAAAAGAACGGTTAACTAGATTTAAGTATTTAGGAATTTTCATAGGCTTTTGTGGTGCCTTATTACTAATTCTGTATGGTAATACTTCACAAGTTTCTAACGCGCCAAATGTGCCACTAGGAAACATTATGATGCTTATTAATGCCATTAGTTATGGTGCCTATTTAGTCACTGTGAAGCCATTAACTAAAAAATATAGTACCGTAACCTTAATGAAATGGATGTTTTTATTAGGTGTGTTTTTAACCACTCCTATCACTTTTTCAGAGGCTAGTGCAGTTTCTTGGAGCACGCTTCCCTTTGAAGCTATATGGCGAATGGCCTTCGTAATTATTGGTACTACTTTTTTAGCGTACTTATTTAATGTATATGCTTTAAAAGCATTACCCCCAACTACGATTGGAGCTTTTACTTATCTGCAACCTTTAATAACTATAGTTTATGCAGTTTTAACCGGAAATGACACCTTAGATATCGTTAAAGTTTTGGCTTGTATCTTGGTGTTTTTAGGAGTGTATTTAGTTTCTAAAAAAAGTAATAATCAAATTAAAGCAGTTGCTTGATGAAATACGTTAATTGTAAAATAAAATATTTTAATTGATTCCTGTTTCAGACAATACAATTAGTAAAGCTAATTGAATGGCTTTATATCCTTCTTCATTTATCCACCACTCGCCTAGGGAGTGTGCTTTTCCTCCATTTCCTCCTCTACCAATAGTAACTGAAGGAATCCCTTTGGAGATAGGGATGTTGGAATTGGTGGAACCACGTGTTAAAAAAGGTTCTGCACCAAAATAAGTTGTTGCAGCTAATGTTCTTTGAATTAATGGGAGTGAGTCTGAAAGTTCTCCAGAAGGTCTATTCCCTATTTTATCAATTTTAACTGTTAAATCTGAGCCTTGTCTTTTAATATTATTTTGATGTGCTAATGCTTTTTTAACAGCTTCCTTTAAAAGTACTTCCATAGCATCTAAACGTGAGGGCTCAATGGAGCGAATATCAATTTCCATTACAGATTCAAAAGGAATTGAATTGATGGAGGTTCCGCCGGAAATAACTCCAACATTATAACTAGTCTTTGGGCCTTTTTCGATAAAAATATCTGATGCTCTTACAAAATTACCAATGGCCTCTCCAAGCGCATGATGAGGATTTCCTAATCCAAAAGCAGCCCAGGAATGTCCTCCAGGACCTTGGAAAGTTACGCGATAGCGATAAGAACCTAAGCCTTTGTTATTGACTCTCCCAATATTTCCTCCATCAATAGCAATCCAGCTATTGATTTGAGGTCCATTTTCTCTAAAAAGATATTTAACTCCTCTTAGGTCTCCCAAGCCTTCTTCTCCAACAGATCCCACAAAAAGGAGATTGTCTTTAGGCTTAATGTTATTAGTTTTTATAGTTTCGAGAATCGTTAATAGCATACTTAAGCCTCGAGTGTCGTCTCCAATTCCTGGAGCAAACAAGGTGTCATTTTCAATTCTAACCTTCACGTTTGTTCCCTCAGGAAAAACGGTGTCTAAATGTGCATCCAGAGCAACTGTTTTTTCTCCTTCTGAACCCATAAGAAGTCCTAAAACATTTCCTTCCGAATCAATCCAAACGGAATCCATTCCTAAATCTCTATAATATTCCGCAAAAACTTTCGCCCGCTTCTCTTCTTTAAATGGTGGCGCTTCAATCTCAGTAAGAGTGATGTGACGTTCTAAGGTTTTAGCCTCTATGCTTACAATATACTCAAAAGCTGCTTTCACTTTTTTATTTTTAACTAATCTTTTAATGGTCTTTGTGTATTTATTTTCAATTATAATCTTATCCTGACAAAAGGATAGGTTCATAAAAAAAAATGAGATGAGAAAAAGAGATGTTCTGAAAATCATATTTCTTTTTATTGGATCAAATCTTTTGGAATTTTATTCCATTTACGAGTGTCTTTTGAAGTTATCACTTTATAATTAGCAGTTTTAAATGAGGCTTCAAATTGATTTATTAGATCTAAAGGTAGTGATGTTAATCTTCTTGAATTTAAATTCAACCAACCGCCTATCATTTCGCAACGTGAAATATTAGTCCCTTTTTCATTATAAAAATTATGTTCAAATTCAAAAAAAGTACCTTCTTTACTAAGTCCTGCCAACGCAGTAGATACACGAATTTTTTGACCCAGGAAAGCTTCTTTGAAATAGAAAAACTGCTCGTTAAAAACAACTGGGCCTATCATCATTTCTGATAGTTTTTTATTGTTTAAGCCTAAGGATAACAAAAAGGCCAAACGTGCTTCTCCAGCATATGTAATGTATGACACATTTGCTAAATGGCGATTTGCATCCAAATCACTCCATCTTATTTCGAATTCTTTTAAAAACATCCTTTTAATTTTTCTATAAAACTATTCTTTTTCTATTTTTAACAAAATTTAATTCATGAAAAAAATCATTACTGTTTTCTTACTATTATTTTTTATCAGCTGTGGCTCTAAAGATGAAAAGAAAAAAGGATTCGAATATAATCGTACTCAAAAGATTGATAAAAAATCTAATGATAGAAATGTGAGTAAAACTCCTATAGATTTAGACAATAAAGGTATTGGTCCCATAAAAAAAGTTGATTTTGAAACTACCATAAATAACGATTTAGCTGAAAAAGGAAAAGCGACCTTTAATCAGAAATGTACTGCCTGTCATATGGCAAACAGAAAATTAATTGGCCCAGCAATGAAGGGAATTTATGAGCGTCGTAGTCCAGAGTGGGTGATGAATATGTTGTTAAATCCTGCAGAAATGTTAAAAAAAGACCCCATAGCAATTGCTTTGCTTAAAGAATACAATAACATAATGATGCTTAATCAAAACTTAACTAACGATGAAGCACGTTCTATTAGTGAATATTTAAGGACTTTATAGTTTTTTAAGGAATGCATTTGCATATCAATTTAGTGTAAAATCACTTTTTTGGCCTCTTTTTAACTGAACCTCTATTTAGATAAAAAAGTTTATGAAGTATTAAAGGTTTAATACTTGTTATTGGTCTTTAATTAAAAAAGTTCCAAGAAGTCTAACTTCAGAATTCCATCCTCCGTTTTTTTCATCTCTGGTTACGATGTCAATAAACAATGGTTGGTCTAAAACATCTTTCCCATTTGGAGCATCTTTATTTTTTGGTCTGTGATTACAGAATCAATGTCAAGCTGAAATACTACACCGTCCATAACTGGTGAATTATGTATTTAAAAATATATAATCTTATTTACGTATTTAGTGATATCTAAATCATTCCATAAACTGGTCAATTTAATATCCAATCTATATTCCTTATTATGTAGTCATAATATTTATAAAAAGAAGTTTACTTTGACGGAGATTCAATTGATTTAACTAATCTAAATCCTGTATGTTGTAAACCAGTGTCAGGAGAGGACTTCATCCTTGAAGCTACTCTATAGCCTGAACAATATGCATCATTGCAAAGAAAAGATCCTCCGCGCATAACCTTTTGCCTTAAATAGGGTTGGTAAGGATCATATGGTGCTTCAGGACCTTGAGGATTATTCCCTCTTTGACTTTCAAAAGATTCGTAATAAGTATAATCATACCAATCTGAGCACCATTCCCAAACATTACCAGCCATATCAAATAGACCGAAAGGGTTTGGTTTAAAAGAGCCTACTGGAGCAGTGTAAAAAAACTCATCCTTAAGTGTATTCTTATAAGGGAAACTCCCCTCCCATGCATTTGCTTTGGGTTCTCCAGTTGTAACTGCTTCGTCGCCCCATGGATACTTTTTATTCACTCCTCCACTTGCGGCCCATTCCCATTCTGCTTCTGTAGGTAAACGCTTTCCTGCCCAAGCGGCATAAGCTTGTGCATCATACCAAGAAATATGAACTACAGGATGGTCCATTTTATTTTCAATCGAACTTCCCTTTCCTTTTGGATAACGCCAACTGGCTTTAGACTTCCATTGCCACCATGCACCATAATCATTGAGGTTTACAGGACCATCTGTTGCTTCAAATACTAATGAAGCTGCTTTAAGTAGTGAGTCATTTGGCTTAGGTGTATCTGGAGGAAGTTCTTTTTTCAATTCCTCCCAATTAGGTTTTTTTTCTGCAGTAGTTACATATCCAGTAGCATCAATAAATTCCTTGAATTGAAAATTGGTAACCTCGGTTTGATCCATCCAAAAAGCATCAACATGAACAGGATGAATGGGAGATTCATCATCTCGTGCTTGTTTATCACTGCTTCCCATTAGAAAATCACCAGAAGGAATCATTACCATACCATCCTTTATTACTTTAGGAAGATTTTTTACCTCCTTATTAGCGCATTTGGCAAAAAATAAAAATATAAATAATCCGAAAAGTAGGTTAATTTTAAGACTTTTAAATAATTCTAGTTTCATCTAAATAGTATCTATTACTGATCATATAAAGCATCACTTTAGTAATGTCTTTAAATTGTTATTAAAGTAATTAATGTTAAATTAATAGAATATTTTGATTTTAAATACTCTTTTAAAATTTGATTGTTATTAAAACTATTTTTTTGGTAATTGAGGAATTAATTCTAATTCAGAAGATAGTTTAGTTTTAATTCTTTTTTCATTTTCAGAACGTCATTTTTGGATGACAGATGATAGGTATAAACCTTACCTAGATGAATTTATTAAACGTCCAGAATACAAAAAAAGAATAAAAAGAACGAAATAAGGTTTATGGATCTAACATTATAAATTATAATATTAAATTTAAATATATGATACAACTATATATAACACTATTAACTGGTTTGATTTTTAACACTAGTTATAAACCATCTAATGAAATTGAGCAAAATTTAAAACCAAATTTTATTGTTGTTTTTGTAGATGACATGGGATATGGAGATTTAGGATGTTATGGGCACCCAACCATAAACACTCCAAATCTAGATAAAATGGCCTACGAAGGTCAAAAATGGACCCAGTTCTACTCTGCGTCAAGTGTTTGTACTCCCAGTAGAGCAGGATTATTAACTGGTAGACTTCCAATAAGAAATGGAATGATTGGAAAACAAACTAGAGTTCTTTTTCCAAATTCAAAATATGGATTACCAGATTCTGAAATTACTATTTCAGAAAAATTAAAAGAAAATGGTTATAAGACTGCCGCAATAGGAAAATGGCATTTGGGGCACAAAAAAGAATATCTTCCTCTTCAACATGGATTTGATTATTATTATGGTATACCATATTCAAATGATATGGATAGAATTAATAGTGAAACATGTTGTCCTGGGTCACAATATTGGCAGAAATATGAAAATCAGAAACCAAAATCAACTAATTATAATGTGCCTTTAATCGAAAATAATGAGATAATTGAAAGACCAGCTGATCAAACTACTATAACTAAAAGATTTACAGATAAAGCAGTTGAATTTATAAAAAATAATAAAGAAGATAATTTTTTTATTTACTTGGCGCACAACTTACCTCATACCCCCCTATTCGCTTCAGACAATTTTTTAGGAAAAAGTAAAAGAGGGTTATACGGAGACGTGATTGAAGAAATTGATCATGGAATAGGATTAATAATAGAAGAATTAAAGAAAAATAATCTCGATAAGAATACAATTGTAGTTTTCACATCTGACAATGGACCGTGGCTGCCGTTTGAAACTCATTCTGGATCTGCAGGGCTTTTAAGAGAGGGGAAAGGAACTACTTGGGAGGGAGGTCAAAGGATTCCTGGAATATTCTGGGGAGCTGGAATAAAACCAGGAGTAATTAATGATTTAGGATCTACAATGGACATATTCCCTACTCTATTAGAAATGTCAAATACAAGTATGGTTGATGATAGAATAATGGATGGGGTAAGTATAAAAAATACTTTATTAAAACATGAACCATCTAAAAGAGAAACAATTTTTTACTATCGTTCAAGAGAAATTTATGCGATAAGATATGGAGAATTTAAGGCCCACCTTATAACTCAAGGAGCTTATAATTATCCTAAAGGGAGTGATAGAAAAATTATTTTAGACAAACCTTTACTTTATAATTTAAACATTGATCCCTCAGAAAAATATAATGTTGCAGATAAGAATCCTGAAATATTAGTCGAGATAAATAAGATCTTAGAAAAACATAAAAAAAACCTTAAGGCCCCAAATGATCTCCTTAAAGACAGAGAATTCGGGAGTTAAAATATTATTAAAAAACACTTTTAAGAAAAATGATTATAAATTTTAATACAAGTTTTACTTTAAAAAAGAAGTTTAAATTTTCAATATATCCAATATTGTGTTTATTTCTTTTTATCTCTTGCGATCAAGAAGAAAAAGCAACTATAAGCCCAAACATTATTTGGTTGGTTGCAGAGGATCAATCATCAGAGTTTTTTCCTATGTATGGTGATTTAACGACTAAATTACCTTACCTCTCTAGCTTAGCAAAAGATGGTGTGGTTTATACTAATGCTTATTCTCCAGTCCCTGTCTGTGCACCAGCAAGAAGTGCTTTAATTAGTGGACTTTATCCTACATCATTAGGAACCCATAACATGCGAACATATAATGCATATAATAAAGAAAATCAGCCCAGTATGGGAATTCCTAGTTACTCCCCTGTTGTTCAATCAGGTGTAAAAATGTTTCCAAGATACCTACGTGGTAAAGGCTATTACACAACAAATAATCAGAAAGAAGATTATAATTTTAAAAAAACAGAAGGTGTTTGGGATGAAAGTAGCTCGAAAGCTCATTGGAAAAATCGTAAACCTAATCAACCTTTTTTTGCAGTCTTTAATTTTGGAATCACTCACGAATCTCAAATTTGGAGGCAAGGAGATCAGCCGCTTCTAGTAAAGCCAGAAACACTTCCTGTTCCACCAATTTTTCCAAATACTCCTGAGGTAAGAAAAGATTTAGCGGTAAACTATAGTAATTTAATCAGGCTTGACAGTCAAATTGGTAAAGTAATTGAACAACTCAAAGCAGAAGGTCTTTATGAGAATAGTATCATCTTTTTTTATGGAGATCACGGTGGGCCATTTCCACGTTATAAAAGAGCACTTTATGAAACAGGAATTAAAGTACCTCTTGTAGTAAAATTTTCAGGACAAAATAAGGCTGGTTCTATAAATGACGACTTTATAAGCTTTATAGACTACGCCCCCAGTGTTCTTTCTTTGGCTAATATAAAGCCCCCAAGTATTATGCAGGGTAAAGCTCAATTTGGCTCATATAAATCAGATAAAAAATCAGAATTTATATTTGCTTCCTCAGATCGTTTTGATGAGCAAGTCGATCGATTAAGATCTGTTCGCTTTGGTACTTTTAAGTATATAAGGAACTTTAATCCTGAAATAAGTAATGCTCTACCCGTTTCTTATCGAGAGCAGATGCCAATGATGAAACACTTAAATAAGTTGTGGGACGCAAATGAACTAGAAGACAATGCTTCATTGTGGTTTAAAACACCTAAACCAAATGAAGAATTATATAACCTTGAAAATGATCCGTATGAATTAAAAAATTTGGTGAGTAAAGTTGAGCTACAAGATACCTTGGCCTTTTTAAGGAAGCGTTTAGATCGATGGATTATTGAAACTGAGGATTTAGGGGAGTTCCCCGAAATAGAACTTATTAAAAAATGGTTTCCAGAAGGAAAACCAAAAACAATATCTCCTTTGAAGAGTACGATAAATAACAATAAAATATATCTAAGTCACTTAGATCAAGCGACAAGTATAGTTTGGAAAGAAGAAAAAGATTCAATTTGGTCAATCTATACAGAACCTTTGGATTTTACCAAAACAATTCAGGCTAAAGGAGTGAGAATAGGTTATAAAGAAAGTTCTCTGTCAACTTTTTTCTTAAAGTAATCCTTTCTAAGTAGGTCATTATTATTTATGAATGAAGGAAATTTTGGGAAATGCCCAAATGGATCCACACGGGTCGATTATCCCAAAGTGTGACTTTTAGTTTGTTGAAAAATTCAATAGAATATCTATAAATAGTGATGTGTGAGAGAACAAAAGTTTATGTAAACACAAGGTTATTTAGGGTGTTATGATACTTAATCAAAACCTGACTAACGAAGAAGCGCGGAGTATTACTGAATATTTAAGAACTTTATAAAGACCAAGCTTTACCCCCTGTAGCTTCCATTAAATCTACACATCCCTTTTGTTCTCCAGGGATTGGTGCATATGCTAACACCTCTTCTCCAATAAATTCATTGGTTTTAAACGCATTAACGGTCAAGCTTCTTAATTGATTTACAAATTTCGATGCCAAAATTTCATCTGCAGGAAGATCATTCCCAGGTTTTAAATATTTAGCAAGCTGTGCGTCCCAGTCAGCAGCTGAAAGATCATTTTCATTTTCTTTTCCTGCAGCTTTTATGCTTGAGCTAATAAATACTTCCCAAGTTTCTGTGAAATCAGTTTTTTCTTCTTCATCCCAAACAGCATCTATATATGCGTCAACAAATTCTGGAAGCTTTAATTCAACTGCACCTGGAATATCTGTTTTTGGAATAATCATTTCCATTAAATTTGAGATAATTTTAAAATCATCTTTAGGAATAAACAAAGGATTATAAGTTGCTGATGTTTGACAACTTTGAAATAAACTAACTACTGCAGGGGTTACTGCAATCGCTCCAATTCCATTACCAATATTCTTTAATGCTTTTCTTCTGTCCATTTCTAATGTATTAAATATTCATTTTTTTTAATTCTTTTACTGCATGATTTGCAGCTCTTGCCGTCAATGCCATATAAGTAAGTGATGGATTTACATTTCCTGCTGAAGTCATAGCAGATCCATCGGTTACATATACATTAGGAACATCGTGAAGTTGATTGTTTTCATTTAATACAGATGTTTTACGATCGTGACCCATTCTGGCGGTCCCCATTTCATGAATTCCAAGTCCAATAGCGTAATCCCTATCGTGTCCTTTTACATCTCTAAAGCCAGCACTTTCAAGCATTTCAACAGCTTGTTGTTGCATATCCTTTCGCATATTTAACTCGTTTTCCTTTAAAGTCGCATCAAAGGTTACCGTTGGAAGGCCCCATTTATCTAGTTTATTGTAATCAAGAGTCATCTTATTATCTTGATATGGGAGTATTTCTCCAAAGCCAGATAATCCAATTTGCCAGTCGCCTGGTTTTAAACTAGCTTCTTTAAAAGCAGCACCATATGCCATTTCTGCAATCTGTTTTGTCCAATCAGATCGACCTCCACCTCCTTGATAGCCATACCCTCGAGTAAAATCTTTTTGATTTGTTTCTCCACCAATATTTCTAAATCTAGGAATATAAATCCCATTATTTCGTCTACCTGTATAGTATTTGTCTTTGAAATCATCTGATGCCGCTGAAGCTCCCACACCTAAGTGGTGATCCATAATATTTCGCCCTAATTGATCCGAAGCATTACCCATTCCGTTGGGAAAAGTATCAGATTTCGATTGCATTAATATTGAAGTTGATGGAACAGTGGAAGCGCATAAGAAAATCACTTTTGCATTAAACTCATGAACTTCTTTTGTTTCGCTATCAATTACACGAACACCTGTTGCACGTTTTGAATCCGCATCATACATTATTTCATGTACCAAAGAATTTGGCCGTAATGTCATATTACCTGTAACTTCAGCAGCAGGAAGAGTAGAGGAATTACTGCTAAAGTAAGATCCAAATGGGCACCCTCTTCTACATCTACTTCTATGTTGACATGTACTTCTACCTAATCCTGGCTTAGATCCTTCTGTGATAATGGCTGTTCTTCCAATAGTTAGAATTCTATCTTTATAATTCTTTTTAATATCAGATTTTAAATGATCTTCTACACAAGTCAGCTCCATGGGCTTTAAATAGTTCCCATCAGGAAATTGAGATAGCCCAACATTTTCTCCGCTTACACCAATATATTCTTCAACATAATCGTACCACGGAGCTAAATCTTTATATCTAATAGGCCAATCCACAGCAATACCATCTTTTAAATTTGCAGTGAAATCAAAATCGGTAAGTCGGTAACTTTGTCTTCCCCATGTCAATGATCTTCCTCCAACATGGTAGCCTCGCATCCAATCAAATCGATTCGTCTCATTATAAGGATGCTCAATATCATCCACAAAGAAATGTTTACTTGATTCGGTAGTAGTATATCCTGTTCGGCTTTGTTTTTTTTGAGTTTTAAGAGTTTCCTGTGTTATAACATCACCCGTTTTATAATCCCAAGGATCATCGTTCATTGTGGGATAATCTTCAACATGTTTCACCATGCGACCTCGCTCTAAAACAAGTGTTTTTAAACCTTTTTCACATAATTCTTTCGCTGCCCAACCTCCACTTATTCCAGTTCCAACAACAATTGCATCGTAGTTTGTTTCCATTAAAAAATTTATTAACTATTTAATTACATATAATAGCTCTCTCAAATATATTTATTTTTTTACTGAGTCTTGAATATTTTTATAAATTTAGATATCTTATTCTCTTTTAATATTTAAGTATAATAAAAATGAAACAAAATAAATTTAAATCAGTTGGAGTTCTAATACTTATCATAACTACTCTATTCAGTGTTGTGGCTTGTAAAAATATTCCTGAAAATAAAGTTGAAACTAAAACTCCTTTTTTTAAAATTTCTTTAGCGCAATGGTCTTTTCATAGAACTTTTCGTTCTGGTGAAACTTCGCCTTATGACTTTGCGAAAATGGCTCATGAATTAGGTTTTGAAGGTTTAGAATATGTTAGTCAACTTTATCCGGATGTGACAAAAAGTTCTGACAAGCCTCAGGCAATTCAAAATTTTGTAACAAAAAATAATATGCTTTCAGCAGAATATAAAATGCAAAATGTATTAATAATGATTGATGAGGAAGGTGATTTATCCAGTTCAAATGAAGAATCTAGATTGACATCAATTGAAAATCATAAACTATGGATTAAAGCGGCTCATGACATGGAATGTAGTTCGGTTCGTCTAAATCTTTATGGAGAAAAAGATCCTGAAAAGTGGATTGAAAATTCAATTAAAAGCTTGGCTACATTGAGTGATTATGCTGCACCACTTAATATAAATGTGATTGTTGAAAACCATGGTCGAATTACTTCAAACGTCCCTCTTTTAATGCAAGCAATTAACGGTTCACAAAAATCAAATTGTGGGACTCTCCCGGATTTTGGAAATTTTTGTCTTGCTGAAGAAGGATATGGATCCATTTTTAACGGTGCTTGTTCTGATAGTTATGACCCATATTTAGGGGTAAAAGAAATGATGACCAGAGCCTTTGGGGTTAGTGCGAAATCAAATGATTTTGATTCAGAAGGAAATGAAACAACTCTTGACTTTACAAAACTGATGACCATTGTAAAATCAGCAGGCTATACTGGCTTTGTGGGGGTAGAATATGAAGGTTCTCGTCTTTCTGAAAAAGACGGAATTATTGCAACCAAAAAATTACTAGAAACTATAGGAGCAAAACTATAAAATGGATTTAAAAACAAGATTTCAACTTTCATTACTGTTTTTTTTAGAGTTTTTCATTTGGGGTGCTTGGTTTGTTACCATGGGAACCTATCTCTCTCAAGAATTTAGTGCCAGTGGAGGGCAACTTGCAATGGCCTATGAAACACAATCAATTGGTGCTATTATTGCTCCCTTTATTATTGGCTTGATTGCAGATCGATATTTTGAAGCTCAAAAAATTTTAGGGATATTACATCTTTTGGGAGGAATATTACTCTTTGTTGCAGCAAGCGCTGAAAGTTTTAATTTATTCTATCCTTATATTTTTATCTACATGCTTTTGTATATGCCTACTTTGGCTTTGGCCAATTCTGTTGCATTTCATCAAATGGAAAATCCTGCTAAAGAATTTGCCCCTATTCGAGTTTTAGGAAGTATAGGTTGGATTATTGCAGGACTCTCCATTGGATATTTTTCCTGGGAAGGAAAAGCCATTCTGAAAAATACTTTTTATATGGCCTCCATCGCTTCAATATTGATCGGTCTTTTTAGTTTTACATTACCTAAAACACCTCCTAAAGCAGATCGAGAAAAAAAGATTACCCTCAGAGAAATATTAGGTCTTGATGCTCTTGCGATGTTAAAAGATAGAGGCTTTCTATTTTTCTTTATTGGATCTATTTTAATTTGTATTCCACTTGCCTTTTATTACCAACACGCCAACCAATTTCTAAATGAATTAGGCATGAAAGCTGCTGCCTCTAAAATGATTTTGGGACAAATTTCTGAAGTTGTTTTTCTTTTGTTACTTCCCCTTTTTTTAAAACGCTATGGAGTGAAAAACGCACTTATTGTTGGGATTTTAGCCTGGGGATTACGCTATTTATTATTTGCTTTCGGAGATACAGGAGAAAAAACATGGATGTTATTATTTGGAATCATATTACATGGGGTTTGCTATGATTTCTTTTTTGTGTCAGGACAAATTTATACTGATTTCAAGGCAGGAGAAAAATTTAAAAGCTCTGCGCAAGGACTTATAACTTTAGCTACCTATGGAGTAGGAATGCTTATAGGGTTTCGTTTTGCTGGATGGCTTACTGATCAATACGTAACAGAAGGAGGACATTTATGGAAAGAAATATGGCTTCAACCGGCTATTTTTTCTTTTATTGTATTGGTTTTATTTCTTCTATTTTTTAAAAATGAAACTATTAAAATTAAATCATTATGAGTAAAATAAAATTAGGGATTCTTGGCGGGGGTGGTGATTCACTTATTGGGGTACTTCATCGAGTAGCATCTCAAATGCATGATCGTTATGAGATTGTCGGGGGAGTATTTAACCCAAATTACAATGAAAACATAAAGTTTGCCGAGCAAATTGGGGTAAACAGAGATAGGGTATATAATGATTTTGATACCCTTGTGGCAGAAGAAATTCAAAAAACTAAAGAAGAGCGTATTGAGGTTATCTCTATTTTAACACCTAACTTTTTACATTTTCCTATGGCTAAAAAGTTAATAGAAAATGGATTTAATGTCATTTGTGAAAAGCCTATGACTACGTCTTATGCCGAGGCAAAAGAACTTCAAAGCCTACAAAAAAAACACAATATAATTTTTGCGGTCACATACACCTATACAGGATATCCTATGGTTCGTCATATGAAACACATGATTGCAGAAGGTGAGCTAGGAGAAATTCAAAAAGTTGACATTCAGTATTATCAAGGATGGATTAACCCCGTTATACACGATCCTAAAATACGTAAAACTGTTTGGAGATTAGATCCGAAAAAAGCAGGTATCAGTTCTTGCATAGGGGATATTGGAACCCATGCTTTCCAAATGGTAGAATACCTTACTGGACAAGAAGTTAAATCAGTACTCGCTGACTTGAATAACCTTTATGATGATAATACATTGGATTTAGATGGAACAATTTTGGTGCGTTTTTCTGACACATTTAAAGGGGTGCTTCGTGCCAGTCAAATTGCTACTGGAGAAGAAAACAACCTTAGTGTTGCTATTTATGGTAAAAAAGGTGCTTATAAATGGGAACAAGAAAATCCTAATTTCTTATATCATTTAAAAGATGATGAGCCCAGACGTTTAATAAAACCAGGAAACGCTTATGTTTCTGATATTGCTGCAGATGGCACAAAACTTCCCGGAGGTCACCCCGAAGGTATTTTTGATGCTATGGGTAATATTTATAAAGGCGTTGCTAAAGCTTTGAGGGGAGAAACTTCGTTTAAAGGAGAGTTTCCTTCCATGCACGAAGGAGTCCGTGGAATGCTGTTTATAGAAAAAGTTGTTGAATCAAATAAAAAAGGAAACGTATGGCAAAGCATGGAGAACGAATGAAGACAGTAAAAGGACCAGGAATTTTTCTTGCACAATTTGTGGATAAACAAGCTCCGTTTAACAGTCTTGACGGTATGTGTAAGTGGGCGGCAGATTTAGGATATAAAGGGATCCAAATTCCAACTTGGGAACATTTTCTAATCGACCTTGATAAAGCTGCCGAAAGCCAAACCTACTGTGATGAATTAAAAGGTAAAATAAATTCTTATGGTTTAGAAATTACTGAACTATCTACCCATCTTCAAGGCCAACTCGTTGCAGTTCATTCTGCCTACGATTTGATGTTCGATAACTTTGCTCCAGATGCGGTAAAAAATAATCCTAAAGCAAGAACAGAATGGGCGGTAGAAACTATGAAAAAAGCTGCAATCGCAAGTAAACGATTAGAGTTAAAAACTCATGCTACCTTTTCTGGTGCTTTACTATGGCACACTCTTCACCCCTGGCCACAACGTCCAAAAGGATTAGTTGAGTTGGGCTTTTCAGAATTAGCTAAAAGATGGAAACCTATCCTTGATGTTTTTGATGATAACGGTGTTGATGTTTGTTACGAAATTCACCCAGGCGAAGATCTCCACGATGGGGTCACCTTTGAACGGTTTTTAAAAGCTACCGGAAACCACAAACGCGTAAATATTTTATATGATCCTAGCCATTTTGTATTGCAACAATTAGATTACATTGAATATATAGACCATTATCATGAATTCATCAAATCATTTCACGTAAAGGATTCTGAATTCAATCCTAATGGAAAAAAAGGATCATTTGGAGGCTATGGAGATTGGATTGACCGAGCTGGTCGCTATCGCTCCCCGGGAGACGGTCAAATTGACTTCAAATCTATCTTTACTAAACTTACAGAATATGGCTGTGATGTCTGGGCTGTAATGGAATGGGAGTGCTGTATAAAAAGTCCTGAGCAAGGGGCTCGAGAAGGTGCACCATTTATTCAAAAACATATTATTGAAGCTACCCAAAAAACATTTGATGATTTCGCTGGAGGGAGTATTGATGAACAGTATTTAAAAAATATTTTAAACTTATAAAAATATCCTATGAAAAAAATATTTATTGCCTTAGTAACTATTGGAATTCTATCAAGTAGTTCCCCTGTAAAAGAAAAAGAAACTGAGTCAAACAGCGATAAATGGGAATCTCTTTTTGATGGAGAAACTCTAAATGGTTGGCATCGTTTCAACAGAAAAGGTGTTACGCCTATTTGGACTGCTAAAGATGGAGTTCTTACTTTTGACCCTGCATTACGTCCAAAAGGAGATTATATTCATGATATTGTATCAGATAAGATATACAAAAGCTTCCAGTTGTCAATTGAATGGAATATATCTGAAGGAGGGAATAGTGGAATCTTCTGGGCAGTTCAAGAAGGTGAGAGTCATAATAAACCTTATTCAACTGGTCCTGAAATTCAGGTATTAGATAATGAAAGGCATCCAGATGCTAAGGCAAATCCCAAATACCACCAAGCTGGAGCTTTATATGATTTAGTTCAGCCTACTAAAGATGTATGCAAACCTGCAGGAGAATGGAATCATATAATTTTAACAATAGACCACAATAAAAATGAAGGAAGCGTTAAATTAAACGGTACTAAAATCGTTGAATTTCCTCTTAGTGGATCTGAGTGGGATACAATGGTTTCTGAGTCGAAGTTTAATGATGATTGCGATTTTAAACGCTTTGGGAAAATGAAAGCTGGAAAAATTGGTCTTCAAGACCATGGAAATAAAGTGTCTTTTAGGAATATTAAAATTCGTAAACTTTAAGATATACAGTATGATAACGTCCATGACGGGTTTTGGGAAAAAAGAAGCCCAATGGGAAGACAAAAGTCTTAGCATTGAAATTAGATCATTAAACAGTAAAAATGCTGATATTAATTTACGCACGCCATCTTATTTGAGAGAAATTGATACAGAAATTCGAAAACGGATAGCACAAAAGCTTCACCGTGGTAAAATTGATCTAAACATCTTTATCGAGTTTAATGGCAAAAATGCGCCTACAGCAATTAATGCATCTGTGGTAAAAGAATATATAGCTCAACTAAAACAGATTGAAGAAAATAATGAAATAGATCACTTAGCCATTGCAATGCGACTACCAGACACACTTTCATCTGAACGCAATACCCTACAAGAAGATGAAAAAAAAGCTATTTTTAATTTGTTAGATGATGCCATTAAGAATATTGAAACCTTCCGGTTAGACGAAGGAAAAGTACTTGAAAAAGACTTTTTATTCCGCCTTAATTTAATTGAAACCTACTTAGAAGATGCCATTAAGATTGATCCTGAGAGGAGTAAAAAAATTGAAGTAAAACTTCGTGCATCCTTAGAGGAATTAAAAATTGAAATAGATTCGAATCGTTTTGAACAAGAGCTGATTTTTTATCTTGAGAAATTCGATATTACTGAAGAAAAAGTGAGACTTCAAAATCATTTAGATTATTTTAAAAAAGTCCTGGAAAATGACTTTCCAAATGGAAAAAAGTTAGGGTTTATAGCACAAGAAATTGGTCGTGAAATAAATACTATAGGTTCGAAAGCTAATCATTCTGAACTTCAAAAAATAGTGGTTCAAATGAAAGATGAGCTTGAAAAAATAAAAGAACAACTTTTAAACGTACTCTGATTTGAATTCTGAAAAACTTATTGTCTTTTCAGCTCCCTCTGGAAGCGGTAAAACTACATTGGTGAATCACCTTTTAGAACAAAGCCTTCCTCTGGGGTTTTCCATATCAGCAACGTCTAGAGCACCTCGTGGTAACGAGAAAGACGGTGTAGAATATCACTTTTTAAGTCCAGAGGGTTTTAAAGAAAAAATTCGTGAAAATGCTTTTGTTGAATATGAAGAAGTATATGAAAACACCTTTTATGGAACACTCACTTCAGAATTAAAGCGTCTTTGGGAAGAAGGAAAGCAGGTTTTGTTTGATATTGATGTGAAAGGAGGGCTTACAATTAAAAAAAAATATCCCAAACAAACCTTATCTATTTTTGTTCAACCACCCTCAATAGAAGAACTAGAAAATAGATTACGCCATCGTGCTACTGATAGTGAAGAAAAGATTAACGAACGTATTGGGAAAGCAAAAGGTGAATTAACTTTTTCAGAACGGTTTGATTATTGTTTAATAAATGATGATTTAGAAACTGCAAAAAAAGAAATCGTTCAAGTGATTTCAGCCTTCCTTAATTCCTAGGGTTTACTATCTTTGCCTTGTGAAAAAAGTAGGTTTGTATTTTGGTACATTTAATCCCATTCATAAAGGACATCTTACCCTAGGAAATTATTTTTCTAAAAATACGGATCTTGACGAAGTTTGGTTTGTAGTTACCCCTCAAAATCCTTTTAAAGCTAATGATACACTTCTCAAAGACAGCCATAGACTTGAGATGGTTCGTCTTGCGATAGAAGATCAAATAAACTTAGAAGTAAGTGATATTGAATTTTCTCTTCCAAAGCCTAGTTATACTATTGATACTTTAGAGTATTTAGTTAACCTGCATCCAACTTTACAATTTTCCTTACTAATGGGAGAAGATAATTTAATTCATTTTGACAAATGGAAGCGGCATCAAGATATTTTAAATCTTGTTCAATTATGCGTCTATCCCAGAAAACATAAAGTTGTAATTCCAGAAATAATTCTTAAACATGAAAAAATACAAGTTGTAAATGCTCCTAAATTAGGTTTTGCTTCAGAAAATATAAGAAAAATTTTAAGCGATGGTGGGTCCGTAAAGTCTTTGATGCCAATTGCCAGTTGGACATACTTGAATAGCAAGAATTTTTACAAAAAAACCATTAATAAGCAATTGTAAACTAAAAATTTTAACCTGTTAGTTCAGCTTTTAATACTTCATTTATCAAACGTTTTGTTAGGGCTTTCCTGCTCCAATTATCAAGGCCTAAAAATTGATTTTGTTTTGTTTCTTTAGTATTTATAATTTCCTTTAAAAAAGTTAAAATTTCACTTGAATTAGTTGCCTCAATCATTTTAGAGGCACTCCCCTTTTTAATAAATTTTCCTGCATCGGAATTTGGACTCCCAATTGAGAGAATAGGAATCGATGTAGCCATATATTCTAATATTTTTCCTGAAATCATTTGTGATTGTGCTCCTATAAAAATAAAATTTAATAAAAGATGTGCAGTTTTCATAAGCTTTATAGATTCTTTATGAGATACATATCCACAGAAAACCAGTTCAATTTTATTATATTTTGAAAGTATATGGTCAATTATTTCTTCGCTAATAGATCCTGCTAAAGACAAACGTACAGGGATATCATTTGCTATATTATTCAAGGGTTCTAATACCGAGTCATAGGATTGATTTTGTGTTAATAAGCCCGTATAAACAACGTGAAAAATCTTCTTAGGTTTTCTAACATGAATCTTTTTCATTAATTCAGCATCGTAACCATTTGGTATTGAAACAAAACGTTGTTTTGGTGCTTTGGCTTTAAGTTGGTTGTGAAGTTTTCCTCCCACTGTGGTCAAAACGCCATTGGCCTTTATAAGTACCGATTGTTCTAAAGCTAAATCTTTTTGAATGGTTTTGGGAGTTCGATACAAATCGGTATTATAAAATAATTCCGCCCATGGGTCACGAAAATCTACCCACCAGTTTATGTTAAACTCAGCTTTCAATTGAAGCCCTACTAGATGGGTAGAATGTGGTGGCCCTGTTGTAATCAAATGGGAAATGGATTCTTCTTTTAATACTTTTTGAACAGCTTTTACCGCAAAGGGTACCCAACCTTTTCTGGCATCAGGCAAAAAATAATTTCCTCTAATATAGGCAGCTAGTTTTTGCAAAATGCTTTTTCGTTTTACCTCCCCTTGAGGGATTCCTTTTTGAGGACTTCCCGTAGTCAAAAAAGAGTACCATTTTAAGGGTTCACTAGTAAAAGTTCTAATTACTCGTATATGGGATACCTCTTCCATCAAGCTTTTATCCCAAACAGTATAGGAAGCTTGCTGCTCCTCAACAGTGATAACGATAGGTTCCCAGCCTAGTTCTTTTAAATACTTTGCAAAGTACATCCAGCGCTGAACACCAGAACCTCCTGCAGGTGGCCAGTAATAACTTACTATCAATACTTTTTGTGCGGGTGTAATCACCTTATTTTTTTACCTTCCATAAAGGTACGGAAGAACAAGCTTCCCCATAAAATAAACTTTTGGCAACACTTTGTAAGCGTTGTACTAAAAGAATATATGCATCTTGCGGAATGGTTGCGTCTGAACAACCTTTAATCATAATAGGCTTACCTTCAAAAGGAGTCAAATCAAGTTCTGTAATCATCTTTCGAAAGATTTGTCGTTCTAACTCCACTAAAGAACCTAAAACTATAATTTTAGCAACTGGCTGTAAATAAGAAGTTACTAAAAGCGATGCCCAGGCCGGAAGAACAGCCCCTGTACTGCAACCTAGTGCAATATGATGCCTTGAATACTTTTTCCAGTCGTGAGTTATTAAAGCTTCTCTAAAGGGTTTTTCTCTTAATAAAAATCCCTGCTCAAGCCATTGGGATATATCAATAAAGGTTCGAGATCCTTTGGGAATGTATGACTCTAGGTCAAAATTGACCAAAACACTATTCGCAACTTTATTAAGAATTGTTTCAGACATAGTTATAACATTCCCAACTCTAACTTAGCTTCTTCACTCATCAAATCTTGAGTCCAAGGAGGGTCAAAAGTAATTTCTACCTCCGCTGTCTTTACCTCATCTAATGACTTTACCTTTTCTTCAACTTCCATGGGAAGTGATTCTGCAACTGGACAGTTTGGTGTTGTTAGTGTCATTAGTACTTTGACATCTAAATCTTCATTGACAAATACATCGTAAATCAATCCTAATTCATAAATATCTACTGGTATTTCAGGATCAAAAATTGTTTTTAAGACATTAACGACTTTTTCGCCGAGAGCATTAGTATCGATTTTTTCTGACATAAGATTTAATTCAATTGTGCTTGAAAAGCTACTGCGTACATTTTAATTTGTTTGATCATAGAGACTAAACCGTTAGCGCGCGTTGGTGATAAATGTTCTTTTAATCCGATTCTATCAATAAAATCAGTGTTTGCTGTTAAAATATCTTTTGGATGTTGATTTGAAAACACTCGGATTAAAATAGCGATAATTCCTTTTGTAATAATAGCTTCACTATCTGCTGTAAAGTTAAGCTGATCTTCTTTCAACTCTGCATGGACCCATACTTTACTTTGACATCCTTTAATTATATAGGTGTCTGTTTTGTACTGTTTATTAATCAAGGGAAGCGATTTTCCAAGATCTATCATGTATTCATAACGTTGCATCCAATCTTCAAATAATGAAAATTCTTCTACAATTTCTTCTTGAATGGTCTCAATTGTTTTCACACCTAAAATTATAAAATTATTGCAACATTAGAATTGCCTTCCTAATTCCTTTATCCAAAATATCAATTTCCTCAAACGTATTATAAAAAGAAAAAGAAGCTCTTACGGTTCCCGGAATGTTATAAAAATCCATAATAGGCTGTGCACAGTGATGCCCAGTTCTAACGGCAATACCCATTTGATCTAAAATACTTCCAATATCATAAGGATGAATCGTCCCAACATTAAATGAGATTACTGCTGTTTTTTCTAAAGCCTCTCCATAAATCCTTAATCCATCTATTTTTTTTAAAGCATCCGTTGCATAGATCAATAATTCTCTCTCATATGAAGCAATAGCTTCAAAATCTATTTTATTCATGTAATCTAGAGCAGCGCCAAAAGCAATACCCCCAGATATGTTTGGGGTTCCTGCTTCAAATTTATGTGGTAAATCAGCATAAGTAGTTTTTTCAAAAGTAACACTCGCGATCATCTCACCTCCGCCTTGGTAAGGTGGAAGTTCCTTTAATAATGTTTCTTTTCCATACAACATTCCCACACCTGTTGGACCACATAATTTATGTGCAGACGTAACATAATAATCTGTATTCAATGCCCGAACATCTGTTTTTATGTGAGGAGAGGCTTGAGCTCCATCAATTAATACTTTTGCTCCCTTTTGATGAGACTTGTCTATAATTTCTTTGATTGGATTAATGGTTCCTAATGCATTTGAAACGTGGTTTACAAACACCAATTTAGTTTTGGGATTTAATAAATTATCAAATGCTTCCATGTCAAGGGTCCCTAATTTTGTCATAGGTATAACCTTTAAAGTTGCACCTGTTTTTTCACACAACATTTGCCATGGTACTATATTCGAGTGGTGCTCTAGTGCTGAAATTAGTAATTCATCCTCTTTTTTAAGAATTGAGGCATAACCCGCTGCTATAACATTAATACTTTCCGTTGTTCCAGAAGTAAAAATAATTTCATGTGGATGAGCAGCATTAAAATGTGTTTGAATGGTAGTGCGTGCTTTTTCATAAGCATCTGTTGCCTCTTGACTAAGTTTATGAACTCCTCGGTGAATATTGGCATTATAGCGATAATAATAATCTGATATTACCTCTACCACCTGTTTTGGAGTTTGAGAAGTGGCCGCATTATCAAGATACACAAGAGGTTGCCCATTTACCGAACGGGATAAAATAGGAAAATCTTTACGAATTTTTTTTACATCAAACATCTATAATTCGAAGCCCAGACTAACGCCAAGCTTATTAGCAATTTGTTTATTAATACGCTTTTTCAACGAGGGTAACTTTACACTTTCCAAAACATTATTTGCAAAGGCATAGGTCATCAAAGCTTTCGCTTCTTTTTTAGGAATTCCCCTAGAACGTAAATAAAATAATGCTTCCTCATCTAATTGTCCAATGGTACATCCGTGAGAACATTTTACATCATCAGCATATATTTCAAGCTGCGGTTTTGTATTTACTGAGGCTTTATCATCTAGAAGAATATTGTTGTTCTGTTGAAAAGCATTTGTCTTTTGAGCGATTTTATCTACTAATATCTGGCCATTAAAAACTCCTTTTGAGCGCTCTGAAAAAATCCCTTTATAGTCTTGATGGCTTTCACAATTTGGCTGTGCATGGTGAACCAACGTACAGTGGTCTACATGTTGTTTTCCTTTTAAAATAGTAACTCCTTTCAAGGTAGAAAGAATGTGTTCTCCTTTATGAAAGAAATTTAAATTGTTACGAATTAGCTTACCTCCCAAAGAAAAAGTATGGACACTAGCATGACTGTTCTTGTCTTGAACGATAAAGGTATTATCAATTAATGATGCTGTTTCAAGGTCATTCTGTAATTTATAATAATCCATAAATGCATCTTGGTGCACATAAATTTCAGTAACACTATTAGTTACCACCGGATGATCTTTTAAACTTTGATGGCGTTCAATAATCTGAACTTGTGCGTTCTGGTCAACTACAATTAAATTTCGAGGTTGCAGCCAAATAGCTTTTTCTTTTCCAGAAGAAAAATGGATAATTTCAATCGGCTTTTCAGTATCGATACTTTTAGGAATATAGATAAAAGCACCTTCTTTCGCATAAGAAGTATTTAAAGCAGTCATGCTGTCTTCTTGTGGTGCAATCTTATTAAAATAAGTTTCTATCAATTTTTTGTACTTGGGCTTAGTAAGAGCTGCAGACAATAAACAAACATCTATACCATCATGAGTTGTATTTGATAAAAATGGACTGTATACTCCATCTATAAAAATAACCTTGTAGGTGTCTGTGTCATAAAGGAAATACTTTTTTACCTCTTTAAGCTCAATGTTGGTTACGTCACTTGGAAAAAGAGAATAGTCTTGATTAACTAAATTTAATAAAGAAGTATATTTCCAAGCTTCATCTTTTTTTGTGGGAAAACCTTTTTTCTCAAAAACTTTAAGCGCAGAAATTCTTGATTGATGAAGGTTTTCTGGCAAATCAGCAACATCTTCAAAGGCTAGGTGAGAAGAAATTAATTTTTCTTTAAATTCCATATTATGCTAATTCTTTAATCCAATCATACCCTTTAGCTTCCAATTCATGTGCTAACTCTTTGGTGCCTGATTTTACAATTTTTCCATCAAAAAGAACATGGACAAAATCGGGAACTATATAGTCTAAAAGACGTTGGTAATGGGTAATTATGATCACAGCATTATTTTTGCTTTTAAGTTTGTTTACTCCATTAGCAACAATTTTTAGAGCATCAATATCCAAGCCAGAATCTGTTTCATCTAAAATTGCCAAAGAAGGCTCTAACATAGCCATTTGAAAAATTTCATTTCTCTTTTTTTCACCTCCAGAAAATCCTTCATTTAATGAACGAGAGAGAAATTTAGAATCTATATCTAGCATGTGGGCTTTTTCTCTAATTTTTTTTAACAACTCACTTGCTGGCATATCTTTAAGGCCTTTGGCTTTTCTGTTTGCGTTTATTGCCGTTTTTATAAAATTTGTTACACTCACTCCAGGAATTTCAATTGGATATTGGAATGAAAGAAAAATACCAGCGTGAGCACGCTCTTCCGCATCCAATTCTGAAAGATCGTTTCCTTTTAATAGCATTTTACCTGCTGTCATTTGATAACTTTCATTCCCAGCAATTACTGAGGAAAGGGTACTTTTCCCCGATCCATTAGGACCCATAATAGCATGTACTTCTCCAGCTTTGACGTCTAAGTCAACTCCTTTTAAGATATCTTTCCCCTCTATTTGGGCATGTAAATTTTCAATCGTTAACATACTTTATTTTTTATCCCACTGATCCTTCAAGGGAGATTTCTAATAATTTTTGTGCTTCTACGGCGAACTCCATTGGAAGTTTATTTAACACCTCTTTACTAAAACCATTTACAATAAGCGCAATGGCTTTTTCAGTATCAATTCCTCTTTGATTACAATAAAAAATTTGATCTTCCCCTATTTTGCTAGTAGTGGCTTCGTGTTCAATTTGTGCTGAATTGCTTTTAGCTTCGATATAAGGAAAGGTGTGTGCCCCGCATTCATTCCCCATTAAAAGAGAATCGCATTGTGAAAAATTCCGTGCATTTTCAGCACGAGCTCCTACTTGAACTAATCCCCGATAGCTATTTTGGGATTTTCCTGCAGAAATTCCTTTAGAAATAATAGTACTACGGGTGTTTTTCCCCAAGTGTACCATTTTTGTACCAGTATCTGCTTGTTGATAATTATTGGTTACTGCAATCGAGTAAAATTCACCTATTGAATGATCTCCTTTTAATATACAAGAAGGATACTTCCATGTTACTGCAGAGCCTGTCTCAACTTGAGTCCATGATATTTTAGAGCGGTTATGGCAAATTCCTCGTTTGGTAACGAAGTTAAATACGCCCCCTTTTCCTTTCTTATCTCCTGGATACCAGTTTTGAACCGTTGAATATTTTATTTCAGCATCATCTAATGCAATAAGTTCTACTACTGCAGCATGAAGTTGATTTTCGTCTCGTGAAGGAGCCGTACATCCCTCTAAATAACTAACATAACTGCCTTGATCTGCTATTACTAAAGTACGCTCAAACTGACCTGTTCCTGCTTGATTAATTCTAAAATAAGTTGATAATTCCATTGGACAACGAACCCCTTTAGGAATATAACAGAAAGAGCCATCTGTAAAAACAGCACTATTAAGGCCTGCATAAAAGTTATCTTTTGGCGGAATAACACTTCCAATGTATTTTTTTACTAATTCAGGATATTCCTTAATTGCTTCTGAAATTGAGCAAAAAATTATGCCTTTTTCAGCTAGGGTTTTCTTAAAAGTAGTAGCAACAGAAACAGAATCTATTACAAAATCTACAGCAACTCCAGAGAGTTTTTTTTGTTCATCAATAGAGATCCCTAGTTTATTGAACGTTTCTAATAGCTCAGGGTCAACCTGCTCCAAGCTTTCGTATTTAGCCTGTTTTTTGGGTGCTGAATAATATGAAATTGATTGTAAGTCTGGTTTTTTATATGTGACATTGGCCCAGTCAGGCTCTGTCATCTCTAACCATGATCTGTAAGCATTTAAACGCCACTGGGTCATCCACTCTGGCTCCTCTTTTTTCTGGGAAATTTTACGTACGATCTCTTCACTCAATCCAACAGGAAAAGTATCAGATTCTATATCCGTATAAAAACCATATTCATATTCTTTGGTTTCTAATTCTTTCTTTAATTCTTCTTCAGTATATGCCATTTTCTTGTTTTTAAAGTGAAAAACTCTCCCCACAACCGCAAGTACGTTGTGCATTAGGATTGTTAAACACAAAACCTTTCCCATTTAACCCTCCAGAGTACTCTAAAGTAGTTCCAATGAGATATAAAAGACTTTTTTTGTCTACTAAGATTTTTACTTGGTTGTCTTCAAATAATTTATCTTCCGTGTCTAAAGTTTTATCAAAGTTTAAATCATATGAGAGTCCTGAACATCCACCACTTTTAACCCCAACCCGAACATAATCTTGTATAGGATCAAAACCCTCTTCTCGCATTAGCGAAGAGACTTTTACTTTAGCTGTTTCTGAAACCTTAATCATTTTAACAAAGAATTAATCTAAATTATGCGTAAAGATAACCTATTTCTGTTGATTTTTAGATTGTTGTTATTGATTTAACCTATACTGTAATCAAGTCGTTTAATGCCAAATAGCAATGAAAAAGTCTGTGCCTCCCTTTATAAGGGGATAATCTCCTGAGGTGCTTTTTGTGCTTCCCACTACAACGGTTTTGCCTCCTTCTAGCTGGGCAATATCAAAACCTAAATCAAGTCCATCTCCAATTAACTTATATTGATTAATAAGACTCCCATTGGGTAAAGTGTGTGCTATAAATACATTGTTAGAAAGCAATCTTTCACCTACAGCAAGAGCATTAGGAGCCTTATGGCCTACTAGAATTAAGGTTCCGTCTGGACGCTCAAGTAGTGCATTTGCTGTATCAAATCCCTGATCACCAATATTTTTATTACTTTTTAACTCCCCAGATGGGGAAAGAGTAGACAAAAATACATCTGAAGATCCAAGTGGTTTGTCAATGTCCCCATCCTGACTAAAAGATTGTCCTAAAACAACATACTCGCCTTTTCTGTTTTCAATAACTGCGTTGGCAATATCATATGCTGAACCTCCAACGGAACGTTCCCATAACAAATCTCCATGACTATTTATTTTTACAATCCAAGCATCGTAGCTTCCTCTTGGATCAGATACATCCACATCTTGACTTTCTGAAGACCCTACAAGCACAAAATCTCCTTCAAGTGTTTCAATAGCATCATAAGAGCGGTCATTACTTGTGCCACCAAAGTACCTTCGCCACTGCAAAATACCATTACCGTCAAGTTTATGACACCAAAATTCTCCTGCTCCGTGTTTTTGTCCCTTATTTGATTTTTTTCCTTCCATTCCAGCACCATCAGAAGCTGTAATATCTAAAAAACCATTAAAAAAAAGACCCCCATCTTGAGTACTAATAATATTATAGGCATGGTCGTGTCCTAAAAAACCAAAGCTTTTTTCCCACAAAAGATTTCCTCCAGTATCTATTCGTAAAAGCCAGTTATCATGTTGACCCTTATTTAATGATGCGTCGCCATCAAAACTTTTACTATACCCAATAATAGCATACCCATTTTCTAACTCAACAATATCATATCCTCTATCATCATCACTTCCGCCATAGGTCTGTATCCACTGGATCTCAACATCAGCATTAAATTTCGTAACAAATAAATCACTTCCTACTCTTGTTTTAGTGCTAAAAATACCATCTATACTTTGAGTGTTCCCAACTACAACAAAACCCCCGTCAGAAGTAGTTATAACTCCATGGGCAACATCTTCTAAACTTCCTCCATAGGTCATTACAGATTTCCATTCTCCTTTTATATCAGGTAAATTGGGCCAATCACTTTCAGAATTGGGTGTACAACCTATTATGATGATAGTTAATAATAAAAGAGAAGGATACTTTAGCATTATTCAGAAGCTTTTACCAAAAATATACCGGAATTAATATCGTTTAAAGCAATTACTCCACTTTCAAAAAAAGGATAAACACTCCAAACACCCTCAAAAGAAGGATTATTATTTGCAGGATAGGTGTCAAAAAATCCAGCTTCTGAAACTTTTTTAGTATCAATTTCACTAATGTCTGAAACACGTAAACCAGCTGTATAACTTGCAAGAAAAAAATTATTCTCTTTAACATATCCATTATGATCTATGGCATAAACTCCTGCGAAATAATTTACATGCAACTCAGGATTCATGAGATCAGAAATATCGAAAATTCGTGTTAAAGTTGGTGCCCCAAAACGAAGCTCATCTAATTCATCCCCTAAAAAAAAATATTGGTGGTCTTCAGATAAATATCCCTGGTGCGTATAGCCCCCATTTTCGTATCTAATGCTATTTATAAGTTGAGGTTTTGTCTTATCCGTCACATCTAAAATTACTACTTGATTGTTATCCCCTCCATCACTATTACTACCAAAAAACAATTCCTTTCCTTGAAAAGTAACATCGGGCCCTTGATAATTTACTATTTGAGCATCATGAGTGTACGAAGCTTCTGCATAACCCCCTATAACATTCGGATTCTTTGGATCATTAATGTCAATAAAAATAGGTCCTCCCTGAAAACGATTTGACCCAATAACATACGCAAAACCACTAATTTCATTAATTGCAATATTATGTGCACTTCCAAAATAGTTGAGAAGAGCATCTGCAGTAAAATTTTGAACAGATGACACATCCCTCAATCGAGTTAAATCAAAAATTTGCATGCCATGATCAGTAGCTTCGCTTACTATAAAAGCGTGATTTTTATAAACTTTAATGTCTCTCCAACTACTATTTTCAGTTGCAGTTAAAAGTTTTCCTAAAAAAAAGGGTTCTTCAGGATTGCTAATATCTATAAAAGCAGTTCCATCGTCTAAGCCACTAATTACATATTCCTTTCTTGTTTCAGGATCTGTCCAGCCCCAATTATCATTCCCTGAATTACTTCCCAACTCTTCAAGGGAAATGCGAGACAAAAGATCATATCCCAAACAAGGGTATACTCCCGCCATCCCATTTTCACAAGGAATTTTTTCACTAAAATTTACTGAAGAATTCCCAGGCGGTAATGTTTGTGGTGTTTCTAAAGAAACAGGGTCAATTATTTCTGTATTAAAACAAGAAACAAAAAAAAGTATTACGAGCGATTGGGCAAGTCGTTTCATGTTTTTTTTCAAAAATAAGTAAAAAACATTAGGGAGAATAAAGTTTAACCTTTTCAATAGGATATGTACTTTTGACATATGTTAGAAAATAAAAATCCTTCAAAAACTAAAATCTCTTCTCTTGGAGAGTTTGCTTTAATTGATCACTTAACTAAGACTTTTGAGTTAAACCAAAAATCTAGTGTTTTAGGAATTGGAGATGACGCTGCTATCCTAGATTTATCTCAGGGGAAGACAGTTGTAAGTACTGACCTTTTAATTGAAGGGGTGCATTTTGATTTAAGCTATATGCCTCTAAAACATTTGGGATATAAAGCAGTTATGGTAAATCTATCTGATATCTATGCAATGAATGCCCAGCCTACTCAAATTACTATTTCTCTTGCGGTTTCCAATCGATTTACCCTTGAGGCATTAGAAGAATTATATGCAGGTATTTTACTGGGATGTAAAAATCATAAAGTAGATCTTGTTGGAGGTGATACTACCAGTAGTACTTCGGGACTCACTCTTTCGGTAACTGCTATTGGTTACGCTAAGCAAGAAAAAATTACTCGCCGCTCAGGAGCTAAAGAAAATGATTTACTTGTTGTAAGTGGTGATCTAGGAGGAGCTTATTCAGGACTACAAATTCTAGAACGCGAAAAAGCCGTTTTTAAAGTAAATCCAAATAATCAACCTGATCTGAGTAGCTATGCTTACAGCATTGAGCGCCAACTAAAACCAGAAGCCCGTAAAGATGTGATTGAATTATTAAAAGAATTAGACATCACTCCTTCCTCAATGATTGACATAAGTGACGGTCTCTCATCTGAAATTTTACACCTTTCAAAAGCATCCAAGGTAGGGTTTTATCTTTTTGAAGAAAAACTACCTATTGATCACGAAGTGATAAAAATCTGTGAAGAGTTTAAGTTAAATACTACTACTGCTGTTCTAAATGGTGGTGAAGATTATGAGCTTTTATTTACAGTTGCACAAAAAGAATTTGATAAAATTAAAAATCATCCTTTACTTTCAGTTATCGGACATGCTTGTGACTTGGGTGGGGGATGCCAACTTATAAATGGTCTGGGACATCAAATAGAGCTTTCTGCTCAAGGTTGGCAATCATTCGATGAAGCTTAATGCTAACCTAAAGCAACGTCTAGAGTCATCATTACGATAAATCCTCCAATAAATCCTAGAGTGGCAATATCTGTATATTTATCTTGTTGGGTTTCAGGAATAACCTCTTCAACCACAACAAAAATCATAGCTCCCGCTGCAAACGAAAGTGCATAAGGAAGTATAGGTGTAAAAAAAGAAACAGCAACTGCACCTATTACAGCAGCCACTGGCTCAACTACTGCTGAGAGTTGACCATACCAAAAACTTTTAAAGCGACTCACCCCTTGTCTTCTTAAGGGCATTGATACTGCCAAGCCTTCAGGAAAATTTTGAATTCCAATTCCTATTGCTAAAGCAACTGCCCCTGCAATAGAAGCCTCAGGAATTCCAGCAGCTACCCCCCCAAAAAGAACACCTACTGCAAGACCCTCTGGAATATTATGAAGGGTAATTGCCAAGACTAGCAAAGTTGTTTTATGCCATGGAGTCTTAATACCTTCGCTTTCTTTAAAATTTATATGAATATGAGGTAAAACTTTATCTAAACCAAAAATAAATAATGCTCCTAGTCCAAATCCAACAGCGGCGGGAATGACTTTAACAAAACCTTCCCCAGGGCTCATTTCAATTCCTGGTGCAAGTAAACTCCAAAAACTAGCTGCCACCATAACTCCCCCTGTAAATCCTAGAAGTCCATCTAAAAGAGCACGATTCATGCTTTTCACAAAAAAAACTAAAGAAGCTCCAAGAGCAGTAAGTCCCCAGGTAAAAAGGGTTGCATAGAATGCAGCCAAAACAGGGTCTATTCCCTCAAAAAATGAAAGTACCTTTTCCAGTTTATTTAATTTTGTGTAAAAGTAAAGAGTTCCTCTGGAATTTAATAAAATTTAGGCTGTTTTAATTACTTTTACTAAACTCTATGGAAAAGCCAGTTTTTGATTACATTATATGTGGAGGAGGCGCTGCTGGACTTCTACTTCTTAATGCATTGAGTAAAGATCCTTTTTTTTTAAAAAAAGACATTCTTTTAATTGAAAAGGAATCCAAAAATACAAATGACAGAACTTGGTCCTTTTGGGAAAAGAAAGAAGGGCCTTTTGAGGAACTATTAGAAAAAAAATGGGATGCTGCTACTTTCTTATCATCCTCAGTTTCATTAAACTTTGAATTGGCTCCTTATCAATACAAGATGCTCCGTTCAAAAGGTTTTTATGAAGCTTGTCATAAAAATATTGAAAGTCAAAAAAATATTCAGTATTTATCTGCGGAAGTAAAATCACTAAAAACCGAAGGCTTTACTTCCAAAGTATTGACCAGCAAGGGTTCATTTAGCTCAAAAAATGTTTTTAATAGTGTATTTGATCCTGGTGCTCTTTACAGTCAAAAAAAATATCCTGCATTAAAACAACATTTTATAGGGTGGTTTATTAAAACAAAGTCGGAAGAATTTAATCCCAATAAAATCTTATTTATGGATTTTAATATTGAGCAAAAAAAAGAAACGCGGTTTTTGTATGTTTTACCACTTGACTCAAAAAATGCACTTGTAGAATACACTCTTTTTTCAGCAGATCTTTTAGAAAAAAAGGAATATGAACAAGGTATTAAATCCTATTTAAAAAATAAGGGGATTACAGAGTATGAAATTGAAGAAAAGGAACAAGGAAATATTCCCATGAGTAGCTTTCCTTTTGATCAATTTAATACTCCCTCACTTTTAAATATAGGAACTGCAGGAGGTTGGACAAAAGCTAGTACGGGCTTTACCTTTATGAATACCAGTCGGAATGTTTCAAAAGTTGTTTCTTTTTTAAAAACAGGAAAACCATTGAATCATTTTAACATTAAAAATAGGTTTTGGTTTTATGACCTTCTTTTTTTAGATGTCCTTTCCAAATACAATAGCCAGGGTAGTAAATTATTTGAACGTATGTTTAACAAAAATAGTCCTTTAACAATCTTTCGTTTTCTAGACGAAAAGACAAGCTTTGTTGAAGAGCTTAAAATTGCTTCTTCTTTTTCTTTACTTCAAATTAGCTGGTTCCTAAGGGCCATTGTAAAAAGATTGTTTTAAAATTTTCTGTTCATCAAATTCTGCCCAAATTCGATTAATAGCTCTTTTCCTTGCACAGAAATAATTAAGTTTTTGAGTTTTTTAAATGCATCTTCGGTATAAGAGGTAACTAATTTTTGACTGGCTATTGATGCGCCACTACTTTTAAATATCTCCTTTACGGCTATTACTTTTTGATTGTTTTTTTCAATGGTATCATACCATTGAAAAAGAGCCTCTTTTTCTTGAGTATTTCCAATTTTCATCACTTCATGATAAAGTATTGTTTTTTTATTTTCAAGAATATCACCTCCAACTTGTTTTCCAAAATCTTTGGGATCACCAAAAGCGTCTAAATAGTCATCCTGGATTTGAAATGCCATCCCTAACAAAACTCCAAAGTCATATAATAATTGAGCCTCTTGATCGGAAGCATTTCCAATCCATGCGCCTATTTTTAAAGAATGTCCAACTAAAACTGCTGTTTTAAGTCGAATCATTTCAAGATAAGCAGAAATTGTAACGTCTTTTTGAGTTTCAAAATCCATATCATATTGTTGCCCCTCGCAAACTTCTAAAGCCGTTTTACTTGTGTGATTAATGAGCTTGACGAAAAGTTTATTTGGGTAAGATTCTAAGCATTGATAGGCTTGAATTAACATTGCGTCTCCTGAAAGTATTCCTGTATTTTCATCCCATTTATTATGTACTGTCGGAGAACCTCTTCTAAGGGGGGCTTGATCCATAATATCATCATGTATTAACGTGAAGTTGTGAAAGACTTCTACA
>ERZ767114.71-NODE-71-length-81762-cov-5.188186_pt1 | contig 81762 bp, 75 predicted proteins | sample MGYA00374952_ERZ767114 | MGnify/ENA primary metagenome ERZ767114 (study PRJEB28939, sample SAMN06267156) | marine metagenome | isolation source: Columbia River Estuary | place: USA:Columbia River Estuary, USA | collected 2012-05-05 ... | reverse complement strand
ATTTGACAAACCATATAAAAGAAACGCTTAAAAGTGATACTAGTATAGAAATTCCAAATGGACTAACAAAAGAAGAATTCATTTCAATACAAGTAAATCAAATTTCAAATCCTTGGATGCAATACTTTATAAAGTTCAATCCAGCAACAGTATTAGAAAAAGTAAAGTGTCCCGTATTAGCCATGAATGGAGAAAAAGACTTACAAGTTCCATCTAACGAGAATTTAACTGCAATAAAAAACGCTTTAAAAATAGGGGGAAATGAAAATGTAACGATAAAAGAATTTCCAAGATTAAATCATCTATTTCAAGAGTGTAAAACAGGTCTTCCAAATGAATATGCTAAAATTGAACAAACATTTTCTCCAATTGTATTAACAGAAATATCAAATTGGATTTTAAATCAGATAAAATGAAATAAATAATCATTTTTTACGACAATTATTGTCCAACTTGCACAAGTTTTATGAAAATTATAAAAAAAATGACTGGTTTAAATTATTTATTATCATACAATTAAGAAATTCAGACCATATTAGAGATTTTAAAGATCTTGATACTGAAATGTCAAAAGACAGAATGGCTTCCTACCATAACAACAAGTGGTATTATGGCTATGATTCAATCTTTTTTATTTTTAGTAGACTTCCTGTATTTTGGTTTATTATGCCTTGACTTTATATCCTTAAAATAATGAAATTTGGTAAATTATTATATAATGAGTTAGCAATTAAACGGAAAATAATCGCTTTAAATTGCGGACAAAATGGTTGTTCAACAAATGATAAAAAATAGAGTAACGTGGCATAACTAAGTGTATAGTTTATTCCTACTTGTTGCTAAACCAAGGGTAAATAATTTTTTATAAGTTAGTGTTTAACTGAAAAATTGTGCTTTTACATACGCAATAAACCATATACAACAACGTTAACATTTGTCTTTACTTTGATCAAAACACACCCCTCAAAAAACAGCAATTAGAAACCATTTTATAAGCTATAAAAAAACTTGAAAAAAGAGAGTGATGTAACAAATCATTAAGTGCCTTTCCTTCTTTTTACCCTATAAAAAACCCATTTCATCTAAATAACTACACTTTGCTTCTGTTTGTTGTTTCTCGTTCTTATTTTAGTGATAAAAGAGAATAAAAGTCTCTATTTCTGTAAATGTGATGACCAATAATGAAGAGACTAAAATATTTAGAATGTAAAAGAGAAAGGAGAGGCTCTAAAAGTGAAACACAAATTATGCAGAAAAGAGTAAAATTTGATTTTGAAATATCTTTTACGAATGGCGGAAATATAAAAGGAGAGGGTTTTCGACTCGATATTTCAGGAGACGACATTTCGGATAAAGAACTTACAGATTATATTATTGAGGACTTGCGACTTCTTATGGTTGGACAAACAAAAATTCTAAACAAAGTAATTTTTGAAGAGCAACACAAACGAAAACCAATAAACGAAAATGAAAAACCGGAACAAAAGTTCCTATTATCCGGAAATAAAGACCTTTAAAGAGGGCCCTTTTTTCCATATAAGGAGTTAAAAACAATTAAAAATTCAAATGACAAACTTGATTTTACATATACCACATTCATCCGATAAGATCCCTTTCGATATAGGATATGTGGTAGACAAGAAAACACTTGACCAAGAAATTATTAAATTAACAGACTGGTATACAGATGACCTTTTTTTATTTGAGGATAGCATCGTTGTCAAGGCTGACTTCTCAAGAATATTTTGCGATACTGAAAGGTTTTCTGATGATAGCCAAGAGGTTATGGCAAAATATGGTATGGGTGTGTTATACGAAAAATCAGATGATGGTTCTGTAATTAGAGAAATTAACACAAAACTTAGAGAAGATATACTGAACAATTACTATTGGCCTCATCATGAGAAGTTAAACCAAGCAGTTAATGACCAATTAGAATCAAATGGCAAAGCATTGATTGTTGATTGTCATTCTTTTCCAAGCGATCCTCTTATTAGAGATCTAAGTCAAGAAAAAAACAGACCAGATTTTAATATTGGAACGGACTCTTTTCACACACCTGATTATCTGATTGAAATATCGAAAGCCTTTTTTAAGAAAAAAGGATACACCCTTGGTGTTGACTGGCCCTATAGTGGATCTATTGTTCCTTTAAATCATTATCAAAAATCTAAAAATGTTGAATCAATAATGCTGGAGATTAATAGAGCTCTTTATTTAAATGAACCAAGGAATCAAAAGTCAAGCAATTATATAAAAACGAAGGAAACGGTAACGGAGTATTTAAAAATAGTAAAAACAGCTTGTAACAATCTATAAAAGGCATTAAACCGTCCTTGTTTACGAACCATTCAAAAAAACTCCAACCCTCTTACCTTTTACCATGTATGATGATTTGATCGAGTTCATAAGTTCCATCAAAATAGATGTTTCCCGTTCCGGTATATTTAAAAGCTATGTAAGCAGTTCCTGAATAGGAGGAAATGTCAATATAGGTTGAATGTACCCACTTTTTAAAAGGGATGCCATCGGAAACAATTTTAGCGGGTAAACGGGTCCAAGTTGCTTGCTTTATATGGTCTTTGTTTCCATCAAAATCGGTAGAAATGAATACGTCTAATTCACTGCCATTTGCAAAACTATTCGAAGTTTCAAAGGATAAAAATTCTTGTATTGTGGTATCCAAATTCACTCCTTCTGTAATTAACCAAGATACTGTAAGATCATCCGTAGAATTTCTAGATCCAATTCTTGCCGCTTTACTTTGCGAATAAGAATCTGTATAAGACCTCCAAGACTTCGTACCCTCCTCACGATAATTAAGCCAATTCGGGAGTTCGATTTCTCCAGATTGGGTCTCAAAATCTTCCTCCAATAAAATTGTTTTAAAGTCTTCCATGGGAATAGGAGCGCATCTCTCATTATTCATTTCAACATCGCTAATATCATTTAAATTCAGTACTATAAAATTTCCTCCATAATCTTTAGAAACAATGGCGCATATCGTTCCTGCTTTTTCCGGTAATGTTTGATGTGCGAAACTTGAAAATGAACTCGTTTCTAAGAGTAAATCATCATAACCCAATCCTAAACAAGTTTGAATTTTACGTTGGGTATCAAAATCTTCTGATGGGTCTACATAGGGTTTCCCTGTTAATTTTGCCTCAAAAAAAACGTTTTCTAATCTGATAAAAGTTCCAATATTAGCCTCATTTAGGCTAGCAAAATCAATTTTTTTTGGTGTTATTTCTTCTGTAATCGTTGTTCTAAAAATATGTTTTGAGAGTTGATTTACAGATATATAGTCTATTTCTGTATTCTCCGTAGCTTTTATTTTTCCTCCAATTGTAATGATTCCATCTCCTGAATTTATTTCACCAACATACAACCCCTTCAAGCGAATATAAATCTCTCTCCCAAGATTAAATTTATTGTAACTCTTATTTAAGTTGATGCTGACTTTTATTCCTGCATTAGGGTTTTTCGGAGCATCTTGTATATAAAATTCTTTGTAAAAATTTCCAGTTTTATCAGAAGAAACAACATATCCTTTTACCACAATATCAGAAAAAATTTCTACTGGGTGAGTATCTGTTATATAGAGTTCTTTGACCTGCTGTATGGTTTTTAATTCTAGGGTTCCTTTAGAGATACTGTCTAAAAGAGTATTTACATGGTCATTTTCTTCAATTCCTATACTTTCTGGCACCGAATAATCTCCTTCATCTACACAGGTAATTAGGGAGAGGCTTATAATTAAAACTACTATCGATCTAATTCTTTTATTCTTTTTCATTTTTACTGTTTTTTATTTTTTTTTAAAAAGAAAGATTTATATTCATGAAGTAGGTAGCACCTCTTCCATACCAATATTTATTTCCGAAAATTGGTTTATCGAGTGATTTATCCTCTAATAATTGATTGTAATTTGCATTTCTTCCTTGTTCAAATCCACCAGATTTGTATCTCTTATTTAATACGTTATTTACGGTTGCAAAAACACTTATATAATATTTATCAATTTTATAAGACTTCCCTCCAACAAGATTTACAATAGAATACGCATCAAACTTTTCTTGTTTCAGAAGGTCTCTAGCAGTCTCTGTATCGTAGTCTAAAAAAGGTAATCCATCGTTATCTGTATAAAAATTACGAGACCTGTTTAACGGTGAAATATCGATGAATGAATTCTCGAAAAAATTTAGAGTTGCTCCAACCCACCAATAGCTAGGGTCTCTGTATTCAAATCCAAAAGAAGAAGCCTTTTGTGGGCCTACTGCTAATTTATAATTACTAAGATATACTTCTCCAAAATCTTTAAAACCGTTTTCAAAACCAGCTGCTAAAGATGCACTATCTGCCTCTGTGGTTAGGTATAAAAGGGGGTTGTTATCATACGTATGTTCCCCAAGTGCAACCGCTCCTTTTAATTTAAAGCTCGCCGTTATTTGCGCTTCTATACCTAGTTCTAATCCAAGATGTTTTTTGTTAATTCCTCGAAGGATTTCTTGCACAAAAGCCGAATTATCTCCTCCAACTCCATCAGCAAAATAAAAAGAAATTTCCGTTGCATCTTTTATTGATGCATAATATGCTGTTAGTTTTGAGGTAATTATTGGGTTTCTAAAAATATAACTGACATCTGTAGAAAGTATTTTTTCGCTTTGTAAATCTAAAACGATATTCTTATTCTCTCTTGAGTTCGAAAAGGTGTTTCTAATGGTTGGAGCCACCGTTAAATAAGCGGCATTGACATCTAGTAAATGTCGTCCTGTAAATTTATAAGTAACTCCTGTTTTAAAACCAAAATTCATAAATTTCTTCTTTTCTGAGGGTCCTAATGAAGTATCTGAAAAACCTCCATTTTGATACAACCCGATTCTCTGATGTGAAGTACTAGAAACCTGCATGCTCATAAAAAAATCTATTGGATTAGATTCAAATTGAGTTTGTGCAAAAGCAGAAATAATTTCAGAATTTAAGTTGAAATTATACTTAAATTTGTCTCCTTTACCCACCAATCTATTGGGGTGTAAAAGATTGTTTTGTTTTTCATCTTCACTTGTTCCAAAAGGGTCAATATCTAAATAACCTATACCTCCTAATACATCTACAACATTTGCAAAATTCTGAGAGTGTAAACGTTTATATGCTATTTTACCATTTAAAGAGAGCTTTTCGTTTACCTCAGTCGATATCATTGAATTGATTGTAAATTGTTTGTCATCATTTCTATCTTCATACAAAACATAGGCATTTTCTATCCCTAAATTTTCATTTGTAATGTTTGCGTCAAAAATGCCAGTCCAATCTAATTGCCCGTTGTTAAGAAAAACATTTTGAGCAATATAGGCTCCTTCGAAATCTTCTTTTCTTAAAAAATAACTCGGTAAATTATGATAATATGTTGGACTTGGATTGGCTCCTCCATTATAGTCTATTCTACTATTTCCTACTGTCCCAAATTGATAGGAAATATTTGAATTTATAGAGGTATTTTCTGAATAATCCCAATAGTAATTTAACATTAAAATAGGCTCATTGACTTCTTTAATTCTTGAATTTATTTTTTTCCCATTTAGAAAACCCCAATATTCATTGTATTTAATTCCTTTTAAATCAGAGACCTCTTGAGTATTTGGTGAAGATTTACCTCTTCTATTTGGGGTGAAAATTCCTGTAAAATTAATACTGCTTTTATCATTTATTTTTTTTTCAACAGCAGTAAATACTGAATATGCATCATAAGAAGTTCCTTCATTAAAACCTTCATTTCCTGCTCTTCTACTTCCCGAAAAAGTAAAAGTCCAGTCGTTTTTTAACATTCCACTGGTATAGGTCGCCATAATTCTATGTTGGTAAGTTCTATTGGATGAAGAATATGAAACCCGGACTCCTGGTCGTTGTTCTGATGCTCTCGTATTTATATTTGTAGATCCTAAAATACCCCCAAAAGTAAGTTCTGAAGGGGTTAATCCACTTCTAAATTCTTGATTTCTTAATACATCGTTCAAACCTCCCCAATTACTCCACTGAGGTCTTCCATTGTAGATTTTATTCATTTCAATACCGTTAATGAGAATCTTTGCGTTTCTAGAATCGAATCCCTTAACTTTAAAAAATGATGAACTAAATTCGAATGCAGCAGTTCTAAGAAAAATATCCATTGATGATTGTAACAGTCCAGAAATATTATCTGCTGAACTTACATCTTCGTTTAATTCATCATCTGTAAGTATTATTATACTGAGATCTTGAATTTCTTCAACTTCTTTAAACAATAAGATAATTCCTAAATCTAGGATGGTATCTGAGAGCTCAATGGGAATATTTTGAGTTTCATACCCCTCCAATTTTATTTCTAAAATCGCTTTTTTTACTTGGAAATTCGTTATCAGAAAATTACCTTGTAGATCTGTAGTTTCAGTAATAATGGTGTTTTTTACTTGAATAAGTACCTCTTTCAAAGGTTGTTTTGACATACTCTCTAGTATCGTTCCTTTGATACTATGTTGCCCATAGATCCCTATACAGGGAATTAACAGCAAGAATGCCGCCATCACAATTTTTTTCATAACTTACTAATACGCTAATTTTTCTTTTTCTCAATCGTACTTAAAATTAATAAAAAATAACCTTCATTCCTAAAAAAACAACTACAAACAAACTTAAACAGCTTTAGTTTCTTATTTTTACCCTCTAACTAAGAACTTACAATGCGTAAAAAAACACTGTTAATGTTGCTGTTTTCTGCAATATTTATGACCAGTTTTTCACAGAAAAATGGCAAAAAATATTCAATTAGAACCGTTGCTTTTTATAACCTAGAAAACTTATTTGACACCATTAATGATGTCACAAAAAATGACGAGGCGAGCCCTATAATGGAGTTAAAGTCAAATAAATCAAAGGTATATTGGGATAAAATAGACAAACTGAGTAGTACCATTGCTAAAATTGGATTGAATAAGACCAACACAAGTCCTGCAATTATTGGTGTTTCAGAAGTTGAGAATTTAAATGTTTTAGAAGATTTAATCGCCTCTAAACATTTAGCAAAAAACAACTATGGCATTATACATTATGACTCTCCTGACAAAAGAGGGATTGATGTTGCATTACTATATCAAAAAAAATACTTTAACCCCATTTACCACGAAGCTTTTAATCCAAAGATTTATAAAAACAATCGTCCAATTTACACCCGAGATCAACTATTAGTTTCAGGGTATTTAGACGATGAATTAATCCATCTGATTGTAAATCATTGGCCTTCAAGAAGAGGTGGTGAAGCCGCCAGCAGACCCTATAGAGAAAAAGCTGCTTATCAAAACACACAAATTATAGCGCAGATAAGAGCCCAAGATGCCAATGCTAAAATTCTAGTTATGGGCGATTTCAATGACGATCCTACAAATTCTAGTTTAAAAAAGGTATTACAAACAAAAAGTAAAAAGAAGGAAGTAAACGAAGGTGACTTGTACAATCCTTATGAGGACATGTTCCGTAGAGGGTTTAACACCTTAAAGTATAGAGATAAAATAAATTTATTTGACATGATTTTCTTTACATCACCCCTGTTAGATAAAGGTGAAAAAGATTTTTCTACCTATAAAATGTACAAGGCTAAGGTTTTTAATAAGCGTTTTTTAACTACTAAAAAGGGAAAATATAAAGGATATCCTTTTAGAAGCTTTTCTAGCGGAAACTATACCGGTGGGTATTCAGATCATTACCCTGTATATCTGTATTTGATTAAAGAAAAAAATAAGTAGTCAGTAGTATAAAATACAAAACCCCGCAACTAAAAAAGTTGCGGGGTTTTTTGATAAAAAATTATTGCCTTTATAATATAAATTTAAGCCTTTGGAGATTTAAATCTATAGTACAAGTATGTGTAAGCGTCACGAGGTATAATTGTAATCCACTTTTTATGTTTTAAATACCATTTAAAACGTATAGAGTTCATTCCTTTTGTTAGAAAAGCCGCAATAAAAGGATGTACATGTAATTGTACTTTTTTATTTTTAGAGTTTGACATAAATTTCTCTAAAGTTCCTTCAATTTTGTCTAACAAAACGATTGGTGCTTCTACTTCTCCATTTTTATTTGGGTTTGCTTCGGTAGTTTTTATACTCAACTCAGGTCTTACTCTTTGTCTTGTAATTTGTATCAAACCAAATTTAGTTGGAGGTAATATTTTGTGCTTTGTTCTATCCAAAGCCATTTTCTCTTTAAGGTGCTGATACAGTTTGTTTCTGTTTTCAGCTTTGTGCATATCAATAAAATCTACAACTATAATTCCTCCCATATCACGCAGTTGTAACTGACGTGCTACTTCTGTAGCTGAAATTAGATTTACTTCTAATGCGGTGTCCTCTTGAGAACCTGCTTTGTTTGAACGGTTTCCGCTATTAACATCAATAACGTGAAGAGCTTCTGTGTGTTCTATTACTAAATAGGCACCTTTGCTCATGGAAACTGTTTTTCCAAATGATGTTTTAATTTGTCTTTCAATTCCGTATTTTTCAAAAATAGGAGTTTCAGAGGTGTGTAATTTTACAATTTTTTCCTTTTCTGGATATATTTCTTGTAAATACTCTTTAATTTCTACTTTCAAAGTTTCATCATTTGTAACAATGCTTGTAAAAGAATCATTCATTACATCTCTTAGAATAGAGGATGCTCTGTTTAATTCGCTTAAAATTTTTGTTGGTGTATTTGTATTTGCAATTCTTTTAGACATTGTCTTCCAACGTTCTAATGAATTTTGCAAATCTTTATCTAACTCTGCTACTTTTTTGCCTTCGGCAACAGTTCTTAAAATAACACCAAACCCTTTTGGTTTAATGCTTTTTGCTAACCTTTTTAAACGTTCTTTTTCTTTTGGATCTTCTATTTTTTGAGAAACAGAAACTCTATTAGAAAAAGGAACTAAAACTAAAAATCTACCTGCTATAGACAACTCAGAACTTAATCTTGGTCCTTTTGTAGAAATTGGTTCTTTTACAATCTGTACCAATAGGTTTCTTCCTGTTTTTAGTACATCGTTAATACTACCGTCTTTGTTAATGTCTTCTTCCTTTCGGAAATTTTTAAAAGTGAATTCTTTATACTTACCTGTGCTTACTTTCTTTATGAATGTATTTAATGAGTTTACTTGCGCACCCAAGTCATGATAATGTAAAAACCCGTCTTTTGGGTAACCTACATTTACAAAGGCTGCATTTAAACCTGTAAGAACTTTTCCTATTTTGGCTAAAAAAATATCGCCAACTGAAAATTTGTTGTCACTAGTTTCATTATTTAATTCAATAAGTTTTCCATCTCTTAATAAGGCAAAATCAATATCAGATGAATTTGAACGAATAATTAATTCTGTTTTCATACTGAAATGGTTTTATACTACACAAATTGTGCAGATGGGTTAATATTGTCAGGTATTTGTAATACCGTACGAGGTTAGTTTAACCTCTTATGTCAATGAACTTTTTCTCGCTGAACTATAAACGAAAAGAAAATGAATACTTACTTTTTCTTGTGTCTATTTGCTCTAGCTCTTTTCTTTCTTTTGTGTGTAGAGATTTTTGCTCTCTTTCTTTTTTTACCGCTTGGCATGGTGTTTTCGTTTTTTTAAACCTTACTAAGGTTTAGATTAATATTTTTTTATTTAACGGCTACTTTACTTTTTACCCCTTCGGCAAAAGTTTTCGCTGGTTTAAAAGCTGGAATATTGTGTGCAGGAATTTTAATAGTTGTATTCTTCGAAATATTTCTACCTGTTTTTTCTGCTCTTGTTTTAATAATAAAACTACCAAAACCTCTTAAATAAACATTGTCGCCATTTTCTAGTGCATCTTTAACCTCAGTCATGAAAGCTTCAACAGTTGCTAATACATCTGTTTTTTCTATTCCTGATTTATCTGAAATTTTTGATACGATATCTGCTTTCGTCATGTCTGTATTTTTACTATATTTTTATTAATTTAACCCCAAAAATGCGGATGCAAATATATGATAATTAATCAACTCCGAAAATAATAACACCTAAATTTATTTGATTTTTATAATGTAATATTGCAATTCTATTTTTAAATGATGAAATTTTCTAACACATTAATTCAGTGGTACTTACAAAACAATAGGGAATTGCCTTGGCGCAAAACAAAGAACCCCTATTTTATTTGGCTGTCAGAAATCATGTTGCAACAAACAAGAGTTGCTCAAGGCATGTCTTATTACCTTAAATTTATTGAAGTGTTTCCGACTGTTTTTGATCTGGCGAAAGCAACAGAAAGTACCGTATTAAAAATGTGGCAAGGCTTGGGCTATTATTCAAGAGCTAGAAATCTTCATTTTACCGCAAATCAAATTGCATCCGAACTGAATGGTGAATTTCCATCGACCTATAAAGAAATTATAAAACTTAAAGGAATAGGAGATTACACTGCCTCTGCAATTTCTTCTATTTGTTTTAATAAACCAACAGCTGTTGTTGATGGAAATGTATATCGAGTACTCTCCCGATATTTTGGCATTCAAACACCGATCAATTCAGCTACAGGAATTAAAGAATTCAAAGCATTGGCTCAAACCTTGATTGACACAGAACAACCTGGTACATATAACCAAGCAATCATGGATTTTGGTGCGCTTCATTGCAAGCCTCAAAACCCACTATGTGAAAGTTGTGTTTTTAATGATAGTTGTATTGCTTTTCAAAAAAAAACCGTTAAAACACTTCCTGTAAAAGACAAAAAAATAAAAGTTCGAAAGAGGTATTTTAACTATTTAGTGATCATTTCTAAAGACAAGAAAACAATTTTATCCGAAAGAAAAGGAAAAGGAATTTGGCAGGGTTTGTTCGAATTCCCTTTCATCGAAGCAGAAAAGAAACTCTCTTTGGAGGAGCTTATTGCATCAACTAAATTTATTGATTTAATTCCTACTGAAAGTACTATTTCGCTTTTTAACAACAAAGAAATTATACACAAATTATCACATCAACATCTTTATACTCAATTCTGGGTCATAGACACTGAAAATTCGTCTAAAACAACCATACAATGGGAGGAATTAGAGACCTATCCAGTTCCAATTTTAATCGCAAATTTTTTAGACAATTTTCAAACTAAAAAGTAATTGATTTTTTTAGTACTTTTGATTCTAAAGTAGAAACGCTATGGCAGGTACAATAAACAAAGTAATTTTAATTGGCAATCTAGGTGATCAAGTTAAAATGCATTATTTTGATGATAAAAACAGTGTTGGAAGGTTCCCTATTGCCACCAGTGAAAGTTACACCAATAAAACTACTGGAGAAAAAGTAACAACGACCGATTGGCACAACATTGTTGTTCGAAACAAACTTGCTGAGATTTGCGAAAAATATTTAAGCAAAGGCGACAAAGTATATGTTGAAGGAAAATTGAAAAATAGACAATGGGAACAAGATGGAATAAAACGGTATTCTACAGAAATTCAAGTAAATGAAATGACCTTTTTATCAACTAAAAAGAATGCTGAAACCTCCAACAATACTCAGGCAATTCCAACGCCAAATTCTCCAGCTGACAATATTAAAGCAACTGAAGAAAATGATGATTTGCCATTTTAACTAACCAAAACAAGAGCATTTGGACCCAGATCCTGAATTTTTATTTTTTTACTCCTTAACCTTGCAAACCTCTTTAAATGGACTTGCCTTACTTTTACTTTTACTTTGTTCTGCGTTAGTTTCTGGAACAGAAGTTGCTTTTTTTTCTCTTTCTCAAACAGATTTAAATACGCTTTCTAAAAACGGGAAAAAAGAAAATATTGTTGTAAAACTATTAAGTAAACCCAGAAAACTATTGGCAACAATTTTAATTACAAACAATTTTATTAATATTTTAATTGTGTTATTGTTTGCATCTATGGCAGAAACACTGTTCAGTGATTATGACAATGAATTGAACCTCTATTTTTTCAGTTTCCCTGTTCGCTTTTTATTAGAAATTGTCTTAGTTACCTTCTTAATTCTATTATTTGGAGAAGTTTTACCAAAAGTCTATGCTTCAAGAAATGCCCTTCTTTTCTCCAAGAAAATGGCAAAATTTATTCATACTACAAACATCTTATTAACACCCTTTAGTTTGCCATTAATTACTTTAACAAAGTGGATTGAAAAAAAATTGGGGAGTAAAAATTCAAATTTTTCGGTAGAAATTCTCTCTCAAGCATTAGAGTTAACCTCTGAAGGAGCAACAACAAAAGACGAGCAAAAAATACTAGAAGGAATTGTAAATTTTGGAAATACAGAGACAGTGCAAATTATGAAACCTCGTATTGATATTTTTGCGATTTCTAATGACGCCTCATATGAAGTGGTGCTGGATAAGATTTTAAAAAATGGGTATTCCAGAAACCCTGTATACAAAGATAATATTGACAATATTGTTGGGGTTTTATATGCCAAAGACTTGCTAGCTCATTTGAACGAAACTGATTTTAAATGGTTAGAATTGGTTCGAGCTCCTTTTTTTGTTCCTGAAAACAAAAAACTAGACGACTTATTGAGTGATTTTAGAGAAAAGAAAAATCATTTGGCAATCGTAGTAGATGAATACGGAGGTACAAGTGGGTTGGTCACCTTAGAAGATGTAATCGAAGAAATTGTGGGAGACATTAATGATGAGTTTGACATTGATGATCTGTTCTATTCTAAAATAGATGAAAACAATTACATTTTTGAGGGTAAAACTACGATAAAAGAGTTCTGTAAAGTATTAAATGATGAAGATGAAGCTATTTTTGAAGAAGAAAAAGGAGAAAGTGAAACACTTGCAGGATTTATTTTAGAAATTTCTGGAAAATTCCCTAAGAAAGGAGAAAAAATAACTTTTAAAAACTATTGTTTTACAATTGAAGCACTCGATAAGAAACGTATCAAACAAATAAAAGCAACCAAAAATGCGTAAAACATTGTTGTTTATTTTTTCGATTGTTGTTTTTTCTTGCACGAAAGATACGTTACCAAAACCTGCTGCATTTCTTAGTTTAACATATCCAAAAAAATCTTACGAAAAGTTGGTTTTAAAAAGACCTTATTTTTTTGAAGTGTTAAAGAATACCGTGGTGGTTGATGAGGCTAATAATTGGTTAAAAATTAAATATCCTCGATTAAAAGCCTCTATAGATATTACCTACAGACCAATAGAAAACAACTTAGAAGAATTACTCACGGAAGCAGAAAAGTTAGTTTTCAAACACACCTTAAAAGCAGCCCAAATTATTCCAAAAGATTTTATTAATTCTGAGAAAAGAGTTTTTGGTAGCGTATATGAAATTACAGGGAATGCAGCCTCTCAAATTCAATTCCATGTTACTGATAGTACTAATAACTTCCTCAAAGGGTCTTTATATTTCTATATAAAGCCTAACTATGATTCTATTTTACCTGCTGTAGAGTATATTAAAAAAGATATTTTAAATTTAATCGAAACGCTCGAATGGAAAGAATAATCTGAATATATTATCTGTGTTAACACCCTAACCTAAAAATGGAAAATAGTCATCTTAAAAACCTATCCAGCTTAATTTTAGCAACCTTATTTATAAGTACTTCTGGTGTGTTGGGGAAATACATTGCAATGCCTTCAGAAGTTATTATTTGGTTTCGATCTGCTTTTGCGATGCTTTTTCTGTATGGTTTTTGTAAATACAAAAAAATAAATCTAAGGGTTGTTGATTTAAAAACACATGTTCCTTTCATTATCAGCTCCCTTTTTATGGCTGCGCATTGGGTAACTTATTTTTATGCGTTAAAATTATCAAATGTAGCTTTGGGGATGCTTTCTTTATTTACATATCCAGTAATAACCGCATTGCTAGAACCTCTTTTTTTGAAATCTAAATTTAATCCATCACACCTTGTGCTAGGTATTATGGTGCTCATTGGAGTATCTATTTTAACCCCTGAATTTAACATGGAAAGTTCTGATGTAAAAGGGATTCTATTTGGATTGTTTTCTGCTTTATGCTATTCAATTAGAATCTTAATTTTAAAACAACATGTAAAGCATTATCACGGAAGCATGCTTATGTTTTATCAAACCACCGTAATTACAATAGTACTCTTTCCTGTATTAATTTTTATGGATCTCTCTGGTTTTCAATCTCAGTTTCCGTACCTGCTATTACTCGCATTGCTAACTACAGCCGTTGGACATAGTTTGATGGTGCATGCTTTGAAGTTTTTTTCAGCATCTACCGCTACAATTATAAGTAGTATTCAACCTGTTTTTGGAATTATAATAGCCATCATAATTGTTGATGAAATTCCAAATAAAAACACCATTTGGGGAGGAGTATTAATTATTTCTACCGTATTTATTGAAACAATAAGATCTAAAAAGACCTCTTAATTATTTGGTCAATACATCTTGGTAATTTCGTTTTACAAAGACTAAGATTGTCTCCAAAATTTCTCCCATATTAGTGCACTCCTTAAACTTTACATCTCCAACATATTTAATCAAATGCTTTTTTAAAAGTTGGACATTATCAGGAAAAGAAAGTGTATCATTTTTCATGCATTTAATCAACCGAGAAGCTCTTCTTGGAGATGTAATCATTCTCTTTGCCATGAAAGAACGTTCTTCTAACTTATACTGCATAATAGAATTATTATCTAACTTTCTACTTACCATGTCTACAATTTTAAAATTTTCTTTCAAAAATTGCAAATCATACACTTTTAAATTTCCTTCAAAAGATTGTTGATCAAAATCTATTGCTCTGATTTTGTAAATAATTTGATCAAAATCATGGGTTGGAATAATTACATAATTATAGGAACGCATGTCTCCAAGCAGACGAACCAAACAACGCTCTTTGAACTTTACAAATTCTTTTGCTATTTGAGATTTTTCTGATTCAGTACATTTAGGTAAAAAGTCTTTGATAAAATCATCTCCTGGAATGCCTGAAATATGTTCTTCAATTAGGGTGTCTTTGTGTACCAAAAAATTCATGTTGTGTGGAGACAAAATATGCTCTAACTCCAAGCCATAAATTCTTGAAGCATCTGCTTTTTTAACATAGAAATAAGTGTAATTATCATTTATAATATTTCTGATTTTAACCCGAAAAGGTTTAGAATTTCCAAACGTACAATAATCAATACCGTCTACATTTAGAAACGGAATTGTTTCATCGTTCCCATCTGAATGAAGTATTGTGTATATTTTTTTTAAACTAGCATCAATTTCCTGTCTGTCAAAATCAGAATAAAAAGTTCTTATCCAAAGCGTATCAACATCATTTTTATCATACAAAACAACAGACCCTTGAAATCGTAATAAATCTTCATATAATACAGCTATTTTTACATTTCTGTTATATTTTTTCAAATAACTATCCAGCAATTCATTTACAGGAAATGTTGGCTTTTTTTTTGACATCAATTTTTTTCTAACCGCCATCTTCACTATTGATTTTTATCAAAAGTAGGAATAAATAAAAGAATCTCTCTGATTTCATTGTATAAAACCCCTCGATATGGAGTCGTTTAAAATCCAAGTACCTAGTAATGAAATCTAAAAAGCAAAGCAACTAAACCAATGTAAAAAGCTTTCCTGGAAGAGGCGTTGTAAGCCCTTTTAATTCCATTTGTAATAAAATAGATGCTAATTCAACAATTGGGATATTGCATTCAAAAGAAATCACATCTAACTGTTGCGCTTTCTTCTCATTGAGAAAGTCATAAATTCTTTGCTCTTTTTCATTCAGTTCGATAAATAATTGTTTTTGAATTGATTTGGGCTTTTGTGGAAGGTCCCAATTTAATATTTCTGCAATGTCTGAGGCTGAATTTAATAAATATGCAGCATTCTTTTTAATTAGGTCGTTACATCCTTTGCTATAGATATCTGATGTTCTTCCAGGAACCGAAAACACATCTCTATCATAAGAATTGGCAATATCCGCAGTCACTAAAGAACCTCCTTTTACGGCTGATTCTATAATGATGGTTGCTTTAGAAATGCCCGCAACAATTCTATTCCTTCTTAAAAAATGCTCCCTTAAAGGAGGGGTCTCATGCCAAAATTCAGTTAAAAAACCCCCGTTTTCAAGAACTGAATCGGTGTATTTTTTGTGAACTTTTGGATACATGTGCTGAAACCCATGAGCTAAAACAGCAATGGTTTGCAACTTGTTTTTAATAGCGGCTTTATGCGCACAAATGTCAACTCCATATGCAAAGCCACTTACAATTATTGGATTATATTTTGAGAGGCCTTCTATTAATTGAGAACAAAAATCACGGCCATAGGAGGTCATGTTTCGTGTGCCTACTATCGAAATTATCCTTGTATTTGAAAAATCCAAATTTCCCTCTTTAAATAATAATAACGGACCATCGATACAGTGCTGAAGATTTTGTGGATAATCGTCCTCCAAAAAATAGGAATAGGAAATAGCCTTTTCTTTAATGTAATTATATTCCTGCGCTGCTAATTGGATGTTTTTTGGATCAAAAAGATGTTTTAAGACATGGTTTCCAATTCCATTTATTTTTGATAAAACAGCTCTTTTTTCCTTAAAAATTTGTGTAACATCACCCACATTTACAATGAGTTTTTTAGCTAAAATAGCGCCAACAGCTTTACACTTTTGCAGGCGTAAAACAGCCAGTAATTCTTCTTCTTTCAATTTGATAACAATTTGAATACCAAGATATAAAATAATTGTTGAAAAAAAATAAGAGAAAGCGTTTCATAAAACCTCAAAATTTTTATATTTGTTAACATGATTATAGCCAACTACATTAGCGATTTATTATACAGATACGATTGTGTTATTGTACCAGACTTTGGCGGATTTGTAGCCAATAGAGTTGGTGCGCAAGTAAATAATTTCACACATACGTTTAGCCCGCCTACAAAACAAATTACTTTTAATGGCCTTTTAAAGCACAATGACGGTTTATTAGCAAACTACATTGCTTCTTCTGAAAACATCTCTTTTGAAAAAGCCTCTACAGCAATTTCTTTATCTGTGATTAGATGGCAAAATGAATTGCAATCGAAAGCTGTCAAAATCGAAAACTTAGGTAGTTTATCGTTAAATGAAAATAAAAAAATAATTTTTGAACCAACTACACATGTTAATTATTTAACAGATTCTTTTGGTTTGACTGCTTTTGAATCTCCTGCAATACCAAGATATCAGCAACAAGTTAAACCGTTGGTTACCTCTTCAAAAAAAGAAGTTAAAACTGGAATTCCTGTTCTTTTAAAATACGCAGCGTCAGTTGCCGTTTTAGTAACAATTGGATTTTCTCAATACAATGATTATCAAAATAAACAGCAAAATGAAGTTTTTACTAGCCAAGAAAAAGAACTTCAAAAAAAGATTCAATCTGCAACTTTTATCATAGAAAATCCATTACCAACTATTAATTTAAATGTTGTTAAGGAAGTAAACTCTTTTCATGTTGTTGCTGGATCTTTCCAATTTGTAGAAAACGCAAAAAAGAAAGTAAAACAATTAAAAGTTAAAGGATTTAATGCTAGAATAATAGGGGTGAATAAATGGGGGCTAACGCAAGTAGCCTTTGACAGTTATTCAAGTAGAAATGAAGCTACAAATCATCTTTATAAAATTCGTAAAGCGGTTTCCAAAGACGCTTGGTTATTGATTAAATAGATTAACTAATTTACAAATTATCATTCTTACTAGTTAAGCTTCTCTACTAAATAAGCGAATGCTTATCTTTACAAAAAACATTTTTGATGGAAGCAAAAACTCCAAAAGAGTCGTTAACAGTTCTAACTGACCTCGTCTTACCCGGCGAAACAAACTACTTAGACAACCTATTTGGTGGTGAACTATTAGCAAGAATGGATCGAGCTTGTAGCATTGCTGCAAGAAGACATTCTAGGAGGATAGTGGTTACTGCTTCTGTAAATCATGTTGCGTTTAATAAGTCTATTCCTGTAGGGAGTGTCGTTACGATAGAAGCAAAGGTTTCTAGAGCATTTAATTCTTCGATGGAAATTTATGTTGATGTCTGGATTGAAGATAGGCAATCTGGATCGAGAACCAAAGTAAATGAAGGCATTTACACCTTTGTTGCCGTTGATGAAATTGGAAAGCCGGTGCTGGTTCCTCAAATTGTTCCAGAAACCGATCTAGAAAAAGAACGTTTTGAAGCTGCCCTCAGACGCAAACAATTGAGCTTGGTTTTAGCAGGTAAATTAAACCCAAATGAGGCAACTGCACTAAAGGCTTTGTTCAATTAACTTTCGCTATATGGAGTGTTTTCTTAGAATATTGAGAAAGCGCTTAAAAGAAGTTAAATTACCTTTTTAGAATCCAGTGAGCGGGATTAAGACGCATTGTATTTTTAAACAAGACAAAAATTAAGGTTGTTTTTTTAGAAATTTTATCTGTGAAAATTTGACCTATTTTTTGGTTTGTTACAATTTTTTCACCTCTACTGACATAAACATTCTCTAAATTATTATAGGATGAAATATAATTTCCGTGTTGTATCAATACATTTTTTCTTCCTTCAGAACTCACCAAAACATTTAAAACACTTCCGCTAAAAATAGCTTGCGCTTCTTTACCTTGTCTGGTTACAATGTGCAACCCAGAACCATTTATTGTAATTCCTGGAAATGAAGGATGGGGTTGTTTTCCGAATTTTCTAACCACAATCCCCTCATTAACAGGCCATGGTAATTTTCCTTTATTCAACTCAAATTTTGCAGCCAATGCTTTTGCTTCTGGAGTTAAAATAAATTCATTCTTTTTAACCCGTTTTAGCTTATTTTTTTCTTTTTCTTTTGCAATTCTATTCGCTCTTGCTATTTCCTCACGAATTTTTTTATCAATCTTTAGTGTAACTCTTTTTTCTTGTTTAATTTTATTTCGAAGGGCTTTCTTATACTTGCTTTCATTTTTCTTAATGACAGTTATTAACTTTTCTTGATTTATTTTATCAAGTTCTATTTGCTTTTGTTGCCCTGTTTCAAAAACGATTAATGAATCTTTTAAAGTTTTTTGAAGTATTAATGAATCATTCAACCTTTGAACTGTTGTCGTTTGTTCTCCGATATCTTCTCCTTGTTTTTTTCTAAAAGAGGTATACTGTTTCATATACCCTAGTCTTTTATAAGCTTGAAGAAAACTTTGAGAAGAAAGTAAAAACATTGTCCTACTCTCTTGTGATCTGCTTTTATATGAGTTAAAAATCATCGCTGCATAATCCTTTTTTAAACGAACTAATTTGTCGGACAACTTGGTTAATTTCATTTGATTTGCAGTAATTTCTTTTGATAAAATTGCAGCCTCTAGATGAATTGTTGAAATCAATTGAGTTCTTACTTCAATTTTTTGAAAAATATCCTTGAGAGCATCCACGGCATTTTTTTCTTTCTTTATCTCATTAAAAAGTAAGGTGTTTACCTGTTTAATTTCTTTATTAAGTTTCTTTCGCTGTGCTTCTAACTGCTTTCTAGTTTGCCCAAAAACAGAAAAAACACTTAAAAATAAAATTAAAATCGATATGTAAAACTTGTTACTTTTCACTATGATTTAATTTGTTTATACCCCTTAGGAATTGAAAAATAAACGTTAAAATTTTCATCAAATTTAACAGATTTAACTGTAACATTAATCTTTGTAAACGCATCTGGCTCTTTGGCTAGTATTTGAATTTCCTGAGGGAATAGCTCACCATCAATCATCCTGTAGGAAGGATATGAAATATCCAACCGTTTATTTTTTTGAGGGTTCACAACAGATTGTTTGTCTAACTTAAAATGAGAGGGATTTACAAAAAAAGAAATATCAAGTAACTGAACTTGACTCTCAGGAGCTAAAACATAGTTGTTGTCCTCAATAGTGACACCTAGCTTTTGCTTTTTTACATTGAGCAAGGATTGACCAAGTAATAAATTTTGAAGCTGGTTAAAATTAATATCTACTCCTAATAACTTCTTCAATATTGAAAAATCTCCTTCAATATAGTTTTTAGCGTAGGAAGAATAGTAACGAACAGAAGTGGGTGTAATTTTTACCTTAAATAAGGTGATAAATTTGGTTGCTTTAAGCCAAATTACCTCATCTTTTTTCATTTTTAAACTGACAGAAATAGTTTGATTTAGTTTCCCATTATTAAAATTAACTTTAAGTTTTGCTGCAACAGATGTTTTATTAAAATTAGATGCAACATGCTTTCTAGCTACTTTTCGAGCTGAATATTTTTTTGAAATAATGGTTGTTTTCGTTAAATCCTTTTTTACATTACAAGAAGAAAACACCACTAAAAACAGCACAAAATATTTTACAAACCTCATTGTTAACACTACCTTTTTTTTGATTTATCAATATATTTATTTTCCTCTTTAAAATTACCTAAACCTCTATATGATATTGCTATTTCTTTATAAAATGCAATTTCCATGTCATCTGCTATCACAAAATCTACGCCATTTTTTAGACATAACAAGGCTCTTTTATATTCTCTTTGATCATTTAATGCTTTTCCTTGCATTAAATATACAAAAGGCTGGGCAGGAAAAAGTAAAATCCCTTCATCAGAATATTTTATGAGCAAGAGTGGGTTCTCTTTATTTTTTTCTAGAATTTTCTTTAGAAGAGAAAAAGATTTATTGGTTGCGAATTGAGATTCTAATGAGTTCGTCGGAAGGATTTTGTCGAGAGAAACCGGTGGCTCTTTTCTTTGTTCAAAGTTGTATTTTATTTTTTTATAACGAGCAGATAGGAAGTTTTCTTTTTCTATAATATTCATCAGGGAAATTGCGTTCTGATCCTCTTTATTCTGGATATACATCTCCAAAAGAGGCACTCTTTCATTAGAATTAAGGGAAACTATTTTTTTTTGAATAAGAATTGCTTCCGAAAAATTTTTCTCCTTCAAAAAAATTTTGACCAAATGTTTTAACATCCATATGTTCGTAGGTTGTATCAACAGCGCTCGATCAATATATTCTTCGGCTACCAACATGTTGTTTAGGTAAAAATAATTTTTTGAAAACTCAAAGTAAACAGCGGCATCTTTTGTTAAAATCTGATTGCAATTTTCAAGATTTTCAATTGCTTTTTGATAATTTCCAATTGATTTTTCTGACAAGGCTTTAAAAAAAAATTGCTGAAAATTCAAGTCATTTTCTTCCGCCAAGTCTTTGGCAATAGGAATACTATCTTGACAAAAAGTTTGAATTGAAAAAAAAATACAGAAAAATGAAAAGAGCTTCCATTTGCAGTTATAAATACTCCTTTTTTTTCTATGATTTCTTTTCTTTATTCCTTCAATCATTTAAGTTAATTCAGTGAAGTCTCCAATACTTACAGAAGTATATTTTGCATTGTATTTTGCATAATTACCAATCATTGCATTGTCTAAATCTGCATTTAAAATTTCTACATTCGTTTGAATTAATGAATTGACAATTGTTGAGTTTTCTACAACACTATTCTCTCCTATAGAAACATAAGGCCCAATTGTTGAGTTTTTAAAAACCACATTTTTTCCAATGAAACAGGGAGGTATAATTGTTGAGTTTTCCAAAACTACATCAGAAGAAACCAACTTATTTCCTGCTTTATGTTCAAAGCCCAACACTTGCTTATTAGTGTCTACTGTTGGGTCTTTTTTACCGCAATCCATCCAAGTATTGACGGTTCCTGGAATAAATTTTGCCCCTTGTTGTTTCAAAGATTCTAAAACATTGGTTATTTGATATTCTCCATTTTCCTTTAAATCATGATCAATTAAATATTGAATCTCCTCAAGAAGTTTTTCTCCACTTTTAAAATAATAGATGCCAATAATTGCAAGATCAGAAACAAACTCCTTTGGCTTTTCAATAAAATCAGTAATGTAACCGTCTTGTAATTTTACCACTCCAAATGCATTTGGATTTTCAACTTGTTTAACCCATATAGCACCATCTGCATTTACATCTAGCGTAAAGTCTGCTTTGAATAAAGTATCTGCATAGGCAATTACACAAGGACCACTCAATGATTCTTTTGCACAATAAATTGCATGGGCGGTTCCTAATGCTTCTTCTTGAATGTAAACGGATCCTTTTGCGCCCAACTCTTTTGCTATGGTTAGTAATTTCTCTTCAGTATCTGTGGGAAATCCTTTTGCAGCAGATCCTATGACAAATGCAATTTCATCAATTTTTTGATCGATAACAGAAGTAATATCTTCTACCAATCTTTGAACTATTGGCTTTCCTGCAATGACCGTTAACGGCTTTGGTATTGTTAATGTATGAGGTCTTAAACGAGATCCAATTCCAGCCATTGGTACTATTATCTTCATATTGTATTCTTTAATATATACCCCGCAATATACTAATTAATTAAAAATTATGACATTATGAATGTGACAAAAAACAAGAATATCTCACTGTTTATGGGGTATTCTCTCACTGTTATTCGTGAAGTTAAATTTCACTGTTTACAGGGATTGACAAATACGATCTATTCATATACATTTACACATCTTCATGGTACTTTAATTTATCCCCCCAAAAAAATTAAATACCGTTAAAAACCCAAGTTAACACTTGGGTTTTTTGTTTCTTTGTAAAAAAATAAAATTTGTGAATTATTTATCTGTAGAAAATATTTCTAAATCATATGGAGAGCGTGTCTTGTTTGAAAACATCTCTTTTGGAATTAACAAAGATCAAAAAATTGCTTTTGTAGCTAAAAATGGAAGCGGGAAAACATCTATTTTAAACATTATAGCAGGTTTAGACCTTCCAGACAATGGGCAAGTTGTTTGTAGAAAAGGAATTACAGTGGCGTATCTAGCACAAAAAGATGCTATTGATCCTAAGCTTACAATTGAAGAAACGATTTTTGCGACAGATAATAAAATTCTCTCCATCGTTAATCAATATGAAAAAGCCTTAAAAAATCCTGAAGATGCAGATGCATATCAGACAGCATTTGAATTAATGGAGCAATACAATGCATGGGATTTTGAAACGCAATACAGACAAATTTTATCAAAATTAAAACTAGAAGATTTAACGTTAAAAGTTGGATCGCTTTCAGGAGGACAAAGAAAAAGACTTTCTTTAGCCATTGTTTTAATCAACAAACCGGACTTACTAATTCTAGATGAACCAACAAACCACTTAGACTTAGAAATGATTGAATGGCTAGAAGCTTTCTTTGCTAAAGAAAAAATTACCTTATTTATGGTAACGCACGACCGTTATTTTTTAGAGCGAGTATGCAATGAAATTCTAGAGTTAGATGAAGGCAAGATCTATAAATACAAAGGAAATTACTCCTACTATCTTCAGAATAAAGAAGAACGTTTAGCGCTAGAAGCCACCAATTTAGGGAAAGCGAAGAGTTTATTTAAGAAAGAATTGGAATGGATGCGAAAGCAACCCAAAGCGAGAACCACAAAATCGAAATCTAGAACAGATGATTTCTATGAAATTAAAGAAAAGGCGCATCAACGAAGAAAAGACCATCACATTCAATTAGAAATTAATATGGAGCGTTTGGGAAGTAAGATTCTTGAACTTCATAAGGTTTACAAATCATTTGGAGATAAAAAAATTCTAGAAGGTTTTGATTATGTATTTAAACGTGGGGAACGTCTGGGAATTATTGGTAAAAACGGAACTGGAAAATCTTCCTTTTTAAATATCATTACCGAAAAAGCACCTTTAGATGCTGGTAAAGTTATTTTGGGTGAAACTGTAAAATATGGGTACTATACACAGGCTGGAATTGAGATAAAAGAAGGTCAAAAAGTAATTGAAGTTGTCAAAGAATTTGGAGAATTTATTCCGCTTTCCAAAGGAAGAAAAATTTCTGCATCACAATTATTAGAACGCTTTTTATTTGACAAGAAAAAACAATACGATTTTGTTGAGAAACTCTCTGGAGGTGAACAGAAACGACTGTATTTATGTGCTGTTTTAATACAAAATCCAAATTTTTTGATTTTGGATGAACCTACAAACGATTTAGATGTAGTAACGCTAAATGTGTTGGAAAATTTCTTGTTAGATTACCCCGGAAATCTATTGGTTGTCTCTCACGATCGCTATTTTATGGATAAAATCGTAGATGCCTTGTTTGTTTTTAGAGGAGAGGGGATTGTAGAGAATTTTCCTGGAAATTATTCAGATTTTAGAGCCTATGACAGCTCGTCTCCAAAGGAGGTAAAGAAAGAAAATACAGTGCAAAAAACGAAACAAAAAAATAATAAAAACTTGTTGAGTTTTAATGAAAAAAGAGAATTTGGCGCATTAGAAGCCGACATCGATAGGCTTCAAAAAAGAAAAGTAGCGATTGAAACCCAGTTTTTAAATGTAGAAATTGAAGCTGATGACATCGCAAAAAAATCTGAAGAATTACAAAAAACAATTGCGAGCTTGGAACAAAAAGAGGAACGTTGGTTCGAGCTTTCGATGAAACTTGAATCTTAATCTACAAAAACAATATTTTTCTCTGTCAATAATTCTAAATTGTGAAACCGCAATAAAACTTGCGCTACGGCAATGGTGTCTTTCTCACAATAGCTCACAATTCGTTGCATGTTTTTTTCCTTGTAATAAACCTTTGCTACTTCACTGCCATCAATGTCATCTTTTGGAGACGGAATCCCTAAAATAGTTGTTAAAAGCTTTAAAGAGGTGTACTGCTTGTAGTCTCCAAATTTCCACATTTCTAGGGTGTCTAAATGCGGAACTTCCCAAGGTTTTTTGCCAAATAGATTTAACTTTTTCGGAAGTGCTATGCGATGCACAATCATTCTTCTAGCAATAAAAGGAAAATCGAATTCCTTGCCATTGTGTGCACACAAAACGTGGCTCTTTTTTGTAAAATGAGTTTCCAATAATACTTTAAAATCAGTTAAAATTTTGTGCTCGTCATCACCAAAAAAAGACCTCAATCGAAGTTGCTTCTTGTTTTCTATGTCAACAAAATACCCCACCGAAATACAGATTATTTTCCCAAATTCTGCCCAAATACCCGCGCGTTCATAAAAAGTTTCTGAGGAAACGTTTTCTTTGCGTTGGTAGGCTGTTTTCTGGATAAATAATTTTTTTGTAATTTCTGGAACTTCTGACCAAAACTCTTCCTGAGGCACAGTTTCAATATCCAGAAAAAGGAGATCGTTTACTCTTAAATTTAAATTCATTACAGTAGGGGTTTTCTTTTTTCTAAAGGAAAGATAATAAAAAAGCTCCAAAAATTAATTTGGAGCTTTCTATTTTATAAAAAATTTAAAAAATTATCGAATGATTAATTTTTTTGTAGCAGTTTTCCCTTCTTCCGTAACTTTAAGAATATACATTCCTGTGTTGATTGAAGAAACATCAATGGTTTTATTTACTCCTGAAAAACTTGAAGAAAGCACTTGTTTTCCTAAAAGATTATAGATCGTAAGACTTTTAACTGATCCACTCGCAGATGAAATATTTAAAATTCCGTCAGAAACTGGATTTGGATAGGTTGCAAAACCAATGATCGCATTGTTTTTTAGGGAGGCAGAATTGTTTTTTATAACAGACAAATCATCCCAGTAAGTTATTGCACCTGAATACGTTCTTAATTCAAAATAAAACTTTGCTGCTCCAGCAGGTGCAGTAACAGTAGCCTCGTATTTAGACCACTCACCTCCATTATTAGGGAGATAGCTATTGTCTGGTCCTCTTAATGCACCATCTGTAGCCGAATCAGTAACAGAAGCATTGTCGCTATTTTTCCAGTAAGACCAAATTCTAGCATCAGTACCATCGTTCTCTACAACTTTATACCATATTGTTATTGTATAAGAGTCTCCTGGTGTAATGCCATCAATCGTTTGACCTAAGTCTTTTGTTCCACCTGTATGTTTTGCTGAAAAGGAGCCTCCATGTATTTCTGAAGATTCTTTAGTAGTATTCTCTACTTTTGTCCAATCCGTGGGAGCTGTATCTGAATCCCAATTTTCTAGACCACCATTTAATAGCATTTCCTGCCCATAAGAGACGACAGTGAGGCACAGTGTGATTAATAAAGTTAAAATGTAATTTTTTTTCATGTGGTATTATTTTTAATGATTACTTGTAAATATATTAATTATTAATTAGAGACTCCGCTTTCTGACTGTTAATTAATTATTAACAGAATGCTAAAAAAATTTAAATAGCTGTTTATTAGCATTATAGCCAATGTTATTTTAAGGTAAAGAAAATCATACAAGATTAAATGATTGTTAAGAACTTGCCTATCTAATAGAATTATCTGTATTTTTGATACTTACCATTACGAAAGATGAATGAACAAAAGTGATATAAAAATTTTATTGGTAGACGATGAGCCAGATATTTTAGAAATTGTAGGATATAATTTAAAAAATGAAGGATATCAAATCTTTACAGCTAACAATGGGCTGGAAGCAATAAAATCTGCAAAAAAACACGTCCCTCATTTGATATTATTAGACATCATGATGCCAGAAATGGACGGTATTGAAGCTTGTGAAAAAATCAGGAAAATTAGTTCTTTAGAAAACGTGATCATTTCTTTTTTAACTGCAAGAGGAGAAGACTACTCTCAAGTAGCAGGTTTTGAATCTGGTGCAGATGATTACATTACCAAACCTGTCAAACCAAAGGTCCTGGTGAGTAAAATAAAATCGTTATTGAGAAGACTAAAAACCAATGAGGAGAATAAAGATACTTTTAAAATTGGAGATATTGTCATAGACAGAGACGAATATGTTGTATACAAAGCTGGAAAAAGAATTTCTCTCCCTAGAAAAGAATTTGAATTGTTTTCATTATTAACATCCAGACCTGGAAAAGTTTTTAAAAGAGACGTTATTCTAGACAGTGTTTGGGGAAATGAAGTTGTTGTAGGAGGGAGAACTATTGATGTACACATTCGAAAACTGAGAGAAAAAATAGGCGACGATCATTTTAAAACTGTAAAAGGTGTTGGTTACAAGTTTGTTTTAGAAGGCGAGGATAAATAGATTTATTTTTTATGAAATTAAAAAGAACATACTCATACGCGCTGTGGTCTGCATTTTATTTAACGATTCTTTCTGTAGCAATCGCAACGGTATCTTACTACTTTATAATTGAATATTTAGGAATTCTTTCTGTGGTTTTTTCTGCAATTGTGCTCTTCATTATTTCTTTTTTTATCATTCAATATAGAGCAGAGCATTTTATATACAGACGCTTAAGAAAAATATATGAAGATGTTTCTGTATTGGACGTTAATGATTTAAAAAGTGACTCTGTAACGACTGACATTGAAAAACTTTCCAAAAAAATGAAGAAATTCGTAGACGGAAAACTACTTGAGATTAAAGATTTAACAGAAAGAGATTCGTTTAGGAGAGATTTTTTAGGAAATGTGGCGCATGAGCTTAAGACCCCTTTATTTACGGTTCAAGGGTATATTTTAACCCTAATCGAAGGAGCTGTTAATGATACGGAGATCAGAACAAAATATCTTGAAAGAGCAAATAAAGGAGTAGAAAGATTAGTTGCTGTTATCAAAGATTTGGACATGATTTCAAAATTAGAAAATGACGGAATGAAACCAGATATAGAGGTTTTTAATATGCTCGAATTGGTTCAAAATGTCTTTGATTTGTTTGAAATGAAAGCAAAAAAAAGAAATTTGACCTTACAATTTGATAAGGTGTACGAATATCCAGTTTTTGTAAAAGGAGATGTAAAAAAAATCGAACAGGTTTTAATTAATTTGATTGTAAACTCCATCAAATACGGAAAACCAAATGGAACCACGATCGTCGCTATTGATAGTTACAATGAGCACAAGTTTGTCACTAAAATCATAGACAATGGAGAAGGAATTAAACAACACCACCTTTCTCGCCTTTTCGAACGGTTTTATAGAGTAGACCAGAGTAGGTCCAGAGAACAAGGAGGCTCAGGACTGGGATTGTCTATCGTAAAACACATTATTGAAGCGCACAATGAAACTATTTTATTAAAGAGCACCTATGGAGAAGGTTCTGAATTTTCATTTACGCTCGAAAAGGCCAAATAAATTAGGATTAAAAAGAGTTTTCTTGGTTGTTAACCCCTTATTTCTTTGAACTTCTATTAATTTTTCTTCAGAAAAATTAGCTATTGTAGAAAAAGGAGCCATCCCTTTTCTTTTTAAATAGGTTGCTAAATACTCCTGTTCAGGTTGATTTTCTGTTGGAATAAAAAAAACTTTCTTACCTAAAACGGCCAAATCCATAATAGAGGAATAGCCAGATCTTGAAATAATTATTTTACTTGAATTGATGATAGTTTGAAGCTGACTTGATAGCAAATAATTATAAAAAGTACTGTTCCCAGAAGTCCATTTTTTTTGTTTTTCTTCGACTTTCCCTAAAACAAAAACAATCTTTTTTGAGGTATTTTTAAATTCAGCAATAAGTTTCATTTCTAACAACGTTCTGTTGGGTTCAGGTCCAGAGATTAAAACTAAAAGATCTATTTTTTCTTCTAGTACCTCTTTCTGAAACCTACTCAAAATACCAATGAATTTTATATTTAGTTTTTTGGTTGTTAAAGATAATACCCCTGAAAAATCAGATTTTGGAGTATCTGGCACCCAGCATTCGTCAAATTTTCTAATGAAAATTCTATGAAAAAAACTACTAAGAAAAGTAGTAATCCCCGATAAAACGTTAATTTGATGCGTTATATAAATTGAAGGAAGGAGAGGACTTCTTACACCAAATCTATTGTCAGAAATGAGCCCAACAACTTCTTTATTTTTAAGAATAAAATCATTAATAATCCTCTTTTCTTTGCATATAGAATTTATAATTGTAGGAAGGAGAAAAAGAATTTTTAATTTCAAATTGCTCCCGTAAGAAATTTGGTAAGACGGAAGTTCAAAACTTTCTAAACTTGGAAATTCTTGCTTTAAAAATTGTAAGGCATTGCCGTCGGAAGCGATTATAGGTGTATAGTTGTTTTCTAGGAGCGAATTAATAATTGGCACACAACGGGAAGCATGACCTAATCCCCAATGCAACGGTGCTACAATTACTTTTTTTTCCATTATGTTAGATCAAAACCAATGTCTTTTCTATAATTCATTTTATCAAAATGAATAAGGTCAATACTCTTGTATGATTTTTTTAAAGCTTCTTCTATGGTATCTCCAAATGAAGTAACCGCCATTACTCTACCTCCGTTGGAAACCACTTTGTCCTCTTTGGTAGTCGTCCCTGCATGAAAAACAGTAGACTCAGTAACGTTTTCTATACCTGTAATTTCTTTGTGTTTTTCATATGCTTCTGGATATCCTCCAGCCACCAACATTACAGTGGTCGCTGTTTTTGGGGTCACCTGAAATGATTTTTGATCTAAATTTTGATGAGCAACTCCCTCAAACAAATCAAATAAATCTGAGGCTATTCTAGGCAATACAACTTCTGTTTCTGGATCTCCCATCCGCACGTTATATTCAACAACAGAAGGATTTCCGTTGTCATTCATCAATCCAATAAAAATAAAGCCTCTGTAATCTATTCCGTCTTTTTGTAAGCCGGAAATTGTGGGTTTAACCACCAATTCTTCTACTTTATCTAAAAAAGCATCGTCTGCAAAAGGAACAGGTGATATGGCTCCCATTCCACCGGTATTTAAGCCAGTGTCTCCTTCGCCTATTCTCTTATAATCTTTTGCTGAGGGTAATATTTTATAGTTCTTCCCGTCTGTTAATACAAAAACAGACAATTCGATTCCTTTTAAAAACTCTTCAATAACCACAGTAGTAGACGCCTCTCCAAACTTTTTATTGGAGACCATTTCTTCCAATTCTATTTTTGCTTCCCGTAAAGAATTTAAAATTAAAACGCCTTTTCCTGCTGCTAGACCATCTGCTTTCAAGACAAATGGGGGTGCTAAGGTCTCTAAAAAAGCAAAACCTTCTTCTAAAGTTTCTTTTGTAAATGATTGATATCTTGCTGTGGGAACTCCATGTTTTTGCATGAATTGTTTCGAAAAATCTTTACTTCCTTCTAACAAAGCACCGTCTTTTTTAGGGCCAATAACTGGAATATTTTTCAAGTCATTATCCGCTAAAAAGAAATCATGAACTCCTGCGACTAAGGGTGCTTCTGGCCCTACTACAACCATTTTAATATCATTGGCCAACACGGTTTCTTTTACTGCCATAAAATCTGTAGGGTCTATGGCAATATTTTTAGCAATTTGATGGGTTCCTGCGTTTCCAGGAGCTACAAAAAGTTGATTGATTTTGTTACTTTGAGATAATTTTAAAGCAAAAGCGTGCTCTCTACCTCCTGAACCTAAAATAAGAATATTCATTTGTGTGGTGTTGTGTTGTTAGTGCAAATATATTTTAAATAATTAAGGAAATTAGAATCCCCACTTTAAAAAATATTTAATTGCTGAAGAAATATGTATTAAAAACAATTTTATACTTTTTGATGAGCCTCTCCGGTGAAGGTGTGTAATTTCTTTATAAGGATAATAAAGTTTCTTTTTACCAATGGCATCAATTTTCCTGCAAATATCTGCGTCTTCCATGTATAAAAAATAACGAGTGTCAAACCCTTTTATTTTTTTAAAGTCTTCCGTATTAAAAAGCATAAAACATCCATGAATAAATGCTGGATAAAATGGCTTTTCTAAATTTTTATTTCTGTATTCATTTTTATGAATGAAGCTTTTCAAAAAAAACACTTTTCTATTCATCAAGTTAAAAAAAGTGGGATATTTCCTGCAAACATATTGCAGTTCTCTATTGGGGTAAACTACTTTTGGAGTTACAAAAGATACTTCAGGCCTAGTTCTAAGCTCATTTGTTAAACTAGGAATGACTTCAGAAGAAAATTCAACATCGGGGTTTAAAATTAAATGAAAATCTGAATTAATTTTATCTAAAATGAGGTTATGGCCCGAGCCAAAGCCTATATTTCCACCTACAAAAATATATTCAATTTCTGGGTGCTTGAAATAATTATGTATGATCTTTTGTGATGAATTATCTACTAAATAAAGCTTTTTTTTGATTGGAGATTTTAAAAAAGATTGGACTGTTTTGTTAAGTGTCTTTGGGTTTTCATTAAATAAAACAATGGAAGCTGTTATCATGATTAATATGCCTTTTCTTCTCCTGTAAAAACATTAAAAATAGTTCTAAAAATAATTTTAATATCTAAGAAAAAAGACCAATTTTCTATATAAAAAATATCAAAACGCACTCTATTCTTTATATCCGATGTTTTTTTGATTTCACCTCGATAACCACTTACTTGCGCCAATCCTGTAATTCCAGGTTTTACAATATGTCTTTTTAAGTAATCATCCACTTCTTTTTGATATTCTAAGGACAAACTCTCTAAATGAGGTCTGGGCCCAACAACACTCATATCTCCTAATAAAACATTTAAGAATTGAGGGAGTTCATCCATACTGGTTTTCCGCAAAATATATCCCATTTTAGTCACTCTAGAATCATTTTTAGTAGCATGCACTCTATCTGACAGCAAATTAAGTCTCATTGATCTAAATTTATAACAAATAAACTCTTCCCCTTTAATTCCTTCTCTAGCTTGTTTAAAAATGAGTGGCCCTTTCGATTCTAGTTTAACCAATATCCATAGAATAGGGACTAACCAAGAAAGGAGAAAAACACATATCGACAAAGAGAAAACAATGTCAAAAATTCTTTTAATATAAAAGTTTTCAGGAAACTCGAATGGAAGTTTATGAACATTTAAAACGAGTAAACCATCATCATAATACTCTGTTTTTTGTTTTTTACTATACAAATCATTTGAGTTTGGAATCAACTTTAAAACAATTTTTTTATTGATTGCAAACTTATTTATTCCCACGATCTGATCTTTACTTAAAGAAGTTAATGAACAATATATCTCATCAACTTGGTTTTCAGTAGCATAGTTAAAAACATCTTCTAATTTCCCTAAGCACTCTTTGTTTTTGTTGGTTTTATTAGAGAAAAAACCTAAATATTTATAGCCTAAATTCGCTTTAGTTTTAAATATATTTATGATGTTTTTTGACGAGTCATCAAAGCCAATAATAATTGTAGTTCTGTAATTTTTACCCTGAGATCTGTAATTTTTGATCAATATTAGCCATAAGAATTTTACAGTAGAAATACTTATAAGTATCGACGATAAAATTATAAACTGATTATGTACGACAACTCCCTCTCTAAAAACAGCAAAATAGGTAAAGTATCCAAGAGTGAAAATAAAGAATTGCTTACATAAAAGACTTATGATTTTAAATAAACCTGTGTATCTGTAAACTTTATAAAACCCTAAAAGATAAGAGGTTACTATCCAAAAAATAGAAATATAGGAAAGAAAAGAACTGTTAAGAAATTGGAAGTCTTGAATGAAATAAACAATAGTATTAATAAATAATACATCTGTAATTATTTGTAGCGGCTTTATTAAATAAGAATATCTTTTTTTCAAATTTAGTTTTTTAATCCAGTAAATATATCCTATTAACGTTAAACTTTCTAAATCATTTTATCAATTATAAAAAAGTTTTTGGCAATCATTTTTTGATGCTGTTTATCTATTTTTTAAAAAAATCATTTTTAAACTAAAACATCATTAATCCAATTTGCAATAAATAGAAATAACAGATATTGATAAATAATTTATAGCCAAGCTGAATATGAAATATCTTTTCTTGAAACGTACTATTTTTGTATTAGTTTGTCAATTGTTTCAGTAAAACTTTGCAAGAAACTACTCTCTTGAAAGTTTTCTGCATGTTTTCTTATCCAGAAAGGATTGAACTTCTTCTCAATTTTGTTAAAACTATTAATGGCTTGTTGAAGAGCTTCAATATTTTGTTGGTTAAAAAAGATTCCTGAAGATTCAGAAACTTTTATTTTATTTTCAACTACCGTCTCTAAAGCCCCTCCTTTTTTATAAGCAATTACAGGAATTCCGTAACTCATCACTTCTAAGGGGATCATTCCAAAATCTTCTTCTCCAGGAAATAATAACGCTTTTGAATTTTGAATATAATTTTCTAATTCTTTATCCTCTAAAAAACCTTTAAATTCAATATTTGAGCTTGCTTTCTTTTGTAATTTCTCTTTTTCTGACCCATTACCAATAATGATTAATTTGTTTCCGTTTTTGTTAAAACAATCGACGAGTAGATCAATTTTTTTGTAAGGAGTTATTGCACCAAAACTTAAAAAATAATCTTTACTTTTTATAACCTCTAATGATTTTTCATATAAATTACTTTCTATGGGTGGATAGACTACTTCTGCATTTCTATTATAAAATTGAGCAACTCTTTTTGCTACGTTTTTAGAATTTGCAACATACAAATCAACATTACTAATTGTAGTTACATCCCATTTTTTTAATCTTTTAAAAAAATAGTGTGCCAATGGTCTTAAAATAGGATTTATTGAGCTTAAATAGTCTTCCGTAAAACCCCAACAATATCGCATTGGTGAATGAATATAACATATATGCGGCGCGTTATTTTGAATGTGGATTCCTTTTGCGGGTCCAGATTCTGAAGAAATAATTAAATCGTATTGCTCTTTTAATTTTAAAGAACGAATACCAATAGGATATAAAGGGAAGATTTTTTGATAGTGTTTTCTTAAAAGAGGAGTATTTAAAATAGAAGTATATATTTTATAATTTTTAAGAGAATCACCATATATTTTTTCGTCATAAAACAACGTATAAATATCTGCATTAGGATACAGTTTTAAAAGAGTTTCCACGACTTTCTCACCCCCTCTTCTTGTGATAAACCAATAATGAATTATTGCTACTTTCATATATAAATACTTAGCTGACTGACATTCGTTATAATTCAAAAAAAAATTCTTTTAAAAATTATATTAATCGTGATTGTGAAAATAATAATTTAAGAGGATATTAAAAAGCTCCAATTAAATAATTTAAAAAAAAAAAAATGACTAACTTAGTTTAGAATAGTTAGATTATTTTTGAATAAATAATTTATTTCCATAAAATGATTGTAATAAATGCTCGATTTCTTACCCAAAAAATTACTGGAGTTCAAAGGTATGCGATTGAAATCTGTAAAAGGTTCCCTGAATCAATAAAAGAAAAAAAAATAATACTAGTTGCTCCAAAAGGAGAACTAATAAACAAAGAAGAATTAAAATTCTTAAAAATTGAACAATTTGGAAACTTTAGGGGTCATTTGTGGGAGCAAATAGATTTAGTTAATTTTTTAAACAACAACAAAAACCCAATTCTTATCAATTTTGGTGGTATTGGTCCTCTATATTATAAAAATAAAATAACTTATGTACATGACTTAGCTTTTAAATATTATCCTGAAACTTTCTCATATATATTTCAAAAAGGATATAATATTTTTGTGCCTATATCAGTAAGAAATGCTCTAAAAGTTATAACCGTCAGTAATTATGTAAAAAAAGATGTCGAGAATAATTTTAACATAAACAATCTCGAAGTTGTTTACTGTGCAAAAAGTAATCATTTTAAAAATTTGAACTTAAAAAGAGAAAAAATAATTTTAGCAGTTTCTTCACTTGATCCACGAAAAAATTTTAATCGTATAATTAATGCTTATCAACAATTAGAAACCGATTATAAATTATATTTTGTGGGAGCAAAATCAAAATCTTTTTCCGAAATAAATACAAACAAAATATCTACCAATGAAGATATTATCTTTACAGGCTATTTAAGCGATAATGATTTAAATGAGCTTTACAATCGTGCTTCTATTTTCGTGTATGCTTCATTATTTGAGGGCTTTGGTATACCTCCCCTTGAAGCTCAAGCTTGTGGTTGTCCATGTATCGTTTCTAACAAAACTTCATTACCAGAAGTATACCTCGATTCTGTTGAGTATTGTGAACCTGAATCTATAGAAAATATAAAAAACAAACTTGAATTTCTAATTAAAAATAAAGAGAGAAGAGAGGAGCTGGTAAAAAAAGGTTACAAAAACATTGCCAGATTCAGCTGGGATAAGTCTGCAAAAAAATTAATTTCAATTATTAGTTTGGAAATTTAATATCTTATTTTTTTAAATTATTAAAAAATAACAAACTAATAAAAAAGCAATAAAAAAAAACCCCATCTGATCTTTGCAAAAGGTTTTCCGAGAAAAACACGATCATCGAAATGCTTGTGAGGTAAAATAAAAGTATATTTTTTTTCTTGAAGGAATAAACAAAGTTAATAAATATTAAGGATAGAAATGATATGAAACCTAAAATACCCGATGCTATCCAAAAAAAAGCGTACTGATTATGAGTGTTATAAATATGCCACTTATAAACTTTTGAATTAATATAATATTGATAACAATCATCTAAGCTGTCTTGAACATCTCCTAGACCAACTCCAAAAAAAGGAGCCTCTTTTATTAATATCAAATCGCAATAATAGACTCCATTTCTTACATTAGAGGAATTGAACTTATTTGCTCCTGAATTTTCACCCAGAAGAGAAAAACCAGTATTATAATACTCTTTGACTCTAATGGAAAAAGGATTCTTAAACGACAATAGAGCTACTAAAATAAAAAGTGGAATTAGTAATAGTGATACTTTTTTCTTTAATGTGGATTTATAAAAAAATAGAATAATTAAAATCAAAGAAAAAACAAGGGCTATAAAAGGCATTCTTGCAGAAATTAAATAAAACCATAAAATAAAAATTGAAATGACAACTATATTAATAATTTTTACAATTGTTTTTTCTGAAGCAAACGACTTTAATCCAAGATAAAAGATTGATAAAGAAATCCAGAGTCCTTGATACGTTGTGTGTGTATTTGAAATTTTAATAATGAAGTTTCGAAATCTTCTTAACTTTATTTGATCTATTTTATCTTCAGATATTTCGTTTAAACTAAGATATCCATTTGATTTTATTTCTTGTAAAGTTATTGCAGATGAGACAAAATCAAAATTAAGTAGCACCTCTATTACTTGAAATAGTACTAAAATTAAAACTGAAAAAGAAAAAAAATCTAAAATTTTATAAATCTTTTTTTTTGAAAAAAAATCTCTATTTAAATAAAAAATTATTGGGAAGATTAAAAAAGATAGCATTTGTATTAATACTCCTAATCCATATTCTTTGTTTGTTGAATAGAAAAGAGATAATACAATTAATAGATAAGGTAGAGTAAATATTAAAATATCTAAACTCAGATTAAGTTTCTTTTTTTGTGAAATAAATATATATATCCCAAATACACTCCAGACTATTGTAAAAACACTTCTCATTACAAAAGTAAGAATAGGGAAACAACCAAGCATAAAGGTTAAATAAATAAAAGTATTTTTTAATTGGCCTTTCATGTAGTTGAAATTTGTTTTTTTAATCTAATAAAAAGTAATGGGAATAATGCGAGAAAAACCAAACTCTGTGTAAGACTTACAAAAAAACCTGCGAATAAAAACGAAAGTAGAATAAATAAGAACTTATTTGTTTTTAAGCTTTTTTCATATATGAATAAAATTGTTAAACTGACACCAATTATCCCCGATGAAAATAACATAAATAGCCAATAACTATCAATTGTAGATATAAAGCCTTGCCCTCTTGCACCTCCCCCTACGTTACCAATTGCTCCTCCAAAAAAAGAATTATACTCTATTTCTGTGTTATTTTCCCAAAGATAAAATCTATGCTGTAAAGACTCTAAAGACAAAATATCGTATTTAGACAGAACGAATCCAAGTATTAATAATAGAGGTATCCCTATTTTTAAAATTAAAACTAAAATTTTAAGATTCTTCTTTTTTGTGAAGAATTTTAAAAATTCATATATAAAAAACACCAAATAAGCGCTTCTTACAAAAGAAAAAATCAAAGGAAATAATGCTATATATTTTTTATTTTTAAACTTCTTATTTTGATCCATTAAAAGATAACCTATAACACTAAAATAACCTACTGAAGCCGCATCACCTATTAACGCAGGAGACCTCCAAAATTTATAAAAATTAGATATTTTAAATTTAAACTCTGGATCTATTCCCCACTGATATCTTCCGGTGATCATCTTCATATATTTTTCTGGCCCCAAGTAGTTTGTAAGCAATATAAAAACTGAATTAAAAATCAATAAATAAAAAATTAAATTCAGTACTTTATCCCATTGCTCTTGACGTATCTCAACCTGACTAAAAATAAATATTAATATAAATACAAAGTATACCTCTCGAAAAACGATATACGCGCTTTCTAAATTATTAATATTGATAAACATAACAACTAACAAAATAAGAAAATAGCTAAAAAAAAGAATGTCTAAAATAGTTATTTTAATTTTTTTTGAGGATTGTACTATAAAAACCATCACTACTAAAAAAAAGGAGATTGGGTGAAGAAGTTTTTTAATTTCCCAATTGCCCAAGAATTTAAAAATAATAAAAGACAATACACCTTGTGTCGCCAAAACTTGAAATAAAATAGACCAGTAGAAAAATTTATTTAATTTCACCTTCATAAACTAATTTCTAATTATTTTATTAAAAAGTTCTAAATACTGTTGAACAGTATTTTTAATATTAAATTTTTCTAGATATGTTTTTTCAAATTTGAATTCATCTAAAAAATTTGAATTCAATATAATTTTTTGAATTAAAGTTCTTAATTCTTTTACTTTGGGTCTAAAAACAAATTGCTTATTATTAATTAAAAGTTCTGGAATCCCACCCACATTGCTTGCAATTACTGGCTTACTATGTAATATTGATTCTATTACTACTCGTCCAAAAGGCTCATTCCATAACGACGGAACTATTAAAACATCTATCATTTCAAAAAACTTAGAACTATCCACGTATCCTAAATATTCTATTTGAATACTATTATTTATTTTATTTAAGTGTTTTAAATATTTTTCATCAACAGTACCAGCTATTAAAAGTTTCCATGAAGATTCAGATAGATTAGAAAAGCTCTCAAGAATTAATTCAATTCCTTTGGTTTTATTTACTTGTCCAATAAAACCAAATACATTGGTAACTTCCCTACTATTTATACTTTTTTTTTGAGTTTCAAAACCATTAAATATTACTTCATTTTGAACTCCCTTAAAATATCCTTTATCAATATGATCACTTAGAATATAATTACTAATCCCTATTAAATAATTTACTTTGGAAGAATCTTTTTTCTTTGGTATTGAAAGAAAATTACAATCATTACATAAATTAGAGCAGTTTAAACCGTTCTTAAATTTTGTTGATTTTGGACACTGTAAATAATAATCTCTGAGAGTATGTACAATTTTTATATTCAGATTAGAAGCTATTCTCCAAACTTTTGTAGAAAAGCCACTAATATTATTAGTAAGTAAAACATCAGGCTTATAATCAAGAAATAGATGGTGTAAAAAATCATTATACTTATTATTACTTGCGTCTTTTAAATGCCATATTAGTTTATGAAAAGAATTTTTATTATTAATTTCAAATGGCCAAAAGTCATTTTTAATTTTAACGGCATGAATAATTACTCCATTTAACTTATAATTAGCATCTTCTTTGCCAAGGCATATTACAATAACCTCATTACCTAAATCAGAAAAATTTTCTGCTAAAGTTTGCACAGATTTTTCTGCTCCACCCACTTTGTTTGGCGCATATAATGTGTTTATAATTGCTATTTTCATTAAAACCTTACCAAATTATTATTGTCAGCATCATTAACCGCCTTCTTAAAAACCTTAAAATTTTCACTCCTAAAACAAAAACAAAATAAAATAAAAGTAAACGTAAATTTGTTAATTATATAACTAACGTTATTGCTTACAAGGTAGTTCTTTTCGAATAACATTCGATTTCTAACATTGTAGTATACTCTTATGGCTGGGGCTTTTTTTATTTTTGTAAAAATGGTGCTTTTTTTATTAATTAAACCCCAAGAGGTATCTATGTCTTCAATAACACTATTCGATACTAAATAAATTTTTTTATTTGCCATCGTTATTCGATAACTCCAATCATGATCATCTGAATATAAAAAATAATCTTCATTTGGATATCCAATTTCATCAACAATGGTTTTATGAAAAAAGAGTCCTCCATAGGGAGCATAAGCAATTTCACCAATAACTTTTGTCTTATCAAGAAGTGCTTTTTGAGAAAAAAATTTAGAAATTTTTTGGTTTAGATGAAACCCAGAAAAACTATTTTTCCTTCCCAAAACTAAATTAGGGTTATTTTCTAATATTGCTTGTTTGTATTGTTCTCGATCTGGTCTAAATGACAATAAAGCAACAACATTTTTTGGTTTTTTCTCCCAATAATTTTTTAAAATTTCTAAAGCTTTTTCTTTTGGTTTATTATCATCATCTAATAACCAAATATAATCATAGTTGTCTTTACTTTTTACTTCCTGTAAGCCTTGCTTATATGCTTTTGCTGAACCTAGGTTCGTTGTATTCCAAACTACTGTTATTTTATCTTTATTTTTTTCTAACAGGGCCTTGAGTTGATTTTTACTATTTTTATGAGAGTTATTATCTACAACTACAATATTAGAAACACCATTTTTAAAACAAGCGCTAATAACCTGTTTCAGTAGATTAAATCTATCTGCATAAGTAACAATTACAGCTGTTATTTGCATTTCTTATCAATTTTTAAATTATGAGAAATCACTTTTTGTTCCATAAACCTATTGGTATTGTTAAAACTCCTGTTTTTTGTTTTGCAACAATAACTCTAGTAATATTTTCTCCAACAATTGTTAATGTTGTAGCAATAGCTGCACCAACTTCGTTATATCTTATTATTAAGAAATAATTTAAAACAATATTTAGTATTAAAAAAGAACCAGTTATATAACTAAAAATTTTCTCGTATCCACACATAATCAATAGTACTCCTGAACAACCTGTTGAAATATTTATAAACTGACCAAAACACAAAATTATCAAACAAATATAAGCGCCTGAAAACTCGCTGCCCCAAAAACCTAAAAGAGACTTTCCAAATAACAAGAATAATAATGTAGAGATTAAACCAATGATCATAAGCAAAAATGTTACTTGCTTTACCATTATACTCATTTCCTTGAATTGATTATTAGCAAAAAAAGTTGCTATCTTGGGCGATAGTGCGGCATTTGTAATTTGTAAAAAAATAGCAACAAACAAAACTAATCTTGAAGCTACGGTGTAAAAACCAACTTTTGAAATATCACTTAACCAACCTAACATTAATATATCTACTGAGGAAGCAAGCAAGGTTGTCGCAGAAACAAAAAATAAAGGGAAAGCCATCTTAAACATTTTTTTATCGACAAACTTTCGAACAAAAATAGGTCCATATAGAGTCTTCCAATATATTGTTGCAACTATAAAAGTTATTAAACGACCAATTGTGTATAGTAGAATTACCTTTATTAAGGTTATTTCTAGATCGAAAAAAAGGCATAATCCAATTCCTATTAAAACAATTAATGAAGTTGAAAAATCTTTAAATAACCTGCTTTGCCATATCTTTCTATATCCATTAATTCCAGAAACAAATACGCTTCCAATTGTTTGAGGAACTATAATAATAAAACCAATAATTATTGGTATTTGAAGTCTAGTATTATTAAAAAAAGAAGCTATAAACCCCGAACCTAAAACTCCTAAAACTGTCAATACAATTGCAATAGATATATTAACTAATAATGCTGTGAATATTGTATTCCCAATTGAATTAAAATTATTGTTAGAGTGAGCTATCGCTATTTTTTTTACTAAAACATGATCCATTCCAAACATGGATACCACCATTACAATGGTGATAATTTGGTTAATTAAATTAACTTCCCCTAAACCAGCTGGTCCAAGAATTCTTCCAAGAATAATACTTGTAATTAATCTGGCTAATACCCCTATAATTTGAACTACAATCGTTGGAGATAATTTTAGAAATACTTCTTTTGTATGCCTGTCTAAATTCTTTATTTTACTATAAAAATTAACCATAAAAAAAAGTCTTATAGAAAGTATTCTATTAATTTTATTCAAGTTTTACAAGAGGCTTTAATTTATCATCCTTTACAGATAATAAAATCTCCTCGTCTTTCAACATCCAATCTATCTGTAAATCCTTATCATTATAAATAACTCCACCCTCCGACTCTTTATTGTAATAATTATCGCATTTGTAAGAAAACACCGTATTATCCTCTAAAACAGCATACCCATGTGCAAACCCTCTGGGAATAAAAAGTTGTTTTTTATTTTCTTCAGATAAAATAATTGAAAAATGCTTTCCATATGTTTTTGAGCCAGGCCTAATATCTACCGCTACATCTAAAACCTTTCCTTTTACAACTCTCACCAATTTTGCCTGAGCAAACTGTCCTTTCTGAAAATGCAGCCCCCTGATAGCACCCCTATTGGAAAAAGCTTCATTGTCTTGTAAAAAATTGACTTCGGTATTTGTTAATTGTTGGAATTTATCTTTATGAAAACTTTCAAAAAAATAGCCTCTTTCATCACTGAAAATTTGTGGTTCTATGATAAAACAACCTTTTAATTCTGTTTCTGAAACCTTCATTATAACTTCATTAAATTTTCTCCGTAACCACTTTTTAATAAAGGAGCCGCTAATTTATATACTTGTTCTTTTGTAATAAAGCCACTTCGATAAGCCGCTTCTTCTATAGAACCTATTTTCAAGCCTTGCCGCTCTTCGATGGCTTGAACAAACTGACCTGCTTGCATCAAAGAATTAAAAGTGCCCGTATCTAACCAAGCAGTGCCACTATCTAAAACTTTAACAGACAACTTTTCTTTTTTTAAATAAAAATTATTAATCTCCGTAATTTCTAGCTCACCTCTTTTACTTGGTTTGATATTTTTAGCAATTCTAACAACCTCGTTGTCATAAAAATAAATTCCTGGAACCGCATAATTAGATTTTGGGTTTGTTGGTTTTTCTTCAATAGAAATTGCATTGTGATTATCATCAAACTCAACAACGCCATAGCGTTCTGGATCCTTTACATGATAGGCATATACAATTCCTCCCACTGGATTTTTATTTGCTTTTAATACTTTTGACAAACCAGCCCCATAAAAAATATTATCTCCAAGTATTAAAGCAACACTATCTTTTCCTATGAAGTTTTCTCCAATAATAAATGCTTCTGCCAATCCATTGGGATGTTCTTGAACAGCATATTGAAAATCACAACCATATTTTTTACCGTCACCCAATAGTCTTTCAAATAAAGGGATATCTTGTGACGTAGAAATAATTAATATCTCTCTAATTCCGGCTAAGATTAATACTGAAATAGGATAGTAAATCATGGGTTTGTCATACACTGGCATCAACTGTTTGCTAACTGCTAATGTTAATGGGTGTAACCTTGTCCCTGAACCTCCTGCTAATACTATTCCCTTCATATTATGTGTATTTACTTAAATACCATTGTATGGTTTTTCGAATTCCTGATTCAAAATTCTCAGCAGCTCTCCAACCTAATTCCTGTTCTAACTTTGTTGCATCTATTGCATACCTATAATCATGCCCTGGCCTGTCTTTTACAAAGCGAATTTGCTCTTTATAAGAGGTGGTTTTTGGAATTATTTCATCTAAAATAGCACAAATAGTATGCGCTATGTACAAATTATCCCGCTCATTTTTGCCACCAATATTGTAGGTTTCCCCAGATTTTCCAGAGGTAAAAACCAATTCAATTCCTTTACAATGATCTAAAACGTACAGCCAGTCTCTAATATTTTTACCATCACCATAAATTGGAATTTTTTCACCAGAAACTGCCTTTCTAATGATGGTCGGAATCAACTTTTCATCGTGTTGTTTTTCCCCATAATTATTAGAGCAATTGGTGGTAACGACATTCATTCCATAGGTGTGAAAATAACTCCGTACCATAAAATCTGAAGAAGCTTTTGACGCACTATACGGACTGTTTGGTGCATAAGGTGTCTCTTCAGTAAACAATCCCGTTTCTCCTAAAGTTCCGTATACTTCATCTGTAGAAATATGATGAAATCTACAATTTTCAAATCCTTTTTTATACATCTTTGGAGATTCCATCCAATAATTTTTTGCTGTATCTAATAAATTAAAGGTCCCCAAAACATTTGTTTTCACAAAAGCATCAGGTTTTGTAATAGAGTTGTCTACGTGAGACTCTGCTGCAAAATGGATAACGGCAGAAAATTGATACTTATTAAAAAGATTTTCGACTAATTTTTTATCACAAATATCTCCATGAATAAAAGTATGTCTTGAATTCTCTTGAATTTCAGATACATTAGAAAGATCACCTGCATACGTCAGTAAATCTAAATTCACCACCTTATATGCTTTGTTGTTTTCTAAAAAATAAGGTATAAAATTAGACCCTATAAAACCCGCTCCCCCGGTGATAAGAACTACTTGCATTATTGCTGTTTATAGTTTTCCAGATAAGTGTTTAGCTGTCTTAAAAGCAACCAAAAAATCATGAATCCTCCACCTAATGCTCCTAATAAAAAAATATAATTTTCTGTTATAAAATTTATCTTGGTTCCTATAGGTTGAAAATTTGAAATAATATTAATCACATCATACTCCGTAGATTTTTTTATCGCTATCTCTTCTAAATCTTGATTTATTTTTCTGTTCGTCTCAAACAAGTCAATTTCTTTTGTTTTGCTTTTTTGCCCTCCTAAATCAATACTTGTTCCTGAAGTTTGTTTCTTCGACTCTTCGATCATCACTTTCATATACACGTTTCTTAACGTGTCAACTTGGATCAGGTTTTGGCGATATAAAGAATCGGTTCTGTTTAAATTTTTATTTGTTATTGTTTTTATTCTTTTGAAATAGTTGTTATTAACCACTGAAGAGATAATAACATCAGCTAATTTGTCGAAAACATCATTTTTTTCAGCTCTAACAGTTATTCTATGAAACTTATAGTCATAATTTGTAAATGATTCTTTAAAACTCTCATAGCCAAAACTCTTTACCGACAATGTATCTAGAGATGAAATTAAAACATCAAAGGAGTTTATGATATCGCTATCTATTTGAACGGGTTGTATTTGAAACTTTCTTAGTGATGCTGCAACAGACATCTCTAAATTAAATATTTTTTTAAGTGAAGCAGTATCTTTTTGTTTTACCAAATCATTGTAATAATAAACATTATTATACAATTGCCTTGTGCTTTTAAAATTTGGCTCAAGCACTAATTGTGAATAAAATAAATCTTCTTTATTAAACTCTTTTACACCCCCTATAACTCCTCCTATAATAACAGCAATTCCTATTGGTCTAAAATTCTTTTTTATAAATAAAAGTGCCTTAATTACACTATGAAAAATACCTGTAAAAATACCTTTTATAAAATTAAAAAGATTTGAAAACCCTCTCCCAATGATTACAAATAGAGATCCTAAATCTACCTCTTCTTCGTTGTTCTTTTGATCTGTTGACATTGTTTTGTTTTTGATGTAAAATTTATTTTTAATTGTTAAAAAATCTGTTCTAATATTTTTTGAGTAATCGCATATGTTGGAGTAACACCTGTCATTCCTAAACCTCCAGAGGCTAATGTTGCTCCTGTTTCTAATGGATTATCAGAAGCGTAATAGGCATACCTTACTTTTACATTTTCAGAAATATTCCCTCTAATCTTTGAGGCAGATTGGATGGCTTTTTGATAATGAGCTCCTTCCATTTCTAACCCGATAACATTCCATGTAGAATCATGAAAGAAGGAGAGTACATCTTTATTTTGTAATGAGGTTCCTAAAACCGAAATCATAGAACCGTCAAAAACATTTACCCCAAACCCCTTTAAATCTTCTTTAGACAACTCATTTGTAAAAGGATAATTATCAGCAGTCCCCTCAAAAATATGCGCAGATGGAATCATGATATCTCCTTTTCCTCCCTCTAAAACTCCCGCTTTACCCATAATTGAAACAGACTTCACATCCAGAAAATTATTGGTTTCATCAACCTTGTAGGGCTTTAATAACTCGTCCATGGTTTCATACGCTTGTTCTCCAAAAGCATAGTCCATTACAATAATAACAGCATGCTCATCTATAGAATTCTCTTTTGTAAACGGAGAAACCTCAAAGTTTATTTTATCTGTATCTATTATTTGAACATTAATATTTGTTCCTGAGGTATCCTTTACATAAAGCAACCCATTTTCTGAAGCGTAATCTTTTACTTTTTTCTGTAAGGGTTTACTATCAGCATTACTCAATAATTGATACAGTTCAAAACCTTTGTTTTTATGAGCTTCCTTTGGCAAGGCTCCCTGGGCATATATCGCATTTAAAACGCTGTGCATGTTTGCACTTATAATATGAATAGGTCTTTGTAAAAGATTATTTTCTTTTAAAATAGCCTTGATATTGTTTGCCCAAATTTCCCCATAAATATGGTGCCCAATTTCTTCTATTAAAACAGAACTAAACGTAACTGTTCTTTTCTTTTGTGCCAAAACTTCATCGATCCCCAATTTCCCCAACCAATAAATCAAATGAAAAAATCGGTCGGTATTTTCTACTGTTTGAAACACCTTATGAATTGCCATTACTTCGTCAAAAGTTCTTCCTAAGATATTGCCTAAATGCGCGATGGAAACTTCTCTTTCTTCTTCAGAAATACGCTTATTGAATACGACAATTTCCTCAAGATGTTTCCATTCTCGGACAAAATCCTTCCCTTGACTTAAGGTCACTCTTTTTTGAATTTTATGAGATTCAATAAATAAAAAAGTTAAATGTGTTAGAATATCATATATCTCAGACCTCCCACGAGTAATTTCAATATTCATTTGATTTTTGTCAATTCGATAACAATTTCTTCTTCTTTTTGGAGGAATTATTGTTTCAAAATGAGAATCGCTATACCCTTCGTCTGCGGTTAAATTGATAAACTGACATTCTTCAATTCCTTGAGGAAGTCTTTCTATTACATAGGCCAATCCATTTAACTCTACCCTGTCTTCAGCAATAGATCCATAAATTTCAGGCCTCAAAGAAAGTAAGGATTTTCGAAGAGTCTCTCCCGAAACCCCCATTGGTTTATAAAACCCTCTACTAAATAAATGTCGCATAGAAATATATAACTTTTCTATTGCATTCGTAGATTCTTGCGCTCTTGTTCTTTCTATTTTTTTTGCTTTTGCCATACTATATATTGGTTACAAAGATAAACTTAATTAGCGAATAGCAGTCGCTTGTATGTGTCTTGGTTTTGCAATAACATCATTGCTTCTTTTATGATGGAATCATTTTTTAAATGATGAAGATACACTCCTTCCTGATAATAATATCTTTTTATAATTTCTTCTTTAAGACGTTTTTTTAAAATATCCTTGTTTTTTGATATTTCAGCAATCTTATCTTCCAGTAACTTCTCTTGAATTCCCTTAAATTCGGTAGATATATTTTGAGTAGTTATTGAATGATAAGCATCCGAAAATAAGGATTCTTGTTTTGTTCTGAAGGTAGTATCTAATTTTAAGTACTTCGTGAATTTTTTAAAATCTCCCTCTTTAAAATCAAAATTAGTTACCGATGCTATTTGTAAATTTTGATAATAATAATGAGTAGAAAAGTTAAAAATTGCTTTCGATTTTAATAGGGTGTTTGTTGCTTCAGTAATGTTAGATGTTTTAATTTTTACATCCGGTAAAATTCCACCACCATCAAAAACAATTCTTCCATTTGAGGTTTTAAACTCCTGAATCCCTTGCTCTGAGAATTTGGGAACGACACCCTCTGAATCTCTATTCGCATAATCTAATTCTTGAATACACCTCCCACTTGGTGTATAATATTTAGAAATTGTTACTTTTAGCTGGGTCCCATAGGTAAGTTTTCTATAACTTTGAACCAAGCCTTTCCCAAAAGAACGTTCTCCCATGATTACAGCTCTATCGTAATCTTGCAATGCGCCACTCACAATTTCTGAGGCAGATGCGGAACGCCCATTTATGAGAACTACAATTGGAATTTCTAAATCTAAAGGCTCATTTGAAGCCCTGTAGGTTGTGCTCCATTTTTTAACTTTTGCTTTTGTTTTTACAATTACATTCCCTTTAGGTAAAAAGAAATTAGCAATATTAACAGACTGTAATAAGGACCCTCCTGGGTTAGAGCGCAAGTCAAAAACCAATCGTTGCATTCCTTGGTTTTTTAATTTTTGAAACGCTTTTTTAACTTCAAAAGAGGCATTATTGTTAAACCTAGTTAATGCTATATAACCAGTTTCTGCATCAATCATTTCCGCAAAAGGAACTGCCTTTACTGTTATTTTATCTCTTGTAATTTCTTTTTTGAGAAGTTCTCCTTGTCTCAATATTTCAATAGAAAATATGCTATTCGGAGTCCCTTTTAAAAACAACGATAACTGGTCTCTTTCCATGTTTTTGAGAGGTTGCTCATCTATAGAAATAATGATATCCCCAACTTTTAATCCAGCTCTATCTGCAGAATACCCTTTGTAAATTTCATTAATTTGAATTCCTGTTTTTAGATAATATACCGAAACACCAATTCCTCCATATTCGCCCTCTTTTCTTATTCTAGCATCTTCAATGTCTTGTGCATCATAAAAAACTGTGTAAGGGTCTAAATCCTTTAATGTGTTTTTGATGGCCTTATTAGTTAATTCTGCAGGGTTAATTTCATCTATATAATACATGTTTAACTCCTTAAACAATGTGTTGTAAATTTCTATCTGTTTAGCAACTTCAAAGAAATTAGATTTGAATGAAAAGAAGACGAAAACTGTTCCGACGAAAAGAACAAAAACTGTTTTTTTTGAAAGATTAATTTTCATCATTTTTTGCTGTTTTTGTTTCCTTTAGAAATAGCGTTAGCAATTTTTCCATCTTTAAATGCAGTTCTTGATAGGGGACTTCTGCTTTACCAATATACGAAATCATAAAAACATAGGGGTTTTCTATGTTGTTGTAGACAATCGCTTTTTGTAAACGATAACTTTCTCGCATTAATCTCTTTATTCGATTTCGATCAACAGCTAACTTAAAATTTCTTTTGGCAACAGAAACTCCCATCTGAACTGGAAAGTTAGAAGTATGCTTCGTTTTTAGAAAAATCATTCTTAGAGGAAACGCTTTCACAGAGTTCCCTTTTTGATAAAGACTTTCTATCAGTTTTTTACTTTTTAAACGTTCTTCTTTTCCTAAAGTATACTTCATCAGCACAAACTTAATAGAATTCATCAACTTTTAATAGATTTTATATGGTTAACTTTGTTTGTTACACAATATTTAATAGCTCATTTTTGATAAAAAAAAGATAAATATTTAACAATTACTGCTAAAATTGTTTAATTTTATACAAAAATTGAAGAATTTAAAAGACTAAATAATCGAATCCATAAAATAACAACATGAAACAAGACCTCTTTCAAGCCCCTGATTATTATCATATAGATGATTTACTTACGGACGAACATAAATTAATTCGAAGTGTCGCCAGAGATTGGGTAAAACGAGATGTTTCACCAATTATTGAAGAATACGCTCAAAAAGCTGAATTTCCAACCCAAATCATAAAAGGCTTGTCAGAAATTGGTGCTTTTGGACCTTATATTCCTGAAGAATATGGAGGCGCAGGCTTAGATCAAATTTCTTATGGCCTAATTATGCAAGAAATTGAACGAGGAGATTCAGGAGTTCGTTCGACTGCCTCTGTACAATCTTCATTAGTCATGTATCCAATTTTTAAATACGGAAATGAAGAACAACGGAAAAAATATTTACCAAAATTGGCCTCTGGAGAATGGATGGGATGTTTTGGTTTGACAGAACCTAATCACGGTTCTAATCCTTCAGGCATGGAGACAAAATTTAAAGATATGGGAGATCATTATCTTTTAAATGGCGCAAAAATGTGGATTTCCAATGCGCCGTTTGCACAAATTGCAGTGGTTTGGGCCAAAAACGAAAAAGGAAGAATTTACGGACTGATTGTAGAACGTGGAATGGAAGGTTTTTCTACCCCCGAAACACATAATAAATGGTCTTTACGAGCTTCAGCAACAGGTGAACTTATTTTTGATAATGTAAAGGTTCCCAAAGAAAATTTATTACCAAATAAATCTGGACTAGGGGCTCCTTTAGAGTGTTTAGACTCAGCAAGATATGGAATTTCATGGGGTGCAATAGGTGCTGCCATGGATTGCTATGATACTGCGTTGCGCTATGTAAAAGAACGTGAACAGTTCGGAAAACCAATTGGACAATTTCAATTACAACAAAAGAAATTAGCAGAAATGATTACTGAAATTACCAAAGCGCAATTATTAGCTTGGCGATTAGGGGCTTTAAAAAATGAAGGAAAGGCAACTTCTGCTCAAATATCAATGGCAAAAAGAAACAATGTAGCCATGGCGATTCATATTGCAAGAGAAGCAAGACAAATGTTAGGAGGAATGGGAATTACAGGCGAATATTCGATTATGCGCCATATGATGAATTTAGAAAGTGTCATTACCTACGAGGGTACACACGACATTCATTTACTAATTACAGGGCTAGACGTCACTGGCTTAAATGCTTTTAAATAATTAAGAAGCAATTTATGGTTTACGGGAGCAATACTTGAGGAGCCTCTTTTTTAATCAAATGGATGAATAGCTCTCTTCCTTGTCTGTTTCCAAAAGAATTATAGCACGCTTCCATTTTTTGAATACTGAAATAGGATTGAAACCATTTCATATATTCTTTTTTATTTCCCCCAAAAGGAGGTCTGTCTTTATGCAAAGGAACATTAAATAGCAATCCTACTAATTTCCCTTTAGGCAATAAGAGCTGGTTCATTTTCACCACGTATTGCGATCTTAAACTAGGATGAATTGCACAAAAAAAAGTTTGTTCGATGATCAAATCAAAAGAACCTATCAAGTCGAAAAAATTACCGAGTATTAACTGTGATTTAGGAAAGCTTGGAACTCTTTTTTTAATGTTGTCAATAGCTGTTTTAGACAAATCAATAACAAAAACATTTGTAAACCCTCTATTGAAAAGGTATTCTACTTCATAGGAATTACCTCCTCCTGGAATTAAAATTTTCAATTCCTTGTTTGTTAGTTGATCAAAGTACTTTTTTAATACAGGGGAAACTTGGCCCAAATCCCAACCTATATCGTTTGTTACATATCGATGCTCCCAAGCTTTTGCAGATAAATCCATCTCTATACAGTTGTCATTAATAAATAAAACATCAAGCGAACAACAAATGTAATTTAATTCATCTCAACCTTTATAAAATAATAAAGGTTATTACCTGTTGTGAAAATTGTCTTAATAAAAATAGCAAGTTAAAAAAAAGTTATAATTTGATCTTTTTTAGTGAAAAGCTTTCGAAATGTAAATAAAAAAATGAACTTTGACTTTAAATAGTCAACTATTCAGTTTGATAAAGGAAGTATCCTAATAGAGATCCTTCAAACAAGCGCTCAATATTAACTTATGGCTCAAAATAATTTTGTTATATAGTCCAGACACTTCTTTATTCTACTCATCTATTGATGAAATCCCTTCCAAAACTTGGAAAGAATTAGGGTGTGGAGAACATGTTTATTTTCATCCCAATTTTTTGAAATCCATAGAGAAAAATCATCCTGAAATTCAATTTTCTTATATTATTTTAGTCGATGAGAATAAAAACCCAATAGCGTTTGCGAGTATTCAAGTCATAAACTTTCAAATTGACGACATAAAAAATGACCTAGAATTACTCATAAAAAAATTAAAAAACTTAGGAAGAAAACTACGTGTCATTCCCAATAAAAAACCTCTAAAACTTTTGATTTCAGGCAGCACTTTTATCAGTGGAGAACATGGAATTTTCATCAAAAACGAAAACAATAAAAAAGTAATTATCAAACAATTAGCGAAGGCTATTTTACATTTTGCGAACGCTAATGAAAAATTAAAAATAGATGCTTTTTTATTAAAAGATTTTAAAAACAAGTCGTTATCCATTGCTAATGAATTAAAAAACTACAATTACCATCCATTTTCTGTAGAACAAAACATGACTTTTAAATTGGATAAACATTGGATCGTTTTTGATGATTATTTAGCGGCTATGAAAACAAAATTCAGAGTAAAAGCAAAAAAAGCTTTTGAAAGGAGTAAAGAGATCCGTATTGAAGAAGTTACTTTAGAAAATATTGATTATCAACTACCACAAATGACGACTCTTTACCAAGGAGTCGTTTCGAATGCTAATTTTAATTTGGGGACTTTCAATTTAAGTGCTTTTAAAGATTTAAAGGAATTATTAGGCGAAAACTACATTATTAGATCCTATTGGTTAGATCATAGAATGATCGGCTTTATCTCAGGAGTCATGAATCAAAAATCATTAGATGCCCATTTTGTTGGAATTGATTACCTTTTAAATCGAGAGCATGCAATCTATCAACGGATGTTGTATAATTACATAGAAATAGGAATCAATAAAAAACTAAACACGATCAATTTTGGAAGAACTGCAAGCGAAATAAAAAGTTCTGTCGGAGCAGTTCCTGAGGATTTAACCATCTATCTTCGTCATAAGAAAGGAGTGAAAAATAAAATTTTAAAGTTATTTTTACAACGAATTCAACCCAATTCATTTCAACAAAAATTTCCTTTTAAAACTAAAAAAAATAATGAAAAATTGTAAAGAATTAATTGCTCTTTTAAATTTAAAAGATTTAAAAAACCATAATTTTGCTGGAAATAGTATTACTATTGGGAGCCCAATTGTTTTTGGAGGACAAGTATTAGCGCAAGCTGTCAACGCGGCATATAGAACAATTCCAGAAAATCGTTTTTTACATTCCTTCCATTCTTACTTTTTAGAAACAGGAGACTTAACAATCCCTATTAATTATCATGTTGCCGAAATGAGAAATGGAGGTAGTTTTTCTACAAGAAGAGTTACTGCTAGTCAAAACAACAAAACTATTTTTATTTTAGCTGCTTCTTTTCACAAAAAAGAAGATGGTTTTGAGCATCAATCAGCATTGAATCCTAACATAAAACAACCTGAAGACTTATTAAGTTGGGAAGATATGGTCGCCCAATTTGGTGATTTTTTACCAAAATCAATAAAATCTTTTCTAAGTATTGAAAGACCCATTGATTTCAAACCTGTACATGTTCCGAACCCCTTAGAACCTGAAAATAGAGAGCCTAAAGAAGAAATTTGGTTTAAATTAAAAGGGGATCTTCCAAAAATGGAAATTCAAGTGAAGCACCAGATACTTACTTATATTTCTGATTATAATGTGTTAAATGCAGCTTTTAACCCGAATGCAAAAGAATATAATTTTGGTAATTCTATGACTGCAAGCCTAGACCATTCTATGTGGTTTTTTAGAGATTTTGATTTTGATGATTGGATGTTATTTTCCGCTGAATCACCCAACGCCTATGGAGCAAGAGGATTGGTCAAAGGAAATATTTTTACAAAAGATGGTACCTTAGTGGCCTCTTTTGCACAAGAAGGATTAATAAGACCTAAAAATAAATAATAATGAGTCCCATATTATATGTATTAACCACCAATGGATTGCTGTTTTTGTTGAGTATAATTTTCTGGAAGTTTCCACCAAAAAAAATAAATAATCTCTACGGATATAGGACAGTAAAAGCAATGCAAAATAAACAGATTTGGGATTTTGCAAATAGTATTTTTAATAAAAATTTATTAATCTATTCGGGAATTTCGTTGTTGGGAAGTTTGTTGTTAGCTAGTTTCACCTCCAAAGAACTCACTTGGCAACCCATGCTTTTAGTCCTTCTTTCGGTATTGGTAAGTGTTATTAAGACAGAGCGTGGATTATCTGACAAGTATACAGAGGAGGGGGAAAGAAGGTAATGTCGCATGGTTTTTTACTCAAAAAAACACCGCCTCATAAAAAAGTAAGGGTATTTGCTAAAAATTAGCGACAAAAGAGATCGATGCATTCCTTCCTGGAGCAGAAATTCCGGAAGCAAACTCTATATAGTGTTCGTCAAAAATATTATCTAATCTTGCTTGAATAGAAAAAGTATCACTCAATAAATAATTTGAAGTTAATCCAATCGTCATCCAACTTGGAGATCCATAATATTTATCTGAATCTAGTATCGCATTTGGATCTACTATTGGTGTTAGATCATGATTATCAATCCCTTCTGTGATGTTAAAATCTTCAATATCTTTTTTGCTATTGAACTTTAAAGCGGCACCGAATTCTATTTTATCTTTTTTATAATTTATTTCAACCCGACCAAAAAGTGGTGGAATGGAAGACATCGGTTCTTTCGTATCATAAGTTCTTCCTTTTGTATAAGTTATGAAACCAGAAGAGTTAATGGTCGAAGATATTTTTCCTAAATAACTTAGGGTATATCCAAAAACATATGCCGTTCCTTTATTTTGGTTGGTAATTGCATTTCCAAACTCTCCATCAAATTGAACTTGTTTTTTACTCCCATCAGTATTGTAAACAAAATCTCTTTGAATGTAATTATCCAATAATGAATAATAAACGTTTGCTCCTACTCTAAATTTTTTATCGTTAAAATACTTCTGAAGTCCTATTTCTACATTATAGGCAAATTCTGGATTCACATGGATATTTGGAACACTTATATTCCCACTTTTTTCTCTAACACGACCTATATCGTCAATATTTGGAGACCGAAACCCTGAGGACACCACACTGTTTAATTGCCAATTTTTACCTGGTCTGTACACATAACCAATCGTAGCTGTAACTGCTGAATTAACAGCAGTGATGTTTGTTTCTGGTAAGTGAATGAATGTCTGATCTAACCAAAGGGCGTGTAAAGTGGTATTTGTAAACCTTAACCCAGTATTCAGAGTTGTTTTACTATTAAGGTCTTGCCTATAGGCGATATAAGCTGAAGAACTCAAATAATTACTTCCACCATCTGGATATCGAGATTGCACTTTAAAACCGCTTGAAGAGCCATTTATTTGACCGTTAGAGACCACTAAGGTTTTTCCAAAAGATTTTGATGTAACATCATTATATGTGAATTCAAATCCGTAAGAAAGCACTCTTTTTTTGTCTTGCGTTAAGGATACAGAGAAATCTCCGTTTACGCTAAATACATTCACAAGCTCTTCTCTGTAAGAACGGTCTAAACTACCAAATTTTCTTTGAATTCTACTCTCTTTAATCTGCTGATATGCACCTGTAATTGAACCACTTTCTAACCACTTCTTATTGGGATGTATCAAGAACTGAGAGGATAATAAGAATCTGTTTTGTGGCCCATAATTCCATTCTGCAAATTTTAATGAATTATTTTTAAACTCAATTAACCGATCAAATCTGGGGATATTTGAAGATGTTGAATACTGAAGATTTATTTTCAAATCTGTATTTTTTGAGAGTGGAATAAAAAATTTCTGTAAAAAATCTGTTTGGTGATAACCTGTGTTTTTTAATACTTCTGGACGCGGGTTTACCGTTGGGTTTTCGGTGTAATTTCCGTATCTATTTTCTGAATAGTAGAATACTTTCCCCCAATTTTTAAAACCATGACTTCTCCTTGAACCACTTTGTAAATCTCCAAAATCACTAAAAGAAATACTTGTAAGTGAAGCCCAATTAGAAAAACGAAGCTCCGCAGAAACATGAGATGTTATTTCCTGATTAACGGACGAAAAACGAGAAAAAAACTGACTTTTCACCTCCTCTTCTGCTGATAGTTTAGGTGTCTTGGTATAATAATGAATGACTCCCCCCAAAGCATCTGATCCGTATAGTACAGATGACGGACCAAAAACAACCTCTGTTTTATCCAGCATATTGGGTGCCACACTTATCGAACTTTGCAAGTGCCCTTTTCTATAGATTGCATTATTCATTCTAACTCCGTCTACCACTAATAATACGCGATTAGATTCCATTCCTCGAATAACAGGACTTCCTCCTCCAAATTGTGATTTTTGAACCTTAATTCCAGGGATCGTTGCCAATAGATCTGCCGAAGTTTGGGGTGATATTTTTTGAATCTCTTTTGAAGAGACGACCGCAATTTGCTCTGCTATTCTATTGGTTTTTTCAGATTTTTTAAAAACAGACAAAACAATCTCGTCTAATTGAGCTGATTGCTTGTTTAAAAAAACAACCATTTTTTGCTTTTGAAGTATCGTTTTTTTAATTTTTTGGGGCTCGTATGAAATATGAGAAAAAAGAATATTTTCATTCTTTTTAAATACAGACACATCAACAAATCCCTCATTATCAGAAGATAAATTAATGGTTGATTCTTCGTTGTAAACAGTTACATTTCTAATACTTTTACCCGTATGCTTGTCAATGATCTTTATTTTTTGTGAAAAACAAAAACCAGTTACTAAAAAAAAGAATAAAAATAAATTGTATTTCATCAACTAAAAACGGTTTCTAGAATTTTCAACGATTTTGGGTTTTTAAAACCCTCCAAATGTAATTCATAATATCGAATTATTATCTTTAAAACAAGCTGTCTTTCTTGTTTACTAAAAGACACTTCTTCTATACCATCAAAATTTATGCCTAAGAGCTTTTTAAATTGATAAAAATTATTTCCTGAAATCACATTTTTTCCGGAAGACACCTCTGTATAGCTTCCTTCTAACAAATCAAACCCAAACGCTTCTTCTTCAGGTAGGTCTGGATAAAAGCCTAAAAATCGGGTTAGATTGAGTAAAAATAGCAAGTGAAAATTAGCAATTTTGTCATGAACATCTAACCAAATAAGACCTGTTTCTAAATACTCATAAAGTGAGTTATTTTGTTCTTCCTCTTTAATAGAATAAGATAACATTTCTGACAAAAACATTACTACAGACTGTTTAATAATATCTTTATACACTGAGGTATAAGGATATGAAATTTGGACCTCTTTAATGGAGTTTAATGCTCCTCTTCGTGAGTGATTTGCATGAATTTTAAGCTGTGTTAGTGGTTGGAAATAAGCAACTTTGATTCCTCCTTTTCTGGCTTTTAAAACCCCTTTTATTAGGTAAGTCTTTATCCCTTCTTCCTGTGTGTAACACTTCACAATTAAACTAGAATCACTGTATTTAAGAGAACTCAATACTATCGCTTTTGTAGATACTATCGCCATTAGTTTACAATTGCTATTTTTGTAAAGGCTGTTTCTGAAGCATCTTCGTTAGATAGTAATACAATATAAATTCCTGAAGCTACGGGGTTTCCTGCAAGATTTTTTTTATTCCACACCACTTTACCTCCTTGGAGTTCTTGCCCTTCTATAACATTGGTTTCATACACTAGATTACCAGCAACATCCAAAATTTTTACATTCGTTCCTTTCGGCAAATGAGTTCCTTTTCTTCCGTCGATTGTAATTGTTTGGTGATTTATTAGTGCAGGGTTGGGATATGCATAAACTGCTGCCAACACGTCTCCAAAGGGGGCAACATTACTATTGTAGGCAACCATTCCTTTGTCTGTTGCAAAGTATACTTTTCCCAAACTACGATCTACGGCAATTTTTTTAATTTTATCAGAAGGTAATGGAGAGTTCTTCATGCTAAAATTTGCCAGTGTTTTTTGCCCATTAGGGTTTGTATAAATGACTCCTCCATTATCTGTGCCAAACCACTTATTTTCTGCCCCATCAATAACAATCGAATTAATTTTTTGATCCCCTAACAACCGTTCACCAAAACCATTTTCATCCCCGTTGATCACCACAGGGTATCCATTTGGGGTTGAATCGTCAAAGACTCCTGAAGCATTGTTGTAAACAACCATCCCTAGATTCGTACCTATCCAAACTCTATTTGAAGCATCAATTGCAATAGCTCTTACATTTACGTCTGGTAAATTTCCTGAATTAGTAGTTGTAATCAATGCTTTTTTCCGATTTCCATTTTCATTATAAACATACAACCCATTTTGTCTAGTTCCGATCCAAACAGAATTACTTTTATCTACAACCACTTCATTTAAACCTGGTACATTATTTGTTTTAATACTACTTAAATCGATAGAGCTCCATTGACCACTGGCTGATAATTTTTTTAATTCTTCTCCTGTTTCATAATTGGTCGCCCAAAGATTTCCTTGATTGTCAAACGCAGAACCACTAACCCTGATATTTATATTGGGTAGAGAAACAGAAATTGGCTCAAAAGAACTATTGAGATGATTATAGGTCTGGGTAATGACATCATTCTCTACCACTAACACCCCTCCAGTTGGTTTTGTGTCTATATTGGATGTAATTCCTAAAGCACTAATATAAACTTTGTTTTCATTGTTTGGGTCTATTGTTACCTGTACTAAATCACTTGGCAAACTTGAATTAAAAACTGTATTTACCCACTGCTCTCCATTAAAACGACTAAACCCTTTTTTATTATTGATTGGCGTATTTGTATCATCATATCCGCCATACACCACCCATAAAGTATTATTTTGAGCAGTGATAGAAAAAATATCATTATCCAATGGTCCTTCTGGATGGATTTCTGTATAACTATTTGGTAAACTGAGTCTTGATTTTAAAATTCCATATTCTTTAGTTGCTAAATACACACTATCATTCTCTGTAAAAATATTGTTTAGCGTATATTCGAATTCTGAAGTTGCTGAAACTTCAAAAACAGCATTCAGTTCCAAATCTAAAATTTTTGCAAAGGAATTAAAGACAACTGACAAATAAGTATTGGATGATTTTATCGCTGTAATATTTTGAGTAAAATTTATTTTTTCAATTAAATTTTCTCCATTTATTCGATATAGAGTTGTTCCTTCTACAACATAAAGCTGCTCATTAAACAAGGAGATTTTACTAATATTTCGAGAAAAAAACTGTTGCTCCCAATTATTAAAATCTATCAATAAGTTACTTGTTAAGTCTGCTTTAAAAACTCCATCATTTGTGGCTGCATATATGAATCCATCCATTATTTCGGTCTGGTAAACTTCTAAAGAACTTGAATTATTCCCGATAAAATAGGTGTCTCCAAACTCCAATTTTTCGATATCATAGACAACAATCCCAAAAGGAGTTGACAAATACAGTTTATTGTTAAATTCTTTGATGTGATTGATACTTTTTCTACCAGATTGATTGAAACTTACAATGTCTGAAGAAATCGTAATGGTTCCGTCATTATCTACTACTTCTAACAATCCATTTTCATAGCCAATAAATAATCTTTGAAAACTTTTATTATAGTGCATTGAGCTTGTGGTTTCACCAGACAAACCCTGTACTGAAGACAACTTGTTAATTTCCTCTGTAGCTGTATCATAGGTAAAAATAGCATTGTCTACCAAAGCATAAATAACCTCATCAACCTTTACAATGTCTTTCACATTGTTATAAGAGTAAAGGTCTTCCCAAGAATCACTGTAATCTGTTTGGGCAGAAAACAGGAATGAAAAAAATAAGCTGCAGAGTAAAAAAAGTTTTTTCATTGTTTATCTTTGATTCTCAAAGATATTTATTTATTGTTAAAATAACGATAAAACACCTTATATTAGTAAAAAATCAGCGGTTTTTATGAGCATAGAAATTGAAAGAAAGTTTTTAGTAAAAAATGACCATTTTAAAAGAGATAGTCACGAAACAAAACACATTAAACAAGGCTACTTAAACGCTGATAAAAAAAGAACTGTAAGAATTAGAATTGCTAATGAAAAAGCATTTCTAACCATAAAAGGAGTCTCAAACTCATCAGGAACCTCGAGATTTGAATGGGAAAAAGAAATCCAAAAAGCGGAAGCGGAAGAATTACTGTTACTATGCGAACCTAGTATCATTGAAAAAACCAGGTATTTAGTTAAGATTGAACATCATACTTTTGAAATTGATGAGTTTTATGGCGATAATCATGGCTTGGTAATTGCTGAAATAGAATTGAACTCTGAAGAAGAACGTTTTTCCAAGCCAACTTGGTTAGCGAAAGAAGTGACTGGAGATCTAAAATACTATAATTCGAGTATGAGTAAAAACCCCTACAAGAATTGGAAATAAAAAGCTGAAATTTTAACTACAAGGTATACAAGGCAAAAAAATGACTGGCACTTCCTAACAAAACAAACAAATGGAAAATAGCATGATTGTAAGGGATTTTTTTTATTGAATACAGCATAGCGCCTACTGTGTAAAATACTCCACCAATAATCAATAAGTTTAATCCGAAATTGGTTAATACTTTCATTAAGGGTTTTATGAAAAACACCACTTGCCATCCCATTAAAAGATACATTGCAGTTGAGAGTTTGTCAAATCTACCAGTAAAAAATAACTTGAGGATAATGCCTATTAAAGCAAAAATCCAGACAAAAACAAATAGGTACCAGCCCAAATCAGAATCCAAGGCGATAATACAAAAAGGAGTAAAACTTCCAGCAATTAATGCATAAATAGCAGCATGATCAAAAATGTTTAATTTACGTCGATTCTTTGGGTTTACAGAAGCATGATAAAAGGTTGAAGCTGCATAAAGAACAATTAAACTCAAACCATAAATTATAAAACTAGATACTTGCCAAAAACCTGTATACGTGAAAGCTTTTATTATTAAAAAAGGAAACGCAAGAAGACTTAAAAATAAGCCCAGCGCATGGGACCAAATATTTAAGCGTTCCTCTGATTCTGAATAGCGATAATTTAAGGTCTTCTTCATTTAGTTCTACGGGTATCTTTCATATACTTTGTGTCCTGCGTCAAATCAGTATAAATGATGTCAAAGGTGGTGTCTTTTATATTTTCCATTTCAGAAATAGAAAGTTCTTTTGTAGTAATAAATTGGTGTTGGCGAACTCTAAAAACTCCCGGTCCCCCTTTTAAAAAATCCCAAGAAAACAACCGTTTACAATCAAAATAAACTTGAGGGACAATTGGCATGTCAAATTCTATCGCCAAACTAAAAGCTCCTTTTTTAAATGGAGCTAAAATTACGTCTTCTGTTGGGACTAGTCCTTCAGGAAAAATAGCCATACTAACCCCATTTTGCAATCTTTTTTTCGCTCTTTCGTAGACTCTTTTTCTACTTTCAGGACTACTTCGATCTACCATAATAACAGCTCTTTTATAGAAAAATCCAAAAATTGGAATCTTAACTAACTCTTGTTTCCCAACAAAAACTATTGGATTTTTACTTAAAACAATCAACACAAAAGGATCCATTAGAGAACCATGGTTTGGACAAAACATATAGCTTTTACCAGGCTCAATTACCTGATCTAATTGAATGTTTAAACGAAAACCCATGCCATAAATAAGCAGTTTAGACCAAAGTCTGACTAATTTCCATAACAGATGATAATATTCTTCTTTAAGTGTAAAAATGAATAACAATGGCGCCATTAAAATAATGGTTATGAATATAAGAACATAAAACCATAGCCGCCAAATTAAAAGAAAAGGGATTTTTAAATATTTCATGAGAGTCAAAAATAATAATAATCTTTTTAAGGTGTTCGTTTTTATGGCTTAAAACCTTATTTTTGTAATCGTTGTAATACAAAAGTAGGTCACTACATCATAAAAATAAATTAATGTCAAGAATTTTAACAGGTGTACAAAGTACAGGAACTCCCCATTTAGGGAATTTATTAGGGGCTATTTTACCAGCCATTAAAATGGCTAATAACCCAGAAAATGACGCTTTTTTATTTATTGCAGACATGCATTCTTTAACGCAAATTAAAGATGGAAAAGAATTAAGAGAAAACACCTACAGTACCGCTGCTACTTGGTTGGCTTGTGGTTTAGATATTGAAAAGACTGTTTTTTATAAACAAAGTGATGTCTCTCAAGTTACAGAATTGTCTTGGTATTTGAGCTGTTTTTTTCCTTATCAAAGGTTGACGTTAGCGCATAGTTTTAAAGATAAATCTGATAGGTTGGCAGATGTAAATGCAGGATTATTTAACTACCCTATGTTAATGGCTGCTGATATATTGTTGTATGACGCTGAAATTATCCCTGTAGGAAAAGATCAATTACAGCATTTAGAAATGACCCGTGATGTTGCAAATCGGTTTAATAATATTGTAGGAGATACCCTGGTTGCTCCCAAAGCTAAAATTCAAGAAAACACCAAATTAATCCCTGGAACTGATGGTGAAAAAATGAGTAAGTCTAGGAACAATACCCTTAATATTTTCTTGTCAGATAAAAAATTAAGAAAGCAGATAATGTCTATAAAGACAGACAGCAAAGGTTTAGAAGAGCCAAAAGATCCAGAAAACGACAACGTTTTTAACCTGTATAAACTTTTAGCTACAGATGCTCAAATCCAAAAAATGAGAGAAAATTACGAAGGCGGTAACTACGGCTATGGACACGCTAAACAGGCCTTATATGAATTGATTATTGAACAATTTTCTGAAATCAGAGAACGCTATCATCACTACATGGAAAACAAGCACGAAATTGAGAAAGCGTTGGCTGTTGGAGCAGAAAAAGCATCCATTGTAGCAAATGCTGTTTTGGAGAGAGTCAAAACAAAAATAGGCTATTAACTGACCTTATTTTTCTATAAAATTTCATTTTAAAAAATCTTTATCGATTTTGCAATTGCCTCCAGTTCAAAGAGGAATGCTCTTTTACTTACAGAGGGTGCATAGGTAAAACCTTCAACTATAATCAATCTATTATTTTTTGGATCAGGTACCGTGTAGTTTAAAAAAGGCCCTGCCATAAAATCATTCTTCACTTCCCATTTCCCTCTAGTTTCATAAGCTTTTCCCCCATCTATAGTGGTCTCGATGGTAACAGGGGTATACGCTTTTTCAGTAATCATATACATCGTCTCAGGATCTGAGCCCGGTATGTATTGCTTCCCAATTTGATTTCGAATAGGGATGATACTATCTGATACTTCGGATTCAGGTAGCAATGGTACCGAATACACCAAGATATTATTACTCCCTGTTTTTGCAATTCCGCTGGTTAAATGATGGCGAAGCCACAAAAAATTTCCGGTATCATCAACGACATTAAACTTATTATGAATGGTTAGAGATATTCCTAAGTTTTGGACTGTTTTGTATTGAGATTCGTCTAGTTTGTTTTTTCTAAACAAACCCTGCGTCATGCGTATATCAGATTGTATAAATGTCTTTATAATTTCTTTTTTGTGCTTTTTAAACATTTTTAAGACTCCTTGTTTGTCTTTAGCGTAGACATAGACAATCGTTTGAGGCTGTGCGTACACATTTTTTCTTACAAAATATTTTTCTTCATCAGAAACACCAATGACCAAGATATTTCTGACAACTTTCATCATGTTTGCAAATCCATTTGGAGTTACTTGAGAAGTATTCAAAAGTCTTTCTGGCTGTGGCAATCCGACCATTAATTCGCCAAATGATTTTTTAATTTCTTTGCCAACATCACCGTTCCAATTGCTCGCTTTCGTAACAACCATTACTTTGTTTATTTTACCAACTGAAGTGCGTAAAACAAATTTATCATTCCCCACACAAGAGGAGAATAATAAACTAATTGTAAAAAGTAAATATATTTTTTTCATAAGTTTAGCTTTTAGATATTTTAAGGGCTGTTTCAAAGGATCCCTTTCTATCTCTCCAAAGATCATTCCATTTAATAAATTTAGGGTCGGAAACATCAGTAATTTTTTGATAAATCTCCCCATTTAAAGCTCCTTGTTGCATCATATCACGTTCACAAATAGCTGTTAGTGTTGATTCGTGTCTTTTATTTTGTGGTCGGTCAATCGATGAAAATGAAACTTTTTTTGGATAAATATACAATCTTTGACCAATACTTAGACGACTGCTTTTTAAACGGTTCCATCGCTTAATGTCACTTATACGAACCCCAAACTTATTAGCTATTTTTCCTAAAAAATCTCCTTTTCTCACCTTGTAGCGAATCCGTTTGTCCATTTCAAAATATCTAGGCAAGGGTTTTTCTCTTTTCGCATCCTCTAATGCAGCTAAATCATAAATTTCTTTTTCTTTATCTAAAAACTCAATAATTTTATTGGAAGGCAATCTCACTGCATAATTTCTTCCTTTTATAAAAGGAATAATCCCTAGTTTATAGGAGGGGTTTAATCGAGAGATCACTTGCTCATTAACATCGATTTTGTCTGAAATTTGACGGAAACTCAAGGTTTTTTTTAAGCGAATTGTATCTGTTTGGAAATTGAAAAAAACTGGAAGTTCAGCATAAACCTCATGCTCTTCTGCATATTCAAAAATATACATGGTCGCATAAAATGCAGGAACATACCCTGCAGTTTCTCTTGGTAAATAAGGTCTTATATTCCAATAATTTTTTGAACCTCCTGAACGTTTTATCGCTTTTCTTACGTTTCCTGGACCAGAATTATACGCTGCCAAGGCCAAATCCCAATCTCCAAAAATGGTAAATAACTGTTTTAAATATTTACACGCTGCAATCGTCGCTTTTACAGGATCTTGACGCTCATCTACATAAGAGCTTACCTTTAAATCGAACTGTTTTCCTGTTCCATACATAAACTGCCACAAACCTGTTGCACCAACGCGAGATTTTATTTTCGGCCTTAATGCCGATTCCACAATTGCTAGATACTTCATTTCCAACGGAATATTATATTGATCTAAATACCTCTCAAACATTGGGAAATAATAGTTGGCTTTGGCCATCAACGCTGGATAATATTTTTTACGTTGTAATAAATAACGATGAATCATCTTTTCTAAAGCAATGTTATATGCCAAATTAAAAGGAGTCTTTTCATTTAAACTAGAAAGTCGAAGTTTCAGTTCCTCAGAGGTAATTACGGGGGTTACAATGCTATTGATGTCTTTGTCATTAAGAACATAATCAAGCGTATCTATGAGTGATGAATACAATTTTCCCTGCACCAGTAAACTATCTATGGTTACCAGATTTTCATCAGAAAAAAAGGCTTGCTCTAGAGGTTTCATAATGGTATCCATTGAAATAGAAATCGTATCTTTTTTGGGAAGGATACTGCTATTTTTTCTTTCTTGAGAGAAAATAACGGTGTGTACTAAAAGAAATAAAATCAGTTGCTTCATTGTATTTGTCTTTTTACGGAACCAGATCGTAGTTGAAATTATAAATTAAGTTCTACAACTATTGGGCAGTGATCTGAATGTTTGGCCTCCGGTAATATGTAGGCTCTAGAAATTTTATTTTGTAAAGATGCCGAAACCATTGCATAGTCTAAACGCCAACCTTTGTTATTCGCTCTAGCGTTTGCTCTGTAACTCCACCAAGAAAATTCTTGTCTTTCTGGATTTTTAAAACGGAAACTATCTATAAAGCCACTGTCAATAAAGTCCCCTATCCAAGTTCTTTCTTCGGGTAAAAACCCAGAAACTCCTTTCATTTTGGGATTATGAATGTCTATTTCTTCGTGACAAATATTATAATCTCCACAAATGACTAAATTGGGTATTTCGTGTTTTAGGTTGGTGATATATTCTTGAAATTGATCCATATAATTCAACTTAAAATTCAGTCTATCTAAATTAGTCCCTGAAGGTAAATAAAGGCTCATAACAGAAATACCCTCAAAATCTACACGTAAATTTCTACCTTCAAAATCCATGGATTCAATGCCTGTTCCATAAGCTATATGCTTCGGTTTTTCTTTACAAAAAATAGCCACTGAAGAATATCCTTTTTTTTGAGCAGAAAACCAATAGTGAAAAGGATATCCCGCTTCTTCAAATAGAGATACCTCTACTTGTTCTTTGTGTGCTTTGGTCTCTTGAATACAAATCACATCTGGATTTGCAACCTGTAACCAGTCCAAAAATCCTTTTTTTAGAGCTGCTCTAATTCCGTTTACATTATATGATATTATTTTCATTTAGTCTAAAAAAATAGGTTCTTTCAGAAAAACCCATGTAATTTGAGTTTTGTCTCCTGTTTGTGTTTTTATTTTCTTTTTTCTTGGTGATAAAAAAGCTGCTAAACTTGCGGCAAACCCCGACCTAATAAAAGAATTTTCGATATGTAAAACTTTATCAAAAAAGGCAATCAATACTAGTGTGAATATAAAAGTAACTAGGTAAGGTTTCCTTGCTAAAACGTTCATCTTAAATATACATTTCTGGGATTTCTCCGTTAACAACTAACGTTCCTTCTGTTGCTTTTTGAATCTCTTCTACAGATACTCCTGGAGCTCTTTCTAGTAGATGAAATGCATTATTTCTCACTTCTAAAACAGCTAAATTTGTCACTACTTTTGTGACACAACCAACTCCTGTTAGAGGCAAAGAACATTTTTTTAATATTTTAGATTCTCCACGTTTATTTGTGTGCATCATTGCCACAATAATATTATCTGCAGAGGCAACTAAATCCATGGCACCCCCCATTCCTTTAACCATTTTCCCTGGAATTTTCCAATTGGCAATGTCTCCATTCTCTGCAACTTCCATCGCTCCAAGAATGGTCAAATGAATATGCTTTCCACGAATCATTGAAAAGCTCATCGAAGAATCAAAAAAACTTGCTCCTGGCAGGGCGGTAATCGTCTGCTTTCCTGCGTTTATAAGATCGGCATCTTCTTCACCCTCAAAAGGGAAAGGCCCCATTCCTAAAACACCATTTTCACTTTGAAACTCTACTTCAATATCTTCTCGAACATAATTAGCAACCAATGTTGGAATTCCAATTCCTAGGTTTACATAAAATCCGTTTTGAACTTCTTGTGCGATTCTTTTCGCTATTCCGTTTTTATCTAACATCCCTAGCTTCTTTGTCTTATTGTTCGTTGTTCTATTCTTTTCTCGTAATTCTCGCCTTGAAAAATACGCTGTATAAATACTCCGGGAATATGAATATTATTTGGATCTAATGCTCCCACAGGAACCAACTCTTCTACCTCTGCTACTGTAATTGTTGCAGCTCCACACATATTTGGATTGAAATTTCTTGCAGTCCCTTTGAAAACTAAATTTCCTGCGGCATCGCCTTTCCACGCTTTGACAAAAGCAAAATCTGCTTTAAAAGCAGGTTCTAAAACATACATTTTCCCGTCAAATTCTCTTGTCTCTTTGCCCTTAGCAACTTCTGTACCATATCCTGCTGGCGTGTAAAAAGCAGGAAATCCTGCTTGTGCAGCCCTACATTTTTCTGCCAAAGTTCCTTGAGGTGTTAATTCTACCTCTAATTCTCCTGATAACATTTGACGCTCAAATTCATCATTTTCTCCAACGTAGGACGAAATCATTTTCTTAATTTGCTTCTGTTGAAGCAATAAACCAAGACCAAAATCATCTACTCCAGCATTGTTAGAAATACAAGTAAGGTCAGTAACCTTTCGTTTTACTAATTCTGAAATGGCATTTTCGGGGATTCCGGATAAACCAAAACCTCCAAGCATCAAAGTCATCGCATTTTGAACTCCCTCTAGTGCCTCTTGAACGTTATTTACTGTTTTGTTTATCATACTCAATTGTTTTATAATTTAAAATAAAAAAGACAAAATAAGCGCTGTAAAGCGGGTTTTTGATAAATTAAAAATCGATGTCTTCTTCAGGCACTACTTCTTTAATTTCTTCATCCTCTTCAGTTTTTATCTTTTTCCCACAATCAATATTAATGGTCAAATTTTCTGGTTGCTCAAAATCTTCTAAACTGATATTTAATGTTGGGTCTGCATAACATTTTTTCATAAATAAAGCCCATGAAGGTAAAGACATTGTTGCTCCTTGTCCTTTTGCAATCTCTTCAAAGTGAGTTGACCGATCTTCTCCTCCTGTCCAAACTCCAGTTGCTAAATTAGGAACTATCCCTATAAACCATCCATCAGATTGATTTTGAGTGGTCCCCGTTTTACCAGCAATTGGGTTTGTAAATTCATACGGATAGCCTGTTACATATTTGGGTTTTTCCCAAGGTAAACGCAAACGAACTCCTGAACCAGATTGGGTAACTCCTTTTAATAAATCCAATACAACATAAGCAGATTCTTCACTTAAAACTTCTTTAGTTTCTGGAGTGAATTCTTGTAAAACTGTTCCGTTTTTATCTTCAATTCTTGTTAAAATCATTGGAGAAACTCGCAAGCCTTTGTTTGCAAAAGTAGCATAAGCACCCACCATTTCTATCAACGATAAATCTACCGCTCCTAATGCAATAGATGGATTTGCTCTAATCTTACTTTTTAAACCTGCAGACATTGCTAAACGAGCTACATTTTTTGGAGAAACCATGTCTATTAATCTTGCAGACATGGTATTTACGGACCCTGCCAAACCTTGTTTTAAAGTCATCATCCCTCCGTATTTTTCGCCAGAATTTCTTGGACTCCACTCCTCTGGAATCCCATATTTCCCTTTTGGAATTGTGTAAGGGGTATTCGGAAATTCTTCGCAAGGCGATAGCTTTAATTGATTAATTGCAGTCGCATACACAAATGGCTTGAATGTAGAGCCTACTTGTCTTTTTTGTTGTGCAACTGCATCATATTTAAAATACTTATTATCAATCCCGCCAACCCATGCTTTTATATGGCCTGTTTGTGGTTCTATAGACAATAACCCAGAGCGTAAAAAGTGTTTGTAATATTTTATGGAATCGATAGGAGACATGATCGTGTCTCTATCTCCTTTCCATGAAAATACTCTCATTTTTATTTTTTTGTTAAAGATTTTATTGATTTCCTTTTTAGATTTTCCAGTGGTTTTTAATCTTTTGTATCTATCCGAGTTTTTCTTAGCTCTTTCAATGATTTTGTCTATTTCAGTTTCTTCTAGATCGTAAAAAGGAGCTGTTTCATTGTTCTTTTGCTCTTTAAAAAAATACGATTGTAAATTGGACATGTGTTCCTGAATCGCCTCTTCAGCATACTGCTGCATTCGTGAATCTACAGTGACATAGAGCTTTAAACCATCTCTAAAAATATTGTACTGTTCTCCATTTGGCTTCGGGTTTTCTTGTACCCATTTTCTCATTATTTTTTGTAAATGAGATCTGAAATACGTCGCAGTTCCATCACTATGCCCTTCTTTATGAATGTCTAAACCTAGCGCTAATTGTTGCAAAGAATCCTTTTCTTTTAAAGAAATAAACTCATTACGATTCATTTGTTTTAAGACAACATTTCTACGTTGTTTTACTTTTTCTGCTCTTCTCAAGGGATTGTAAAGGGAAGAGTTTTTTAACATTCCAACCAACATTGCAGATTCTTCAACAAGTAATTCTTTGGGTTCTTTACCAAAATAAATACGGGCTGCAGAACGAATCCCTACTGCTTGGTTTAAGAAATCGTATTTATTCAAATACATGGCTATGATTTCTTTTTTGGTATATTGTCTTTCAAGCTTCGTGGCAACGACCCATTCCTTTACCTTCTGAAGCACTCTTTTAATCTTATTTCTGGACTTTCTTCCTGTAAATAACATTCTGGCCAATTGTTGAGTAATCGTACTAGCTCCTCCACTTCCTGGTTTTAAAACCGCTCGAGCAGTCCCTCTGAAATCAATTCCAGAGTGCTCATAAAAACGCTCATCTTCTGTAGCGATCAAAGCCTCAACAATATTATTTGGTAAATCTTTATATTTTATAGGAGTTCTATTTTCTGCAGCATACTTCCCTAAGGTCTTACCATCTGAAGAAATGACTTCTGTCGCCAGGTTATTTTCTGGATTTTCCAATTCTTCGAAGGTTGGTAAAACTCCCAAAAATCCCCGTGAGGCTAACAAAAAAACCAATACAATAAAAGAAAACCCGCCAAGAGTGATTCCCCAAAACCATCTTTTATATTTTACAAACCCTTTTGTTTTCTTTTTCGCCATTTTTTAATCTAAGTTTTCTATACTAAAACCAACATCCTGAATTCCTTTTAAAAAATCAATAGGGGAGACCACTCCATTTTTTCTCATTGCATGACGCACGGTAAAGCTGTATGTTCCCTTAATTGGAAAGATCTTTTTTTCTTTATAAAATAATTTATTCTCTTTAATCTCTGTAAAACCAACCCCTAAAAAAGCGCCCAATTCATTTGCCATTTGATAATGTAACGTATCTGTAACTATGGTTTTATTTGGATAGACAAGTTCTGTAATAAGGTATAAATTACTGAACTCATACGTACTATTGTTTCTAATATTGATAAATGCATTTTTTAAAGAAATTGTATCTTTTACTTCAAACTCAAACAACACCTTCTCGTGTGCTTTCCAACCCTCATTACTTATTGGTTTATACTGATTAAAATCCATTTTATCAGTACAGGAAAACATACAAAAAAGAGAGATAAAAACAATTGAAAAGTTATTTATTTTCAGAATTGTTGTCATTTTTTGAGTTTTTATTTGTCTGTTTTCTGTTATTTTTTCTAGGATTTCTTGCTTTTTGAACTTGGCCTTTTGGAGTATTTGTATGTTCTTTAGGCTGCTGATTTCGTGGTTTTTTCCCGGACGAATTTCTTCTTTGATTTGATTTTTGTTGGGTCGTATTCCCTGGTGAAGTAACTGCCTTTTTTTTGTTTTTATTTCTATTATTCCTCTTACGATTCCTCGTCTTTGGAACATCAAAACGCGTTAAACTATCTTGACCAACTACATCTTCAAAATCAACTTTTGGAGCAATCTCAACTTCAGATTCATATTCTTCCAACGAAGCAGACTTCTCATTGTTTTTATTGAGTGCAATAATTTCTTGAACTTGATCTAATGTCAAACGAAACCACTTAAACCTTTCTTCTTTGTAAGTGTACCATAGGTGTTCTTTAAAAATATCCATTTTCACAAAAACAGCAGCCCCTTTTTCCGTTTTTAAAACTAAGTCTTGTTTTGGAAAGGTTTTTAACGCATCTAAATAAGTATCTAATTCAAAATTTAGACAGCATTTTAATTTACCACATTGTCCTGCTAGCTTTAATGGATTCAACGACAATTGTTGATATCGTGCCGCTGATGTTGACACTTTTCTAAAATCTGTCAACCAAGTAGAACAACACAATTCTCTTCCACAGGAACCTACTCCACCTAATCTCGCTGCCTCCTGTCTTGCTCCCACTTGTTTCATCTCTACACGAATGGAAAAGGCTCCTGCTAAATCTCTAATTAACTGCCTAAAATCGACTCTTGAATCTGCTGTATAATAAAAAGTTGCTTTATTTCCATCCCCTTGGTATTCTACATCAGATAATTTCATTTGCAAACCTAAGTGCCCCAAAATTTCTCTTCCTCTTCTTTGAGTCTCTTCTTCTTTTGCTCTAGCTTGCTGCCAAATATCGATATCTCGCTGACTTGCTTTTCGATAAATTTTCTTGACATCTTCATGGTCTTCGGTGATTTTTCGCTTTTTCATTTGCACCTTCACCAACTCACCTGCCAAAGAAACAGTTCCAATATCATGCCCCGGGGCACCTTCTACCGCTACAATGTCACCCATCGTAATCGATAAATTATCTGGATTCTTATAAAAATGTTTTCTTCCATTTTTAAAACGAACTTCAAAAATATTAAATCTTTGTTGTCCGCTAGGTAATGTCATATTCGAAAGCCAATCAAAAACAGCTAGCTTATTGCTCCCACTTCCACAAGTTCCTGTACCACAATTCCCATTGCTTTTACAACCTTTTGGCACACCATTCTCTGTTGTACCACAATTTCCACATGCCATGTGATTTATATATTATTAAATTACTGTACTTTCTAATTTGTTTTTAGCAGAAAACCTCCTGTAAATCTCATTACTAAGTCAATAACCTGTTTGGTTTATAAATTGATTGTCAAGATGATAAATAAACACCGCTTGACAAAAACTAATTAGTAAATGTAAGGAATCTAGAGGGATTTTAAAAGGTAAATTTCGACAAAAAAAAATCAAAACGGAGGCCTTTGCCATCATGGATTAAGTTCGTTATTTCTTAAACCTTAGCGCTTCACTTCTTCCTTTTTTAAAGATTTTATTGCTATTCCCTTTGCCTTTTCTTAGTTCTTTTTGTGTTTCAAAAGACAGTTGAATCACCTCTTGACAATCTGTAGAACAAGTATTTTCACTTTTTTCTGAACAATGACTACACTGAATAAACAGTAAATGACAAGCTTCATTAGCACAATTTGTATGCGTATCACAAGGCGTTCCACATTGATGACAATTGGCAACGATATCTTCTGTTATTTTCTCTGCTCTTCTGTGATCAAATACAAAATTCTTGCCTATAAATTTATTTTCAATCCCTGCAGAGGTTACTTGTCGTGTATATTCTATGATCCCTCCTTCAAGTTGAAAAACATTCTTAAATCCTTTGTGCTTATAGTAAGCAGAGGCTTTTTCGCATCGAATTCCACCGGTGCAATACATCAATAAGTTCTTGTCTTCTTTATGCTCTTTTAAGTCTGCTTCGATGAGGTCTAAAGAATCTCTGAACGTATCTACATCTGGAGTTATCGCCCCATCAAAATAGCCAATTTCACTTTCGTAATGATTTCTCATATCCACACAAATCGTGTCAGGATTTGCCAGCATTTCATTAAATTCAATAGCGTTTAAATGAACCCCTTTATCTGTTACATCAAAAGTTGCGTCATTTAGACCATCTGCAACAATTTTGTTTCTAACCTTTACTTTTAGTTTTAAAAACGATTTATTATTTTGCTCAATGGCTACATTTAAACGAATGTCTTTCAAAAAAGAAATTGCATCTAACTGGGCTTTAAGTTCATCTACTTTTTCTGCAGGCACAGAGATTTGAGCATTTATTCCTTCAAAAGAAATATAAATTCTCCCTAGGACATCTAAATTATTCCATTCAAGAAATAACTTATCTCTAAGTAACTGAGGGTTTTCTATCTTATAATATTGATAGAAAGATACGGTAAGGCGGTCTTTGCCTACTTTATCAATTAACGCAGCGCGTTCTGAAGCGCTTAACTTATTGTACAGTTGCATGCTATACGAATTAGGTTCAACAAAAATCTTTTGCAAAGGTAACTAAATAATTAAATTTCGCTTTGTTTGGTCTTCCGTTTTTTTACACAAACGAGTCTAACTTTTAGTACTTTTATCAATGATTTGATCTTTTGAAAAATACGAGAAAAACAACGGACTTCGTTTAATTTTAAACATTAGAATTTTTATTGCTAAAATTTTAAACTTCAGTTGATTTATACCACTTTAACCGTCTGAATTCCTTCTTTTTTTTAGCATCTTTGTACTATCAAAATAAAAAAAAATGAAAGTAGCTGTAGTGGGCGCAACTGGAATGGTTGGCACAGTAATGTTAAAAGTATTGGAAGAACGTAATTTACCAATCACAGAATTAATTCCTGTAGCTTCTGCAAGATCTGCTGGGAAAAAATTAACTTATAAGGGAAAAGAATACACCGTGGTAACCCTTGAAAAAGCAGTCACAATGAATCCAGCAATTGCATTGTTTTCCGCAGGTGGAGACACCTCTGTAGAATGGGCTCCTAAATTCGCCGAAGCAGGTGCCACAGTGATTGATAATTCTTCTGCATGGAGAATGGATCCTACAAAAAAACTAGTAGTTCCTGAAATTAATGGAGATGTTTTAACTGCCGATGATAAAATTATTGCAAATCCGAATTGTTCTACAATTCAATTGGTAATGGCTTTAGCTCCATTGCATAAGAAATACAACATGAAACGCGTCGTTATCTCTACCTATCAGTCTGTTTCCGGAACAGGAGTGAAAGCTGTTCAGCAGCTCGATAACGAAGAATCTGGAATTGACGGTGAAATGGCGTATCCTCATAAAATCGGTAGAAATGCATTGCCTCATTGTGATGTTTTTTTAGAAAATGGATACACGAAAGAAGAAATGAAATTGGTAAAAGAACCTAAAAAAATTTTAGGAGATACTTCTTTTTCAATCACGGCTACTGCTGTCAGAATTCCGACTGCCGGAGGCCACTCTGAAGCCGTTAATGTTCAATTTGAAAATGATTTTGAGTTGGCCAATGTACGAACAATACTTCGCGAAACTCCGGGTGTTATTGTAGAAGATGATCCCGAAAACAACATCTATCCAATGCCTATTAATGCACACGACAAAGATGAAGTTTTTGTTGGACGAATTCGAAGAGATGAATCTCAAGAAAATACCTTAAATTTGTGGATCGTTGCAGACAACCTTAGAAAAGGGGCTGCTACAAATACAGTTCAAATTGCCGAATATTTAATTGCAAATCATTTGGTATAAAATATTATTTTTAATGGCAACATTTTATCCCGTTCACATAAAAGAGATCCGACAAGAAACCGCTAACGCGGTTTCTGTTGTATTTGACATTCCTGAAGATTTAAAATCTAAATTTCATTTTTCTGCAGGACAATACATTACCCTCCGAAAAGAGATTAACACAGAAGACATTAGAAGAGCCTACTCTATTTGCTCTACGCCAAAAAGTGGAGAAGTAAGGGTTGCTATCAAAGCAGTAGAAAAAGGGCTGTTTTCTACCTATGCAACTTCTGAATTAAAAACTGGAGATACAATAGAGATTAGTGCTCCAGAAGGACGGTTTCTTCTGAACAATGAAGCAAATAAAAACTATATTGGTTTTGCTGCTGGTTCTGGAATTACTCCAATTTTATCGATGGTCAAGACGGTGTTATCATCTGAACTCTCCTCAAATTTTACGTTAATTTATGGAAATAAATCTGTGGCTGACACTATCTTTTACAAAGAGTTAAATTCTCTAAAAGAGACGTATTCAAAAAGATTTAAACTACACTATATTTTTAGTAGAGAAGAGGTAAAAAATGAATTAAAAGGTAGAATTGACCAAAATGTTACCAATTATTTTGTAAAAAACATGTACAAAGAAACTGCTTTTAATGCTGCTTTCTTGTGTGGTCCAGAAGAGATGATTCAACAAGTTTCTAGTACATTAGAAAATGCTAAAATTAAAAAAGAAACTATTCATTTCGAGTTATTTACTGCCTCTCTAGATGAGTCTACCACTAAAAAAATTCAAGAAGGAATCACAGAAGTAACCATACTACTTGATGATGAAGAAACCAATTTTACGATGAAGCAAACTGATGATCTTTTGTCAGCAAGTTTGCGTAACAATTTAGACGCACCCTACTCTTGTCAGGGCGGAGTTTGTAGTTCTTGTTTAGGTAAAGTAACAAAAGGGAAAGCAGTGATGGTTAAAAACTCAATTTTAACAGATAGTGAAATTGAAGAAGGTTTTGTATTGACCTGTCAGGCCTACCCAACAACTCCCGAAATTTCAATCGACTTTGATGATGTATAAAATTCCGTATTTTTGTTAAATATGGATATATACGATTTTAAAAATGCGCTTTTAATTGGCTTTTTCATGGCATTCATGATAGGGCCTGTTTTTTTTATGCTGATACAAACCAGTATTTTAAAAGGAGCTAGAGCTGCAATTGCTCTTGATTTAGGGGTGATTCTTGGCGATTTATCCTTTATTTTAATTGCTTATTACGGAAGTCGTTCTTTGTTGGAGAAATTGAAAGAAGATCCAAGATTGTTCTTTATCGGCGGATTGGTTTTGATTATTTATGGGTTGATCACATATTTTGACAAAGAGAATAAAAAAGAAGCATTAGAAAACTCTAAGATGATTAATGTTCCAATAAAGAATAATTATCTAAAACTCTTTGTGAAAGGATATTTTTTAAACTTCATAAATATTGGCGTTTTGGCATTTTGGTTAGGGACTGTATTGGTGGTTAGCCCAACACTTAAAATGAACCAAACAGCTATTTTTTGGTATTTTGGGACCATTCTTTTTGGTTATTTTATAACCGATTTAGGTAAAATATTTTTGGCTAAAAGACTAAAAAGCAAAATGACATTCCCTGTAATTTACAGAATAAAAAAGATCATGGGAATTATCTTAATTATCTGTGGTGTTTTTTTAATACTGAAGGGATTTATTCCTGAAGAAAAACTAGATACTTTGATACAAAGCAACCCGTAATAACATATTACTACGAATTGCTTTTCAATTGTAACAATTCACATAGATTATTCTATTTGTAAACTATTATTGCCCTCATTGATGTCTGCCATCAATTTACTTTTATCGATCGCAACCGATTTAACAGCTTTTGCTGTTTTAAAAGTATATGTTGGGTTCGCCCAGCCCCAGTCTTTCAAAATTGTTGCTACTGTTGGCTTATTGGCTCTCATCATTTCTAAGGGGATATTGAAACTTTCACTACTCCCATCTAAATAGGTTACCTCTACATCTATAGGCATTGGCATTTGACCAATTCTTTCTAAAATTATTGTTTTTGCTTCAATAGATTTTACACTGTAATCAATCGTGTGTGTTGTTTGAGTCCATTCATTTAAGTACCAGCCCAAGTGAATGCCTGAAACTTTTTCCATCACACGTTTAATGTCGTTTGGTGTTGGATGTTTGAAACTAAAATCTTTATAATATTTTAGAAGTCCTTTCTCCGTATTTTCTTTACCTATGATGTATTCTAATTGTGATAAAAAAAGATTTCCTTTCGAATAACTTGCCGTACTATATGCCCAATTGGTATGGTATCTGTCTGAATGAGTCGATAAAGATTCTTCATAACCTCTTTCAACTATCGTTTTATAACTTAGATAGGAACTTTTATGGGGGTTATTTCTCCCTTCTTTTAAAATTTCATTCTCCGCTTTATTGGAAATATAAGTGGTAAACCCTTCATCCATCCAAGGATGCAAACTTTCATTGGTCGCTAATAAAAACTGAAACCAGGTATGTGCCATTTCATGAGCCGTTACCCCAAAGAGACTTCCAAATTTTCGCTTCCCAGTAATTAGTGTCGCCATTGCATACTCCATTCCACCATCTCCTCCTTGTATCACTGAATACTGTTTGTAAGGGTATTGCCCAATATGCTTGCTAAAATAATCCATTAATTTAACGGTTGGCTCTTGAAGCTCTTTCCAGTTTTTTAAATATTTTTCTTCCAGATTACTCTTGTATAAAAAATGTAAATCGATCCCATTTTCCGTTGTTAAAATATCATGCGTATATTCAGGATCTGCTGCCCACATAAAATCATGAACATTTGGTGCTTTAAAATGCCATGTTAACTTTTCGGTTGAAGGGACATTTAGCGGAATTGATTTGTCTTGATAACCGTGACCAATTTCTTGAGGATTTTGCAAATAACCAGTTCCTCCAACTAGATAGTTTTTGTCGATCGTTATCTTTACATCAAAATCACCCCATACTCCGTGAAATTCTCTTGCAATATAAGGTGGTGTATGCCAGCCTTGAAAATCATATTCGGCTAATTTGGGATACCATTGTGCCATAGAAAGTGCAATTCCCTCTTTGTTGTTTCTCCCTGAACGACGAATTTGTTTTGGTACTTGAGCATCATAAACCATCTCAAAAGTCGCACTACTTCCAGCTTTAATAGGAGTATTCAATGTTACTTCTAGAATTGTCCCAACCACTTTAAATGATACATTTTTATCATTTTGTGTCAAAGATCGTACTTTTATAAAACCAATCTCTTCAGGAGTTAATTTACTGATTCTGTCGGCAACCCTTTTGTCTGGGTCTAGGATATTCCTTGAACGAATATCCATTTGAGAATTCGGTTGAAAAGCATTAAAGTACAAATGGTAATACACGTGAGTTAGGTCGTCTGGCGAGTTGTTTGTATACACCAATTTTTGTGCTCCTTTATAGCGATATTTCTTTACATCTACTTCAATATCCATTGTATAATCAACATGTTGTTGCCAGTAGTTTTGGGAGGCAACAGCTTTTTGACGAACAATTGTTTTTGTTTGAAAACAAGAACTTAAAAAGGGAACTATAAATAGAGTTAAAATGACTTTTTTCATGGATGCTATTATTTTATTTACCTTGAATCATATAATTCGCCATTTTCAATGCATTATACGCATTGACAATACGACCAGATACCGATAGTTCAGAAAAAGGAACTTTTTCTCCTGTTGGGTTTTCTCTGGATTGTGATCCTGGCTTGATAACTTCAATATCAATTAAAGTCCCTGAATTCATTAAAATATGCTTTACTTGACTCGCAGATAGTTTTGGATAATACGAACGAATTAAAGCCGCAACTCCAGCTGTAGAGGGAGCAGCCATCGATGTACCACTAAATTTTTCATAACCATTCTCAGGAGTTGTTGAATAAATTTGGACTCCTGGAGCAAAAACATCTACATTAATTTTACCAAAATTAGAAAAAGAAGCCGGTAATGTTTCATTGTAATTTGCACTCATAGCTCCTACAGTTAAAAAATTATCTGAGATCTCGGTTTTTAAATCTTTAGAATCATTTGGAAATGTTTTCTCTATATCTATATTTTTCCCATCATTCCCAGCAGCATTTACAATCAATACATCTTTGGATGCTGCATATTGTATCGCTTCATATACCCATTTTTGCTTAGGAGAATATGCTTTTCCAAAACTTGTGTTAATTATTTTTGCACCATTGTCTACGGCGTAGCGCAACCCTAAAGCGACATCTTTATCATATTCATCTCCATCTGGAACCGCTCTAACAGCCATAATTTTTACATTATTGGCAACACCATTCATCCCTTTATTATTGTTTCTTGATGCACCAATAATTCCAGATACATGTGTTCCGTGCTCTTCTCCTTTTATGGAATGACCTGTGTTAGCATCTCCATAAAATTTATCATCCATCGTGTTTGGGTTGTCTCCTATGACACTTCGATAGTCTTTTTTCAAATCACTTACCTCTGCTTTTAAGGTTTTTTGCGCTTTTTCAACGAGTCCTGTAAGCTCTTTTTTTGCCTGACCTATTGAATTTACACCAAAACCATAGATTTGTTTGGCTGCCTCTATACTTTCTTTTAAAGCCTTGTCTTCTGTAACAATTCCAAGAATATCTTCTTTCGAATAGTTTGTTTTATTTAAATATTTAGAAATAGACGTATCTACATTAGTAACTATTGTTAACATTCGTCCATATCCTTTTTCATTTGCTTCAGCTGCAGCTACTTTTTGGTCATAAAAAATTTTAGCTTCCTTAAATGTTTCTTCATCTACAATAGAAGGATCTTTAACAATACGTCGGTATTCTAAATGTTCTTTATAGGCAGTTCCTAAAAAATTCCATCCATTTACATCGTCAATATAGCCGTTTTTATCATCATCAACTCCGTTTGCAGGAATTTCTTTAGGATTTATCCAGGCTACATCTTTTAAATCTTCATGTAGTAAATCTGTTCCAGTATCTACCACAGCAATCACAACCTCAACCCCTTTTTTCCCTTCTAAAAAAGCATATGCTTTAACTAAACTCATTCCTGGAATTGAATCTGTAACTAAATCACTATGGCTCCAAGATTTGCTTTGCTCCTCTGTTAAAGGTACTTTTTTTGCTACTGAAACTACTGCATACGTAGACGGTTTTGGTACTGGAATTTTTGAAATAGACTTACAACTTCCAAGTAAGAAAGCAAAAAAAATGATGATAGAAATAGGTTTTAAAAAATTCATGATTGCATTATTATTAATTAAATATATCTGTAAATTTGTGTGTTTGTTTTAATCTAACTCCTTTTTCTGTATGATGAACAGTGCACAATTCATTGGCTGCATCATGCTCTAAAAAAAGATAGTATTCTCTGTCTGCTGCTTGATTTAAAAAAAGCTGTTTTTCTTTAATTGTCATCAAAGGCCTTGTATCATAGCCCATTACATAAGGCAAAGGGATATGCCCTGTGGTTGGCAGTAAGTCTGCCATAAAAACAATTGTTTTTCCCTGATAATTCAGCATGGGTAACATTTGTTTTTCTGTATGACCATCCATAAAAAGAATGTCAAAACCCATCTGGTCTTTGAAATTACTATCAATGAAGTTTAGCTGCCCACTTTCTTTAATAGGATTTATATTTTCTTTTAAAAAAGATGCTTTCTCTCTAGGGTTGGGATCTGTTGCCCATTTCCAATGCTTTTTATTAGACCAAAATTTTGCATTTTTAAAAGCAGGTTGTAAAAAAGTTTTATCGGAATTCCATTCTATCGCACCTCCACAATGATCAAAGTGTAAATGTGTCAAAAAAACATCTGTAATATCCTCTCTGTGAAAGCCTTTTTTTGCGAGAGAGAGATCTAAAGAAAAGTCTCCAAAAAGAGCATAATAACTGAAGAATTTATTGGACTGTTTTGCTCCTAGACCTGTATCTATAAGTATTAGGCGATTTCCGTCTTCAATTAGCATGCACCTCATGCTCATATCAATCAGATTTTTGTCATCTGCAGGATTTGTTCTCTGCCAAATACTTTTAGGTACGACACCAAACATTGCACCCCCATCTAATTTAAAATTTCCTGTCTCTATTGGATATATATTCATTCTATTTAAATTAAAATGAGAACGTGTAAAGATGAAGAAAATTAAACAAATTCTTGTTAATAAAATTCTAAAGGTTCTTATTTAAATCTATGTTGACTTAACTTCTTTTCAAAGCAATCATTTAATTGATTTTTATTTTACTAAGAAGCTTGGCAATTCGGAGAATCACAAAAACTGAAAAGGCCAACCCAAAAACAACAACTAATAGTTGATGATCTATTACAGACGCCACTGATTCTATTTTTGCAAATTTAAAAAATGTAATATTACGTATCCCTAAAAACATAATTTGAAGTATTTCTTATTTATAGCAACACTAATTTATTATGAAAAATACTTCTTTTTGCTTTTTTTTGCTTTTTTTCGATTAAACTGTTTTTTGTTACAGTAAAAAAATATTATGTAGCTCTAAAACTCACTTTTCATGAATAAACGAGCTCTTTCGAAAAATTTAGATTTAAAATTCAAGGAATCTAAAAAATGTAATTTTTACAGGAAACTGTGGCTGCTAAAAAAATAGAGAGAATAAAAAACGCTTCAATAAATTGAAGCGTTTTTGAGGTGTCGAGCGGATTCGAACCGCTGTAGATGGTGTTGCAGACCACTGCCTAGCCACTCGGCCACGACACCCTTTAAAGATTGCAAATTTACATCAATTATCTAGTATTCCAAGTTTTTTTGAACTTAACGTTCTTTTGAAAGAATTATCACAACTTCTTGTACATTTCCCCCTATTGGCGGATTTAGTTTAGCAACACTTACTGTGGCACTTTTTATCATTTTTAATTCTAAAAAGAATCGATCTAAAATTCTATTAGCAACTTCCTCTAATAGTTTTGACCTTATAACCATCTCTTCTTTAACAATATGATTTAACTGCACATAATCTACAGTGTCTTCGAGGTCATCAGAAATTGAAGATTTAGTTAAGTCTACATTAACTTCAATATCTACTCGATACCAAGAACCGATCATTGCCTCCTCATTTAGACAACCATGATTCGCATATAATTTAATGTTATTTACTTGTATCTTACCCATTGTTTATGTTTTTTCCCACATTTTTTGAGAATTTAATCTAAAAGACCCTAAATGATTAAAGTTACATTGATCCGGTGATATTATAGATAAAAAAGATTCTTGATTTTTATTGTTATAAAGATGATATATTTCTCCTATGATGGGTTCAAAATTAAATTTAGCATTGTAAACTAAATCATTATACGTAAACTGTTCCATCATTTCCTCATACTCTTTTCTTAACTCATCAAACTTACTTTTAAATTGTTTGTTTACTCTGTCTACCCCGTCATTTCTCCATGTTGCTGTATTCAATGGCTTTATTACCGGAGAACTTGCGCTAGTGGCATAAGGTATCATAGCAGCATTGTATTGCTGTGTATCTTCATCAAAAACAACTAAATCTGGTTTCTTCGCCATTAAAACTATTTAAGATTTCAAAATTACTACAAATAAATAATTTTATTTCTTAAAGTAATCAAAATTATAATGACTCAGAAATCCGCTTATTTTGTTTAATTTTGTGAACTCAATTTTAGTTGGAACTTAATGTCTGAAGAAAAAAAATCACTCAATTTTATTGAGCAAATTATTGAAGAAGATTTGGCAAACGGAATGCCTAAAGAAAACCTGCGTTTCCGATTCCCTCCAGAACCGAATGGATATTTACACATAGGTCATACAAAGGCTATTGGGATTAGTTTTGGATTGGGAGAGCGTTATAATGCTCCTGTAAATTTGCGTTTTGACGACACAAATCCGGCAAAAGAAGAGCAAGAATATGTAGATGCTATTAAAAATGATATTATTTGGCTAGGTTATAAATGGGCCAATGAATTGTATTCCTCAGATTATTTTCAACAATTATATGACTGGGCTATTTTAATGATAAAAGGGGGTAAAGCATATGTAGATAGTCAATCATCAGAGCAGATGAGAGAACAAAAAGGAACACCAACTGAACCTGGAACTAACAGCCCTTTTAGAGCTCGTTCAGTAGCCGAAAATTTGGAATTATTCCAAAAAATGAAAGATGGTGAGTTTAAAGAAGGTGAACACATCTTACGTGCAAAAATAGATATGACCAGTCCTAATATGTTACTTAGAGACCCTATTATGTACCGTGTTTTATATAAGAAACACCACAGAACAGGAAACGATTGGAACATCTACCCAATGTATGATTGGACTCATGGTGAAAGTGATTATATAGAGCAAATATCTCATTCTTTATGTTCATTAGAGTTTAAGCCTCATAGAGATTTATACAATTGGTTTAGAGATCATGTATACGAATTTGGGAAGGCAACATTTCCAAATCCTCCAAAACAACGAGAGTTTTCTCGTTT
>ERZ767114.70-NODE-70-length-82258-cov-7.250642_pt1 | contig 82258 bp, 71 predicted proteins | sample MGYA00374952_ERZ767114 | MGnify/ENA primary metagenome ERZ767114 (study PRJEB28939, sample SAMN06267156) | marine metagenome | isolation source: Columbia River Estuary | place: USA:Columbia River Estuary, USA | collected 2012-05-05 ... | reverse complement strand
GTGTTGTCGTCAGCAGGAGTGATTTCGCCGGTAGCGACGTTCTTGTCCCACAGCTGCCATGCTTTCAGGTTCATGAGAGCCTCGACGTAAATTGCAGCAACATCCAAGTTACCGCTGTATTTGCGGTAAAGAGGTTCCATTGCTTTGGCGAAGGCAACATTCAGTTCTGGATCGTTACCCATATTGAGGACTGTTGGGTCTGCAGCATCACGCGCTTCAGCAGAATGGCGCTGTGCTAATGCGTCGATCAGGTCTTGCTCAAGTTCTGTACATCCATCTTTGAGGGAAACTGCGGTTTGGATTGAGTCGTGACCCGAACCAAGTCCTGGACTCCAGTTGTAGTTGGATGAGACACAGTATGCAATACCCCACCACGCCATAGCGCACGTAGGGTCAAGTTCGGTAACTTTGCTGAAACATGCAATTGCTTGTTCGTGGTTGTAGTTCAACATATGGCCAAAGCCTTCGACGAACATTTTGCGTGCATCTTCATTGGCACAGGTGATGGTTGTAGCAAAGGAATAATTCGATGCGACGCCGAAGTCATAATCAGTTGGGGCTAGAGACATGTTAGACCCTACAAGGAGGGGGTCTTAAGTAAATCGAATGGGAAATATCAAAACCCTTGAAATTGGGGAATTACTCTTCCTCTATTTCCGGCGTGGCCTCAAAATCTCTCGGCTTAGATGGTAATAAAATCCACATCAAAGGTATCAAAGACAAATAAGGGATATTTTTTCCGTAGGTTAGATCGAGTGTGGATTGGAATTCAACAAAGGAATCTGCATCCGATTCATTCGCCTGAGGCGGCTCACTGCGCATTGAAGAATAATTCTCAGGCTCTACCAATCCCAGGTCATAGCCACTGAACATCATATCAAATCGAATTCCGGTGGGTAAAAGCGACTGTTTGACGTTACTTTGACGGTGGGCTAAAGCGCCTTCCTCTGTTTGAGCGACAAATGTCTCATCTGCAAGCGTTCCTTGCTCATTGCCATCCGCTTCTTCCTCATCTTCGTCACCTTCGTCACCTCCATCGTACCCAGTCAAGTCAAGAACATAGGATGCAGGCATGATCACGAGAAAACAAGCAATAGCCAATGCAAGCGTTACTGCGCGTAATGCAGCTTTGAATCGAATCCCAGCAACGACAAGACATTCGGTTACGCAGAGTAAAACCAATGAAAAAAGGGTCGCATTGCGTCCATGTTTGAGCCATTCAATCGTTTCACCTTCATCCTCAGATTCTGATGAGGGGGTTTCGTCGTCCGAGTTGTCTTGGGTAATGTTTTGTTGAGAAGCATTTACTGGTTCATCGTAATCTCTGAACAACATATACAACAAGAAAGATGTAGCATTTTCCATCTCGACATCGATGAGCGTTTGCTCCTTATCGATAGCCACTAAAGCCTTGACTTTGGTTGGAGCCGGCTGACCTTCAGTGTATTGACCTTCAAATTGAATCACCAGCCAAGCCGATAAAAACAAATGGAGTGTGATGAGGACGGTCCCCAAAATTCGCGCACCATCTCCTACACGGCTGTGAGGGGGGCGAAGGGCCATGATTTGCCCACGCACCTCTCGTACTTGAGGATTCAATCACTCTTCGTTCTCGTCTGAACTGAGGTCTCGGCGGCTACCAGAAACAACGCCTGCAAGAACGATGACCGCAACCATTGAGATTGGGGATAAGAACGGCAAGTCTAAGCCAGATTCTTCTGCAAGTTCTTCAGCAGTCGGAGGGGTAGGGTTGTCGCCACCATCTGTTCCAGTCGATGTTCCTGTTTCAGGTAGAGTGAGGTTGCTCACATCAACTCCTGCTTCGATGAGATCTTCTTCGATTGCACCGAGGTCGTGGTCATCTACATTGACGATATCTGCGATTGTTGTGGCTTCTTCCATGCCATTGGTTGCAGCGTTCGCATCAACTCCGGTCAGGTAACGGATACTGAGTTTTGCTGGAGCGTCGTCGGTATATCCTTGGGTCTCTGGTCCGGCAAGAGTGTATGCGCCATCGTCGTTCATGACGTAAACGCCAACTCCGACCATTGCTGCATGTTCATTACTCCACATTGGAGACCACATACCATCGTCGTAAGGGAATTCTTCGAACGGTTCAACGTCCTCGAGACGGTCTTCAAGGTTCATACCGAATTGCTCGAGTACATCCTCAAGTCCAGAATCTGCAAGGGCTTCGACAACAGCCGCAACACGGTCGCTGACTTCATCATCTGACTCTTCAATCATCGTGCAACGCGTTTCCGAAACGTACGGGGTTGTGGCTCCGTCTTGGGTGATTTCTGTCATGAGGCAATATTCGCCCACTTCAAGTACGTCGATGTTGCCTTCCACAGTGTATGAGCTGTCTGATCCGTCAATGGTCATCGTTCCAGAATCAAGTTGGTTTTGGTTCGGGTCCATCAGCGAGTAGGTCACTGTCGCACCTTCGTAACTAGACCAATCGTGTACGGCCAAATCGTAGCGAAGGCTCATTTGTTCATTTTCATACAGATCAGAATAACCAAATTCAGGGCCAATCCATTGTGAATTGCACATTTCAGATAATTCAACAAGTGGAGACGAGGCCCCTGTTTCGCTGATTGATGCTGTCATGCACATGGTCGCTTCTCCGTATGTTGACGGGATGGCTACGCCGCTGTCTTCGGACCAAGAGGTGGCCCATTCAGGGTTTGAATCGCACAACCACGAGTCGCAGATTGTGGATTCAATCGATGAAAGTGGTGTTCCTGCATCATCATATACATTCATCTGGAGTGTGTAGTGGTTGAGAACGCCTTCATCTTCCAATGTTGGACAATCGCCATTACCGTTGTTGAGAGTTGCCCATTCCACTTCGCTTCCATCGTTGCAAGTGAACATCTTTGTCGAACCGTCAGCAGGTGTTTCGTCTGATCCGTCACCGCAAGCGGATTCGCCATCGTTCACTGATGTGAAACCAATTTCAGAGCCATCGTCGCAAGTAAACATTGCAGAATCGTCGCTTTGCAAAACTGAAGTATTACCTGAAAGAGCGGTCTGAACTGTAATGTTGTCTCCCCAGAAATGAAGTTCTCCGGTGAGTTTTGCTGGAGCGTTTCCGGGACTAAAGCCCTCTACATACACCCATTCCTGACTTAATATCTTACCTTCCATAGTATCGATTAAGGTGATGTCGACAGAACAGTACTCATTTTCTGGGCACATGTCTGCATCATCCATGATTGTGACGCCATCGCCAACGGACCACACTTGGTCGCCAACGCTGCCGAATTCAACAAGGCTGCAATCGCCATCGGTAGGCATTCCGGGGTTTGAGCACGTAACCGGTGCGTTACCATCAACTGATACTCGGACACTAACTGCAGCCCAATTGATGTCGTCGCCTTGGTCCATTGTAACGTAGACCAATTTGTCTTCATCGCCTTCATAGTTTACAGCTTCTTCGGAATGGAAATAATACATCATTAGGTCGCCATCCGCCTCTGCTGAGCCGAAAATCGATTCGAGACTGTCTGTAATGTCTTCACCGATGTCTTCAGCAACTTGTTCAGCAAACGATTCTCCAGAACCTGCAAGGACGTTACCCATCATCAGGAACATCAATGGATTTCCAGGTGGGCAGGTGTCACAACTCTGGACTTGAGTGGTGAGGCCTTCGCCATCGCCGAGGTCAACGGTGAGTGTTTCTCCTTTGGAGAACTCGACTTCCCCGTACATCTCCATATCGAAATCGCCCGATTCCGATAGAGAATCGGATATTTCAAGGTCGAATTCCCCAGCATCGAGGCCGAAGTCTTCAGTTGGAATACCTTCAATCGAGAAAGAGTAGTCAACTGCACCGGTATAATCACCGGTTAAGTCGCCACACTCGGATTCCCCGCATTCCCAGTAATAGTTGTCATCTGCAGCAGACAAATCAACATAAATTGCATTCGGTGAGCCAAGACGCCATTCTGAAGAAGAATCTGTGATTGAATATCCCAGAGTGAGTTCAGTACTGAAATCAACAGGGAACTCCTCTCCGCCGCCTTCCAACAGCACATCAATGTCGAGGCCGATGAGAGCTGAAACATCCATGCTGAACTCCATGTCTGCTCCAATGAGGTTGTACGAATCATCGAGGTATTCTGTATACATCATGTCAACGGTCAAAACTTGTTCCAAGGTTTGAACAATATCAATGTCAAAACTGGTCGTATCGGAACCAAAGTTCGTTTCTGACCAATCGGTTTGAAGGATTGAATCTGCAAGAATGCCGTGACGAAGAGTTACGTCATCGGTTCGGCTCCAAACTGAAACATCGTTTCCGTTGTTGTCTTGAATTGTTTGCGGGGTAATATCTTCTGTGTGGTGGACATAAACATTTGATGCACCGGTTTGCAATTGGCCGATGATGAGGTTAAATCCAGCATCGTCTGCAGCACCCATTACTTCGCTTAGAATCTCAGGAATATCGAGACCTGTGAAATTCTCAAGATCAGTGTCAACACTGCTCCAATCGTATTCTACACCGTAATAAAATTCGGATTCTTCGGTTGGGGTGGCACTTACGCTTCCCAGCGGCAAAAGAGATGCTAGAAGAAGGGTCGTCATGAGGAGGCTCGGCAACGTTCGGGCAATGTTCATACTAAGGCCCGTTTTGTACGAGAATATCAAAGTATTCCCTACCTTTAAGAACGGAAATCTTTGAAAATACGCTTATTTTCGATTTTCCCGGCACACTTTAACGAAATTTTCGAACATTTCTTTACCGAATTCAGAATCGTTGACTTCTGGATGGAATTGGAGGCCGAACCGGTCTCCTTTCTCGTTCTCCATTCCCTGGACTAGACAAGACGGGCTTTTCGCCGTGACAAAGAAACCTTCAGGAACGATATGAACTTCATCGTTATGAGATTCCCAAACGGTTTGTGTTGCAGCGGTGTTCGCAAATATTTTCCCGCCATCGTTTTGGAGCTCAATTTGCATAGCCCCAAATTCTGGAATTGGAGATTCACGGGCATCTCCTCCGTAATGCCGAGCCATGAATTGGTGGCCTGCACAAATACCCAGAATTGGAATGTTCAAATCGAGATAAGCCCCACAATTTCCCAACTCACCAGTGAGGCCAACACGTGCTGCGCCCCCTGAAAGAATAATCCCATCAAGTTCACGAAGGTCTTCAACCGGAGTTGTATTATCGATGATCTGCGTATCTACTTTGAGATAGCGAAGCATCCTCCATTCCCTATGCGTCCATTGCCCTCCATTGTCGACAACATCGATTACGAGTGGTTTACCATCCATATACTCACCTGTAGTTATGCGTGTATGGTCGAACAACCATGAACATGCCGCCCCAAATGATTCGAAGAATGGTTTGATGTTGCAGGACCTTTAGCGGCACTCATGGCGCGAGTCGTTGTCGTAGGTGCAGGTCTTGCCGGCTTGGCATGCGCTTTGGAAGCAACGACTGCAGGCCATCATGTTGTGATCATGGAGCGTTCTGAGAGAATCGGCGGCCGGGGTACAACGCAAAACTTTGATGGGTTTCCATTCGGATTTGGCCCTCATCTTTTTTTGAAAAAGGGACCTTTCCATGACCTTGTTCGCAAACTTAGCAGAGTAAGATTGACTTCATCACCCATTCAACTTCACCGAGTTGAAGTTCTCGGACACGGCGTGGTCAGACCTGTTGATGATGTGAAGGCCTCGATTCTCGCAAAAAAAATACTCCGTGAGGCGTCCTCGAACGAGCGAATCGTTCGCGGATGTCGGTTTCTTGCTTCATGGAATACAAGTGAGATATCCGAACGGTATGCCGGCCTACAGAAAAACAAACTTCTTGTCTCCAATGAAGGGTGGTCGGGCATGGTAGGAAGAATGGCTGCAGCGCTTGATGAAGTAGGTGTATTTATTGAATGTGGACTTCACGTGAACAAAATAGAAACTGGTAAAGTTCATCTTGCTGATGGAAGGGAAATAGAAACCGATGTTATTGTTCTTGCTTGTGGGCCGGCTGCAGCTCGGAAATTAATTCGAAGTGTCGACGAAGAGAAGGCAAAGGAGATTTTCTCGCCGTTGCAAAGAACAACAGCCAGTTTCATTGAAGTAGGCCTCGATTCAAAATCACTTTCAGGTCGCCAAGCGATTGTGGATGTGGATAACCAGTTCGCAATATTGGATTACAGGGCCATTCAACCGCGTCTAGGACTCGAGGGATGCCATCTGTCAGCAGTTGCTGTGGGCGGTCTTGAAACCGACCCCGGTGAAACGCGATTCTCGTCTGAAGGCGAACGGTTGGCAGCCTTAACGAACTTCATGAACCAAAGAGCATCTGGTTGGAAAGAACACATCGTCCAACACTCCGAACAAGCAAAAATCACCATTTTAGATTCAAATGAGTACCGAATTCCTCAACGAGCATTTGCCAATGTTGGAATCTTGTTAGCTGGCTCCTGGATTGAAAGCGAGCATCTACTTGCAGATGCTTCGGTCGATACGGGCCGTAACGCTGGGCGGTCCATTTCATCAGCAATGCGTTGAACACTTATCCGCTGCCAACTCTTGGACGATACATGCGATTCGTGTCATGGAACGTCAACGGTATCCGAGCAGCAATTCGAAAAGGAATAGATGGATATTTTCAGTCCTTTGATGCAGATGTCGTTATGCTTCAAGAAGTTCGAGCTCTACCTGAGCAATTACCCAAAGGATGGGGGTGGCCGGAAGGATACGAAGTGCACATGCACTGCGCCGAAAAAAAGGGATATTCCGGGGTTGCTACGCTGTCTCGAGTACCGGTTGTTATGGTGAAAACTGGCATGGAAGGTTCGGTTGATTTCGGAGACTCAGAAGGTCGAATTCTCATCACTGAGCATCAAGGGTTTACCTGCATAAACACCTACTTGCCCAGCGGCTCAAATAAACAAGAACGTCAAGAATTCAAAGAAAATTGGATGGATGAATGGAGAGCGTTTCTTGCACCTTACCTCAAGATGGATACGCCGGTCATCGTATGTGGCGATCTTAACATCGCCCACACTGAAGACGACATATGGAATCCAAAAGGCAATGCCAAATCGAGCGGTTTCTTGCCTCAAGAACGTGAATGGTTTACCAAACTGCTTGATGAAGGATGGAACGATGCGTTTCGAAACCACGTTGGAGAGGGTGAGAAAATCTACTCTTGGTGGTCCAACAGAGGACAAGCTCGTGCATTAAACCGTGGGTGGCGAATTGATTATTTTTTACTGAATGAGGCGGCAAACGCCATGGTCACAAACGTCAGCATTGAACGGCAAGGTGGGATTGATGTCTCGGACCATGCCCCAGTCATTTTGGATTTAGAGTTCTAATTGTTCTCTTCGATTTCAGCAAAATCGATCAGTAATGCATCAGCGATGTCACGCAGTTGCTGCAGATTAGAATGATGAATCACGACGGATACATGGATTTGCCCCTCTGAATCCTGAGAAAAGGATTCGCAGTGAGGGCGTTGTGCTGCTGCAAGAATGAGTTGAGCCATAGGTGCGGCTCCAACCCATTGAATAGTCGCTTCATGCGATTCGCCCATACCCAATGGTAGAGGTGGGCTATTATGAGGATGACCCGTCGCAGTGGCATGGCGAAGACGGACGAAAGTGGCCCCATCTTCGCAGGTACTGGCGGTGTTGTGCTCGGGGAAGCACGCACAAACCATGAAGGGCGCAAAGCAATATTGCTGGTCCGGGACAATGAAAATACAACGGAATTTGTTGCATTGGTTGCAACCATGGGTATTACAATTGTCGAAACTTTGCACCAGCCAGGACAACTCGACCCCAGAGGATACTTCGGTAAAGGCAGACTTCAAGACGTTGCGGATGAACTTTCGAGTCGAATTGGCTCACATCCTTGGCAAGGAGTCGATCTCGTTCTTCTGCATACCAACGCATCGCCGCGTCAACTGGTTAGCGTCAGTGAAGTGGTACAAATCGAAGTTTGGGACAGAGTTCGATTACTCCTGTCTTTGTTTACTTCTCATGCTTCGTCTCTTGAGGCAAGAACGCAGGTTCGAATTGCAAGAATGCAGAGTGACCGTACCGTGCTTCGAGAACTTGCCAATCAACAAACAACGGGCGAAAGGGCAGGTTATGGTGGTGGTGGAATCACTGCACTACAAGCGACAATAGCCAACATTAATCGGGAACTTGTGCATCTAAGAAAGCGACAAAAAAAGCATGCAGTGGCACAATCGGAACGAAGAAAGCAACGCTCTCGTGGCGGTGCTATGACTGTTGGGCTCGCCGGCTATACGAATGCTGGAAAATCAAGTCTCTTTCTTGCGTTGTCGGGTAAAGATGTGTTGGTTAAAGACAAACTCTTCTCGACATTAGAAACAACGATTGGACGCATGGAGGCAAGTCCACGGGTTCTTCTCGCCGATACCATCGGTTTCATCGACCATTTGCCAAGCGCCACTCTCGATGCGTTTCGGGCGACCTTAGCTGAGGCATTGGAAAGTGACCTGCTGCTGATTTTAGCAGATGCGAGCGACGAGCCAGAAGAGTTGGAACGGAAACTTTTCACGTCAAGGAATGAAGTGTTCACTCGCTTTTATGGAGAGGAAATTGACGAAGAGTTTCCATGGAAGTCCTCTGACACCTCCGTAGTCAATCATGTCCTGACGGTTCTCACAAAAATCGATCAGGCAGATGAAGCGCAATTAGAAGAGGCGGTTGCCACCGTTGCTGCTCTTGGACTACCTAATCCGATACTCATCTCTTCGCATTCAGGTGAAGGAATGCAGGAACTCAAAGACTCCATCCTTTGGCATCTGTTTGGCCCTCCAACGGATTTACTTTTGCTCCCGGTTCCTGCAGAAGGCGGACGAGCCGTCGAAGGACTTGTTTCCGACGTCTACGATTCGGGACTTGTCTCTAAAAGAATCAATCACGATGATGGAATTGTTGAAATGAGAGTCTGGATACATGAACATGCTCTTGCACGATTACTCGCCCATTCCAAACACCGCATTGAAGTGAAGTAGGACGGCTTCCTACGAACTCCATGGCCGACGCAGACCAGCCAGCTTCTGTCGACGAGGCGCCAAGCACGGATTATATCGATGAGTTGACCGGTTTAGAAGAGCCAACGCAACGTTTGATGTTTTCATCGTCCACCACAATTCTCACCAAGCCCGATCCAAACATGCACCCAATGGGTCAAGCCATAGGCGTATTCTTGCTGTTCATCTGTCTTCTTGGATTCCTAAACGGTGCCGATTATGCCTCACCAAACTCAGGCCTCGTACGTCCGGATGAGTTTGTATATCGTCTTTCACTTACCGCTCCAGACGAAACGGCAACATTCCGCGGAGTTGTTTACGATGACGATGGACAAACTCTCGAAAACGCTACGCTGTACATCTCTTGGGACGATAATGGCATCTGGAATTCGTCCGAAATGCAGACAGACTCCAATGGATATTTCAATTTTGAACGGCTTGACCCAGGGCTTGCAAGGGTCGATATCCTTGTTGAAAGGGACGGTTTTAGGGATGTATATTCCAATCGCGTCCTATTTTCACCCCCTGCAATGATTGAACCGATTGGATTTACGACCATTGATTTTACAGTTCCATCTCAAGAAAAGTTCGCTCAAGAACCATGTTCAAACGGTGCTGAAGAATGTGAAATCCGATACATTGATCTCACAGATGGTCAAATGGATCATCCACTGATGGACCCAGGTGCATCAAGCATCTATGTGACCATCGGATTTGCTTTCATGGGATTGGCCCTCATCGGAACGGGATTTACGGTTTGGGCCATGAAATCTGGTTCCATCGCAGTTCTCAGAACTGCTGCTGGCATCTCGTTCTTCGGCATGGGGCATTATTACACAGCATGTTGCTTTGGAATTGTAGCCTTCGTGTTGACTTTTGCTGTACCCAAACGGTATGTTCCGATGAGTGAAGAGTTCCGTTGAACGCATAGATTTTGATGCATGCGCCCCACCCAATTTAAGTTGGCTTAGTACAGCAGACCTACATGGACCTGTTCTCTTCTGTATGGATGACAAGGTCGCTGGGCGAAGCAGTATCTGCTCTTTACTTGGAAGAGGGGGGCGGACTTTTTGCTGGTGGCTGGGACGGTTGTGTCAAATCTTGGGATGTGGAAGGTCGCCTTCTTTGGACTGCAAAACTACCAGACCGAGTAACTGTACTTCGCCGGCAAGGCGATGCAGTATTTGCAACGGCGGGACTCCACGTTGCCTGTATCAATGTGGCTGATGGAACGGTTCAATGGAGTTATCCGCTCGAAGGCAGCGCCGACTCCATTACCGTGTTCAAAGATACGCTCTATGCTGTATCGTCGGTTTACGACATTGAACACAACGACTTTTTGGAATCGGGGGTGTGGAATTTCTCATTCGACGGCACGCTCCGCTGGATTCATCGGATGGACGAGCGCCCATGGGTCACTTTGGAACATGCTGACGATGTTTGGTTTGGACTGGGGAGACCAAAATGTGGTTTTGCTAACATTCGAGGTGAACATGAATTCATTCACACTCCCACTGAGGCCGATTCGCCAATCACGTGTGGTTCGGCAACCGAATCGGAAATGGTTTTTGGACATGCCAACGGTTCAGTTTCGAATCAAAAAGGTGACACTGTCGCCGATGAAAAAAGCGGTATTGAACATATTGTGGCTTTGGATGGAGGTTATGTTGCTGCACTCGAAGACGGGAGCATCGTTGCCCAGATGAACGGCAAGAGCATGTGGGCAACTGACGGCGAGTTTGTTTCAACGCTCGCTGTTGGATTTGACTTTGGAAAAAGTGCCACGGTGTGGTCTGGCCGATGGTCTGGTTCCAAGGGGAGTCTCAGCATCCAGGATGTTGCTTCTGGAAAAATTCTTGCCAGCGCCACCACAAGCCGCTGTGAGTCAATCAGCATCGACGCAACGCGGACGGCAATTGGGTGTGAAGACGGTAGCATTCATGTTTGGGAAAAGGACATGTTTGAACGACGCATGAATGCTAATGTGAAAACGGCCCCTGTGAATGAGCGTAAATCTGCTCTGCAAGATAAATTACGAGCTTTGCGTGACCGATAATCACTGGTTTGAGTCCCAAACACTGATTGGGGTATCTGCAACGCTTGAAGAATCGATATCATCTCCAACCGTATACTGTTGTGGTTGAACTTGTTGCGGCATTTGTCCTTGAATTGGCATCATGCCTTGCTGTGGCATTTGACCCATCTGCTGCATACCTTGGTGCGGCATGTAACCTGGAATAGGCGTTGGTTTTCCGCCAGTCAACAAACCGATTAACAACAGTATTCCACCAAGACCACAACAGCAACTACCGATTAAACCGAGGCCGAATCCGCCGGCCAGTCCCCTCGCCCCATCACCGATTGCAATGTTGTAAGAATCGCTGTCGAAAATATACAGTTCTGTGTCGCTGGAAATGGTGTACCTCTCGCCTACCGTACAATCGTAACCCGTTTCTTCGTCGACTGTAGCGCAAACATAACCGAAGACGATCTGATCGTCATAGGAATTAGGGTCGTATATGCTGTCGGAAAATTCCTCGGGGTCATCCGAGTATATGCATGTCAACGTGCTCGATTCTTCGGTGACATCGCCACCTCGAACGACGGTAACGGTGAAAGAGGCCCCTTCACAGTCGTCGGTCAAACCGTTTTCATCGCTGTCTTGATATGAGCCATTCATCATGACATACCACCCAGAGGAGCCATAGCCATCTTCATCGGTGAAAGTGTAAGTAAACGATGTATCGGGGCCCTCTACATAATCCATGTAATCAATAGAAGCTAAATCGCCAATGCCATCTGCCGACTCAATCCCTGCAAAACCAAAAGACGCTACTGCAATCAAAATACTGATTGCTCCAGCGATTAACAACGACTTGTTTGCCATGAAAAGTCGAGGCAATGGTTCTATTTAAGAGGAGAGGGGGGTTCATACGGATATCTTTATGATATCACACCAATACCATTGTTCAGTGAGTACCATGCAAGCCATGCCCCCCGCACAGACAATAGCCCAACCGACGGATGAAATCATGTTCAAAGATTTAGAAAAAGTAACCATCAACGGCTTTATTGGAATAGCCATCCATATCTTAGCGGTTCCTGCACTCATCTTGATTCTCTCCGTTACGTATATCACAACGTTCACAGCTATCTTTGGTGTCATTCTCCAAATCGCACTCTCCATACTTTGGTTCTTACAGTGGAACAGTTACCTCATCATCAATCCAAATGAAGCGCAAGCCCTCCAATTCTTTGGAAAATACTCAGGGACGGTTCAAAAAGAAGGTTTCCATTTCCTCATTAATCCGCTCTATCAAAAGCAAAAAATCTCATTCCGTATTCGTAACTTCGAATCTGCAAAACTCAAGGTCAATGACGTGAATGCAAATCCAATTGAGATTGCTGCAGTTGTGGTTTGGAAGGTCGTAGATGCTGCTGAAGCCCTCTTCGAAGTTGACAACTATCACGGCTACGTCCAAATCCAAAGTGAGGCTGCTTTGCGCGCAATGGCTACAAAGTATCCCTATGATATCATTGAAGACAAAGACGTCGGAGGAGTTGCTCTATCAAGCCACCAAGAAGTCATCGCTCAAGAGTTGCAACTTTCGGTTGAAGCGCGGCTGAAGCGAGCCGGAATTGAAGTTCTTGAAGCCCGTATTAGTCACCTGGCTTATTCTCAGGAGATTGCACAAGCAATGCTTCGCCGCCAACAAGCAAGCGCTGTGGTTGCTGCCCGAAGTGAAATTGTCAAAGGTGCTGTTGGAATGGTCGAATTAGCTCTTGAACAACTCAGTGCTAAAGGCATTATTGATCTAGATGAAGACAAGAAAGCGACCATGGTCAGCAATCTTTTGGTTGTCCTTTGTTCTGAAACCGATACAACACCAGTCGTTAACACCGGAACGCTTTACCAGTGATGTGAGAACTTGACAACCATAGGAGTGATCAGCCGCTTCGTCTTACCAATCGTAATTTCGGTGTTGTTGTTTGCTTACGCTGGCTATTGTTGGGTGACGCAAAAAGTCCATGTAAGAGGCAAAGGCTGGAAAACAAAGGATGAAGCGCCGAAAACGTTCTATTTCACAGTTATAATCCTTGTACTCATAGGACTATTGCAATTAGCGAGTACTGTTTTTTTCAATCTGAAAATATGAGTGGTGAATGTTGATGGGTGAAACGAACGAGGACATTCGAGGTGGGATGGGGCCCGCCAAAAAAAAACCGAAACAGGAAAAGAAGAAAATTCTTCTTCGCCTCGACCCTGCATTGCATGAGCAGTTGCGATTGTGGGCAGAACGTGATTTCCGCTCGCTCAACTCCCAGATTGAGTTCATACTGAAAAAATCTCTTAAAGGAAAAGAGGATTGAGACTATGCAAGAAAAGCGGGGATTCATTTCGAAATGGTTTGGCTTCAGTGGCTGGAGAATAATGTCGGCGAAGACCCGTATCTTTACCCAAATCATCTACAGAGTAGCGTTCCTATTCGGCCTAGCTTTGCTCATTATCGGCTACGGATATGTGACAGGCTCAGAACCCGGTGGATTGCCTCTAACAGCAATGATTGTTGCTTGGTACCTTCTTTTCCAAGTCGTGATTAATTTCATCTTTGTCGAAGGCTCAAGATAACAGTCATTCCGATGACCGAGGGCCTGTCATTTCTTCAGGACGAACCCATGCGTCGAATTCTTCATTGGTCAAATACCCAAGTTCCATTGCAGATTCACGGAGGGTCGTACCATTCTCGTGAGCCTTCTTTGCAATTTTAGCGGCCTTGTCATAGCCAATATGGTTGTTCAGTGCCGTAACCAACATCAACGAGTTCTCCAAATGGGCAGCGATGTTTTCCTTCACTGGTTCAAGGCCGTCAACACACTTTGTTCGGAAGGCAGTACATGAATCGGTGAGCAGGCGTATAGAGTGCAGTAGATTATGGATCATCATTGGTTTGAAAACATTGAGTTCGAAGTTACCTTGGCTACCGCCGATGGTAATTGCCGTATTGTTCCCCATGACTTGACAACAAACCATCGTCATGGCCTCGGCTTGTGTAGGATTGACTTTGCCCGGCATGATCGAAGAGCCGGGCTCATTAGCAGGGAGAGAAAGTTCGCCAATACCGCAACGTGGACCAGAGCCAAGCCAACGAATGTCATTCGCTATTTTCATCAAAGAAACTGCAAGGGTATTGAGTGCACCAGATGCCGCAACCACAGCGTCGTGGGCTGCAAGTTGGGCAAACTTGTTTTCTGCTGTGCAGAAGGTAAGCCCTGTGATATTGGCGATTTCATCCGCCACCATTTGTGCGAACAGTGGATGTGTGTTGAGACCAGTTCCAACAGCTGTACCGCCCAAAGCCAATTCAAACAAATCATCCAATGCAAAATCGATACGGCGCAGGTCTGCGTCGAGTTGAGCGACCCAACCCGATGCTTCTTGACCGAGAGTAAGGGGGACTGCGTCCATTAAGTGCGTACGGCCAATTTTGACGATGTCTTTCCAATCATCTGCTTTCGATGCTAATGCATCTCGTAGAGCACGAACACTCGGCAGGAGATTGTGGGTAATCGCTTCTGCAGCCGCGATGTGCATGGCGGTTGGGAATGTGTCGTTCGAAGATTGTGCTCGATTGACATGGTCGTTAGGATGGACGGGTGTTTTCGAACCTAGAACGCCGCCTGCCAATTCAATGGCCCGATTAGCGATGACCTCATTGGTATTCATGTTCGACTGTGTTCCGCTTCCAGTTTGCCAAACGCGCAATGGAAAGTGTTCATCCAGGCAGTTGTCGAGAACTTCCTGTGAAGCCGCAATAATCAGGTCGCCTACTTCAGGGTCAAGTTGTTTGAGAGCAACGTTCGTTTTTGCTGCAGCCTGCTTCAAAATTCCGAACGCTCGGATGACACCGCTCGGCATTGTGTCTTCCCCAATGTCAAAATTGATCAGAGAACGGGCAGTCTGGCAACCGTAGTATTTGTCGGCAGGAACTTCGAGTTCACCCATTGTGTCGGCTTCAATCCGTACATCGGTCATGAACAACCCTTGAGGCTGAACTTCTTCACAGTTCGCACAGATACTCTGAATCAGTGCTGATTTAGCCGTAGTTGGGGGGTGTAAGGCGCAATGGGGCTTTTAACCCCGGCTGCAGCAGCATTTATGCATATTGGGTGGCTAAACAGTCATCTCGCATAAAATGGGTCGGAGACCGTCTGTACGAATGTTAAAAGGTTCACTGAAGACTTACTCGAATGATTTTTTGTGGAGTTCGGGGCCGGTCGCCTGGTAATTTGTCGCATCTTTCGATCGCCTGTACAACATCCATGCCTTCGGTAACTTCGCCAAACACTGCATGATTGCCATTCAACCAAGGTGTTGCGACGGTGGTGAGGAAGAATTGCGAACCTCCTGTGTTGCGGCCTGCATTTGCCATCGAGAAAATTCCTGGCTTGTCATGCTTGAGCCGTAGAGCTGAAGCCTCGCACGGAATCTTCCAGCCGGGGCCGCCCGTTCCAGCGTTACGAGCCATTGGGTCGGCGGAATGTGGGCAACCGCCTTGAATCATGAAGTCCTCGATAACACGGTGGAAGTGGAGACCATCGTAATGTCCACCCTCAACCAAACGAACGAAGTTTGCTACGGTGTCTGGTGCTTCTTCGTTGTACAATTGAATTGTAATGTTCCCGGCGCTTGTCTCCATGAGTGCTTGCATGGCACTCCCACGAAGAGGAGGGTCAAGAGCATTCGCATTTCATGCCCCGCTGGAATCAACGTAACTTTGGTTACTTCTTGAGCCATGGGCGGAAGTGTTGGTCAGCGTACGCTCGGGCGTAATCTGCCGGGTATCCAGAGGCCATGAGTTGCTGTTCGTATGCAAGTTGTTCTGGTGTTATGGTTGGGTCTGCTTGCAACGGGGCATTTCCGACGCTAGCAAACGCTGCTTGCTGTTGTTCAAACATCATATCTTGCTTTGGAGAACTGCGGCTGCGAGTAAACACAAGGGCTGCCAGAACCAAAATCAAGAGTGCTGCTCCGATCAAACCAAGCGTTAATGGATCCATACCAAACATAGTGGAGTCGGATTGTGTGCCGTCAGCATCCACATTTCCATCGTCTGTGGTACTGGAGTTGCTGTTGTCATCAATCGTTTGGTTGGTATCTGTAGAGGTGTTGTCAACTGGGTCGACGGGTTCTCCGACGTTGCTGTTGTCCTCAAGTTCACATCCATCCTGGCCCACGGTCGCGCCAGCAGGGGTTGAAAGACAATCGTCAATTGAATCATCGACTCCATCGTTATCAGCATCGTTTTCAGTTGGTTCTGGAGGACATCCTGCGCCGCCAACTCCGTTCGACACACCGGCAACCTCTGGGCAGGCGTCGCCGTCAATTCCACTCGTATTGTCGCCGTATGAGTCGCCATCTGAATCCAAGGCTTGGCTGGCATCAAACGGCCATAGGTCGTTCAAGTTTGAGACGCCATCGCCATCCAAGTCAGCACAGCCAACACGGTCTAGGGTTGAATCGCCGTACGTTGTCGGGCAATCGTCGACAATTCCATCTCCTGTATCGGTCGTATTGAAACCATCACGGTCAATGTCGTTCGCCCACAATTCTTGTTCGTTTTGAATGAAAAAGGATTCGCCGAAGAATACGTTGTTCGTTTCATTGGATTCCGTCAAAACATCATCGATGTCGATGGTCAAACGGCATGAATAGTTACCACTGGCTTGTTCATCGACGGTGGTGTAGTACACAAGTTTGGAGCCAAATGTAGTATTGTACACGCCGCTCACGACGATCGTCTCAGACGCAATAAGGTCGACCTTCGTTCCATTTTCATCGAGTAAGTCGAGATGTACGATAACGGAAGTTGATTCAGCATCTCCGCGGAGACTCACCAATTCCCACGTGAATTGAACTTCAGAACCTGAAATATGGTCTGCTGGACATACCAAAGAAGAAACGGCAATATCGGCCGGGGCCGAATCAAGAGGAGTAATTGTAAGGTTGTAGAATCCAGCACTGCTGCCGGAACGAATAGTGAGAACCAAGTCTGTTGATTTGCCTTCGTAATTGGTGTTGTATGAATTGAAGAGAAGGCCGAATGAAGTGTTGTCTGCTTCTGCAATGAGGTTTCCATTGGCATCTTCCAAAGTGGCAGTCATAGCAGTCGATGCGTCCGCATCAAATTCAATTTCGAAGTTTTTGCCGTCGTTAACGGTAAATGCATAAACATCAATTTCATCAACGCCGCTGAAGCATCCTTGTCCCGATAGGTTTGGGTTTTGACCAATGTTAATTCCTGTCCCGCCTGGAGCGTCTTGGCCAAGACCGACGTCGTCTGGTTGGCCGCAATTGAAATTGTTCGGGTCTACGCCTTCAGTTTCGATAATAAGTGTGTAAACGCCAAGACTGAGCCAGCTGCGAACTTCAATGTAGAATGTTCCGCCTGCACCGGCGAAGGTTGTGGAGTCGGCTGTTGTAACGAGTTCATCGTTCGATGCACTGAATAAACTGTTGTCAAAAACTGTACCTTGACTGTTGCGCAAGTAAAGGTCTGCATCTTGGTCGGCAGAATTGACAAGTATGACTGTGACGTTGAGGCCGGGCGAAACTTCAATCTCGTACCAATCTTCATCATCAACATCCTTGTGAACACACCCGTTAATGGTCATTGATACATCTGCCCCTAGCACGTATGCTGTCGATTCGTCACTGCCTGCATCGCCACCTGATGCTGCATCATTTTGTGTTGGACAAGACGTCTCTTTGGTATCGATGAGAATTTCTTCTGGGGTTAAGACCATGTTGTCGTCTTCGCTTTTCTCATCAATCTGTTCGTCGGAATCAACCATGACGATGATTGAATAATTGCCGCCAGTGGTGCTTGTTGGAACGGTCACAGAAAGCTGATACATGTCCGAGACATTTACATCAATAGAAGGGAGAGTCAAGTTGCCCAACTCTACATCGTGGTCCGCTAGGCCAATATCAACTGAAAGCCAAGCCGTGAGTAAGGAGGTCGGAGATGGAATTGTTCCGGAATTGAGGACTTCCACATCAATGTCAATGGTATCACCTGCACTTGCTTGGAGAGGTGATGAAGAATTTGCAATAACGAGATTGGCTTTCGGCGTAGAATAGTTTGTCCAAACTTCCAAAGTCCAGTTGACTCCAGTTCCTGATCGAGATAAATTAACAAAATAGGTTCCGCCAATGCCGTCAAAGTCTCCTCCCGAAGAAGTGACGATTGCATCACCGCCGAAAAACGCAGTCGAAGAGTCGACTTCTGCCGAATTGCTGTCGGTCAAGTCAAGAGAGACCACTACGGATTCCGCTAGACTTAGCGTCACATCAATCGTATGGTTTGCTGGGACATCAAAAGAGAATACATCGTTTGCTTCAACCCCGTCGATGCAACCGGTATATGTGGCGGTCACGTTGGTCCCCAGTGGTGCAGTAACGTTGGCCTCCTCGGATGGTGCATCACCGCCGAGTCCAGCATCGTCTTTGCCGTTTGGGTGGAGGTCGTCGCATGAATCTCCAACCAACATAACTCCAGAAGACCAAAGGTAATTGTTTGATTCATTCTGCTCAGTGAGGTTATCGTAACCATCAGCAAACAACAGCCAATAGTAGGTGCCGTTTGAAAGACTAGACGGGAGAAGAACTTGTGCCGTTGTGGTGCGGCTGGTGTTCTCTGTAAGCGCTGCTTCCGGTTCGGAAGCATCGATCAGCGTATCTCCAAAATCATACGTTTGGTCAGTTGACAAAACGAATTGTACCTCAAAAGCATCTGATGTGGTGTTGTAAATATTTTCAACCACGTATTCGACATTGACGGAATTACCCGGCTCACCGGACGTTGGTTCGACAACGGAGGTAATGGTGAGGTCTGGCCGTGGAGGTGTGTTGTTTGTCCATGTTCGCAATGAGTATTGTCCATCTCCACTGTACACAAACACTTCAGCATAGAATGTACTCGCGATTCCAGAAAGCGAAGTCGATTGAGTTGACACCTTTTCGAGAGGTGTAGTGGATTCTGAACTATCGATGTATGTCCCAGATGAATCGATGAGATAGAGGTCAAAGTCTGCTCCACTTGGTACGACCAGTTCGATGTCAACATCTTTCCCAGCAGATGTTGTGATTTCATACCAGTCTTCAGGGTCTGTGGAATCAACACATCCTTGGTTGCCGCTTTGTCCGCTGTTTGGATTGGTTCCAAGACTGCGGGAAGTTGCAGAATTATTTCCAGCGTCACCAGGAACTCCAGCATCAGTCTGCGTAACGCAGGCTGCACGACCACTTGTACTGCTCATTTGAGTGGGGCCTTTGTACAAAAGTTCCATCAAAGGTAGGTCTCGAGAATTGGAGATGAAACTGTCTTCATTGGTTGGGGGGGTGACGATGTCTTTCTCTTCTCCAGCGGAGACAAGTGGCATCATTGTCGAGAGTACAAACAATGCAACGAGGGAAAGAGCCATTCTGCGGTCGTTCTGCATAGAAAACGCAGTAATTGCTCAGTTATCAAGCCTCGGCTTAGAAGTCAATGGCGGAAAAAGCGAATCCCGTCTGTGATTTCAAGCGAAAGCACGTTCGATTTCGATTGCCAGGTTGTCGAAACGTCCTTGCAGTTCGTCCATTGCACCGTTGAAAGCTTGCTCAGGTGTGAGGCTTCCATCGGTTTCGTAATTGAAAATGTATGCGCCTTCCACTGGTTCGAAAGTGATTGCATCATCGAAGTCGCCGTCTCTGTTGGTGCCAGGGCCGACTTGATGCAGAGCCATCTCGAGATCCATGAGATGGTTGATGTCGGTCATGGTCTTGTCCTTTCCGAAGAGTTTTGCATCAATTGGCTTACCATCGCTGGTTGTCAATCCAAGGTCGAACAAAACGTTCGCCTTCTTTGGCTTGTTGAGTTTAGCGATGCGGTGCTGTCGGAAACCGACTGCAGCTACTGGCGACCACTTAGCGTGCTCTCGACCACGACCAAGCGTAGCGAAAGCGTACAATTCGAGGAATTGACCCTTTGAAAGAATCGTTAGTGGGATTCGCTTGTGTTCTTCACGGATATCGAACATCTGGTCAGAAATGTTGGTGAGGTCACCAGCATAGACCGTGCGGTATTCTTCATCAGAATCCTCTGATGGGCCGTCCTTTCGGATGTGGTAAAGAACTTGACAGGTTAAGCAACCCTTGGATTCTTCTGCAAGGTCCTTACAATTTGGACAATCTTCCGGGAATGTAATTCCTTCGTCAGGAAAAGTCGGGATTGGAATCATTGCCAATCTGTGAGCGATTGTTTCGTCTGGAAGAACGTTAACGGATTCGAAAACTTCTCCTTTGTTATCTTGGTTTACTCCTTGTGTGAAGTTTACTTTGTCAATTGCTAGTTTTGGCACATCTGCAATGAGTGCACGGCGAACAGCGTTCACTTGTGCAGCATCTGTGTTAGTCAAAAGAATTCGAATTTCATTGCCACGTGGCCATCCATCAACGATTTGTACATCCATTTTTTCCACCTCAAAAATCAAACACGGCGGCCACGGCGGCCACCCTTCTTTTTGGTACCGTCGTGAGCGATTGGCGTCACGTCTTCGATACGAGTGATTGTCATTCCAGCACGTGTGAGTGCTCGGATTGCTGCTTGAGCGCCTGGACCGGTGTTGTTTGATAGGTTACCACCTGGTGCTCGGTACTTGACAATGAGTTGAGTGAATTCCTTGTCTTTGAGGTCATCAGCCATCTTTTCAGCGGCTCGAGTAGCAGCGAATTGTCCACCGCTGTCCTTGGAAGACTTGACCACTTGACCGCCGGAGCAGGTCGTAATGGTTTCAGCACCGGTTAAATCAGTGGCTGTCATCAAGATGTTGTTGTAGGAACTGAAAATATTTACAATTGCTCGTCGACTCATCACTGGTCACCTCCGACATTATCTGCGGATGGGGCTTCAGCAGCAGCATCCTTGACTTCAGTAGCGAATTCTGTAGTTGCTTCTGGGTCGACTTCTTCTTCTTCAACACCGTATTCAGCGGAAGAGGCGCGTCCGTCAATGGCCTTTCGGATTGGGTGTTCAGAATTGTTGGTCCAAGGGCAGGATGGATGCCATGTAAGGAGTTCTTCTTCATCACGAGATATTTGGTATGAAGGGATGGTTACCTTTTGGTCGCCGATGACAATCTTGCCGTGGGTGACGAATTGGCGTGCTTGCTTCATCGAAATTGCAAGTCCTTTGTAGTAAACTTGAGCCTGCAGTCGACGGTTGAGGATGTCTTCGGTGCTCAGCAAAAGAATGTCGTCAAGGCTGGCGTCAGAGGAAATAAGTCCTTTGTTGTGAAGAGAGCGGAGAAGGTCTTCCATCTCTCTCTTACCATGAGCTTCACTGGTATCAACCATACCGATCAAGCGCATTGCTTGGCGTCGATGGCGTCGAAGTTGGGACTTAGCCTTCCAGATTTCACGCATGTTCTTCAAGCCGTGATTGGCTTGAATAGCGTGTTCTTCTTCGATACGTGCAGCCTTCCACGGGTGAGAAGGTGTGTCAAATTTAGGTCGTGCAAACTTTGGTTCTCCCATTCATCATCCCTCCAATCACTTCTTTCGGCTCACACCAAGGGTGAGTCCGCCACGGCCATTTGAACGGCCGCGCTGTCCACGTACTTTGTTTCCGCTAGCGTGGCGAACACCACGGTAGCACTTCATTGTACGAAGTCGGTTAATATCGTCTTCAAGAGTAAGTGAGACTTGTTGTCCTGTCAGATGAAGTTCATCTCCAGTTTCAAGGTCTCGTTGGCGGTTAAGCATCCAAAGTGGGACTGTTTCTGCGTAACCTTCGATGGCCACACGAAGGGCCTCCTGTTCTTCCGCCGAGAGGTGGCCGGCGAGTGAAGCAGGGTCGAATCCAGTGTTCTTGCAGATTTGAATCGCGGTTCGTGGACCAACGCCTCGAACTGCCGTCAAAGCGGTTGCAAGGGTCTTCTGTCCGTCCATATCCGTATCAGCCATTCGCAGGATATACGAGAAATCGTCTCCCAATTCTTCTTCCTTAGGTCGTGCCATTGTGTTTCACCTCTCCTTAACACGCAGTGTCAAGCAAGTTCCCGACCAACCTCCCCTATATCAAGACCGCGATGCTTCTTCGCGATACTGAGAAGCGAAAAGAGAGGCTCGTAAACAAGAAAAAAGCGTTGAAACGGGGTGCGAAAAGGCGATGGTTATTCCAAGATGCAAATCAACAGCATGTCGTCGCCAGGTTGTTGAGCCAAGAAGGCGTTTCTGCGACCGTGTCTTCTCGAAAGCTGGCGGTCGATTGCCCCTTGGACTTTCGGTTGAATCTCCGGGGAGAGTGGAACGCGAACGGTCATTTTCCCGATATCGTGCTCCAAGAACAGTTCGATCAATTGGTCCACTGTTTCGATACGGAGTTCCATTCGAGCAAGAGCAACGACTCGTCCGGTTGCTTGGACGAGCATCCTGTCCATTGGGTGGTCAAGGCGTAGTGGGTGGGCATGGTGAATTTGCGGGCGGCGACCTTCGACTACGCCCCAAGTGAATGTTTCCGATTTCGATACGGTGGCAAGCCATGCTTCGGCTAACCCGCTTTCGACCAATGCTGCATCCAAAATGCTGACTCGCTCACCACGGCGCGGAGGTTGGCGGGTTGACTTTGGCAATCCATCGCCCGCCCCAAGTTGACGCCCACCAGAAATGACGTGTGCATCTTCTGCAATCGAAGGTGGGATTCGAACAAAACGCCGGGCAATGCCCTTCGTCGCTGCATCGCCAAGCCACAAGGCAAGACGGTCTACGCGCCCTCTACCTCGAGATGTCCAAACCCATGTTCGAGGAATGCCTTTCCACACCGCATCAACCAGAGATTCAACTTCAAGCCGTTGTTCATGGGTCAATCGTGGGGACAAATCCAGTAACATTGCTGGTCCATTAAGGCCTTCCGAGAGATACGGTGCCCAGCCCTTGAACACTTCATCAAGCCGTGGCGCCATTTCGTCAAGGCCGTGGGTTCTGCTGTTCCGGGGTCGCGCTGGATCAAGATGGAGCAGGGCGATTTTAGGGAAGGTGTCCAAAGAAAAGTGATCGGCTAAAGCGGCGCAAATGACTGCTCCGTCGCGTCCATCGCTTGCAAAAATACGGGTTTGAAGCATCCGTTCAGCATCGGTTTCATTACGATGAGTTGCTATCGATTGGAGGTTGACGGCACTTGCTTGAGCTCGCAATCGATCCAACTCTACACCGATTCCTGGGCGTTGTAAGATTGCCATGTGTGCGCCCAATTGAATGCCACTTCCGCAAGCGCAGTCGAGGATGTATCCTTCTGGCAGGTTCAATTCAGTCAGTAATTTAGAACGAGCCAGGGCAACTTGCCAAGGCGTTGCGAGAGGTTTACCTTCGCTGGCGTGATAAAAAACCAATTTACGTGCAGCGGTCGTATCCGGGGCAAACTCTGTCAAGCCTTCCGTTCCGGTCGTGGCGGGGTTGAAGATTTCGACCATGCACTCGCCTCATTGCCCGGCAACATCGGTACGGGTCATGATGCTCTCAAAATGAATATCCGCTGCTGCAAACGCTTCTTTCGCCCCTTCTTCTCGGTCGACAATGCTGATCACTGCGACAACCTTGCAGGTCGTATCGTTTTGGATGCGTTCAACTGCTTTAATGGCTGAGCCGCCCGTTGTCGTGACGTCTTCGACAATCACAATATCTCCCCCGTTGCCTAGTGAAGAGCCTTCGATACCTGGTGGATTATTGGTCTTACGACCGCCACGGCCCTTGGCTTCCTTTCGGACCATAAAACCGAGCCGGGGAGAAGTGGTAGGCGAAGTTGCCACAGCAATGGCCGTAAGCGGGACCGCTCCAAGTTCAAGTCCGCCAACAAAATCAGCGCCCATAGCGTCCATTCGGAGGTTGAACATTTGGCCAAGTAAGTGGGTGGATTCGGGGTGCATCATCACCGGTTTTGTATCGAAAAACCATCGTGATTGTCGACCACTTGCAAGGGTAAATGCGTCGTCTGAACCTCCGTCGATGAAAGCCAACTCGCGAACCAATTCAACCAGGCGGGGCCAACTCGGGTGTTCGCGGACACTGATATGAACGGACATTGCTCCATGGTCATGGCTCGCATCAATGAACTTTGTCTACCGTATCGCTGTAGGACTTCATGCAAATCGAGCGCGGCACTGATAAACGGTCGCCTCTAAGACATCAAGGAGTCACATGTCTGCATCGAGTGGTACGGGTCACAAAAGGGGGCATAACCCCCTTATTGGCCTAGATATCGACCGATTGGAAGCAGAAATGGAACGTTATCACAACTGGCTTGATGAACATGCTGATGAAGCATATATCGTAGCGGAACAAGCCCGTAAACTTGGCTTTGACCACAAGGAGTTCGTTGAAATCCCGAGAGCTGCAGACTTAGCTGGTCGAACTGAAAAATTGCTGATTGAATACCTCGAAGGGTACGAAGTCGCTGACGATATTCGGAAACTTTTGGCTGAACACGATCGTGAAACAACCTCGATTATGATGGCGCAAAGTGTGGCGCGGGGCTTTCGAGAACAAGGATATGACCTCATTACAGCAATCGATGTTGGACTTCGTGTCGGACTTGCCGTCTTAACCGAAGCCGTTCTCGTTGCCCCCTTAGAAGGAATCAGTGAAGTTCGACTGCTAAACAACGTTGATGGTTCGCAATTTGTATCTGTTCATTTCGCCGGACCAATACGTGCCGCTGGTGGAACTGCTCAAGCACTCGCTGTCTTAATTGCTGACATGATTCGTCGGGAATTGAATATAGGCCACTATCAACCAACTGACCCCGAAGTCGAACGGGTGAAGGAAGAGTTTGGTTTGTACCGTGGAAACCTGCAGTATCGGCCGTCGCCAGCGGAAATTGAAGAGATCGTCCGGGCGTGTCCAATCATGATCAATGGTGAATCCACTGAGCGAATCGAATGCGCCGGTTATGGACGTGTCCGTAACATCGATGAAGCAAGAATTCGAGGCGGTGTGCTGCTTGTCATCGGAGAAGGGATGTGTTTGAAAGCACCGAAAATCCAGAAGCATACCGAACGATTGAAGGTCCCTGGTTGGGACTTTATTTCGAAGTTTGCCTCAAAAGGAAAATCGGACGAAAATAAAGGCGGTGGGCTACAATTCAAGTCTCGAAAAGTCCCAACAATTTCAAAATTCATGCGCGACATCATTGCTGGACGGCCGGTCTTCGGTGCACCGCTTCAGCCCGGTGGTTTTCGGCTGAGGTACGGTCGGGCTCGCCCCTCTGGATTAGCAGCAGCCTCAACAAATACGGCATCGATGCTTGCAATGGACGATTTCATCACCATAGGGACTCAAATGAAAATAGAACGGCCTGGGAAGGCATGCGCTATCACCCCTTCAGACGATACCGACGGGCCATGGGTTGTACTCGCCGACGGTCGATTTTTGCGTTTGGACGATGCAAAAAGTTACACTGCAATTAGTTCCAAAGTTCGCTCGGTCTGGGACAATGGGGAGTTGGTTATCGGTTATGGAGAATTTATGGAGAACAACAAGAAGTTGGTTCCTGCTGGCTATACCAGCGATTGGTGGGCAAGCGACTTGGTCGAGGAGTTGAACACATCCGAAGCCCTCGACGAGTTTTCAGAATTGACAAGTATACCGCGGACTCAATTTCCGAAAGGAATCCCCGGCATACATCCAGAAGACGCAGAAGACCCCGATTCTCAGTTTCATATACGCAGAAAGTGGCACGTGTTCTTAGCCGCATGTTCGCTGAATTGGAGTCAGGTTAAAGCCGTGTCAAAACGCTTCAAAACAGCCATTCCAAATCCTCACAACCCGTGGTTCCTCGATCTTCCTATCGAATGGGTGCCGGCCGTGTTGGACCTGTTAGAAGAGGCGGAAATTGAAGCGTTGGGAACTTCACATTCAGAAGCCGTTGCTCCTGAAGAAAACCTCACCGCATACCCGGCTAACGAACAAAGGCAATTACGCATTCGGAACGGCGTGCAAAATTGGTCCGCCAAATCCATGGAAATTTTGCGACCTGAGTCGTTTGATAACTTGGAGAGTTACCAAATCCCCGGACCAAAAAGCGCCCCCCAGCAATCAATTTTCACCCAGGAGATGCCTGAAATTTGGGCATATATCCAGCACGGTTTAGCGAAAGCTGCCGCCATGATTCTCGGACTACGCCACCATCACGATGGGGATGATCTGGTCATTACCGCAGGCTGGCCAGCGGTGCTGGAAGGTTTTGGATTCAGTGATGAAGGAAAGAAGCCGCTCCGGATTATTGATGCTAAATCAAGATTTGAACAACGGATTGAGCAACTGAAAGATTGTCATGTGACCTTAACTGAAGAGCGAAAAAGACTTTCAGAACTTCGACAGGCTCGTGCGACGGTACGTATTGCTGCAGAAACCGATGCAAGGCAACGCGGGCTAGGTATTGCTGAAACCGATGAAGTTGGCCGGCAAGCCGCTTCGAAGGTCGAAGATCCTGGTCCAGCAGACCCCAAAAAATACCTCGCTGCACAAATTCATGAAGACGACCATGCCGTTGATGGCATCATGTTGCAGGTTCGAAAGATTTCCGACCTCCGGTGGATTCATGCCGCTCCAGTCCGCATTGGGTGCCGTATGGGTCGCCCAGAAAAAGCAGCTCCGCGTGTTATGAATCCAATGACGCACGCTCTTTTCCCAATCGATTTGAACGGTGGCAATCAACGCCTATTGGCCAATGCTGCAGAAAAACAGAGTATCCGTGTACAAATGGGTCGCCGGACGTGTAAGAAATGTGGAAAAGAGTCCCCATTCATCCTTTGCCACCATCGCTTAGTTGATGCTGATGGAATGGAACGAGTCGGAGAAACCTGCAGTGGCCGAACAGCCATGCGAGAAAATGAAAACACCAAACGGCGCCGAAGAGGCGAGATTCAGACGGTCCGTCTCGATACAATGATCGAAGATGCTCGGATACGACTGGGCATTGACAGAATACCTCGGCAAGTCAAATGCATGAAGAAAATTGCCAGTCGAGATCAAACTCCTGAGGCCATCGAAAAGGGATTGTTGCGAGCAAAATATCAACTCCCCGTGTTTCGTGATGGCACCGTTCGCTTCGACATGAGTGATGTCCCAGTAACGCATTTCACCCCCAGAGAAATCGATGTTTCTTGGCAAACCCTTCACTCGCTAGGCTACACGCACGACTGTGAAGGTGAACCGCTTACCGGGGATGAGCAAATGTTGGAAATATTCCCTCAGGATTTCATCGCCAGTAAAAACGCTGGTGAATTCTTTGTCCGAACCGCTCAATTCATCGATGAGTTGCTGGTACGCTATTACGGCCTTGAACCGTACTACAACGTCAACACTCCCGATGATTTAGTTGGCCACCTTATCTGTGCACTTGCGCCGCACACATCAGGTGGAGTGCTCAGCAGAATCATTGGATGGGCGGATTGTTCTGGCGGCTACGCACACCCCTTATTCCATGCGGCAAAAAGACGGAATTGCGACGGGGATGAAGACGCCATTATGCTCCTCATGGATGGATTATTGAACTTCAGTAGAGAGATTCTTCCTGCAAACCGTGGCGGCCTCATGGATGCCCCGCTGGTCCTCACCACAAGGCTCAACCCTACTGAAGTGGACAAAGAAGCGTTAAACGTCGACTCCGGGTGGTTCTACAGTCGTGATTTCTACGAAACGACCTTGTCTCAACCTCATCCGAAAGATTGCGCTGAACGGATGGATTTTGTTGAAAGAAGATTGGGTTCAGTGGCCGCTGTTCGCGGTTATGGTTACACGCATGATTGCTACGCATTGGACCAAGGTCCAGCTCTTTCTGCATACAAAACCCTCGACACCATGATTGACAAGATGAATGGGCAACTCAACCTCGGACACCGATTGCGTGGAGTCGATGTTCGTACTGTGGCTTCAAGCGTCGTTCGCTCGCACTTTTTGCCGGATTTACGAGGGAATCTCAACGCCTATGCACGGCAGAAAATTCGCTGTCTCAAGTGCGCCCATTCGTATCGGCGTATGCCGGTAGCAGGGAACTGCATTCAGCCAAAGAAGGAGACGGGTAGAGGTTTGTCCAGCGTCGGTGTTGCAAAAACTGAGGGTGGGTTGTGTGGAGGGAATCTTGCCCTCACCGTTTCTGAAGGGGCCGTGCGCAAGTACATCAAAGTCACAAAGCACGTTATGGCAACATACGGAGTTGATACCTACACCAAGCAGAACGTAGAATGGTTGGCCGATAGTGCGGACTCGCTGTTCAATAACGACCGAGCAAAACAACTTTCGCTTGCTGATTTTCTGTGAACGCTTTCCGCTTTGGGAAGCATCGTGACCGGAATTGACTTTTTATCAAATGAGGGTCTCAAACTGATTGAGGGGAAGTCAATGGATGAAGCGACGCTGGTGTTGTATGTCATTCTTTACGTGCTTTTGCCGCTTTGGGGCCTAGCCAGTATGCTTGACTGGTGGTGTCACAAAAAGACGTCAATAGAATCGACTTCTGGGCTCCATGAAGCGAACATTCACTGTCTAATGGGGTTCCAAATTGCTATTCCACTGGTGCTATCACTTGTTTTCGAAGTGAATGTACTCGTTCTGCTGTTGTGCTTTGCTGCTCTCGTTGCTCACGAATTCATTGCCCATTACGATGTACACTATACTACAGATAAGCGTGAAATCAGTATTTGGGAAGTTCATGCCCACAATTATCTCTCTACGCTCCCGTTCTTTTTATTCCTCATGATTATCGTTCGGAAATGGGACGTTTTTGTGGACCTAATCACCTTCGAATGGGGTGGCGGATTTGGGCTTGAATGGAGAAAAGAGCCTCTTGGAGCGACTGGTAACTACGCTGCAGTATACATCTTCACAATGTCGATTCTCGTTGTTTTGCCCTACTTCCAAGAATGGTGGCGCTGCTGGTCGTATCAGCGCTCACACAAGCAAGAGGTCGTCGAATGAGCGTTTACATCACGAGTACCGGAAGATTTCTTCCTGGCCCAGCAATATCTGTTGATCAAGTAGAGAACGTTCTTGGCGCCGTCCACGGTAAGCCTTCCTCACTACGCGTTCAAATTCAAAAGGCCAACAAAATACAAACGCGCCACTATGCTATTGATGAACGGCAACAGACCACCCACAGCAATACAGAGATGGCTGCTAAGGCTGCCGAAGAATGTCTTGACAGAGCATTCGTTGGGAGAGAAAAAGTAGGCATGCTTGCAGTGGCATCTACACAAGGCGATTTGCCGGCACCTGGTATGGCAAGCATGGTTCAAGCCGAACTCGATTTGCCTGAGATTGAAATCTTGACGACGCACGGCATCTGTTCATCCTCAATCATGGCCCTAAAAGCAGCATGGAACAGTATGCGCCTTGAAGAACATGAGGCTGCCTTGGTGTTGTCAAGCGAATTGGCAAGCCGGTTGCTGAAGAAACAACGCTATGAAGCGGCAACAACATCTACATTTGCTGCAAAACGCATCGATTTCAGTACGGAGTTCCTTCGCTGGATGCTCTCCGACGGAGCGGGCGCGCTGTTGCTGCAAAACAAGCCTGCGCCAAAAGGTCTGAGCTTGCGAATTGATTGGATTCGAGGTTTTTCGCACGCACACGCACTTCCAACATGCATGAGCGTCGGGTCTGCTGGACGGCCAGAAGATACCCGTACTTGGCAAGACTACGATACATACGCTGAAGCGGAACAAGATGGGGCGTTGCTGCTTCGTCAAGATGTTCGCCTGCTGGATAACTTGATGCGAATGGGCGTCGACGGATACCTACGTTTGGTCGAAGAAGGTGTAAGTCAACCAAACGACGTCGACCATTTCCTCTGCCATTATTCCAGTCACCATTTCCGGAATAAAATTCTTGAGATGCTCAACAAGGCGGGTGTTGGAATACCTGAAGAAAAATGGTGGACTAATCTCTACACACGAGGGAATACTGGGTGTGCATCGCTGTTTATTATGTTGGATGAGTTTTTACGAACCGATGAAATAACGGTCAATGAAGGGGACAGGGTGCTCTGCTTTGTCCCGGAGAGTGGGCGCTTCAACACAACATACCTACATTTCACAGTGGTGAGTCAATGAACGACGGAGAAATTGCAATCGAAGGTGGTTCCAACGGACCTATTGAAGAAAGTGTCCCTGAGGGTATTGTCTTGAATGAGCATGCGCAAGTCTGCCTCCAGCAGTTGCTTCGCGTATGGCTTGGATTCGAACGTGACCTGTCCAAAGTGCCACTTCTTCGCCGTATTGACCTTGGAACTTACACCGCGGAAGACCATCAGGTCTTCCTCCGCAACATTCGCCAGCAAGTGATTGAAGGCTCGCGATGGATCACGAGAACGGCAAGCAGCTTCGACCGAAATCACGGTGAAATCCGTTCAACAATCATCAGCCATGCTGTCGATGAACATCGAGATTACGAAATGCTTGAGAAAGACTACGTCGCGTCCGGCGGGGTACTCGAAGATATTCTCGCTATGGAGAAAAACATTGGTTCAGAGGCCCTCCATGGGTTCCTTATGCACCAATCCTCTCAACCAAATCCTATCGATTTGTTAGGAGCAATGTGGATTATTGAAGGCTTGGGAGAAAAAATGGCTACATCATGGTCCGATCGAATTCAAGAATTAACTGGCCTCGGTGAAGACTCCACGAGTTTCATGGCCTATCATGGGCACAACGACAGTGAACATATGGAGAGGTTTTATGCAACACTTGACAGCGTTTGTGTGAATGAAACTGCCATCAAGCGTATCGTGAAAACTGCAAAAGTTGTCGCTCGCCTTTATCGATTGCAATTGGAGGAAATGGAACATGACCTCAACTGAAGCAACACTTTCACGAAAGGAGCGGAAAGCCCAGCGCCGGCTCGAGAAGGCTCTCCAAAAAAACCACGGCCGAATGCCTGCATCTCTAAGCGATGCGTTAAGCGGAGATGACAGCCTCCCACTCGATACGGCTGCCAAAGAATACTGGCTCAAAGATTTGCAAAACCCATTGCGTGTTGTCGTACTTCCAACATTGAAAATTCTTCTAAGCGCTACACTTCATATCACATACTATCTCAAACGGCTCTCACCTATACAATGGAGAGCACACCGCTTCTTGCAATGGCAGATCTGCTTTTTCATGAAGCACTTCGTACGGCCTGAGGCGAATATATTGATTCTAAGGCACTTTCAAACCGAAAGCAATCTCCTGAACTTTGTTATTGATAATTCAGGGAAAGAAGGGGTTGACTCCGTAAACATCTATCCGAAAGAAATTCAAGACCTTATGGTCCAAACTTTCGTCCACCACGACCAGGGTATCCTCATGACCATGCGGGACCTTGGGAAAATGGAGGGGGGCGACTGGCCGATTGCTGAAAGCGATCTATCTTGGAAAAATTGGAACCCAATACGACTGGATTACTCGCCGAAAAAAAAGAAGTGGACGCAATTCCTTGATTTTGAAACGGCCCATGAACTGTTCAAAACAACGTTTTGCTTTTGGCTCACTGCAAAAGAGTACGAGGCAGCCATCAACTCGTTCCAATTTGACCATTCTGTAGGACTACGAATGGATGAAATCATTGGTGCAGCGAACTTTGCCGACCTCGCATACAACCGGTTCCCGATGATTTTAGTCGGGCCAACTGGATTGTCCTACCGCTTCTTGATGCACGGATTCTTTGTCGAACACGCCCATGCGCATCTTGAACGAATGCGTGCAGGAATGGGACTTGAAAACTAATCAAGCCGGTTCTGAATGAAAATCACTTACGGTGATGAATGGATACTGTGCCGCAGACTTTGCACCAAACTTTGGTTCCGTCTTTACGAGGTGTTGCTCCAGCAACATCAATTTTCACGCCGCAAACGCAGGTAACGGTGTTCTCCATGATTCACCGGACAAGGTTCGGCTTGATGAACTCAACGCTTAGGCAGGTAGGTTCATCCATACTTCGAAACACATGAAACTCTTTGTTGTTGAGAATCCTTTGACTTCGGTGAATGCAAATTTTTCAACGCGTGCTCCAACCGATAAAATGCTGTTACGAATATCATCTTCTTTTTCTAAAATCTCCGCTCTGTCAACGATTGCCCACCCTCGGAGAACGGTTGTTTGATTGGTTTTCAAAAGTGGGAGTAGAGTTGGAATGTGCTCAATACTGTGGTGTGGGAGGTTGACCAACAACAAGTCCACTACTCCGATGTTCTGGGGGTTTTGTAGCCATTGTTTAGCATCACGGCACGCGACTTCCATCGGCTGAAGCGGAGAGGGGGGGTTGCCTTGGGAATCCTTACGTCGGCGCGAAAGGTGTTCAAGATTTAATTCAAGCAACTCAAAAGCTTCTGGGTTCAAATCTCCGACCAAGCAACCGGAGACCAGACCGTCTTCGCTCAACAATGCACCCATACTCGGGCCAACTCCGGCATAGGGATCGCAGACAACCAACGGTCGCTCGAGGTGGGCCCGGAGGTGATTTGCTGACGCAAGTGTTTCAATTCGCTCATTCGATAAGCGAGATGAAAAATACACATTCGATGGGTCGACCCAAAGCAAATATCCGTTTTCCTTGATTCGAGTTCTTGTCGTAACGGTTCCATCACGGCTTGCAAGAGGTTGGAGTTCTCGTACTCTATACTCGCCTTTGACGCCCAAATCTGCACAAACTAATCGGATGCTTGGAAGTTGAGTCAACATGGCATCTGCAATCATTTCACCGTATTTGGAAACGGTCTCTTCAAGTTTAACAATCAAAACATCGCCTTGAATTTCATAAGAACGTGGAAGCTCCTCGCTGTGTTTTGCTGCTAGTTCTGAATCAAAATGGTCAAGCCAATGGCTTGGCCTCTTAGGTTGAATAGCAAGTTCAAGATGAGGATTTCCGTTCCATATTAGGTCCGATGGAGGTGGCGCTGAATCAAGGATTGGTATGGCGCTACGTCCGTCTTCCAAACGAGTGACTCCGGCATGGTTGCTGTTCCAATGATTGGCCCTGCACAATTCCAACCAGTGTTGGGTTTGCGCGCTCGGCACACTCAAATGACGCATGGCACTCGCTCTATCCAAGCGAGTCGGGGGTTTGAGTATGGCGGAAGATACTGATGTTTTACCAAACCTTCCCGAAACTGGTCTTTTGTTGATTGGCATGGGGCCTGGTACAGTCGCTGGAATGACGCTAGAAGCGATTCAGGCAGCGAAGCAAGCGACGCATCGAAGGTATGAAGCATACACTGCGCTATGGCCCGAATCCGAACTTGATTTACTGGAACAACGCATTGGGAGCATCCAGAGAGTCATGCGTCCAGAAGTTGAACAGCCTGACGAGTTGTTTGCTTTGGCAAAAACATCACTGGTTGCGCTACTTGTCGTCGGCGACCCGCTTCAAGCAACAACGCACGTCGACCTTCAGTTACAAGCCATTGAACACGATATTGAATGTCGAGTCTATCACGGTGTGTCAATCACGACAATCGTCACCGGCGCAGTTGGCTTATCGAATTACAGATTTGGACGACAAACGACGCTAACGTACCCATACGGTGGTTGGATTGCTACTTCTCCTTTGGAAATGATAGCTGTAAACAAGGCCCGGGGCCTTCACTCTCTGGTGCTCTTCGATCTTGACCCGACTGGCCAAGGCACTGGTGAGCAACGGCCGATGAAGCCCCGTGATGCAAAACATTCGTTAGAATTGATGTGGAATAAACTCGATGAGCATTTGAATCAATTTGAAAAAGAATCGGATACGATACTTATAGCCGTCCAAGAAGCGATGTTCAAAGCTCTTCTCAGCAAAAATAGGGACGATTTACCTGTGGTGCTTTGCTCCGATATGGGAACTCAAGACCAAGAAATTGTATTCACAACGGTTGGGGGTCTTGAACACCTTGAGGGGGGGCGCTTGAATTGCCTCCTTGTACCCGCATGGATGAGTGAAGTTGAAGAGAAAGCCCTTCTTCGTTGGAAACAGGAGTAAGTGAAATCATGAACAGCGAAATTCTCCTTTTGGCTTCATTCCTACTGTTTATGTTGTTTTTTGCAGGCGTAGGGCTTGCATCGATGTTCGTTAAAGAAGACACAACTGACGATTATCTCGTCGCAGGAAGAGGGATGCATCCGGCTTTGGCTGCGCTTTCTGCAGTCAGTACATGGAACTCCGGATACATGTTCATTGGATTTATAGGATTTATATTCGTTAACGGCTATTCGGCAATCTGGATTGCTGCAGTTTCCACAATTGGCCAACTTGTCGCATGGATTTGGCTTTACAAGTACATCCAAAAGCAAGGTGAAGAGCGAGGGATACGTTCACTGTCATCTCTTGTCTCAAACACTACTGGGTCGCCAGAAGCTAAAGTTGCTGCCATACTTTCCGTTATTTTCCTCTCGATTTATGCGGCTGCGCAGTTGACTGCCGGTGGAGTTGCACTCGAAGTTATGCTCGATTGGGCTCCAACAATCGGTATTCTCATCGGTTTCGTCCTCGTAGTCGCTTACTGCTACGCTGGCGGAATTCGTGCCTCAATATGGACCGATGCGGCTCAGTCTTGCGTTATGATCGTAGGTTCAACGATTCTCTGTCTCGTAGCAATTGGAGAATCTGGAGGGTTCTTAGGCCTGCATAATCAATTGGAAAGTCTCGATCCTGCTATGGTGAGTCTCTTCCCAACTGGACTAAAGTTCGGCGCTACGCTTTGGATTGCTGCGTTCTTCCTCGGTGGCCTTGGAGTCGCTGGACAACCGCAAGTGGTCTCACGCGTAATGACCTTGAAAGACGATAACGACCGTAAGCAAGCGATGATTTGGTTCTTCGTTTGGCAAACTCCGTTCATTGCGCTCATGTTCCTCATCGGATTAGCTTGTCGAGTTCTGTTGCCTGAACTTGGGGTCGATGGAGCTGAAACTGGATTGCCAAAACTCGCTATGGAGCAACTGAATCCTTTCCTTGGTGGTTTGATTCTCGCATCCATTTTTGCGGCGACAATGTCGACCGCTGACAGCCAAGTTCTCGCCTGTACTGCCGCCATCACCGACGATGTGAGACCCGAATGGAGTCAAGACCACAAGACGACAAAGAGAGTAACCCTGGCGGTCGCTGTCTTTGCAACAGTTATCTCCTTGGTCGGGCAGCAGATGCCCGGGTTCGGAGATTCCGTGTTCGAACTGGTTGTCCTTGCCGTTTACGGGCTTGGGGCTATCTTCGTGCCGCTACTCTTGGTGAGAATGACGGGTTACGAACCAGATTCGATGCACACAATTGCCATGATGATTTCAGCAATGAGTGGAGTCGTTGTTTGGACATTGCTCGGATTTGACAACGTTGACGGTATATTCCCAACGGTTCCTGGAATGGGTGCTGCCTTTGCAACCCACTTTGGATTCTGCTGGCTTAGAAGCGAATCTCCCAACAACCCATTTGGCCGTTATGCGGTTCCTGCTCCAAAGCCGATGGGAATCGGAGCAGTGGTCATCCTCCTCCTCGCTGCAAGCATCGAAACATCCTATCAGGTGTTTAAGCCAGAGGCTTCAGAATCCCTATCGACAACTCCGGGTTCATACGAGGTGGTAGCGGACTTCGAATATCTTGAACTTGACAACGGTGGCGAGTACATCGAAGACGGTGGTACATTTACTCTCAATTTATCAACGGATTCATTGAATGACGATTCAAAGAACATCGTTGGCGCCCGGATTATGATGACCTATTCAGAAGACGAGACGCGCAGTGGATTAGCTTGCGCATTTACAGACGATACTTCCGGAGCAGACACCATCACTGGCGTTCTCTCGCACAGCGGTATCAACGGCTCAGAAAGCGGACAAAACCAAGATGCTGGCCCTACATCTCATGATACGGAGATTGTATGGTACGACGCATCTCTAATCGGAAACGTCACCGGTGTTTCAATGGCCGATATTGAGGCTGGGCTTAACGCAAACGGTGCTGGGCTCGGTGCCTACTCGGTCGAAATTTCAGTCGATGTCAGTACGGGCGGAGGGACCGGGTGTACTCATGAAGACAACGGCGAAAACGTCGACTATGTCATCGAACTCATTGCTCTTGAATACACTGTAATTGAGATTAAAGAGTGAACCGCTGACCTTGTTGGGCCACCTTCCAACCAAGTGATGTTACCTGTTTCATCTGTTCTCCTTCTGCATCGTACAACGGATTAGTATGATTGAGATGGGTGAAATACACTTCGGGGTCACCCTCTTTACGGTTTCCAAGCATGTTCAGTGTTTGAAGGACTGGCGGGTGAGGTACTTTCGACTGGTCACGTCCACCAAGCTCATCCTCGGACCAGAACGTTCCATCGAGCAATGCAATGTCAATCTGCATTTGAGTAAGCCATTCACGTATCGATGAGACAGAGTGGACTGCGAGCGTTTCTTCCCACGTGTCATGGTCTGGCAAAAACAGTAGAGATTTGTTTGGCCCACGAACAATGAACGCATGCATGTCTGACAACTCGTCTCGATGTGGAATTTGAACAGCCTCAATGGTGAGGTTTCCGGCATTGAACAATTGCTCTCCATGAATGAAGGTATGAACATCAAAAACGCCTTGTTGAACCATGAGATTCCACTGCGGCGTTTGATTGACAAGTTGGTGCATGGCATTAGAGACATGCAGTTGGATTCCCTGCGCTGCAAGGGTTTCACGACCAAACAATCCAAGGCCGTCGATGTGACCAAAATGAGCGTGGGTCAACAACAGGTGGTGGACATTCGTTTGACCCCATAAGGTGAATTGATCGCCTAAGTGACGGGTCGCTTCGATGAGGAGATTTGTTCCCTCGCCGCTATGGATGCCCAACGAAACCGGATAGTGTTGTTCGGTCACATTGGCGCAGCATGGCCTCAAACAGCCAGGCTGGGGATGACCGCCGTCTTGGGCGACCCCGAGCACCGTTACTTCGACCATGGTTGCCCCAAAGCGGCGAGTATCATCAACCCATCAGTTCATTCACTGGACATACACGTCGGCTTTTGCCTTGGCTTGTGGAGGAGCGTAGGGTGCAACTCGGTAAGCCATACCACGACGTTCCATGACATCCTTGAGAGCAGCAAACAAATGCTCCTTAGCAATCTTGTCCTTGTCCTTACTCAAAGCAAGGATGAGGCTGTCCTGAACCACTGCTCGAATCCAAGCACCGGTCAAACCTTCAGTCATCTTAGCTAACTTTTCTTTGACGTCAAGAGTGACGTTGCGAGAGAGGTCAAGCTTCTTGAGCAAATGGTGGAAGATGTGGAAACGTTGGTCTTTACCTGGCAAACCAACCTCAATGATGCGGTCAAAGCGACCTGGACGGTCGGCAATGGCTGGGTCTATTTTGTTGGAGTGGTTAGTGGTTGCAAGTGTAATGACGCCGTGATTTGGGACGATGCCGTCCATAGACTGCAAGAACTCACCCAACAAAGGATGGTCGGAAGCACGACGGTCAAGGGCGCCAGCAGTATCAATATCCTCGATAATGAGGAGGGTTGGTGAGAGTTTACGAGCCATTTCAAAACATGACTTGATGTCGTTTCGCCCAGTAATCATTTCAGCTGAAATCAGCACACAGGTGATGTCAGAATGTGCTGCAAGCCATTTTGCAATCATGGTCTTACCGGTACCTGGTGGTCCTGCAAGAATAACGCCGCGTGAATTAGGAACGCCGGATGCCCTCAATTTTGGCATGGCTTTCTGGAAACTGATGATGTCTCGCCAAAGAGCTTCTTTCACGTCTTCATCCCAAGCAATCAAATCATCAATCTGCTTATCACGAGCGATAAAATTGTATTGCAGGTCAAAGAAAGCCCCTTTGAGCACTCCGGTCTGATAAAAATCGGCTTCAACATCACTGATGAGTTCTTCAGCGCTCTTACCATGAACCTCGACCGGTTGCAAGGTGCTGGTGTAAACAGAGATGCGCTGATCACCATCGTGGTCAACACTGGAAACAGTAACCAAATGGTGTCCAGTTTGTGTTTTGGATTTGTAAAAACGAGTCCCTGCGGCTAGGAAGCGTTGGCGCTGCCCGTCCTGCAATTCAATGCTTTCGTGGACTGCTGCCCTCATTTTCCCCTGGTCTATCATGAACTCTTCAACAACCTCAAACTCTTCAGCGAGGTATATATCAAAATGTAATTTCATCAAAACACCGAGTTTACCCCTCCAGTACCGAGAATCGCGCTTGTGCTTTGTACCGATGAAATTGTTCATCATCTGGTCACCAAGAGGCAGTGGAGATTCCTTAGTACGAGTTGCAGCAACGGCCTTTTTCGCATCCTCAAGTTGTTTCATATCAACAGTAATTGGGCCCATTGGTGTTTGTATGTTGACAATCATGGTGGCAGGGTCAACATCTGAAATGCCCTGTTCTGCCTCTTGTTCGTAATGTTGTTCCATTGTGTATTCCTCTTCGTATTCAAAATCGTCAGCCATAGTTATTCCTCAATTAAACGGAATGCCTTATTGTGTGCTCAATGAGGTGTCTTCCGTCGCACAATGCTAACGATTCTAGAGTATATGAAGGCGCGAAGGAGTCAAACGAGAGGGGTTCGTGGACTGTACTGAGGGGAATGTATGGCTGGTCCGTCGAAAGTTGAATTCCCCGGTCAAAAAAAGCAGCGCGTAAGGATGCGCGGGACCAAGCACGCTAACGAAGCGACTGCAAATAAACTCAAGAGAGAATTGGCAAGCCTTCTCGAAAATCCTCGAGCACACCTGCCAGTAATGACTTGGAAAGGAAAGCTCAGTTGGGGAAGGACCGATCCGGTTACGAAGACCATGAGGGAATTGGAAACCATCATTCGCAAGAAAGACAACATCGCTTGGCTTGGCAAGCGGATGATGTCAAAAAGAGGCGACCAAGTCGCCAAAGCATTCGCAGGCTCGCTTCACGCAGCACACGACGAAGACATCACATTGGTTGGTAATTTTACTTCAGGCTCATTCGGTTCAGCGTCGTTCATTCGAAGAGGTGATGGAAAACAGGGCTACCTTGCCGGTTTGCAAAACTATTCCAACCTCACATTGCGCATGCTGCCTTGGGAAGACCATGCAAAGAGAGGTATGTATTTCTTCACCTGGAAAGGTGGGTTTGTCTGCACAGGCCCAGAACCAACCCCGCCTGAAGAATGGCTTGACGACGTCCTAGGCCGCTCCAGATTTGCATTCTCAAAAGTTGAAGGTTTGTCGCAACCTATATGGGTCACTGAAGGCATAGATGCTCAGTCGGTTCTTGATTTCAAACCGAGCGGTGAAGGTTATTTGCGATTCACACTCAAACACGGGCCAGTACTTGCAATTGGCTTTGATGTACTCTCAAAAACCACGAAGAAAGAATCCTCTTTCATTCACCACATGGCGCTCTCAATGTTGCCTCCATTCTTACCGTCTATCCTTACCATCGATGCAAATTGGGCTCCAAGTGGGTGGGATGAAGACGCGCCTCTCCCAGATGCTGCAAGCGAGGGCATGGACAAAATAATCGATGCCTGGCAAGGGCTAACCATGAACGAAGGAGTGATTTCTTTAGCCATTCAAAGAGCCGTTCTCGACTCAATAAACTCTGGTTTAGTCATCGGTGATTCATGGGTTTCTGGAGACAGCTTGGACGATATTGAAAACGCGCTCCAAGCCCATCCGGGTTCGACCGATGAGAGACACTTAGCCGCTCTCATGCTGTTTGCTTCAATGAAAGAAGGTTCGACCGATGGCGAAGGTCTTCGAATCACCGCCAAAGGAGATGTTTCTGACAGAAAAGCGGCTGCTCTTGAAGTCATGACCGGTACAAGTTGTGGCAATGTTCTCAGTGCCCTGTGGGAAAAATGGGGCGTGGATGGTTTAGCCGGATTAGGGATTGTCGGTATAGAAGCAGAAGAGATATGGAAAAAGCAACTCAAGAAGCCAAAACCGTTTGGGACGTTCCTCAAGGGACTAGACTCTGCTCGTGAAACCGCACAAAAAGTAGCGCGTTTCCCGACCCGAGACAGCGAAATTCCAGGGGCGACCGGTGCGGTTCACGGCCTTATCCTGCAAGGATTGCTTGAAGGAGCCGGCAAAGCCGAACGTACCGCTACACAACGTCACGATTCGATTGACTCTGCTGCTGCTGCATGGGCGTGGTTACTTGCAGCAAACCGGGCTACTGGACAAGAATGGCACTTTGAAATCAATGCTCGGGACCGAGGTGGTGCTTGGCTAGCCGCTACAAAGCAGCTGTTGGATGCTGGGCAGAACTTGTTTGATTGCGGTAACGATGAAGTTGAAAAATCACAAGAAGAATGGATGAACGCCTTCTCGGCTTTGAAAACCGCCACCGGTGAATCGAATTGATCAGTGCGGCATAGCAACCCAAATGGCAACCCCGACAAGCGAGATTCCCAATGCAATATTGAGGCGCTTGCCGTTCTCCGGAGAAGTGAGTAGTGTGCTCAAAATTGAGCCAAACATGGACCATGTAAGAACGGCAGGATAGCCAGCTCCAGCATTGATTGCTACCAGTAAAGCCTTGCTCATGAATCCGGTACCAAACAATGTCCCCCACGTCGCCATGAGGACAAGAAAGTGGACCCATGCTTTGCCGTTCACAAGTTGAAGCATTGCCCCGGTGTAAAACCCGAGACGTTCGGTTTCCAGTGCCTCCCCTGCCGGTTTAACCGGACTGCGAGCGAGTGTTATTCCTAGGTATGCAATGTAAGCGGCGCCGACGTATGTTAGAGCTTCAAAAATGGCAATGTTTGACTCGATTGTTACCGTGGCATATCCCACAGCAATTCCGAGGGTTGACCAGCCGACCAGCATTCCAAGTGTGAGTGGTATCGTAGCTCGGAAGCCGTGCTGTGAGCCGTGTGCGGCACATAACATGTTATTCGGCCCAGGTGTAAAGCACATTGGTACAATAAAAACCAGCAATGCTACAAACGCAGTCTCATCCATTGTCAACCCACCGCGAATCGAATCAAAGCGTTGAAAGTGCTGTGTTGATATCGTTCCAAAGGTCTTCAAGGTCCTCGATACCGATGCTCATTCGAACGAAGCCAGGTACGAGTCCTGCGGCATGACGAACTTCCTCTGGAATCATCATGTGACTGGAGTTGAATGGGCATTCAATAAGTGATTCAACACCGCCCAGGCTGGTTGCCTCGTAAATAATTTCAAGACCACGCATGAACTTGAGTGCAGCGGCATCGCCGCCCTTAACAACGAATGCAACCATTCCCGAGCCACGCGGCATAACACGCTGAGCGACTTCATAATCATCATGGGATTCAAGACCCGGATAGTTTACTTTCTCAATCAATGGATGCGTTTCAAGCCGCTTGGATAATTCCATAGCGTTCGCACTCAACAATGGCATTCGAACGTGGAGGGTTCGCATGCCCCGTTCAAGGAGGTAGCAATTGTGTGGGTCGGGACTTCCGCCAAAATGCACTTTCCGAGCGAATATTTGGGAGATGTGTTCTCTTTTTCCAACGACTGCACCGCCGATAATATCGGAGTGGCCACCGAGGTATTTTGTTGTCGAATGAATCACCAAATCCACTCCCATTGAAAGCGGTTGGCACGCCCAAGGCGATGCAAACGTGTTGTCAATAATGCACATGAGATTGCGGCGCTGAGCGATTTCAGCCATTGCGGGAATGTCACATACCTTGAGAACGGGGTTTGTGAGCGTTTCAATGTAGAGAATCTTGGTGTTTGGTTGAATGGCCGCCTCGTAAGATGCTGGGTCTCGCATGTCTGCCATCGTAACTTCGATGCCGAACCGTGGAAGTTCTTCAGTTAAGAGGCCGTATGTACCGCCGTAAACATCCGTAGATGCAACGATGTGATCGCCTGCGGAAAGAAACGTCAGGAGCGTAGTTGAGATTGCTGCCATTCCTGAAGCAAAGACTTCAGCATCTTCGCCACCTTCCAATGCCGTTAACTTCTGTGCAACCGCATCAGAATTGACGGTGGAAAGACGGCCGTACAGAAGCGTGTGTTGTGCGCCTGCTGCCCATCCAGCATAGCGTTCATCGGTTAGTTTGTAAGTTGAAGATTGGAAAATAGGCGTGTTTACAGCGTCCCCAATATGGTTGGTACCACTGTGAACCGCTTTACTTCCAAATCCGGTGAGATTGTCTTTCTTGTCGGCCGCCATGGTATCCCTCAATGCGTCCGAAACGCCGCCAACCATTTACTCTTCCTTCTTGGCGCTTGTAAAAATTTCAACAACGATGTTACCCATGAATAAGGCCCCTCCGCCGATGAGAATCCATCCCGTCCATTGGTCTAGCCCCAAACTTAGGCCGTAAATGGTGGCCCAAACCGGCTCAAGCGCGTAAATAATGGCTGCTTGAATTGGGTTCAAATATCGCTGATAGAGATTGAGTAAAAGGAGGCAAAAGAATGAGCCCCCTATCCCCAAACAAAGAACTTGTAAGAAGACCCCGTCCTGGAAAATTAAACCCCACTGCTCTAAAGTCCGACCCCCACCAAAAGCAAACAGCAAAAGGATTGAGCCTAAGGCAATGACGAGGAACGATGTAAGCGTAACTCCAATTGGATCTATTTCCTGAGTAATTTTTTGAGTATAGATGATGTGAAGAGCGAAAAACACTGCGCATATTACGGTTAGAATTTCACCAACACCCCAGGTAAGATGAGGTGGGCCTTGAATGAATCCTGCTCCAAAGGTGGTTAAGAGAACTCCAAAGAGAAGGGCTTTCGTCGGCTTTGATTTAGCGAACAGTATGGTGATTAAAGCGGTAAAAACAACGTAAAGAGATGTCAAGAAAGCAGATACTGACGGAGTTATGTCATCAAGACCGATCATCTGCGTTACAAAACCAACAAGCATGATGATGCCAAGTATGAATCCGCCCCTCCACTGTTCAGATTGGCGTAAGGCCGCTCTCGCTTTTGAAAAAGCAAAAAACATTACTGCAGCGGCAACCAGAAAACGTGCAGCAACCAGAAGAGCAATGATTTGGAATCGGCCTTGAGATTCTATTTCTGGCTCGAGTGTGTTGAGAGCTTGTTTCATCCAGATGAAGGTGGCACCCCACACCGATGTCACGACGAGGAGCGCCAACAATGCCTTTCTTCGCTCAGAAGGGGGTAAAGCCATCGCGTCGAACGACGGCGATGCGGTCGTAACTTGCTCCCCCATGTCTCTTGGCAGTAGTGTCGCCGAATGAGTATGACGGTAGAGATGGATGATTTACAACCACTTGAACACTAAGACTCAAGGGGTGAATGCGTTGTGTGAACACCATGACGGCGAATGGAGCACTGGATGTGCGCTCGTGGGAGCAGCCAATTGAGACTGGGGAAATGCCAGAAAGTGGCGCTGAATTCGATGCTATCGTCGTCGGAGGGGGTCCTGGTGGCTCATCTGCTGCCGGATACCTCGCAAAAGCAGGCGCTAAGGTATTGCTCATCGAAAAAGAGGTTTGGCCTCGCGATAAAATCTGTGGGGATGCAGTTGGCGGAAAATCCCTTTCGCATGTCCAAGAACTTGGTGTCAAAGCTGACTTAGAATCCACACCTCATTTTCGAGTTACTGGAATAATGTTCTCATCCCCAAAAGGGAATTCTGTGCGGGTGCCATTGCCAGAAGAAGATGTTCAGCGACTGGAGGCGGGCTATGCCCTGCCCCGAGCACAATTCGATTCTCTCCTGTTCAACCGATGCCAAAAACTGGTTCGGGACGCTGGGGGCTCAGTTATCCAAGGCGGAGAGGTTCGTACCGTCTTGTTCGATGATGGCAAAGGAGGTGAAGACCCTGGTGAAGGCACTGGAGATGCTCGCCATGCCTCGGGACTTGTGATCAGAATCGGTGGAAGAGGTGGTGAAGAACGCACATTCCACTCTCGTGAACTGGTCGGCGCCGGAGGATACAGGTGCCCTGTGGCTCGCTCCGTTGTCGAATCATCGTACGGTGAAAATATGGTGGATAGAGACCACTACTGTGGCGGATACCGTGAATATTGGAGAAACGTCAAGGGTTGTGAAGAAAGCTCAGGAGATATTGAAATCCACTTTGTTGACACCGTAATTCCTGGTTATTTCTGGCTGTTCCCCGTATCAGAAAACGTAGTCAACGTCGGTATCGGCATGGTGATGGGGTTGATGGATAAGCAAAAGAAGAAACTCAAAGCTCTTCAAGCCGATGTTATTGCCAATCATCCGATGTTCAAAGAACGGTTTGCTGATGCTGAATTGGTACCTGGCTCGGCCAAAGGGTGGCAATTACCGTTCGGGTCTCCACGCAAAAAAGCAGACCGTCAACCTCGACGCTCAAGCATGAACGGGATTCGATTGGTTGGTGACGCTGCCTCATTGGTCGACCCGTTTTCAGGAGAGGGTGTTGGGAACGCACTGGTCACTGGCGAGATGGCAGCCCGGCACATCCAAGAAAAATTGCCGTTTTTAGACTACCAAGATGAAGTCTGGAAGGTCCTCGGCCCCGAATTGAAAAATTCATTCCGAATGCAGAAGTTAAGTCGCCGTTCGTGGCTACTCAACTGGTTTGTCGGCAAGGCTGAGAAGAAGCCTGCACTGCAAGAAATGATGACGGAAATGATTGCCAGTAAAGAGGCGCAGGAAAACCTTCATTCCCCTTGGTTTATGATGAAAACACTCCTTTTCTGAGGCGATTATTGTATGGATGCTCAACTCAATGATATTGACGCTGTATTCCTTGATTTAGACGGGACTATTTATTTGGGCGGAGATCTCATTGAAGGCGCGCTTGACTTCCTCGCCCGTTGCGACGAAAAAGGCGTGAAACGATACTTTCTTTCCAACAATTCAAGCCGCTCAGTCAAGCAGTACGTAAAGAAATTACAGGCGTTTGGGATACCTGCTGAAGCAGACGATGTCTTGCTCTCAACGCACGACTTGCTTTCGTGGCTCGAATCAAACAGCATCACCAGAACATGGTTAATCGGTACCGAAGGGATGAGGGAAATGCTTGAAGAAAAAGGAATCGAGACCCGAAGTCAAGCACCGCAATACGTTGTACTTGGATACGATACTGAGATTTCCTATGAAAAAATATCTCAAGCAAGCATATTCATGCATACCGGTGTACCGCTGGTAGCAAGTCACCCCGATATGGTATGCCCATCTCCAGATGGAGGATTGCCGGATGTTGGAGCGTACTTAGCAATGCTCAAAGCAACAACTGGTGTTGACCCTGTTCACATTTCAGGAAAGCCTAACGCCGGCATGATTCTTCACAAAATCGAGGCTTTAGGGCTCGACCCTGCACGATGCGCCATGGTTGGCGACCGCTTGTACACCGACCTCGCAATGGCGAGTCGAGCGGGTTGTGTTGGCGTACTGGTCCTCTCAGGTGAAGCGACCATGGACGATGTCAACGAACTTTCAGACGGTGCAGAACAGCAACCAACCGTCATCGTGAAGAGCGTGGACGAATTGCTACGGTGATGGGTTTTATGTCGTTCAAAGTTCGGTGGAATTGGTGGCGTTCACGACGCTTGAAACATCCGCCTGATGACATCCACCGCGCTGGAGATTTAGCTGAAATGCGCTTGTGTAAACTTTCTAGAGCCGCTGGACGGGAAAACGGTTGGAGTATTTACGAATCTGTACGAATACCCGACCCGGACGGCGGGCGCCGTGAAATTGACATGATTGTCATTGGAGGAAATACAATGCTGGTGGTTGAACAGAAGCACTGGGCTGGCTCATTCATCATAACAAAAGAACATCACTTCGTTCAAAACAGAAACAACGGCACGCAACACAATCACGATGGGGTCGCCGACAGAATCGCACGCAAGGCGCGGATACTCACCGCACTGCATAACAAAAGGTTGGAGCCTCCTGCAACTCCACATCAAAGCGACCCGTTGGAAGTTGATGTCATAGTAGCCATGACGCACCAACGGCTTGATTGGCCTGAAATTCCAGGGGATTTATCTGCAAAAATGGTGGATGAAGCCGGCTTCATCAAGATACTGGAAACAACGGCACCTGGGGAGATAAATCCGGATTTAGTTGAAACTCTAGAGGGTTTCAATACTTGGGACGAGGTCCATTTACACGGCGGATTGATGCTCAAAGGAGATGTTTATGCGTTGGGATTGGGTGATCAATTGCGTTCGTGGTTCGCTACTCGAAGTGAGGGTGTCGAGGCATCAACCGTCCATCACCGGTCTCTCGTCTCCCTGTTTTCCAATAATCCCAGTGAAGTGACGCTCAAAACCGGTGGCAAAAACATCGTAGCCAAAATCCCCTATGGTTTGAAACTCGAAATGCATGTCGTCGGAGAAAAATCGCCGCGCAAAGTAGACTGGGCCAACATCACCCACATCAGCATCTCAAAACCCCCCGCCCCATGGGCGGAGAACGTCTGACATTGTCACGAGGTTTCATGAGGGTTGCTTCATCGCCAATGGACATGGCAGAGGCATGGATTGAGGCGATTGGACTACTCGCAGGCGTCATCGGAATCATTGCTTGGATTCCGCAAATTATCCAGGTCTGGGTTCACAAACGACACGACGGTATCTCACTGGCCACATTTGGGGTAGTATCGTTTGCACTCGGACTATGGCTGCTCTATGGCGTTCTCGTGGATTCGTTTGCAATGATTGCAGCGAACATCATGACCTTGACGGTCATTGGCGCCGTCATTCTCGGCGTCTATCGCGTTCGTAAAAGCGAAACTGAGTCTCAGTTGTAAGAGGCTTTCGTGGTCGAAATAATCACTGCACCAATCTTGTATGGGTCACCGTTCGATGCTGGTCGGCGATCTTCAAGACGTCCAACCCAGCCGTCTTCTGGAACGGTTACAGGGATTCGGATTGATGCCCCGCGGTCTGAAACCCCGAACGAGAATTGGTCAATCGATTGCGTTTCGTGAAGGCCTGTGAGACGTTGGTCGTTGTATTCACCATAGACGTCCATGTGCTTCTTGATGTTCTTGCCAAATTCTTCACAAATTTTGGTGAAGAGTTCTTCGCCCCCTTCATCGCGCATTTTTCCGTCTGAGAAGTTCGCGTGCATACCAGAGCCGTTCCAGTCGCCCTTGACTGGTTTTGGATGGTATTCAATGTAACATCCATAGCTTTCAGTAAGGCGGTCGAGAAGGTATCGTGCAACCCAAAGTTCGTCACCAGCTTTCTTAGCACCCTTGGCAAATATTTGGAATTCCCATTGACCGCATGCAACTTCTTGGTTGATTCCTTCAAAGTTTATTCCAGCATCAAGGCAAAGATCGGCGTGTTCTTCGACTAAAGAACGCCCGTGGGTGTTCCTGCCACCGACTGAACAGTAATACATTCCTTGAGGTCCAGGGAATCCGCCAACTGGGAATCCAAGAGGAAGTTGTGTTTCTGTGTCCATGATGAAATATTCTTGTTCAAACCCGAACCAAAAATCTTCATCGTCGTCTTCTATGGTTGCCCGTCCGTTACTCGAGTGCGGTGTGCCATCGGCGTTCATAACTTCACACATGACCAAAAAGCCGTTGAAACGCTGTGGGTCTGGATAGATGGCAACTGGTTTGAGGAGACAGTCTGAGGAGTTGCCTTCAGCTTGTTTGGTTGATGATCCGTCAAAGTTCCACATTGGGCATTCTTCGAGTGTTCCTGTGAAATCTTTCTTCACGAGTGTCTTGCTTCGCATGTTCTGAGTTGGGAAGTATCCGTCGAGCCAAATATACTCTAGTTTTGCTTTATCCATCATGGGTATCACCCCGTTGCCTGTCGAGACGGTATATCAAACATACGCTCAACTAATTGTGATTTTATTTTATCGTATGATTGATATATTCTTTTTTACTAAGTCATTTGTTTATTATTTTGACATACCTACGCGTCGTAATTTATTCATATGTTCGCGTACATTGTTGTTCTGTAGACATTTGAACAAGGTGATTGTTCAGTCCGTTTTCTAGGTAAAACCGTGCGCCGACCGGTGAACTCATGTCCTTAGCCAACTAGGGCCATACAATGGAAATTCCCACGGGCGGCTATTTGCGACAATGGCGGAAGTCATTGGGACTTACTCAGTCCATGCTGGCAGAGCGCTCTGGCCTTACTCAATCGGTGATTGCTAAGGTCGAAACCGAGGTTGTAGATCCAAGAGTATCTACGCTGAGGAAAATGGTTCGAGCGCTCAAGCGGGAAGAAAGTCCGGAAAAGGCGCACACAGTAGGAGATATCATGGTAAGTGAAATTACTACGCTGGCTCAAACAGATACTGTGCAATCTTCAATCGACAAAATGGTTGTCGGAGGCATAAGCCATCTCCCCGTGTTGAACGCTGATGGTTCCGTCGTCGGACTCGTATCTGAATCAAGTCTGTTGAAAGAAAACGTTTCTAAAAACGCGCTGGTCGAAGAAGTGATGAGGGTTGACTTCACCTTGATTGATGCTGATGTATCCATTGGTGAAGCACGACGGTTGTTAGGTGGTTCAGAGCTTCTATTGGTGAGTCGACGGGGAGAACTTGTCGGACTTGTTAGTCGAATCGATATGATCCGAGTACTGAGAAGCAGCAATACACCCGACTAATTGTTGGCTGCGTCATCACCTTGCGGGGTGATGAGCGTCATGCTGCCATCCCTGATGATTTGGTGTACGGTCAATGTCCCACCGTTCACGGTTACAGGGCAAAGAATACCGCACGCAGGCGCCAAATAATCCTCTCCTGTCTCAGTGAGTACGAGTCGTATGCCGTGTCCTGCGGGAAGGATTGCGTCAATGGCTTGGAACTCCATCAGCATAGTCAGACTTTGACCAGGGAGTACGGTAGTTGGATCGCTGCCGCCTTGATAATATCGAATGTCCATGGTGGCATGGCCGAGCCGTAGCCCGGTTTCGGCGTCTTGCATTTCAGCAAAGATTTGCCCGCCGTCCATTGCAGCAGTCACATCCAAATGCAGTGTAAACAAGCCAGATAGGTGTGCGTCTTGTTCCTCGAACAATGCTGGGCAATCAAAAGTTACACCCGAAAGGCCGCCGCCACCCACACTGGCTCCAGCAACGCGCTGTCCTGTCTGAGAGCAATCGGCCAAGGGTTGTGCGAGGGGTTCAGCATCGAGTGGCGGCCAAGTCGATTCAATCCTCCATTCACCGTCGTTTCGCTGGATTTGTGCATGAAGTTCTGGTTTTTCACCTACGCCTTTGAGATAATACTCAAACCATTCAAAGAGGTCTTGAGCCCAATCCCAACGCGTCATGTTCTGAATGGCTTCACCACCGTACCCGCTGTCTTGGGCATTGTGCTTTGACCACTGATCTGGATAATTGTGCTCCCATTGACCGAGCATTCCTCGAACTTCAAAACCTCCATCAACGAACATTTGGTATCCGGGGAAAACTTGGTGCGGATCGACGTTCCAGTCTTGCATCCCCTGTACCCAGTAAACACTGCCGTTGTAATTCTGGAACGCCTTGGTTAGGTGTTCCCGTTCATCGTAATAGTTCGACATATAGGGGTCAAGTTCGCCTGCACCGTAAGTCACCGGACCTGCAAAGAATCCTTCGATGATGTCCGGGCAAATGTTATCCAAGTCATCCTCGTTGTAATCAACGGTGCTGCTGAAATAATTCATGTGCATCACTTGACTTCTGGCTTCCGCACTTCCATTCTTGTAAAGAAGCGGGTGAAGTCCTGTCGTGCCGGATATAGGTACGATTGTTGCGAGATGTTCGCTGCCAAGTGCTGCGGCCTCCCATTGCGTTGCTCCTTCGTAAGATTTACCGTAAAGGCCTACTTTTCCATTGGACCAGTTTTGTGTCCCTAGCCATTCTACTGCCTTGTGAATGCCCCATCCCTCGCCTTCACCTCGATAATCAAAACAACCTGAGGATTCTTCGGTGCCAAAGACGGACACTTGAGCAAATGCGTAGCCGTGAGGGATGTAATTGTCGTAAATGAATTCGCCACGGCCGGCACCAACAACATAGGTTGCGCCGGATTCATCACCGGGTTGTCCGAAAGAGAAGTACGGGCTAACTACGGCGATAACAGGGACTTTTTCGCCCAATTCAGTGTTTGATGGTAGCCAGTAAGAGAGATGGATGTTTGATGTAGCCGGACCAGTTTCCCAAACATCCGATGTATCGACCTCAAATGTTGCTTCCTGCACTTCAAGAGCCGTGTAAGGTCCTGGTTGAAGAACATAGGAGTAACTGTCTGTCCAATTCCAGTCCAGCGTATGACGGTCCCATTCGGAAGGATAATCTGTTGATTCAGACGAGGATGTAGGCGGTGAATCGCTGCCAAAACATCCTGAAAGTGGACCGAGGAGGACCAGCAATGACAGGAATACTGCGATTCGCATGTCACTCCGAAGTGGGGGTTTGCCATCAATGTGATGTTTGATTGATGGCATGAATGAAGTGGTGGATGTGTATCGCACACCATGGTCGTCTTGGTTACCGGTGCTGCGGGATTTATCGGGTCACATGTCGTTCACCTCTTGTTGTCGAAAGGAAACCGTGTACGGGCAACTGTTCGTAATGTTCAAAATGCTCAATTTCTCAAGTCGTTTCCACAACATACCGATTCATCTCTTGAAATCATCCAAATGGATTTACTCGATGTTGATTCGGTTCACGTTGCCGTTTCCGGCTGTGATACCGTCATCCATTGTGCGGCGAGTCTCATGGTCGATGTCAAAGATCCACAGCGAGATGTAGTCGACCCGTCCGTAGCAGGGACGCAGAATTTGTGTGAAGCAATACGGAGAAATGGTGCGGTTCACACCGTCATCCACACATCCTCGGTTGCAGCCATACGGCGTACTGAATACGAGAACGGGCAAACATTCACCTCGAAGGATTGGTGCGATGATGCGACGTTGCAGTCAAACCCTTACGGGCTCGCAAAGGCTGAAGCTGAACAAGCAATGAGGACGTTTATTGATGAATGTAACAATTCAGTAGGGAAAATACGGTTGGTTACCATACATCCGTCGATTGTGTTTGGTCCTGTTTTTCACGAGCGTCACACACGAGGTTCGATGGCCTATCTCAAGCATTACAGAGGAAAAATGCCGTTTGTTCTCAACGCTCACCTGAACTTTGTTGATGTTCGAGATGTTGCGCAAGCGCACGTCAACGCCATTGAAAAGGGTGAAGACGGTGGCCGTTATATCCTTCATAAAACGGGCTTGTGGATGAAAGAATTGGGTGTTACTTTGAGGCAAATACTTCCAGAACGTAAGTGGCCAATTACCCGGTTGCCAACCCTACTTGCCCTTGCCATGGCCGTATTTCACCCCAAACTAACGGTGCAGCAAGTGCGTTCATCAACAGGTAAACACGTTAACTACGATATCCAAGAAACTGAACACATGCTCGGAATCAGCCTGCGCGACATCGATACAACACTCACCGATTCAATGGAATCTTTCGAAGAATTAAGCCGTAAGGTATGAGGGGCGCGACGCGTTGGAACAACCATGCAGGCAGAACTTGTATGGGGCCGTCGTTGGAGTGAAAACTCATTACCTATGGCGCGAAAATACATGGAAGTTGCTTGCCGTAAGCAGACGCTTGTATGCCTAGCGGCGGACCGGAGTACAATGGCTGGACTGTTTGATTTGATTGAAACTGTTGGCCCGTATATTGCTGCACTGAAGACGCATGTTGACTTGGTAGATGATTGGACTGCTGAGAGTTGGGGGCGGTTTTGTAAAACTGCACAGGATGCTGATTTGTTGATTTTCGAAGATCGAAAGTTTGCTGATATTGGAGGCATCAGCCGAAAGCAGATGGCAGGAGTCTACAACATCAGGGCATGGTCTGACCTCGTTACTGCGCACTTGATTTCAGGCCCAGACATTGTCGATGGGTTGCAAGCAGGTTGGTCAGACGTCGGTCGAAGTGGAGGAGTTTTACTGCTCGCACAAATGTCCAGTAGAGGAAATCTCCTTCATCCAGAATACACGTCCCAAGTTGTGGCGAAAGGTAAGGCCCATGACGGCGTCTTTGGATTCATTGGTAACGGTTCTCGGCCGGAAGAATTGGCACTGCTTCGTAACGCAGTTGGCGATGGAAAATTAATATGGACACCGGGGGTGAATTTAGCCGTCGGCGACGGAGAGATGGGGCAAAGATACGGCGACCCAAGAGAGGCTGTATTGGCCGGTTCTGATTGCATCATTGTTGGTTCTGGAATTCACAAAGCGGATAAGCCAGCGCAGCAAGCTGAAGCATACGCTGAAGCATCATGGAGCGCCTTGGTTGAACGAAATAATTGAGGAATCGTGATGGAGGTTGTCTTGTGGTTTCTCGCCTTAGGGGCAACAGCGGTTCCGATTTGGATTCTTTGGCGCGCTGGTGAAAAAGCGAAAATGCTGGATTTTCGACTTGCCCAGAATGACGGTTCGCTGCTTGATGAAAAGGGGCTTATCGTGACGCAGATGAATGCTGTACCTGCGGGAACACGGATAACTCATAACGCACAGGTCGTAATGACGCCAGAAAATGAGTCTCAAATGTAGTCATTCAGGTAGCCCATTGCATAAGCGCCGTACGCTGCTGCACCGGCAAGAGTGAGGAAAATAAGGAATTTGAAAACTCGCCGTTTAGGTTTTGTTTCCGGTTCAAGTTGGGCAATGATCAGTTCAGAAAGAGGTTCAGTGTCCGCTCCTACAAGAGGTAAAACTGGCATACCTGGTAGTGCAGGAAGAGGCATGAGACCTATGTCTGGTTCCGGTTTAATACGGTCTTCAGGGTATAACTGATCGAGATCTTCGAGGCCTGGAGCGTCAGGGATTGGGCCGAGGATTTGTTCCCAAAGCTCACCTACCGCAGTTGATGAAACTGGCTTTTCAAGCCATGCTACAGCGCCTGCTGAATGGCTAGCGTCTTCAGCCAATTGGGCGTTCCGTCGTGATGCGATAAACACAATTCGGCTTTCCCCACCGTGTTCACGCATCTCTAATGCAGCCAAGTGGCCGTCGAGTGAGGGAATGTCCAGGGCGATGACAACAAGTTCAGGATCAAGACGAATGTATTCATCTACAGCCTGGTCGCCATCTTGGCATTCCTCAATATTGAAATCACGTATTTTGAACACTTCACGCAGGCGCATAAGTGACATCGGGTTGTTATCTACAAGAAGAACGGTGGGGGCCGTTTCTTCCGCAGTCTCCGTGACATAAGCCATGTGAATCAGTTCGCTGAAGGAGCCATTGCACATCAAATAACCGCACGGATGAGGTCATTCTTCGCTGTCTGATGAGGAAGTAAGGTCTTCAACTGGCCCGGATTGAGGGTTTGTGAACGCTTCCCGGATAATCTCGGATTGGGCAGCATCGCTCTCTGCTTGTCTGCGACGAGTTGGCGCTTTAAGGAATTGAAGTTGAAGTTCACTAACAATGCCCTTCAGCATCCGTTCTTCATGGTCGGTGAGGTTACCTTTGGTCTTGCCTTGGAGCATTCGTAATAAATCGATAGCTGCTTTGGCTTCACCGAGGTTGAACATCATGTTTCCTTCCTGGTCTGGTAAAAGCCCCATGTGCAACAACGATGAACGTTGAAACATGTGAATCAATTGAAAAAACTGTTCCGTCTCTTCATCTTTGAAAGTGCCCGCCATGTCATTGGCAAGAGGTCGGAGTCTAAGTCCTCATCGCTTCAATTCAATCGAACATTTGTTCAAGCAGCCAATCGGGGTCGAACTGTTTCAAATCGTGATAACCCTGGCCAACGCCTGCGAATACGATCGGACGACCGGTAGAAAAGGCAATTGAAAGCCCTGCTCCGCCCTTAGCATCGGTATCTACCTTGGTGAGAACCGCTCCATCAAACTTCATGATCTCTTGGAACATTCTTGCCTGTTCAACAGCGTCGTTGCCGGCAAGTGAATCGCCCACGAAAAGCGTCAAGTGAGGGTTTGCTACACGGCGAACTTTGTTTAGTTCGTTCATCAAATTGACTTTATTTTGCATACGTCCTGCCGTATCGACGAGTACAACATCGATGTTCTTGGCCCGTGCTGAATCGATAGCGTCACGAGCAATTGCGGCAGTATCGCCGCCTCTTTGACTCGATATGCAGCGGATGCCAAGGTTCTCGCAATGGCTCTCCAATTGTTGGATTGCGCCAGCCCTGAATGTATCGCCTGCAGCGGCTACAACTGAGATGTTTTGATCGAGAAGCCTTTGAGCGATTTTAGCCGCAGTTGTCGTTTTCCCAGTGCCGTTCACGCCAACCAGCATGACAACGACGGGCGTATCTCCTGCCTCGATGAAGGATTTGACGCTGGCATCAAAGTCCCAATAGCCGGCGGAAAGAATATTGCGCAGTGCCCTTTTGAGTGCAGCCTCGAGAACTTTAGCAAGGTCAGCCCCTTTCCTCAGTCTAGCGCCGACCAGATTGTCGCGAAGCGCTTGTGTAACTGCCGTTACAGCGTCGCTGGAAATGTCTGATTCGAGCAACACCCATTCCAGTTCCTCGATGAGGTTGTCCAATGCGCCGCCTGCCTTGATGACTCGGCCGCCCTCTGAAACTACACCGCCACCAAGTTCGACCTTGACTTTCGTTCCCGCTTCGGTTTCTATTTCCGCTTCGGTGACCGAACCTTTCGGCGCATTTTGAACGCTGACAAGTTGGCGGCCAGTTGTCGTCCTCATGACGGAAAGATCGACGTTGGAGCCTTTTGGTCGAGCCATTTCTACGGCGCCTCGTTTTTTCATGTCTTTTCGTTGTTTGGCAAGACGTTTTTCATTGGCGCGATGAATTTTCTCCTGTCTCTTCTTTTCTTTGCGAGAAGTTTCAACCGGAAGTGAAATTTCCTCTTCTTCATCAAAATCATCCCACTCGTCTTCTTGGGGGGCCGCCTCAGGTAGTTGAGGGATGTTATCGAGGTCTTCCCATTCTTCTTCGACAACTGGAGCGTCGACGGCTACCGGCTTTGATTGGAGAGGAGTGGGGTATTCTCGGTTTTCCGCAGTGTCAAGAGCGTCTCTGGCTTCTTGGGTATTCTCTTCAGCAGACAATTCATCGGTGTCGACTTCGGAAGCAACCTCAGTTACACGCTTCCTAAATCTGTCAAAAAGCCCCATCGTACACCCTCAGTCATCTAATGTTAACTCGCTGCCAAATCGTCCACCGCGGCGCGAAGAGCGTCGAGGAGCCTCTTCAGGTGCCGGGTTTGGTGAGTCGGGGGCGGCGGCAGGTGGTGGTGTTTGAGACGGTTGGAGAGTTGCTGCAGCGTCATTGAATTCTTGGGCGAGTTGAGTTATTTTGACTTCCAACTTTGACGCCTGTTCGTTCAAATCTTTATGGAGAAGGGATATTCCTTCTTTTCGTTCAACGGTCATAGCGTGGGCTTCACTCCAAGGTTTTTCTCCAAACACGCCGCTGCCAATGTCGACCAGCGCTGTACCTTCTGCGTCGCTTTCGTGCGTATAGTGGAGCGTCACACCTGAGCCAATTGACAGCCGGGCGCCTGCTCGACCGGTTTCGACCGATTGTTGCAAACTCTGAAGAATGTTTGATGTAATCTCATGCTCATCGATAATCGCTGTGATTTGCGAAAGGCGAGAATGGAGGTCGTCCAATTGCTTTCGATGCGCATCGATTGTGCGGGCCATCTTTTGTAACTCGCTACGTTCAACCATGCGTCTCACGCAGTCCGTAGAGGTGGTCCTTGAAGAAGTACCCGAAGGTCACTCTTCTTCGGCAACCGGAGCAGTTGCTCCACCGGCAGCAGCGATTTCTTCACGGAAATAATCCATGATGCGTGGCTCAGTAGAGGTTCGTGGGTCAATCTCAGAAACGGATACAATTTCGATTGAGCGGCGGTTTGCCTTGTGCCGAGACCCCATAATGGAGTATGTTCGGTGTTCTGCATCTGCAGCATCGGATGCTGGTAAATCCAAAGAAAACTCTTGGCGCATGCTGCCAAACGGGGCAATTCCTGAAACTCGGTAGGCCTTCATTAAAGTGGGCGACTCGCAAACCCGACTTAAACGCGCCGTCGCGAAGAATGTGAAGATTTGAACCAAGAGATTGACAAAGTTTGACGGTTCAAGCCCAATTATGCGACCTGCTTTGTTCATCACAATGTTGTTGTTGCTACCGCTTGTGCAAGGCTTAGGTCCTACGGTTCCTGGCTCAAATGAAAATGGTGCAGAATATCTTCTTGAGCTCGAAGATGGCATATGGAGTCAAGCCCTATGGGATTCTCTTGCTCCAACTGGCCATACCCCTTTACGAATGGTGAGTCCGAACCAAGTTCTCGTTTGGCGCTCAATCGATTTCACGCCGCTTTCCAATGTACTCACACAGGAGGCCCCTGACACGGAATACAAGTGGGCCTTTGAACACGATGTTGATTTCGTGAAAGTCGTATTTGAACCTCGCCTGCCCGCAGATGCTGTTCTATCGCTTGTTCATACCTTCAAGATGTTCGGAATTGACATTGAATCGAATCCGCAAAAATACTCTATGGCTCTACCACACATCGAAATTGTAGACTGGGCGGGTTTTTCTCACCAACCTATGGCTGAAACGATTGATGGGGTGTTATGGGTCGAACCTGTGTTATCGCCTGAAGGTCGAAACGTGCTCGCTAGTTCTCTGCTTCAGCACGGAAAAACGACAGCGACGCCAGCGTGGGATCTCGGTATCAATGGCGATGGCATCGTTCTTGCAGCAGCAGATTCCGGTATCGACTACGATCATGCCTGCTTTCGAAATGCAACATCAGTCGGAGCAGTTGGTTCGAACGGTACAGACGGAGTAGGTACGCCTGGGGTGGACCATCGAAAAATCTTGGCCGTTAATCACTCCATTGATTCTGGCGACACGAACGGCCACTCGGATTATCGCCACGGTACGCACGTTGCAGGCACTCTTGCTTGCTATAATGTGTACGATATGCGTGCCAATTCCAAACCGAAAAATGGCTCATCCTTGGCATACCAAAGCCAACTTGTTTTCCAAGATATTGTTTCCAGTGATGGGTGGGTTCCCCCAGACGTAGATTCTTTATTTGTAGAAGCTGGAACGAATGGGGCAATTATTCACTCGAATTCATGGGGAGATGCGACGACTGAATACACTGCCCGAACTGCTGACTTCGATGCTTGGGCTCTCGAAATGCCTTGGTCGCTCGCGTTTGTTGCACCGGGTAACAACGGTGCACAGTTGTTGGAACCAGCGAATGGAAGGAATGTAGTCGCTATCGGGGCATCAATGAAATCACAATCCTTGGCGATTTGGCCATCATCATCCATTGGACCTACTGAAGCCGGAACAAACGGCATCTTTGCACTCGCTCCTGGCGCTTCAATCCAATCCGCCCGGGCTGATGGGATTCCCGACTCCTACAATGACGCATTGCGTTCTTCTTCTGGGACAAGCATGGCTACTCCGGCTGCCGCAGGGACCGCCGCCTTGATCCAACAGATGGTAGAAGACGGATGGATTTCAGGTGATGAAAACCGAACATCGGTCTCGCTTGAATCGATACGGCCGATGTGGGCTGATGAGGCACTAAACTCCACAAATCATCTGGAATTGGCTGAAGGTTTTTCGCCGTCTGGACCCATGTTGAGGGCTTTGTTATCTCTAGCCACGACCCAACTCCCGCAAGAGGAAAGGAACGGTGGAAGCGGTGGCTATGCTGTCCAAAACAACCATGACGGATGGGGGCAATTAAATCTCTCAGAACTTGTCGACTTTTCGTCTCTTGAAAATGCTCTCCACCAAGGAAATGTGTCTCCTGGCACCGACCTTTGGATTCACGATTCGTACAGGTTGGAACAATCGACACCGAGCGAATGGCTCTCACAACGTCAGGGAAGTGATGAGGCTTTGGAGAATCTACTGGCTGCTCCGTGGAACGGTTCCGGCGCCAAAGGTCCATTCTTAGCAACGGGTGATGTATGGACTGAGCGGTTTGAATTGGATGGTGGGCGCTTGGATGTGCGGCTTGCATGGCCAGCTGCACCTGAGCCCCATCTCGTGGACGATTTACAACTTGTCGTGCGTCTTTCCGATGGAACTGAGGCCGTTGCAGGAGCATACCAAAACGATGGAGATTCAACCCTCTATCTGTCTGATGTTGTCGATTTTTCAAACACCACAACTTTTCCAAACCGCAACGAAACCACAATCGCAGTAACGCTCTCTGAAGATGACCTCGACGGTATTGAATGGATTGATATTGAGGTGAGGGCGAGGTTTGTTTCCCCGGGTAACTCGGTGGATGCTGTAGGTATTGATGGAAATCGAATGGGTTTTTCACTGGCGGTCCAAGGCGTTGTGCGTGATTCGCAAGCATGGAGTGACAGTGATGGAGACGGCGTCGTAAACTTGAACGACGGATGTCCGAACCAAAATGCGCTTGGTTGGGACAAGAATTTCGATGGTTGTATCGATGACAGCGATGGCGATTCTGTAATCGACCCAAACGACGAATGCCCAGAGACGAATCCCGAAAATTACGATACTGACGGAGACGGTTGTATCGATGACAGCGATGGAGACGGGGTGCTGGATGACCAAGATCTATGCATCACTGTAGTAGTGTCTGTCTTTTGGCCAGTGGACTTCCAAGGTTGCCGGCCAATGGACGCTTTACCGGTTGTTGATTTCACATTGTCACCAGACGATGGCGGAGTTTGGTACGATGAATTGGTCGTTGGTTGGATGGTTCATGATTCTGACAATGATCTCTTCGACACAGGTGCTTCAATCCATGTTTTGAACAATTCCAGCGAAGGTGGCTCTTACCCAATCGCCAGTTGCACGAAAACCAATGTAGAAAACGGTAATTTTTCCTGTTCTTGGGAGATACCAAAAGATCTCCCAGTATGGGATATTAGGGGACTTGACTTACAAATTGAATTATTTGTGCAGTCGAGAAACAATTCACCCGAAGCAAAACTCGATACGGTGATTCTTAGGGATGATGCGGTCTTTTCGAGTCAATGGGATAATCCTTTACTCAACCCGAATAACGAGGTACAGGTTGACCGAAATGAGGGTGAAACTTCGCAAAGTCGAGCGTTGGTTTGGGGTGTTTTAGGTCTACTCGGAGGGTTCGTGCTGATGTACCAATTAGGGTGGAATGTTCGACGAGGTGAAATCCGAGAAACTGTCCGACCGGCATTTGGAGTTGATGAGTGGCATCAACGAGATGAGACTGTAAGTGAAAACGAGTGATAGCGTTACAATTTCTCCGTAGAGTGGTTGTAAACTGGCAATTCAATCTAAGGTGAACCTTGAAGGGTGGTGGCATCCTCGGCGACATATCCGCAATGCGGAGGGTGAAGAATATGAGTGACCGTCTATACGTTGGAATCGACCTGGGTACCTACCAATCTACAATTGCATCAAGTGCTGGAATCAGCCACACAATCGAAACCGTCGTCGGGCGTCCAAAGGACCCAGTCGCACGAAATTTCCTCGGCCGAGATGTCTTGTTTGGCAACGACGCTCTCAAAAACAAACTCGCATGCAACCTTTACCGCCCAATGGCTGCTGGTGTTGCTCAAGATGATGAAGCAAACCTTGCTGCTGCTAAGGCGTTCGTTTCCCACCTCTTGGAAACTGTAGACCCTGAAGAATTCGACGAAGTGTTCGGTGTTATCTGCTCTCCAAGTCACGTTTCATTCACCGACAAGTCCAACCTCGTTGCCACTCTCCGTGGCCAAGTTAACGCCATTATGGTCGTTACAGAGCCGTTCGCAACAGCCTTCGGAATTGGCGAAATTGCAAGTTCAATCGTCGTCGATATCGGCGCAGGAACAACCGACATTGCTCGTATCTACGGAACATTCCCAACCGACGAAGACCAAGTCACAATCCAAGAAGCTGGAGACTGGTTGGACAATGAACTCATGGAACTTATTCGAAAGAAGTACACCGGTGCACAAGTCACCAAGGACATGGTCCGAAAGTGGAAGGAAGAAGTATCCTATGTCGGTTCAGATGACCGTGAAGCAATGGTCGAACTTTCCGTAGAAGGAAAGAAGCAAGTTGTCGATATTGGTGATTTAGTCAACAAGGCATGTGAACTCATCGTCCCAAAGATCGGTAACGCAATCAAGCGAATCGTTGCTGGCGCTGACCCTGAATACCAACCGATTCTCCGAAACAACATCATCCTCTCAGGCGGAGGGTCTCTTATCGAAGGAATCGCAGCCCGCATGGCTGATGAGATTTCTGACATCGGAGACGTCAATGTATGGTGTGTCGATGACCCAATCAATGCAGTTGCTACTGGCGCTCTTCAACTCGCTGGCGAAATGCCGGACGATATGTTCACTGCAATCAACTGATGCCCGGACTCACTGCAAGGGTGGAAAACCAGCCATCTAAGTCTCCTTTTGATGGCGAAAGTTCAAGTGTGGTTGTGCGGCGATAGTCGCTTGTATGACGCTCGACTCTTCCGGAACAAGTGGAATCAACCGAATTGGTGATGCAAGTGGAGATGAGCGTGCGGCTCTCGAAGGGATGCTCAAGGGTTATCCTGTTGAGCAACTGGTCGAGGAAGTTTTGATTGCATGGAATGAGCTTGCTGCTCGGAATGAAGAAATGGTTTCGGTGAAGCAACGTTTGCGCGTTCTCGAACTCGATTTGGCAGAGCGTGAAGACATGGTTGCCCCAGAAGTCGCTCGATTAGCGGAAACCGATTCAGCTCTTCAAGAGAGCGAGGCAAAAGTGATTCACCTTGAACGATTATTAGGCGATGTTCGTGAAGAACTCGCTTCGCAGCAATCCTCTCTCTCGCATGAAGAGCGCTCTGCGTCTGCCGTAGAAGTCGAGCAATTGAGAACCTTAACCACTCAGCAAGACGAAGTTATTGGTGAAATGGAAGGCCGTATCACGCAGATGGTTGAGGCGCTTGAAAGAGCCGCTGATGCTGGACTAACCTCAGTCACGGCTGAAGAAGTACGCCGATTAAAGGCTCAACTCGATACCGCTCTTGCTCAGAATGATGCCGAACAGGCAGCGAACAAAGCACTCGAAGAAGAACGTCAGCGTTTGCGCGATATTGCGGACCGTCTCCGTGGATTATTGGATGCTCGAGATGGGCGTTTGGGAGAACTGGAAGAACAACTTGAGAGGGTCATGCAAGGGCCACGTTCAGTATCTGCAGAACACGATTACCTGGTTGAACAAATTGATGAACTCAAGCGAAGATTGCTGGAGCGCAACCGAGAATACGATTCGCTACGGCGTAGAGAGAGAAGGCTGCACAACGATGTCTTTGAGCGGGATGAACGCATTCAACAAATCACACTTACGCTCACTGATATGGAGGCTGCACTTCAGGATCGAACTGCTGAATTGCGTGAACTTGAAGGACAGCGAGAGACAATGGTCCATGAATTGGATTCTGTTCGAAGAGGAGAGAGGACTCGTGAAGTTGTTGGAAGGGTCTTTGCAGATTCGCTTTCATTGGTTCGTACTCACGATGCTCGTGAAGCGAAGAGAGACGCCTACAGCAATGCTCCCGATATGGAAAGAAAGCTCTCCACCCCCGCCACCGAAGATATGGCCAAACTCGCTGACGGTGGTAGAGTTTCTCTTGAAGTCAATGAAACCGCAATTGAGCCTGGAGTGGATGTTGATGGTGTTCGTCCTCCTTCACCTGGTGGCTCTGGAGACCCGGCTGTCTTTGAAGACGAAGATTGAATCTACTGAATCGCACGCACGATGTCGGTGATTCTCTGACGGAGTTCATCGAGACTGTTGGCATCTTCAGTGAGTGTTCCTGTAACAACCCAATCTGCGCCAGCCTGTGCTGCAATTTTTGCTTGTTCTGGGCTACGAATACCTCCGCCAACGACCAGTGTTAGTCCTTCAACAGAACGTGCGCTTTCAATCAATGCGGGATTGACTTGGGTATGCGCGCCGCTTCCTGCTTCAAGATAGAGAAGTTTGAATCCAAACATGCGAGCCGTAAGTGCGTAGGCATGAGTCAAATCAGTGTCATCAGGTTGTATGAGTTCAGCATCTCCAACTTCTCCAACTCTGCCTCCCGGCGCACACACAAGATAGCCAGTAGGTAGCGCTTCAACACCGAATTTCTCCAAATATGGAGCGCCCCTAACTTGTTCACCAACTAAGAATCTTCGAATCTTTGAGTTCATTAGCATCATGAACGTGATGGCGTCTGCTGCCGGTGACAAAGCATGAGCTCCCCCGGGAAACAAAACTACGGGAATGTGCCACTGGGATTCGTCGGACTCAGGGTCCTGGCTCGAGGCAAAAGCCCTGAGTTCAAATGCCTCTTGAATTGCCTGACACGTTGAATGAACGACTTCGTCAGGGGTGTCGGTTGAACCTCCAACAAAAATCATGCTGCTTCCACATTCTACCGCCACCATTGCGCGATTGGCGGCAGTATTTGCATCTTGTTTTGCAGGGTCAATCAAAGTGATATGTCGGGTGGATTGGTTGGTTGAAGTAACATACTCCAGCGTGGTAGCATCGGCCTTTCTCATGTCATCCCCGAATAACCGTTCAACGGGCACAGCATAGGCGTTGCGCATCAAAAGCGTTCGAAAACGGCGTGCATAGAGTTCTCATACCCCCACGGAGTAGCGAGGTTGTGGCGGAAGTAGGACCATTTCGACGCTTGCTTGGGCACATGGGTTCCCACAAAAGCACGATTCGTTTAGCATCTGCTTGTTCGATTACAAATAAAATCTGGGATTTAGCCCCACCACTCCTTATTGGTTTAGCTGTTGATGTTGTCGTTCTCAAAGAGGAGTCGTTTCTAGCGTCTTATGGCCTGGTTGACCCATGGCACCAACTCATCTTCCTTTCGGTCCTAACCTTCGCCATTTGGGGGCTTGAGTCGCTGTTCGAATACTTCTATGGAATATTATGGAGAAATCTTGCACAAACTGTTCAACACGAGTTGCGCTTGGATACCTTCAATCATGTACAAAAACAGGGAATGGGGTGGTTTGATGAACGACAGAAAGGTGATATTTTAGCGATCCTCAACGACGACATAAATCAACTTGAACGGTTCTTAGATAAAGGTGCCAATGATTTGTTGCAGGTTAGTACTACTGTTCTCGTTGTTGGTGGTGTGTTCTTGTTTATTTCATGGCAAATTGCCTTGTTTGCCGTACTGCCAATACCAATCATCATTTGGGGGTCGTTCAAATATCAAAGAAGCCTTGAGCCAAGGTATGCAGAAGTAAGGAAATCTGCGGGAGCAATGAATGCGCTACTCGAAAACGATCTTTCGGGAATGTCCACAATTCAATCTTTTACTGCAGAAGAAAGAGAGATGAAACGTGTAGAGACGCTCAGCAACCGTTACCGTGAAGCAAACAGAGAAGCAATCCGTCTTTCTGCTGCTTTCACCCCGCTAATTCGGATGGCAATCCTCTGCGGGTTTACTGCCACGTTGCTGCTGGGTGGATGGATGACGTTAGATGGAACGCTTGCCGTGGGGGCATATTCGGTTCTCGTTTTCATGACCCAGCGCCTACTATGGCCACTCACAAGACTTGGAGAAACTTTTGATTTATATCAACGAGCAATGGCGAGTTCGACCCGTGTACTCGATGTATTGACTTCACCGACTGAAGTCGAACAAGGAGACTTTTCACCGGATGAACAAACCATAGAACAATCTTCAATTGTCTTCTCAAATGTTGATTTCGCCTATCCTGGCCGAGAGCCGGTCTTTGAAAAAATGAATTTAGAACTCGTGCAGGGCGAAACTGTTGGTGTTGTCGGTTCAACAGGGGCTGGAAAAACAACGCTTATTCGGCTGCTTCTTCGGTTCGCCGAACCAAACAACGGATCAATCTCATGGGCTGGGCGGAAGCTGCCGGATTGGAATTTAGAACGGCTACGCTCATCAATGGCGCTAGTCGATCAGCACATCACCCTGTTCCCGACTACAATTTTAGAAAATATCCGTTACGGCAATCCGAACGCCGAAGATGGGCAGGTATTCGAAGCGGCTAAACTCGCCGAAGTCGTTGATTTCGTCGAAGAACTTCCTGACAAATGGAGTACATTGGTTGGCGAGGGTGGACACAGGCTCTCTGGTGGACAACGGCAACGACTTGCTATTGCCAGAGCCGTCCTCAAAGATGCTCCCCTTCTCATCCTCGATGAAGCCACATCTGCAGTCGATAATGAGACCGAAGCGGCCTTGCAACGCTCCATTAACAAAATCACTCAAGGTCGAACTGCGGTCATCATTGCACACCGACTCTCAACTGTTCGAAATGCTGACAGGATTCTCGTGGTTGAAAATGGCGGTATTCGCGAAGATGGGGACCATGATGAACTCGTACAAATCGGCGGAACTTATTCCAGGATGTGGGCGGTTCAAACTGGACAGGGTAATTGACTGCGTCCGATAAAAGCCAATTGGTAAGAAAATATGTTCTTTTACGGACAATTACAGGCTATTATAAGTAGAATGATTGCGTGGACGGGCTGAGAAATATGATTACAGAGAAGTTCTCTAAGACAACGAGCCTGCTTTTGATTGCCACTTTTGCCCTTGCTATGGCATCCACAGTTTCTGCTGCTGGTGTCGATGGAATGGACACAGAAACTGGATTACCTGCCTTCCTTTCTGATGGCGCTGATGACGGTTTGCAAACTTTGACCTTCTTCCTATTCTTCGTAGGATACATCGCCATGGGCGCTGCTTTCGTGTTCTTCATGAGCGAGCGAAGCAACGTTGCCCCACAGTACAGAACCACAATGACCATCTCGGCATTGATTGTTGGTATCGCTGCATTCCACTACTATTACATGCGTGGCGTTTACGCCGACTTCGGTGAAGTCTCCGTAGAATACCGCTACATGGATTGGATCATTACAGTCCCATTGATGGCACTCAAGTTCCCTTCCCTCGTTGGTAAAGGCGCTATCACTGATGCAAAGTTTGCCGGACTCGGATTCACCGGAATCTGTTTCCTAGGCGCGCTTATCATGATCGGATTCGGATATGCTGGTGAAGCTGGTTTGATGAACGAAATCCTCGCACTCCTCCTCGGTGGAATGGGTTGGGCAATGATTATTGTTGCAACCGGAACTCCTTGGTCCTCTGGACTCGGTGTCGACAACAGCAAGATTTCTGAAGAACTCATGTGGAGTGCTAACGCACTACGCTGGTTCATCGTCGTTGGATGGATCATCTACCCTCTCGGCTACCTCTTCAGCCCTGAAGTTGCATTGATTGAAGTTGACAACGGTGCTGAATACATGGCTGTTGCATACAACATTGCAGACATCATCAACAAGATCGGTTTCGGTGTTGTTGCATGGATGGGTGCTAAGAAGGCAACTGAAGTACTTGCTGCTTCAGAGTGATTTTCGAATCGCCCGCAGAAGTTTCTCTGCACTTGCCCTTGGACAACAACGCAGCCATAGAGCTGCGATAGGAATCCAAGCAACGGTGTACAGTAGCACAGCCACAGTCGACGTTTGTAATCCCCACTGGTGTGTGACCTCAAGGTCACGCATCAGTGTTAGGGGCACGAAGTGTACAAGGTAAATCGTCAATGATAATTTACCTGCACTGTTCAAGAAGGAAAGTCCAAAACGCTGGATAAACAACCACAGCAGTACAACCCCGGTAAGGCCCGCAACCAGAAATGGAGGATTGGCTGGAAAGAATGTAAGGGTTGCATCTGCTGTAGGGTGAGCCCAAAGTAGGTCGTTCACTTCTGAATAAAGCAAAGTGACTAAGCAGAACAATACGCCGAGCGTGACTAAGTACCATACACGTGATGTTGGAGCTAAAGATTCACCTTCTTCCGATGGTCTTTGAGCAACAGTAACTCCTAAAACAGCGAAAAGAAACCATGGAAAGACTGGATAAGTGCCTGTGAAAAAGAGATTCGAGAAGACGATTGGCAACGATTCGTCAGAAATGTGATCTGACCAAATTCCTGTACCTTGAAGGTTTGGAGCCGTCACCTGTAATGTGAATGTGATTCCAACCAACAACGATAAATGACGTGTATCAGACAAATTTACTCGTTCGATAAACGGAGGGAGTACCAGTGTCAAAATGGCCATCAGCGACAGAATGCCTGGTGTAAAAGGATGAAACAAATGCGGCGAGGTTGTGTTGACTCCAACTTGTGCAATCAAAAGAAAAGTGGCTTGAAAAAAACGCTGTTTGCCCGTCATCCGCCCTCTCGCAATACCCCACCCAAACAGAGTGACGAACAAGGGGGCTGCTAGTCCGCCTAATCCTGAGACAACGTACGCTAATGGTGTCAGTTGAACTTGATCAAATGGATTCCATGTGGCTGCTGCATGAACCATCACCATGAGAAGAACTGCGAGACCTCGTAGCGAGTCAATGTGTGGAATGCGCAGCGTTTGTGACATTGTATCAGCGCTTCGATAAGACGTATTCTACGGCGTTGCGGAACATTTGCAATCCTTCCCCTTCCCATTCTCCTAACGCCTCACTCGAGAGGGGGCCTGGGGCTGAGCCTCTGGTGTGATGGGGATGCAACCACTTAGCGTAGACTGCTTCAGGATGGGGCATAAGTCCAAACACAAGACCTGTAGAATCGCACACTCCCGCAATATTTCTCATGCTTCCATTTGGTGAAATTGGGAACGGGAGGGGTTCGTCAGTAACGCCTTGACCGACTGGCGTATCAGGGTCAACGTATCGAACGGCGAGTTGGTGATTTGCTGCTAAAGCATCAAAGTCTGTTGTTGATGGCATAACGAACTTCCCTTCACCGTGCCGAACCGGACAATCTATTCTCTGAATGCCCTTGGTCCAAATGCATTGGCTCTCTGAATCGAATTCAAGGGTAACCCAACGGTCTTCATATCGGCCGGAATCGTTGAGGGTTAGGCTTGCTCTTTGAACGAAATCTGGTAATGGGTTGGAGGCGTTTGGGCCTGGAAGAAGACCGGTCTTCACAAGGACTTGGAAACCATTACAAATTCCAATGATTGGTTTACCAGCAGCAACGAAAGCATGGAGTTGCTCGCGTAGTGCGAAACGCATCCGGTTCCCCATTAAACGGCCACTACCGAGGTGGTCGCCGAAGGAAAAACCACCAGGAACAGCCAAAATATCAAAATCCTCGAGAACGCGATTTCCTTGTACAAAATTATTCACGTGAATGCGTTCGGATTTTCCGCCAACCAAATCAAACACAGCAGCTGTCTCTCGGTCACAATTAATTCCAAAGCCGAACAAGACGGCCACTTTAGGGGCTGACATTATGCAACCCCTCCTGTCATGTCCAAAGCATTCTGCCACGCATCAACCATAGCAGGGATTTCCATATGGACGAGTGGGTCATAGCCGTCTGAAATTGTAAGTTCTTGTGATTCAGTTACCGTCCCAAGGAAGGTGAGTGGGTGCCCTGACATCCATTCTACAAAGTCCGCTTCATGTTCAGGTTGAACGCCGATAATGAATCTTCCAAGCGATTCGCCCCAAAGGCGGGACCAAACGTTTGAGTTGCCAGTTCCATCAATATCTAATTCCGCCCCAATTCTCCCACCAATACACATCTCAGCAGCAGCAACAGCAAGTCCACCTTCAGAACAATCGTGAGCGGTTCGAACAAGTCCAGCATGAATTGCAGTAGAGAGCGCTCGATACGTCGTGATGTTTTGCTCTGGGTTTGGCAGCAAAGGTACTTGTCCGCCGATGCCTTCTGAAAGTCCGCTTTCTTTCATCATGAACGCAAGTTCCGAGGCCCCAAGTTCATCTTTGGAGATGCCAACAAGGTAGACCCGTTCTCCAGGACTCTTGAAGTCGCTTGTAGCTGTAAAACGTACATCTGGTTGATCGCCAAAAACTGAATAGAGTAGAGTTGGAGGAATTGAAATTTTATTTTCTCCACTACCGTAGTCGTTTTTCATAGAGTCTTTTCCTGAAATGCAGGGAAGCCTATACGCTCTACATACGCGTTCCAATTCTCTGTTTGCGCGAACAAGTTGGGCGAGTTTGAACTTGCCATCCGGCGTTTTGACTGATTCTATGGAATCTGGCCAACAGAAATTATCCAAACCTGCCATTTTGTCAACATCAATTCCTGCGCAGACTGCATTTCGAACGGCTTCATCAATAGAGGCTGCTGCCATGGCGCCGGCATCCAAGTCTGAATAACGAGGAGCAATTCCGCATGAGATTACCAACCCGTGTGGGTCGCCGTGAATAGGGGCAATGACGCCTGCGTCTCCTGGGCCGTCCCTCTCAACGCCTACGAATGGTTTGACCGCAGTTTGAGCGATGACTTCGTGGTCGTATTGTCGAACCCATGACTCTTTAGAGGCTATGTTTGGTCGTGCAAGCATCTTCAAGAGAAGGGAAGAGTGGTTCATATCTTCATTCAGAACGATGGATTCTGGATTGAATAACGCTGGTTGCGGAGTATGCCATTCAGACTCGAGCTGGAGTTGTGGGACGCCATCATGAAGGAATTCAATGGGGAGATATGCAACAGTATCATCGTTGTATTTGACGTGAAACATTCCGCTGCTGGTAAATGTTGCAACTGGCGTGGCTTCAACTTCGTGAAGAGCTGCCATGGCTTCAAAGGCGGAACAATCTGAAGTTTTTACTGCAATTGTCATTCGTTCTTGGCTTTCCGAAACAAGTATTTCCCATGCAGACAAACCTGGCTGCTTAAGAGGGACTTTCGCCAAATCAATTTCGCATCCGTTGGTGTATTCTGCCATTTCTCCAATTGATGAGGAAAGGCCTCCTGCACCGTTATCGGTAATGCAGGTAATCAATCCAGCATCACGGGCTTCAAGCACCATGTCAAGCATTTTCTTTTGGGTGATTGGGTCGCCGATTTGGACTGCACTGGAAGGTGATTCTTCAGTCAGTTCAAGAGATGAAAATGTGGCTCCGTGAATGCCATCGTATCCGACTCTTCCTCCAACCATGTAGACGATATCGCCTGCTGTTGGGGTCTTGATGTGAGATTCGCGACCGTCGGGTAACAAACGTGGCATGATGCCAACTGTACCGCAATAAACGAGCGGTTTGCCGATATAACGGTCGTCGAACACTATTGCTCCATTCACTGTAGGAATGCCGGACTCGTTTCCGCCAACACGTACCCCTGCATGAACGCCGCGGAGAACTCGTGAAGGATGGAAGAGGTTGTCTGGTAAATCGCCTTCCCAGTTCGGTGGGCCAAAGCAAAACACATCGGTATTTGCAATTGGTCGTGCACCAAGTCCTGTACCCAAAATATCTCGATTAACTCCGACAATTCCCGTCATCGCACCCCCGTATGGGTCCAGTGCAGAAGGTGAGTTGTGCGTCTCTGCTTTCATACATACACTCCAGTTCTCATCCCAAGCGATAACGCCGGAATTATCGTGGAATACAGAAAGAAGCCAGTCGACTTCCTTTTGCATATCATGCGTCGGTTTCATAATGTGGGTTTTGAAGATTGAATCAATGATGCTGTCCTCGCCTGTTTCAGGGTCGATGTGGTGGATCTTTGAAGCGAAGATTTTGTGTTTGCAGTGTTCGCTCCATGTTTGAGCAAGACATTCAAGTTCGACATCTGTTGGAGCATTTTCAACAATCCCAACCGCTGCTCGTGATGATTGAATGACGGCGTCGCGATAATGCGATTGAATCGTCTGCATCTCCTCGAGATTGAGAGCAAGTAAGCCTGATTCTGACATGTTGATGAGTTCCTCATCTGATATTTCCAAATTCATGGCTTGCGGAGGAGTAAATGTTTGGGGTGGTTTTTCAGGGAAGTCGATTGCAGGCCATTGCGATTGAGTGCAAGCTTCAACATCAGAAACCACTGCTCGTTGAATCAGGTTGTTGTGGAGAGTTGATGCGAGCCATTCAGCAGATGTCCCTTCAGGGAGCCCGTAGAAAATATACGTCTGATAGGTCGATATCGATGCATCGTCCAACGGTTCTGGTTGTGGGAAGAGGGTTTTGAAGCCGTCGTAAGCCGCACTACCTGGGTTATCGGTTACTCCTGGTTTGAAGCCAACAGTGATTGCTGCGTCCGGGACGTTAGAGAAATGTTGGGTGGAAGTGAGAAAGAGTGCGTCGGTCACGGCATCTTCAATAATCGGGTCTGAGAATAAATCGTCAACCCTGGCTGAAACCTCTGAGGATGAAACAGATGATTTGATGAGAAAGCCGGTTATGCTTCGTACTTCAGTTACATCAATTCCGTGATCTGCCTTGAGTTGTCGTCGGACAACATCGCCACGGACATCCCGCATTCCATCTCCTTGTTTTGGCGTTACTTCTACACGTATTATTGTCATTAGTTACACCCGCCCCCGTAGGGGGCGTAGAGAATGCCGTAGACTACGCTCTTTGAACAATACGGCGAAATCAATTGAGAAGTTTAGCGAGATATTGGCCGGTAAAGCTGCCCTCGTGTGCCGCAATGGCTTCGGGTGTGCCTTGTGCAAGTATGGTGCCACCACGCTCTCCCCCTTCTGGTCCGAGGTCAAGGACCCAGTCCGAAGATTTGACTACATCCAGATGATGTTCAATAACGATAACGCTGTGACCTTTTTCTCGTAATTCAAGAAGGACATTGATGAGCAGTTCCACGTCAGAAAACGAAAGACCTGTCGTAGGCTCATCAAGAATATACACCGTATGTTTGTTCGGTGGGCGCCTCAATTCACTGGCTAATTTAACCCGTTGGGCTTCCCCACCTGACAGGGTTGTTGCGGGTTGGCCAAGTCGAACATAGGAGAGTCCGACTGCCCTTAGCGTGTCAAGGGTTCGGAAAATTTTTCGGTGATTTTCAAAGAAAACAACGGCTTCCCCAATTGGCATCTGTAAAATGTCGTTGATGTTCTTACCTTTCCAAGTGACTTCTAAACATTCACGGGTGTAGCGTAAACCTTGACAAATATCGCACGTAATCCAAACGTCAGGTAGGAAGTTCATTTCGAGTTTAATCGACCCTGCCCCCTTACATGATTCGCATCGCCCGCCTTTTACATTGAAACTAAAGTGGCCGGGTTTGTATCCTCGTTCTTTAGCAAGCGTTGTTTTGGAAAAGAGAATTCGGATTTCGTCGAAGACTTTTGTGTATGTGGCTGGGTTTGAACGTGGTGTTCGGCCAATAGGAGATTGGTCAATAATGATGGCTTTATCGACGTGTTCCAAGCCTTTCAGTGACTTGTGTTTCCCTGCTACACCGTCTGAATTATGGAGGTAACGTTGGAGGGCGGGCGCAAGGATTCCTGAGACAAGTGAGGATTTACCTGAGCCAGAAACTCCCGTAACTGCAGTCATGCAACCGATTGGAAATTTAGCATTGATGGATTGAAGGTTGTTGTGTCTCGCTCCTTTAATTTCAATCCATTTTTTAGTAGGTTTTCGTCTCTTCACCGGAACTTCAATCGAACGTTTACCGCTCAAAAACGCACCAGTAACGGATTCATTGCTTTTCATGGCCACTTCGGGTGGGCCGTTAGCGACGATCATTCCACCTTCAAGGCCGGCTCCAGGGCCGAGGTCGCACAGCCAATCGGCTTGTCGTAGTGTGTCCTCGTCGTGCTCAACAACGATGAGGGTGTTTCCTAAATCGCTTAGTTCTCGTAGCGTAGCTAGAAGTCGTGCGTTGTCGCGTTGATGGAGGCCAATCGATGGCTCGTCAAGCACATACATGACTCCAGTCAGTCGACTACCGATTTGTGTCGCTAGACGGATTCGTTGGCTTTCGCCGCCCGAAAGGGTGTTTGCTTTACGGTCCAAGGTGAGGTAATCAAGTCCGACGCTGTCGAGAAATCCGAGTCGGTTTTCAATTTCTTTCAAAATGTCTTTTCCGATAAACAGACTTCGTTCATCAAGCGTCTCAAGAACATCTGCAAAACTCTCCGGTGCGCCCTCTCCATCTGGGCGCCAAGCGCGAACAAGCGCAAGAGAGTCATGGACTGAGCATCGGCTTACTTCAGGAAGGCGGATTCCACCAACGGATACATACCGGGCAGCAGCGTTGAGTTTTTCTCCGCCACATGAAGAACAATCAAGGTCGGTCATGCAACTGACAAGGCGGCTTCGTGTACGTTCTGAAGTGGTTTCAGTGTAGGTCTTTTGCAGCCGTGCAATGATGCCTTCCCAGGGCCTATTCATCTTGTAAACAGAGCCGTTATCTGATTCAAAATGAAAGTTGATTACAGTTGACCCAGAGCCGTTCAACAAGATGTCTTTATCGTCATCATCGAGCAATTCGAAAGGTGTGTTTCTTGAGATGCCGTAGTGTTGGCAAACCTGTTCAAGTAAACGCCGATACCAAGACGGAGACATGGATTGGCGCCAAGGGCGTACGCATCCGTTGGATACCGTAAGTGTTCCATCGACAATCAGGTCGATGTTGAATTGGCGTTCGACACCAAGGCCTTGACAGACACCACAAGCACCGAGAGGAGAATTGAATGAAAATACTCGCGGAGAGAGTTCGGGCATGAATGCACCGTGGTCCGGACATGCGAAATCTTCGGACCAAGCCACAGTATCCCCTTGCTTGGTAAAATGAGAGCGCGTTCCTTCGGAAAGATCTGCATCTTCTGGGGGCGCCTCAAGGCTTTCAATAGCGACTGTCCCTCCACCAATCTTCAGTGCCCCTTCGACCGATTCTGTGAGGCGTTGGCGGCGTTCTCTTGTACATCGTAATCGGTCAATTCGAACGTCAATATCGTGACGGAAGTTCTTGTCGAGTTCCGGGGGTTTTTCGAATTCAACTTCGTGGCCATTCACCTTACCATGCAAATATCCTTGTTCAACGAGTTGGCGGAAGAGGTCTTGATGGGTTCCTTTCCGAGCTCGAACAGCCGGGGACCACAGAACAATAGCATGGCCCTCCATATGCCAAACGATGTCGTCGACGATTTCTTGCACCGTTCTACGAGCGACCTCCCTACCGCATGTTGGACAGTGTGGTTTTCCAATTCGAGCCCAAAGTAGTCGGAAATAGTCTTGAATTTCAGTCACGGTTGCTACGGTGGAACGCGGATTGTGAGAACCTTGTTTCTGATCGATGGATATTGCTGGCGAGAGGCCTTCAATGCCATCGCAATCTGCTTTTTTCATCTGTCCAATAAATTGACGAGCGTAGGAAGAGAGGCTCTCCACATACCTTCGTTGACCTTCAGCATACAATGTATCGAAGGCGAGGCTGGATTTTCCTGAGCCCGATACTCCGGAAATAACCACAAATTGACCTCTTGGGAGTTTGACGGTTACATCTTGGAGATTATGGGTGCGTGCACCACGAACTTCAATCCAGCCTTCATCACCTGGTTGACTCATAGACGCCCCTCACCCTCAACGGGCCGTCAACGGTTCTTCAAGTCCTGCTTTTCAAACCTCGAAATCAAAAAGAGAGGAAGATAGGTTCGATTTGTAAGTCTTGAATGAGTGGATTCAATTTCAAGCAGGGTGAAAACCTCGTGGAATTGGAGCTTCAAAACGAACTGGTTCATCGCTCTCTGGGTGTAAGAATTCAAGGGCGGAAGCGTGCAAACAAACTCGGTTCAATGGATTTGTTTCAGCGCCGTGTAATTCATCTCCAACAACTGGACACCCGAGTGACCGCATTGCCATCCTAATTTGGTGACGGCGGCCCGTCTCGATGCTGACTTGAATAAGTGAGATGCGATTATCGGTATCTGAGACGCTCCAATGTGTAATCGCTTCCTTTGCTCCGTGAAAACTTGATTTCACTTTCTTGACGTGAAGATGTTTGTCCTCAACGAGCCATTCTCTGGTTGAGCCGTTGTTGTTTTTTGGGCGACCTTCGACTAATGCATGGTACGTTCGGTGAACGTCGCGTGCAGCAAATTGAGATTGGATGTATTCTTTATGCCGTTCGTGCCGTGCAAAAACCATAACGCCAGAAGTATCACGATCAAGGCGGTGGACGATATGACACCAGTTTCGTTCATCTTCGAGCCTCACATAATTGACGCACCGAGAATGGAGTGTGTCGACTTCGAGCTTATCGGTTGCAATAGAGAGGAGGCCTGCTGGTTTTTCAACAACGAGGATCGCTTCATCTTCCCAAATTACATTGAGGTTGACTCGCTTATGCTTCGAGACTGGTGGGGGGGTGATTTCCTGCGCCTTAATCCGACTTAAAATCTCAATTTGAACACCCGTTCCAACTTGGAACTTAGCCTTGTGTTGGGTGGTTCCATCCACTTGGACTCGGCCTTCTGTTAGCATTTTACGTAACTTTCCACGAGAGGTTTCATTCATGAAATTCGATAAAGCCTCGAGAAGAGTTTGTTCCTGGGTTGATGTGAATTTCATGTTTCCACCTACAATATGAGTGCGTCGCACCATGTGCCTTTTTCGCCGCTATGTCCTGGTTCTAGCAACGTTAGACCGTCCGCTAAAACCAAACTGTTGAGGTTGCCTGAGCCTTGGTATCCTGTCGAATAGGCAAGCATGTTTTCTCCAGATGTATCAATGAGTATTCTGCGGAGAATGAGGTCGTTTGGAGATGTTTTGAAAGGTTCAGCCAACTGCACACGAACTCGCTTTTCTTCAACTCCGCCATCTGAAGTAGAAGCACGTAAGTACGGTGCTACAAGCATTCGGAAAACAACATGACTGCTTGCTGGGTTTCCTGGAAGTCCGAACAAAGGCGTGCCTTTCCAATATCCAAACAGTGGGGGGGAGCCGGGTCGTATCTTCACGCGCCAGAATTTAATGTCGCCTTCTTCCTCCATGATCTTACGCACCAAGTCCCATTCACCCATTGAAACTCCACCTGAAGTAAGGATGAAGTCGCATTCTGATGCTGCTGCATCAAGTTGTTGCCGTAAAGCATCCATCGAATCCAAAACTGAATTGTATCGGAGAGGCGTGTGTCCGGTCATTTGTACAAGGGAAGAGAGTCCAAAAGAATTGGATTCATAGATTGAATTCTCAGATAATTCCTCACCTGGCAACTGCAATTCATCACCAGTAGGAAGAATCCCAATGGTTGCTTTCTTGAATACTTCTGCAGATGCGTGCCCCATTGTAGCACAGAGGCCTACCGAGGATGGTGAAAAAAGTGTACCTTTCGGCAGTGCAGTTTGACCACGTTTGAGGTTCTCTCCCTGTTTTCGAATGAAGTGTTTTTTTCCCTCTTCATGCAATGTAACTTCTGTACCGTCATCACTGATTGAGCAACGTTCGATTGGGAGAACTGCGTCAGCTCCGTTTGGGATTGGTGCGCCGGTCATGATTCGTGTAGCTTGGCCTGTTTCAATGTGTACAAGTTGTTCTTCGGTACCTGCTTGAAGAGTCTGTTTAATGGATAAAACAGCGGGAGTTTGTACAGAATCACTGTATCGAAAAGCAAATCCATCCATTGCCGAATTGTCGAATCGTGGGTCATCAACGGTTGATTGAAGGTCTTCAGCAAGGATTCTGTTGTAGAGGTGATCCAAAGCAACGGTTTCAGTTCCGATGTGAAGTGTGTGTTTTCGAAGAATAGTCAAAGCCTCATCATACGAAACAAAGTATGGGACCTCGGACATGGTCATTCCAAGTGGTTGGTGTGTTTGACTTTCTCGGTATCGGGATTAAACAAGAAGTTCTACTATTCGCTTCACAGAAGCAATGAGTAATACGGCAATTAGAATATTTTGTACGGTTTTCGGTCTTGCCCGTTGTGAACCATACTTTGAGCCAAGCAACCCGCCAATACCTACAGCAAGAAGAAACGGAAGAAGAGTTGACGTCTCAAGGACAAGTTGTCCAGAGGTTGTTGCTCCAAGAAGTCCTGCCGCTGAATTCACCCAGATGAACAGTGCTGCTGTTGCAGCTGCGGATTTCGGCGTTGCCCACTTTTTCAGGAGCAATATAGGTGAAAGAAAAATTCCCCCCCCTACACCAATAATTCCACTCAAGAATCCAATCCCCCCGCCAAAGGAATACGCTTGAATCGGTTTTGGTTCGGAAATCTGTACCACTGAGTTCTCTTCATTGATCAGCAAGCGTATCGCAGCATAAAGAAGAGTGAAAGAAAGGAGAGTGTCATAAATCACTCCATCTACCTTCAGATATCCCCCGATGAAAGCAAGTGGAATGCTGGCTATGATGAACGGTAATGATTTGGATACTACGTGGTGGCCTGATTTCGAATAATGATAGAAGGCGATACCGGCCACCGCGAGGTTGAGAACCCAGGCATGTTGTTTCAACCACGCACTGTCCATTTGACTGTACGTCGTTAGTGAAAGAACTGCGAGATAGCCGGAAGCTCCACCGTGGCCGACACTCGAATACAATATGGAAATGAAAAAAAGGCCGATGCAAAGAGCAATGAGGGCAAAACCCTGTTCCATCCTTTGACCTCAGTCGAAGTTCATTGTGTGGCCGCACTCTGCATATGCGCAAGTAACGGTGTAACGTGATTTCTTTGGTTTTGGGATTTTTAACATTGAGCCGCACATGTCGCATTGGACTTTGAGCGTTTCAGGTGCAGCGGCTTTAGGCGCATCACCAAGAGTACGCCCAACATCTTGCGACCATCCAAGAGAATCTGTATATTTGTCAGCCTTGACGTTCATTTTCTTTTGTTTCAAAGAGAGGCGCATTCTACGCTTTCTCTTCTTGGGCTGGGAGCCTTTAGGTGCCTTTGCCGCCATGGGTATCAACTACCGCTTGGCGTGGTTGTATTCAATTACTTCGGCTGAATTCTTCACCAAGATATTCAGAAATACCGTTCACAGGATTGTGAACAATATGTCCGTTCTTTTCGAGTTCTTCAACCAGCGGAGGTCGAGCGTGTGATGGGTCGGTATGGTACACAACCACCTCTTCCGCCTCACAGGCGGCGGCGAAATCAACAATTTCTTTCTGTCCAGCATGAGTAGAAAAAGAATAGGATTCCCATTCGAGAGAAATATCCGTCTCGTTGCCAAAAATATTGATTTTTCCTTCGTTCTGTAATTTACGACCACCTGTGTTTGAGGCTTGATAACCAGTGAATATAATGGCGTTTTTGTTATCTTGACGCAAGCGATTCAGATACCATATTGAAGGGCCACCTTGAAGCATTCCAGACGTTGAAACAATAACATCTGCCTCTAAGGCTTTCTTTCGATCCGATTTACTTGAAACTCTTCGGCACCACGACCAAGCTGTCTTCATTGCTTCAGGATCACGTAGAGTCTCTGGGTGATTCATTTGCATCTTTGCTATTCGTTTCCCCATGCCATCAACGTGCACGTTAAGGTGAGGTAGATGTTTGTACAAGCGCATAACGACGTCTTGGGTTCGTCCATTTGCGAACGCTGGTATCAACACTTTGCCACCACGGTCAATGACGCGTTGAACATGGTTGACGAATCTTAATTCTTCTTCCTGAAGGGGCGGATGATTGCGGCCACCGTATGTACCTTCTACGAACAGAGTATCGGTTTTAACCGGTTGAGCACCGCTGGTAAGAGGGGAATCGCGAGTATCAAAGTCGCCAGACAGCAGTATTTTTCGTTCTGACGTTTCGATATGTAACATTGCAGCACCTGGTATGTGTCCTGCTTTGTGAAGTTCTAATTTCCACTCGTCTTTCATCCAAGGTTCGTTAAAGGCGTGTATATTCCATGAATCTAGAGCTGTGTCAATGTCCCGCTTGTCCCAAGCAAGCGGGTATTTTTCTATCGAACTTACTTTATGGCAATCGTACCACATTAATTCTGAAATTTGTGCAGTTAATGCCGTACCGTGCAGACGTGTACGATGATTAGCGCATAACCATGGAGCCATACCTAAGTGATCAACGTGTGAATGGGTGATGACAGCATCACGGACTTCTGGTGCTTCAGAGGGATAGCGAGGTGGTGTAGTTGGAGCCAAACCGTAGTCTAACAGTAAGCGAGTTTGTTGAGAATCTTCAAGCATAATCCCAACGTTACCAACTTCATCACCTCCGCCTAAGTAATGGTACCGTATTCCTTTTTCAGGATGTTCAGTTGGATAAGAGCTTGTCCGACCAGGAGAGTAGAAAACCATGTCAATCGAACTTTGGTCTACGCTACATGTCTTGAACTTGATTCTTTTATGGACACCCTCCCCTCCATTTCCATTGGAATTATGTTTCAGGGTTCAGTCTCTATTTTCATTGTTTGTTAAAGGGTTAAGTTAAGTGCTTGTCGCGACCATATTCTACGGGGCATACTCCCGTTTTCTTCCATCCCCTTCTACGTCATACTCACGATTATTCAATGAATTTCCTCCACCGGAAACACAGGGGTGTCCGAATAGAATACCTTTTCTCCAAACCTTTTCCATATTTCATTTCCCCTCGAGACTCTATTGGCAATGGTGTACCATCATACTTACCATTATCTTTCAATACAATTTAGCCTCCGCTTGACAACAAATCCACTGGAACTTCCTATTTCTTTAATTTGAAGCGAAGAAGAGATGAACTACCCCACCATCCAAACATCATGCCAAGACAACTTCAACACAACTTTGTTGTTGATGAAGATCGATGTTTTGGCTGTGCAGCATGCATCGCATTGTGTCCGGTCAATGTGCTTACTTTGATTGATCGACTCGCTGTCGTTGATGAAGAAAATTGCACGCATTGTGAATTATGTATTCCCTCATGCCCCGTTTTCGCTCTCGACATTGTATCAATGCAGGTGGAAAAATGAAATCCGTAGTCTTTGTTGGTGGAACGATATCAAACATGATCTCAGCCATAGAAATGAGCGAAGATTACACAGTTACGGTTTTTGAATTAAACGCCGAGATAGGGTTACCATGTACAGCACCTGGACACATTCGTGATCTTAGTTTACTCGAGTCATACCTTGATTCTGCTCAAATGAGTTTTTTACAACCCTACCCGTTCGCAGAAGGATATACTCTTCGTTCAGAATGGGTCTTGAAACATCTCGGCTCGATTGCAGCTTACAAAGGAGTGAATATTTTTACTCGAACCCGAATCACGGAGTGTTTCGATTCGGGTGACAGCGTCGCGCTCGAATACATCGGGGCGGGTTCCAAAGATTCCGGACAAATTGAATGTGATTATCTTGTTGACGATCGCCAATGGACGTACAGTGCACCAGGTTCTAAAGAACATAATCTCAACGGCTTAAATGAAATACAAATTCCTGATTTTGGTGAATTCATACACATGCACGGAGGAACATCACTACACAGTGATTGTTCAAACCTCCCTCACAACACCTATTCTCTACCACGTCACGAAGGTCTCACCGAAGTTTGGCAAGAGGTTCCCGTTTGGACTCCACGCAGAGGTTGGATTGAAACCATCACTTGTTTTCTCCCAAAGATTATAGAAAACCGCACCATTGACGCCCAAATTATTGAAGGCCGCTGCGTGGTAAACAAGATAAATAACTGTGATTAGGTGTTCTTGAGCACACCACCTTAAATCCCCCCACTCCCGCCACGGGCCGTAGAGCAGTGCTCAGGGGGTATCATAATGGCAGAACATCCATTGGCTGATTTAAGAAAAAAACTCAAAGAAGCAGACCTTCTCGATAAACCAACAATGAAGTCTTGGATCAAAGCAATTCTTCTACTCGTTGTGGTTTGTTCGCTGTACAGCGCCCATATTTATCTCCCGTTAAAGTTCGGTCTAATGCTTATACCGATTACCGCTCTTTTCTCAACAACGTTGGCAATGACTGGACATGAAGGCGTACACTCTTCTGCCTGCCAATCGAAGGTAGGCAACACATCTCTTGCCGCCATCATCTTCCCTCTTTTTGCTGGTTTCTCTATGGAATATTGGCGAGAGAAGCACAACGTCAAACATCACGCTCATCCTAACGTTGTTAATGTGGACCCAGATATTCACTCGTGGCCCTTTACTTTTAGTCAGGAAGAATACAAGACAAGCGGTACGGTACGAAAATTCTTCCAACGGCATCTCCAAGGATGGACGTTCTGGCCGATATCACTTCTTGTCGGACACCTCATGCGTATTGATGGTTTGAAATACATCGCTACCAAACCTTTCAAATCGAAGAAAAAGAGAATCACGAAAATCTGGCTTCTCGATACTTCTTTGATTCTTGTTCACTTCTCTTTATGGTTGGTTTTACCAATATTGCTTGGCATATCGTGGCAAGTTACCTTCGGATTTTACGCCCTGCTATGGGGTTTAGTTGGTACATTCCTTACAGCAATTTTCATTGTAGGTCATGCTGGCCGCCCAATTATCACAGAGTACGATCAAAACTGGCGATTACAAATTGAAACAGCGCGCCGAATTAAACTCGGACCTATTGGTTCGTTTTTCTTCGTTGGCCTTGATTACCAGATTGAACACCACCTTCTACCTGCTATGTCACATTTCAACCTTCCAAAAGCAGCGCCACTTGTGAAAGAATACGCTGAAGAACGCGGATGGAAATATGAAGAACTCGGACTCTTCAGAGCTTTGTGGCAGTCAACCGTAGCACTCCACCGTGCATGGAAAACCCCTTCTCTCGTATTGGATGAAAAAGGGGAATTAAACGACCCCCTCGAAGCCTGAAAACCTCTTCAAAGGTAAACAACTTGGCTCGTCCATGGCGGCGACTGAACGATTGTACCTCAACAGCATCGAATCTGGGTATTTTACGGACTTCAGTGCAGAAGTAACGGCCGTACAGGACGACACAATCGTTCTTGACCGAACCCTATTCTATCCACTCGGGGGTGGCCAAAATTGGGACACTGGCACCATAAGCGGCCCAAATGGAACCGTTGCAGTCGAAGAGGTACGAGGCCGAAATGAAATATTCCATTCTGTTGGAGACGACCACCAATTTTCAGTCGGTGATGAAATTCACGGCTCGGTGGATTGGCAAAGAAGACACGCCCACATGCGTATGCATACCGCGCAACACCTCGTTTCGGGCGTCGTATACGAATCTTTTAACGGCACTCGGACCGTTGGAAACCAAATCCACAACGACCGCTCTCGAATTGATTTCAATCCGATTTCTTTTACTCCTGAAATGCTTGAAGAAATTACCAGGCAAGTGAACGAACTTATTGATGCGAATCATCCCGTAACCGATTCCACAATGACACGTGAGGAAGTCAATTCTGAGATGCCACCTGAACGAACAAACATGGATCTTTTACCACCATCCGTCAAAGAGTTGAGGGTTGTGAAAATAGGTGATAATCTCGACCTATGCCCTTGTGCGGGCACGCACGTTGGCCAACTTGGAGAAATCGGACATATTGAAATCACTGGTAAAAAATCCAAAGGGAAAGGCACTCAGAGAATAACTTACGAACTGCACATCCCAGAAATTACTACAAATCCAAGCAGTAAATTACTCTAAGATTTCCCGCTTATTGGTTATAACTCATATATATTTTTTATAAACTGTAAAACAATTAACTACTCTTCATTAATTATCATCGTCGAGTAACTCGTCAACCTCGGAAAGAACCTTTTTCCACTCTTTTCTTTGATTCTGCAATTCTTCGAATATTTCCTTTTCCACGGTTTCTTTCGACTGCAGTGGTGCTTTTTGGGCGTTTTTAGCGGCTTCCAATCGATCCGTTAACGCAACATCTTCCCCGATACGCTCACTCCGATCGACTTGTACAATTGACTTTGACGGAATGGTTCTCGCACCGTAATCGGAATGATCTTGTTCACCAAAAACTTCGAGAATACCCTCTCGCTGTTCCAAGGTAGGGGGGCTGTCATTCCATTCATTTTGGTTTGCTACATCCCTCAAAACATTCGCCTTTCGACGTTGTTTCTGGTCATCGAATACGGATACAACATCTTCCATGGTTCGTTGTTGTATGGGCGCTGATAACCCAGCAGCGAGATGCTGTTGTTCAATGAGTACCTCTCCATGCACTTCATCGTGGTCGTGTCGGTGAGGTTCAGCCGCCATCATTAACATCTCTTTGGCAAACTGAGAAAATGGGTCATCGTGAGATGTATAAGCCAAAGTATCACGTATTCCAGTATGTCTAGAAATACATCTTTTACAACGGTTTGAAGCTGCTACATCTTCAGCATCACAACGAAGACAACAGGCTTGGAAACCCATTTCTTTCATGGCGCGTCGGGGCATTGACATGGCTGACTCAAGCCTGCTGGTGCATCCATTGGGCATCAAACTTCGGATGCGAGGCTTCAAATCCATCAGCCGTGAGAAGAGAACATGGCAGGGAGGGATTCACGAGCAGATATTCTTGAAGACGACCCCTTCAGGCGCCAAAACCCACGAATACATCGCGTTCAC
>ERZ767114.64-NODE-64-length-83926-cov-8.457012_pt1 | contig 83926 bp, 61 predicted proteins | sample MGYA00374952_ERZ767114 | MGnify/ENA primary metagenome ERZ767114 (study PRJEB28939, sample SAMN06267156) | marine metagenome | isolation source: Columbia River Estuary | place: USA:Columbia River Estuary, USA | collected 2012-05-05 ... | reverse complement strand
TGCTCCAACACCAGTACCAGCACCAGCACCAGCTGTGGAACCAGCACCAGCACCAGCACCAGCCTTCGATGCATTGATGAGCACTCCCGTTGCACAGCCTGAGATGATGGTCGCCCCAACTCTAACTGGAGCCTTCGCCCCACCAACAAACGTACCCGTGCCACCTCAAGTGCCTCCCAACCCCGATGATGCCGCTGCTGACTTTTACATGGGTGCACTCGGTCTCAACAATGAACCTCAAGCACCAGAATTCAACACACAACAACCACCTATGCAACCAGCCTATGATGCTGGAAATGATATTCTGATGCAGCCAATTGAAGCGCGACCATTGGTTGCACAACAAGCACCACAACCAGAAGTCGACTTGGCAAAAGCCGCTCTCGATGCTGCATCTCGAGTGGCCCTAACAACGCCGGGAGAGGTCAACTCAATGTCCATCGCCAACCAGGATATCGCTTGGTACAACCAAGGTGTCCAGTTGATTGATGATGGTAAATTCGACAAAGCATTGTCTTCATTTGATCGGGCTCTTCCATCATTCGCTAACGATGATGACATGTTGATTCGAATTCTCAACGGTAAAGGAAATGCCTACTACTACCTTGAACAATACCCGAAGTGTGTAGAAGCATATCACCAAGCCATGCTTATCCGACCTGCTGAGGTACGCGGCAAGACCCTGTACAACATGGGTAGTGCTTACGCAGAGATGGAGCGGTATCCTGACGCAATCAAGTGCTTTGAACAATCCATACCTCGCGGATTGCAACCAGACGAGGTTGCCCGTGCAAGGGACCAAATTCGTCGATGCTCAATCCTTCAGAAGGAACGTGCTCGAAAGGCCCGTCGCAACTGAACAAAGGTGCTGCTATGTCCGAAACTGCAAGTATGGATATTCATGCTCGACTCGTCGAGTGTGGAATGGAAGCAAAACATGCTCAAATTGTGATGGATTTAGCCACGCATCCCCCTTCCAAAGCGAGTGAAGTGGGCAAGCGAATCGGGATCTCTCGAATGGATGCATATAATTCATTGAGAAAAATGCAAGATATGGGGCTCATCAAAGCGACGCTCGACAAGCCCATGCGATTCTTAGGAATTAAAATTGAAGAGGTGTTTGATTTGCTCATCCGCAAGTCGGAAATGGATCTTCGACGAATGCAGGAGCATCTTGGGGAAATGAAATCCGATGCACACTTGGCCCTGCTTTCTCATGACAACGAACATCAGGAACCAAATTTCACTGTGTTGAAGGACCGACATGCCATCATGGCAAACCTCCAATCGATTCTGAGCGAAGCTGAAGAATCCGTTTGGATGATGCTCGGGCATTGGGGAATTTTCCACCTGCGACGTTCAGTCGCCTTTGAGGCAATGATTGAGGCCGTGAATCGTGGTGTGGTTGTGAAAATTTCCACTTCCCTCAACGAAAAAACCGTCAAATTTTTCGATGACTTGGACACTCGGATTGAAGTCCGACACCATGAAGATTTCAGCATCCAGGGCGTGTATGTGGATGACGAAGTTGGCCTTCAATTCATCAACGTAGAAAAAACACCAACAGGGCGAGGTAAGAATGACAGCGCCCTCTTGATTGAATCGAAAGCCTTCCTCGCAGCACAACTTGAACTGATGGTCATTCAATGGGGGGCAGGAACCTCATACAGAGCCGCAAAAGCAAGGCTCATTGAAGGTAAAATAATTGAACCACTCCGATTGAATTTGGGTGAAGGGTCCTATTACGAACGGTTGCGAACCTCCCTTGGACAAAGCGTCGATGGATCGTTAGCACCACCGAATGCGTTCTTACGACGACCAGGAGATCCGATTCCCGTCCAAGAGAATCCTCAGGCTGCTGCGCTGTCCATGCTCGGAATCGACCTTAACGAGGTATTGGGGGGCGTGGGCATAAGAATAGGACAAGAACTTGCCAACAAGTGGAGCAGTGTTGACAGCGATGAGCAATTCTGGTCTCATTTGTCAGAAGAATGGAGTCAACTTGGCATGGGTGAAATTGTCACAAAGGGGATGCCACCAGAATCAGTCGTTGTTCGGAACGGAGGCGCCTGTGGTGGAAAGCCGACCATTGGTGGCATGTTTTGCCATCTCGATGAAGGCGTCTTACAAGGAATTGTGATGGTTCGTCACAAAGTCGATGTTCTCTCAAAAGAACGAGTGTGCACGAGTGACGGAACTGATTCCTGTCATTTTGAGATTCAATGTAAAACCGAGCAGAATGAAGCGGTCCTTTGAGCGCAGGTTCTTAGGCGAGTCTCCCGTGGGAATGTCATGGACTGTGGAACCTGTGAAACCGCTGGACCAATTCAAGTGGTCAAACCTGATGTCGTCGAGGTCTCCTTGACCATTTCTGACAATGCACAAGCTATGCTTGCAGATGCCTTTGGCGACGACCGCTCCATGGCACTTCTTGTCGGTGTTTTATCTGGTGGATGCTCGGGGTACATGTATGACTTGCAAATCATCGAAGAGACAGACCAATCCTGCCAAGAAGTCAACATCAACGGTTTCAGAGTCCTCGTACCCAACGCTTCCAGCCATCTCTTAGATGGTATCGAAATTGATTATGTCGATCGACTTATGGGCGGCGGTTTCAAAATCAACAATCCAAATGCTGACTCCTCATGTGGATGCGGCGAATCCTTCGCATGAGGGAAATTGGATGCAAACGGCCCGCTACTTAGAAGGCCATTTGAGCGTCTGGCGCGGTGAGGATGTCCTCACATTCATTGACGGCCTATCGACAAATCGAGTGCTCGATTTACGCAAGGGCGAATGCCAACAGACGACCTTTACAACCACCACTGCCAAGGTCATCGATCGTGTAGCGCTGTTTCACATGGGAGATTTTGTCGCCTGTGTGAGCCACGCCCCATTTTGGGACGCTCTCCACGCACATGTATCCCCTCGAATTCTGGGGCAAGATGTTTCCATCTTTGACGCATCCGCAAATAATGAATTTTATGTTCGCTTTGGAGATGATGATTCGACGCGAGGGGTACACTCGACAAATGATGGCGTCACAATTGGTCATCTGGAAGGTGGTTATGATCTGATTGTAGCAACTGTTGGAAAGCATGTTGAATCCGAAGTAAATTTGGATTCATTCCACGCATGGAGAATTGAACGCTGTGTCCCATGGCCTGGCTATGAAATCACGGCGAAACACCATGCGCTGGCATGTGGACTCTCGGAGGACGTACACCCATCCAAAGGGTGTTACATCGGCCAAGAAGTATTGACTCGGATGATCAGCAGGAACAAGCAAGGACGAACCTTGTCGATTGTTGCCAATGAGGAAGTTCAACCATCAGAGATTACAACGAAGGGCGCAAGCCGTTCACTGGCGATCATTAGAGTTTAATCAATACCCGAGAAGTTCGGAAAGTTGTGACTTGTAGAAATTTCCAGAGCCTTGGAGAGAGGAAAGTTCCTCTTCACTGAGTTCCAGTTCCAAAATACGCTCAATGCCACCAGCACCGAGTATGACGGGTACGCCAATGTACACATCGTCAAGACCGTATTGACCAGTGAGGTGTGCTGATGCAGGGATCAAACGCTTTCGGTCGTTCAACACTGCTTCTGCCATGATGGCTGCAGCCGAGCCAGGTGCGTAGAAAGCAGAACCTCGCTCGAGCAACTTGACAATTTCTCCGCCACCAGAGGCAGTCCGCTTGCATATTGCATCGATGGTTTCTGCATCGAGAAGGTGCGTGATGGCGATTCCGCCAACCGTGGTAAAGCGTGGGAGTGGCACCATGGTGTCACCGTGACCGCCGAGAACCATTGCTTGAACATCTTCTTCTGAGCATCCAACAGCCTTTGCCACGAAGTGGGTCATGCGTGCGCTGTCAAGCACACCTGCTTGGCCACACACTCGGTTTGCAGGGAATCCTGTGACTTTCTGCATGTGGTAGGTCATCAGGTCAAGCGGGTTTGTGACCATGATGATTGTTGCATCAGGAGCATGATCTCGAATACCTTCGCCAACTTGCTGAACAATTCCTGCATTCTTAGCAATCAAGTCTTCGCGAGTCATTCCCGGTTGGCGTGGGAATCCGGATGTCACGACGACCACTTCAGCACCAGCGATGTCCTCGTAGTTGGCCGTGCCAGTAATAGCGCCGTCGTAATTCAAAACTTGTCCATTCTGTGACATGTCGAGAGCCTTGCCCTTTGCAAATCCTTCATAGATGTCAAGCATGACAATATCGGCAATTTTCATTTGAGCCAAAACAAATGCGCATGTTGCGCCGACATTCCCTGCTCCAATCACTGCAATTTTTTTTCGGTTACTCGCCATAGTTGTCCCTTCGTTGTCAGTTCCAGTGAAAGGACCTCCATAAGGAACATGGTTGAAAACCAAGCGCAGTAGGTTCCGAGACGGAATCAACTTCCTTCAACCCGATGAAAAAAATCAGTCTTCATGAGCGAGTTATCTAAAAACCCCCTTCCGTTGGACAAAAACATCCCACACCCACATTCGTGGGGATTGGGCATGAGGCAACAAGATGAAACTCGGCGTACCAATGGAACCTGAAGGCGAAACTCGTGTTGGAATCGTGCCCTCAAGCATGAAGAAATTGCTCAAAGCTGGCTTTGAGGTCGTGATTGAGACAGGTGCTGGTAAAGCAGCAAATTATCACGACGCTGACTACGAAGCAGCAGGCGCAACCATTGGCTCCCGTTCGGACGCACTTGGCTGTGCAAACATTGTTTGCATCCGTTTCCCCGGTCTCGATGGAATTTCACAAGGAGCAAACCTCGCTTGCGTTTCAGATCCATTCCGAAACCCGGAGCATGTCAAAGCGTGCATGAAAGCAGGCGTCACCCTTCTTTCGATGGACATGATTCCACGTCGTCTCTCGAGGGCGCAATCCATGGACGTCAACTCTTCACAAGACAACCTCGCTGGTTACAAAGCAGTCCTCCTCGGTGCAGCCCATGTTCCAAAGGGTATCCCGATGATGACCACATCAGCGGGAACCATTCGACCCGCCAAGGTCGTTATCATGGGCAGCGGTGTTGCGGGCTTACAAGCGATTGCAACCGCTAAGCGTCTCGGCGCTGTTGTGTTTGCATCCGATGTTCGAAAGTCCGCTGCTGAACAAATTGAATCGGTCGGTGGACGTTTCATCGAAGTCGATGGCATGGACGACTTCGAAGACGAATCAGGGTATGCAAAGCCATTGACCCCAGAATTCATTCAGAAGGTCAACGACACCGTCTGTGGTGTTGCAGCCGATGCAGACATCATTGTCACAACGGCTCGAATCTTTGGCCGACCTGCACCAATCACAGTTCCATCGACTGCCGTTCAAAATTTCAAGTCAGGTGCTGTGGTGGTTGACATGAACGCAGATGTTGGAGGGAACTGTGAAGACACGGTTCAAGGCGAAGTCATCACAACCGATAACGGCGTGATCATCGTTGGAACGTCCAACCTCCCTGGAACGCTTGCCACAACCTCAAGCATGCTCTACTCAAACAACTTGACGACCTTCATGACTTCACTGGTCAAAGATGGCGAAGTAATGATTTCGGAAGACGACGACATCCTCGTCGGTGCACCCGAAGGCAGTGATTTCTATGTCAACGGCATGGGTGGCGTCCTCATCTGCAAGGATGGAGAAATACATCCAAAACAAACTCGCCTTGGAGGTGCACTCGAATGACGCCAGAATTCTTAATCGGAAACATCACGCTGTTTATGCTTGCAATTTTCATCGGATTCGAGCTGATTACCAAAGTGCCAGCAACCTTGCACACCCCTCTTATGAGCGGTGCAAATGCAATTTCTGGAATCTCGATCATTGGTGCACTCATCGGGTCCAATGTCGCCTTTAAGAACGAAAGCACAGAAATCTCAGGCATCCTTGCGTTTGTTGCAGTCACCCTCGCCATGATCAATGTGGTTGGCGGATTTGCTGTCACCAACAGAATGCTCAACATGATTGCTGGAAAGAAGCGCGGAGGTGCTTGAGATGGAAGACTGGGTTTCAATCGGCTACTTGATCTCGGCTGCTCTGTTCATTTTTGGTCTTAAGAAATTAGGACACCCTCGAACCGCACCCTTTGGGAACCAACTCGGTGCCATGGGAATGCTCGTAGCAGTCATCACGACAATCTTGGAGATGCAATTAACCGGCAATGGCGTCATTGATTGGACATTGATTGCTGGAGGACTCATTCTCGGCTCTGCCATTGGATATTTGATGGCAAAGCGCGTTCAAATGACCGGGATGCCTGAACTCGTGGCATTGTTCAATGGATTTGGCGGTGCAGCTTCAGCTCTTGTCGCACTCTCTGAAATTCAAAAGTACATCGGGGATGCTGACACCCTTCCAGAAGGTCTTGCACTCACGGTTACAATGATCGCTGCAGGATTGTCTGCCCTCGTTGGTTGGATGACCCTAACTGGATCATTGCTTGCAATGTACAAGCTCAAAGGCGGCGTGGAGATCTTCGGAAAGTGGATCAAGACCCCAACATGGGGACCAACATGGCTTAACCCGGTGAAGGTTCTCTTGTTCCTATCTGTCATCGTGATGATTTACATGAGCATTGAAGAACCAACCAACACCACTTACATGTGGGGCATCATTGGAGTTTCTTGCCTTCTCGGTATTGTGTTGGTCCTGCCAATTGGTGGAGCAGACATGCCCGTTGTGGTATCATTGCTCAATTCACTCTCTGGAATTGCTGCAGCGTTCACTGGATTCATTATCGGGAATTCTGTCCTCATCATCGCAGGGTCGCTCGTTGGTGCGTCAGGGCTGATTCTTACCTTCATCATGTGCAAAGCAATGAACCGTAAGTTGATCGATGTGCTGTTCAAGTCCTTTGGTGGAAGTGGAGAAAAGCAAGATCTCACTCGAACCAAGGTGGGCTCTGACGCTGATGAAGTCGCCATGATGCTCGATGGGGCACAGAAAGTCATCATTGTACCAGGCTATGGAATGGCTGTTTCACAATGCCAACATGCCGTAAAGGAATTTGCCAACATTATGGAAGAGAAGTTTGGTACTGAAATTAAGTACGCAATTCACCCGGTTGCTGGCCGAATGCCAGGTCACATGAATGTGCTCCTCGCCGAGGCCAACGTGCCATATGAACAACTCATCGAGATGGATGAAATCAATGGTGAATTCCCAGATTGTGATGTTGCGCTTGTGATTGGTGCAAACGACACCACGAACCCGGCAGCTCGAAGCGGCGAGGGACCGCTTGCAGGTATGCCAATCATCGACGCTGATCAAGCACGAACTGTGGTCATCATCAAGCGCTCCCTTTCGGTTGGCTACGCAGGTGTTGACAACGACTTGTTCTACATGGACAAAACCATGATGCTCTTCGGCGATGGAAAGGCCATGATGAGTGGATTAAACACCGCAGTCAAAGAAATTTGAATGGACCACTCCAACCCAGTGAGCGAGCATTTGGCTCAAGGGCATGAAGTAATGTTCAAAGGGCTGGGTCAAGTGGGAACATCAAGGTGAGTCCATGCTATCTCGCAATACCCGTCTCCTCATGGTTGGCTTGATGGTTCTCTTGTTCGCTGCACCTGCATTAGGAATGCCCGGTGGACCACCTTGGAAGAACGGTGATTCACTCGTTGTTGAAACTGGTTGCACCTGTCACGGTGATGGTGTTCCTTCGACTGAAGTCGTTGTTTCGATTTCCGGCGTACCACGCTCTTACACACTCGATGAAACGTACACGTTCACTGTTTCGCTTCAACACGCTTCTAACGAAGCTGGAGGTTTCATGATTTGGGATTACAACATGGGAACACTCACACCGGGCGAAGGATCTTCTGTTGTCGAAGATGAACCTGGCGCAATCGGACAAAACGCAGTTGGAAACGACTGGGTGTTTACATGGACCGCTCCAAGTGAAGATGTGGGGATCATTCCTTTCCAACTCGTCGGCAATGCAGTGAATGGAAACGGCAACTTCGATGCAGGTGATGCATGGAACATCCTATCTTTCTCCATCTCTGAGCCTGGTTCTACGACCAATGATGGCGAAGAGGAACTAGCCGTCCGCACCATCAGTGTTGGTGATTACGACAGTCTGTTCGTTGCCGATGTCGACCCAGAAGTAGCAGAAGCAGAACGCCAAGAACAAATTGCTGAAACTTTCTTCGAAGAAGGGAACATCTACTACTTTGCAACGTTCTCCATCCTGCTCATCGCAGCAGTGATTCAGGGCGAGTTCTACCAGCGCAAATTTGCTGGTGGCCATGAGCACCTCGACAAAAGCCTCGCCATCCCTCAAGGCCTCCGGCGTGGCGCTCTCAGCGCAGGTTTGCTTCTGTTGTTCGCCTATGTGATGGACAATGATTCTGGATGGCAAATCCAACTCACTGTTGGAATGTGCGCCCTCTGGGCAATGTACGGTGTCTACCGAACCATCGAACAGGCACGAGCAGAGCCTGAAGCGAAAGACCTCGTTTGAACCTAATCACACTCCCCACGTACTGGAGGATTGAGGCCACTCCATGACACTGCAATTGGAACGAGACAGCAGGACACATGTCCAAGATCATCTCGATGAATTAACAGGCCGTGTCACCCTTATTTTTGCAGTCATCGTAGGCTTGACATTTGTCTTCTCCACCCAAATCGATGAATGGCTGGAGGTCGTGCTTACCCAAATCGACCCTTGCACAGAGGGATGCTTGAACCTCTATGACCCTGCGAAATGGAGTGCGGTCCGATGGTTAAGCGCAACCATTTCTGCCATTCTTTTCTGCTCACCCCTGATCATTCAACAACTTTGGGCGTTCAGCAACAAAGGCCTGCTGCCAAATGAACGGAGGTGGATGCTGCGCTGGATGATTGGCGGCACCTGTATTGCCTTCGCATTCACGCTCACAACGCTGGTGTTCCTCGTTCCGATGACGTTTCAATACGGGCATGGTATTCAAACTGAAATGGGCTTGAGCGCTCAATACGATCCAGTGTTGATGCTCTCAATTGTGTTAGCAGTAATTTGGACTCAGACGGTCGTCAGTCTGGCAATCTTAGGCATGGCCCTTGCTGGATTTATTGGTGTGCTCAATGAGGAAACTGCAGATTGGTGGCGATTGCGATGTTATGCCCTCGTTCTCATGCTGCTCTATGCATCCCTTCCAGAATTTAGCGGTCTTGCGTTCCTTTTGATTCTTACTTCAATTTTGGTCATTGAGACCACGTGCGGTCGATGGTTCAAGCAACCAGCCCTGCAGTCTGTGAGATCTGTCACGCTGATGGACGATGAAGGCGGTGTGCGCAGGCCCCTGATTGTGGAATGCCGTTGTGATGGTGCTGCAACGCCGCTTCCTTCACCATTGAACATCAATGTCCCAGTCTTACGGTACAACGGCTTGTGCTCGTCAGCGCACGAACGAGAACTCCTGTATGGAGATGCCCTCAACGCGAAAACGACGGATGCGTACATCACCGGATGTTCCTCAAAGCCGCTGAGTCAGGAGTTCAAGCAAAACTGTCGTTCAATTGGCATGCGTCTAAACGGAATGGATTTACTCGAGCGGCAATCCTATCGAACTCAGCCACAACACCGTGCTGATATCGAATTCGAAATTATGGTCGCACAACTTTCGAAGCCATGGCCTGAGTCAAAGCGACTCAACAGAGTGGTGGAAGTGATGAAACGCAATCTTGACGAACACTATGTCTACATGGTCAGCAATGCCTCAATAGCTTGGGGTCAACAACTCAAACCGAATGAGGTCTTCATTGAAATCGCTCAAGAGGATCACGAAGCCTTCACAATAAAATCCCAAGAAATTGGGGCCCACATACGAAACCTCCACCCAAATGCGTGAGTCCGCAACCAAGTGAGAATCGTATTGGTGAACAAACGAGCATCGCAAGGATTGAAACCAAATGGGATTGAGGTGACATCATGAACCCAAGGGTCGGCGTCCCAATATTGGTGGCGCTCCTCTTGGCCAGCAGTTGGGCGTTTACCAATGAAGAAACAATCGACACCTGGGTTCGAGAGAACCAAGTTCAACCAAATGAAACAGACGCAGAGTTGCTTGGCATTCAGACCAACGAACAATGGCTTGTGTTAGTGACTGAATTCCCAGAGGATCGAGCAAGCGAAGCATGGGGTACGAACCAAGCCCAGCTCATGCTGGATGATGTGGCACGATCCTACATCGAACAACTGACTGACCAAAAGACGCAACTGACCGTGCTTGTCCACCCGGATGTATCCCTCGCACCTGATAACGTCGAAGTCTACGGAGCAGACAGCAGCGGGAGTCGAGACACAAACTCTCAGGGTGAATTCTTACCAATGAACTTAGCAGAAGAAGTCATTCGCCAACGAGCTGATGATGTGAATTGGTCGAAGTTCGATTTGGACAATGACGGAAACGTCGACCGAGTTCTGATTCTCCATACAACAAAGGGACAGGAAGAAAATCCAGGTCAAACCAACAAAATCTGGAGTCACTTTACTCAGTTTGAAGAACCAATCCAAGTGACGAACGAACACAGCGTAGGCCACTATACAATGGCGAGTTTGCGAACTGGGTCAAGCGGGATGGGCACAATTCTTCATGAAATGATGCATCAGATGGGTGCATTGGATCTCTATCCTGTTCACGATACGAATCCACAAACGGATTGGCATGGTGTTGGGAATTGGGACATCATGGCGAGTGGAAACTGGAACGGCGGTGGCGTATGGCCTGCCTTAGGCACCTCTGCAACCATGGAATTGATTGGTCTTGAACGGTATTCTACCCTCGATTTGACATGGCCTGCCTCAAGTGTTCAGCCTTGCATCGGCCCAAACATTCTGATGGAAGGGATGAGTGAAGGGGGCAGTGCTTTGAAGATACCACTTGGAGAAAACCAATTCATATGGATTGAGCATCACTCCGATGTTGGTTTTGATCGTCATTTGCCGGGCCACGGCATTCTTGTCACTCAACAAGATCGAAGCATCGGAGATGAAGAACGGAACGAATTAAACAGAGATGTGGAACAACCATGGCTTCGAGTGATTGAAGCTGATGAAGGAAATCAGATGTTGCTGGGAATCAACGATGGGGAAGCAAGCGATTTGTTCACAAACGGATCGAAGTTTGGCGCAGAAGGCGTCCTCATTCGCGACCATGATGGAATTCTCGTGTCGTGGACGGCCCATGTCAGTGGTGAGGAGAACCTCACGATTCAATTCACTGCACCTCATTGCACATCAAAATTTCAAGTAAATGCTCCTAACTTTGGTGCTGTCATCCTCCCATCTGAACCATTTCTCCTTGAGATTGATTCAAGCATCGACTGTGACCTCACTCACAACCTCACGATGACAGATGGTCGCGACGTTGTATTGGTACCAAACACTGTGAGCGTTGGCATCACATCCGTAGCACTCACCTTTTCTTACAATGGCACGGCTAACTCTGAATCACTCATCAGTGGTGTGATTGAATGCGACGAAAGCCGTATTGACCTTTCAAGCAAAATCCTCACCCTTGCACGGATTCCTATCGAGGCGAAGATTGTTGGTACATTGGATGCCTTTGAATCATCGATTGTTCGCATTGCATTACCATCAATTGGTGACGGGAGCCAATCGTTCACAACAGACCTCGACGGGCCAATGTCGAGGGTTGCCACAATCGAAAACCGGGCCGTGCTCAACGGCAACGATTTCTTTGAGATTCAGATCGAACCCAATGGATTGCTCTTGGATGGAATGACGGTGCGAGGTGAATTGGTCTTAATTGACAACAACGGTCACAGATGGACCTACGAACTCGATTACACAGCAGAAGCCAACGATGCCTCGAAGTTGGACGCATGGCGCACTCCCGGCCGAATTCTCAGTATCATATGCCTCGTTGGAGCGGTTTGGGTCGGTATGGGACTCATTGATTCAAAGCGGTCGAAATCAACGGTCCAGACGCAACCAGAAGAGCAACAGAAGACTCAACCAGATCTCACGATAGGAAACCCTTCTGAAGAACTGGACCCATGGGGTCGACCTGTGGACGGGAATGAGTGATTAACGCCCTGGAAGCCAACGTTGCATCTTGAGGTAACGGTACGCTGATTCATTTTCAAAGGCACAAACCCAAATTTTGTGAACACCTTCAGCCAGGCGAACCGACAAACATGCACCGTTCCAATTCACCGGTGCTCGTTCAGATGGAAGGAGCAACCATGGTGCGTGTGCTTCGCCAACTGCCGCATCATAGATCCGCCACTGACTGCCAAATTTGAAACCAGGGCGTAAGACAACGCCACGCGCCATTAAATCGTCATAGAGTGCGAGGTGGCTCGGTAGGGAAGTTTCTTCGAGTTTGGAAGAAAGCCACAATCCTTCCTCATTTCTGAGATGCCGCCCTGAAAGGTGTTCGACGCCAATGGCGCCCCATGGCCATTCACCTTCGCTAGGAATGTACCATCCTTCACCTCGTGGTATTCTCGAAGACCAACCGGTGCGCAATTCCTCAATTTGTTCAGTAGTGAGCGTGGCCCATGTCGCTTGATTGCCGGCAATCTCGGCATATCCGAGCCGATACATCGTGACATCGAGTTCTTCATCGATGACAAAAAGTTCAGCTAAGAGGCCACGACTTGTAACCTCAGCCGTCCATGCCTCGAGTTCAGTCCAGTTCACGTCATCAGTTGTCCATACCCATCTGACATGCGCAACTGGGTCTTCTTTGGAAAAATTCTGCTCTCTGTTCCATCGGAGCGCCCAAGTAGAAGCGGAAGGGGAAAAGTTCCGTTTCGCTGAAAGGTTCGCTACGGGGACAATGAGTTCGCCACCACTTCGAGCCACATCAAAGGCCACGGCGCGAGCGACCAAGTCAGGATCGGACTCAACGCTTTGTGCAAACCAATCCTCGGAAGGCAAAGGAACGTGACGGTGCCAATGGCAAAACAGAATTTCCTCACTGGTAAGATAGATGCCACCTTCAGTTTCCGTTCGGCCAATGGCGCTCTTTTGATGGAGCCTTGAGGCGAGGGGAGCAGGAATGTACCACTGACCGTCCTTTTCGAATGGTGCCTCGAGCGGTACACCCGGGGCTTGATTCGGCGTTATTGGAACGCCAAGTGGGCGCGTGGTTCGCACCCGAGGGGTGAAGGTTCGCTTTTGTCGCCCCATGGCCTTGCGTTGTGAACGCTTCATTTGAGTTCGTTGGTCAACCGATTGTCCTATGTGCTACCGGCGTTGACAACGGTCTGGGGAGCACATTGGTTGACGGGTATCTCGGTACGCTCACGACCGAACAGCGCACATTGCTGCACCTGCTCGACCACCGACTTCCAGAAGGTGAATGGGAAGCGCCTGCAGCCGTCTCCCAAGCTGGCATCTCTGCCGCAATCCATGTTCAGCGAAAGCACGTACCTCGAACGTTAAAGCGATTGGAAACTCGTGGTGACATCATCAAATCGAAACGACATGTTCCCGGGAGTAAACAACGACGCCAAGTGTATGGCTTGTCCCAAACGGGGAAAACGACGGCAGAAACCCTCCGCACCACAATTCTTGGCCAAAAAGTTCGCTGTGATGGGGAAATGAAGACCCTGCTCGACCTGAGAAAGGGTGGGCAAGCCACGCTCGACCTCCTTTCGCATATTGACGAAGGGATGAATTATCACGAAAATCCAGTCGTTTCTCCCGTTTCGAACCCAGAAGGTGTGGCCTCGCTCGACGCACAGGCTGGTGAACATCTTGTCCGCCGTTTATTCGCCCGTGCATGGGAAGATGGCAAGATCACAAAAGATGAGCAACACCTCTTGCAAGAAGTGGTTGAGTTCCTTGGCATGCACCCGGAACGTGTTCGACGACTCTCAAACGAGGCGAGAAGGGAACAAAAGGCACCTCCACCCGAGGAGATTTACCTCGACATGCTTCGACAGGCATTGATTGATGGTGAATTGGTTGACGATGAAATCCGATTGCTTGAAACGGTCCGAACTGCCTTTGGCTTTGATCGCCTCACACACGATAAGCTTCTGGCCGAAGCAAAGGTGACACCTCACCGGTCGGAAAATGTGGAAACATACAGAAAGACACTCGAAACTGCGTTGATCGATGGCGTCATCACTGGTGATGAGAGCGCTATGCTTGCAACCTTGCGTGTGTCACTCAATGTTACAGACGCACAACATGCAACACTCTTGGCCGAATTACGAGACGGCGTGAATGAATGAGGAGGAAGAATCATGGGGATGTCTGATGAAGAAGTTGAAGTTCACGACCAATTGACCAATTTGAAGAGGGAACTGAAGGCAGTGGATATGTCCAAAGTTGTTCTCATTGGCGATGTCATCATGGATTGTTACATCCATGGTTATGCAAATAACCTCAACTCACGCGCTCCCGTTCCAGTGCTCCGCGAAACAATGCGCGAAGAGGACGTTGGTGCGGCGGCCCACGTTGCCCGAGGTCTCAATTCCATGGGATTACAGAGCCACTTGTTTGGCGTGGTTGGTGATGACCGAGCAGGACTTAGCATCCTTGATGCGCTTGATCACGAAGGTGTCAAAACAGACGGTATTGCGATTGTCGAGGGACGAACAACAACAGTCAAGACACGCTTGCTTGCAACCCGAGAAAGCCTCGTCCAAGAAGAGCAGTTGCTGCTTCGATGGGACATAGAGGAAGACGACCCAGTACCAGAAGAGGCATCTGTCGCCCTTTACAACCAAGCCATTCATGAATTAGAGGACGCAAAGGTTGTCATTCTCTCAGATTATGGACAAGGTGTTGTGAATGATTCAGGTGCAGATCGCCTGATCAAGCATGCCCTTTCCAAGAATGTACCAATCATTGCAGATCCGAAACTCACTGGATTGCACCGAACACATGGTGTGGACTGGATTTTATTCCAAGCCCAAGGTCTCGAATTGATGCGCAGGCGACTGGGGAGTGCCACGGGTGCTGATGCAGCACAACGGCTCATCGACCAACACAGTTGGAAACACCTCGTCGTCCTTTCAGGTGAGGCTGGCGTCACCATTTATTCCGCTGAAGAAGAGACGGTTCACGCACCGTGCACCCTCGACGACTTGCGACAAATGATTGGTCTCATTGATGCAGCTGCCGTGGCCATTGCGGTCGCCATTTCGAAATCATTCTCGGTTCAGAACACTGCACTTTTGGCCAACGCAGCATGTGAATGCATCCTTGGTGCTGAGCGTACCGAAGCCTTCTCACTAAGCCGAGAAGATCTCGTGGATCGCATTGGAGAGATGACCTGGAACCTACAAATTTCCAAGCGTTGAGGTGAGCATGTGAGTGCTTGGCCGCGTCCGACAACTGCCGACATTGGTTTGCGAGCATTTGCTCCATCGATGGTCCGACTTTTTGATGAAGTGACAATCGGTATGCAAAACATTCTGATTTCAGATGAATCAGCAGGTACAAGCGATGGACTCATTCGCCATAATGCGCAATGGAATGTCGCCATTCCAGCAGGAAATCATGATTATGAGATGCTCTTGGTTCATTGGCTCGAAGAAGTTCTTTACCGTGCTGAAGTTCATCGGCAATGGTGCGTTGCATGCAACATCATGATTCGTTCGAACGAGGAGGAACTGCAAGCACACGCCTCCGTGTCATGGGTCAACGCAGATGAGATTCTGCAGGAAGTTGAGATCAAGGCTGTTACAACCCACGAATTGCAGGTGTTCGAAGTTGAAGCCGGAAAAACTGCGGTTTCAAAGTGGGAAGAAGTACCAGATTTCGCTGGACCCGGATGGGTTGCCGACGTGGTCTTTGACATTTAGAAAGAAGTGGGAGGGCCTAAGGTGGACGCTCGTTCCTCTTGGCCAAGCCCACACACTTCCTCCATCCCGTGACCCCACAGCACTCATGGCCCCAGGTAGGGCTGCTCCGTTCCCGGCCTGACCTGTTCCCCCGGTTATCCGATTACTGTTCCCCTCCGGGAACAGTTCTCGGCACCCGAGTCATGTGGGGGCGAGACATCAATGTCCGCGTATGGAAACCAAAAGGCCGCTTTCGCCGCCCAAAGGCGTTCGGTCCACCATAAAGTCGATTTGTGGTACAGGGTACGACTAGCTCCCCACCTATCCCGTCCATTCCTACAACTTGCTCTATTTGAACACAACCCTCAACCAAACATACGCCATTATGGTAAAAGGGAGCGAACCAATCTGTGATACAATCCGAGGTTCTTGAAGGAGAATAGAAGGGTAGATCTCCCGATGAATCCCCGTCTTCGAGCGAGGTCATATGAGAGGAATGGTCTGATAGAGGCTTACCAATTTACTGCTATGGCCATAAGTAAAATGATGAACAACGCCACTACTGCCAAAGCAATGGTCGCCACAGAAGCGACCCCTACTCCCAATCCAACTGCAGTGGATTGCACAGCCTTACCGAATGCACCTTGCTGGTTGACTGGCAATGGAACGGGCTGTTGATTTGGCATGTGGCCTTGGAACTGACCGGTCGGAGCTGCGTAAGGAACGGCGCCAGTGTGAATTTGAGGTGTAACCTCCTGGTTTTGACCGTAATTATATCCAAAAGAGGCGAGAAAGAACCCAATTGGAAGGAGCAGGCAACATGATGTGAACATCGTGTTAAGGAACGTGTTTTGGCCGCAGCCCATTTCTTCGTAATTAGCCGGTCGGGAATAGCTGACTTCACAATTCCACCATAGATTCCACTCAGAAAGCGCTAACCAAATTGCAAGGAGACTTACGCCTACTCCAAGCACCATCATGAGGATCGAAATTTGTTGGCTTGTTAATCCATCAACTGGTTGAGTTTTAGATGGGCCAGCATCAGTGGAGATTGAATCACTGTTGGATGGTTCTGCCTTTCCAGAGGCATCTTGTCTGGTTGAGCAGGAAGGGCACGAAATCATACCCTCATAGCTCGTTGGAACTCGAAGGATTGTTCCACATTTGACACAACTGATTTCATTCATTTCCGTTGGAGCAGGTTCCGAATTACCCAACGGATCACCCACCTCAGTGGAGCCTGAAAGTTGGACACTTGGTGGCGGTGATGACTTTGATTGATCAAAGTCGAGAAGCCGGTCGATTAACACTGATTTTGTTCCCGAAACAGGAAGCCCCTTTTCACGGCAGAGCCCTTTGAGTTGGATGACAGTTTTGCCCTCATAACCCGAAGCCATGCTTTCCCATGTGACCCATTGGAATTAAGCGTTGAGCCGGTGGAAAGAGTTCAAGGATGATTATTCTGATGTTGGTTCTTCTTCGTACTTCGAAGGGCATGAAGTTTTGATAATGTCTGCTTCAAGCACATAGACTCCATCCTCGAATGTGAGGGTGCCTTGTGCGTACACCGTCCGATTGTCACCCAGACCGTTTGAGACTGAGGCATCAGAATAATCGATGCTTAGCTCGTGGGACTCACCGTGGAGAATGAACATCAGTGTGCTGTTATCGATGCTGCCATCCAAGACTTCACCACGCACTGCAATTTCTTTCCCAACATATGCATCAGGGTTTTCCATCAAATCATCGACGGCTCGAGTTGGCTCGGGTGCCTGGAGTAGGATGACACCTAACAGGCCAATCGTGATGACGGCCCCGAGTATGAGAAAGCGGGTCCTACGAGCGTACATTCAATCCCCTCCATACTGCGGTCATTCATCAACCCGTGGACTTTCACGGTGTGCAAAGCCAATCGCCTCGTCAAACGATTCGTAAGGGCTTTGCTGAAGTTTCTTTCGAACGCCGTTAACGACTGATTTTGTGAGTGCAGGACCTTCGAAAACAAAGCCACTGTAGGCTTGGAGCAAGCAAGCACCTGCGCCAATCTTTGCCCATGCATCCTCTGCGTTGCTAATTCCACCCACACCAACAATTGGCCATTCCCCGTTGGTCAGTTCATAGATTCGATGAATCATGGCTGTCGAACGGGCGTTCACTGGTGCACCACTCATGCCTCCAGTTTGTTCGAAGATTTTTTTGTCCTTGTCAGTGGTTGCTTCGGGACGCTGAATGGTGGTATTCGTTGCAACAATGCCATCGCAACCGGCTTCTCGGGCTGTGTTGACAACCGCAACCAATTGATCATCAGACAAATCTGGTGCAATTTTCACAAGGAGTGGTTTCACACTGGTTTGGTGTTGCTGCGACATTGTCATGTTCACTGCATTGCAGGCCTTAACAATCGATGCCAGTGCATCATCATGCTGTAACTCACGTAAGTTCGGGGTGTTTGGCGATGAAACATTGATCACAAACACATCGCAATATGGCCACAAACGTTCCATGGTCGTGGCATAGTCAGCGGGGGCCTCGATCAACGGCGTCAGTTTGGATTTCCCCAAATTCGCCCACAATGGGACTGAAGGTTTGCCAAATTTTGAAATGTGCTTTTCGAGTTGTGCAGCTATGTTTTGAGACCCGGGATTGTTGAACCCCATGCGGTTCACGAGTGCTTTGGAATTTCCAGAACGAAACATCCTCGGCTTTGGATTCCCACCTTGTTCCAGCGCAGTCACGCCACCAATTTCGATAAAGCCCAACCCAAGAGATTCCCAACCACGAATGGCCTCCGCCCGCTTATCCATTCCAGCTGCAAGTCCGAATGGTGTCGGGTAATGAGAACCAAATCGTTGAACTGGAAGCGACTTAGGAGAATACATTCCGCGAAGTACGCTTCGAGTGACTGGGTTGCTGCTCAAAACTTTCAGGCCAAGAATGGCACGACCGTGGGCTTTCTCAGAGTCTTGAACGGCAAGGAATGGCCGACTCGTAAGCCTGTAGCCGATTCCCATGTTTGATGCCTCGAACCGACATCCTTCAAGACTTCGGCCTGTTGGGGTGAAATGTGCGGATTGATGACCAAATGTGGCCGGCCGTTCGCGAGGCTGCTCGGAGACTCTTACGTGAGGATTCGCTCATCATACGAACGCCGGCTCGGTTCGTTGAAGAAATCGATCGACTCGTCCTCATGATGGGCGATGCACAACCATCGAGGCTTTCATTCCCATCAGTCATCGAGGTAGAAGCCCCCTTCATCGAAGTGGAGCAGACCATTGAAGAATCTGCAAAAACAAACCAGATTGTTCGACTTGGCCCGGAAGAGCCCGCCGTGAATGTGTGCTGGATACCGCTTGAAACTGATGACGCATGGGCTGCAATTCTCGAAGCATCTGAAGATTTGTTAGAGGCGGGCTACCCTGGATGTGCTGGATGCGGTGGACCAAACAGTGAACGACCTTGGGATGAAGAAAAATTCAGGCAGAGTTGGTCAACGGGTGAATGACTAAAAAATGCTACTTTTTTGTAGATTTATCATACAGATACTATAGTATCTGGAGCCAAAGAAGGGTATAGAGAGAGTTCAAGTAGCCTCGGCGGTGCGGTATAGAACGATGACGATTGTAATTCTGGCTGAGAAACCAAGCGTCGCCAATGATATTGCCAACGTCCTCGGTGTGAAAGGAAAACATGAGACACACTGGCAAGGTGATGGGATAGTCGTTACATGGGCCGTTGGCCACCTTCTTCAATTGAAGTACATGGATGACTATGATGCCGCCTTCAAAGATTGGAGAAAGACAGTAGACCGCCTTCCCTATGTTCCTGAGACATTCGAATACAAACCAATCGGTGGACGAGGAAAGAAACAACTCACTGCTGTCTCAAAACTGATCAAGGATAAATCAGTGACAGAAATCGTCAATGCCTGCGACGCTGCTCGTGAAGGAGAATTGATTTTCAGAACAATCGTCCAACACACCAAATCCAAAGCCAAGACATCCCGAATGTGGCTTCAATCAATGACCAAGGATGCCATCACAACAGCGTATGAGGGGCGAAGGGATGGTACAGAGTACAATGCATTGAAAGATGCGGCATACGCACGCTCTGAAGCAGATTGGATCATTGGAATGAACGGTTCACGAATCGCAAATTCATTCCTTCCAAGAAAGCGCAATGAACGTGCTGCAATTTCCCTCGGCCGTGTTCAAACAGCAACGCTTGCAATGGTCGTCGACCATGAACTCGAGGTCCTCGCTCACAAGCCCCTCCCGTTCTGGCAACTCAATGCGGATTTCAAAGCCGGTGAAGCTTCATGGAACGCTCGTTGGGAACGAACAAATCACGTTGACAATCCGGATGAACCGGACTACAAACCACACCGAATCGTCGAGCAAGCCGAGCATGACCGTCTCAAGGCCATCATCGAATCAGGCGCCAAGGCTGATGTCGAGGAAACACGAAGGGATGCAAAAGAAAAGCCACCGCTAAACTTCGATTTAACAAGCCTTCAACGTGAAGCCAACAACCTCTGGTCGTGGTCTGCAAAGCGAACACTCGGCATCGCCCAGAATTTGTATGCTGACCTGAAACTCACGACCTACCCACGTACAGATTCCCGTCACTTGCCAACCGACATGAAAGAAGAAATTTCTAAAATCGTCCGTCAACTTGGGGCGCAAGACGATTACAACGACCACAGTTCCACGTTAATTTCTGATGGATTACAAAACACGGGTCGAAATTTTGATGATGCGAAAGTGAGCGATCACTTTGCCATCATTCCAACTGGGAAGATACCAGACGGATTCACGAGCCAAGATCACAAAAAGTTGTATGACCTCATCGTACGAACGTTCCTTGCATCATGGTACCCACAGGCTGTTTGGGATGTGCAAAAGCGCATTGCAACAATCGAAAAAGAAAGATTCCTCAAAGAAGTCCGCACCATCAAGAGCCCAGGATGGCGAGCCGTCCGCCCCAAGAAACAAGACCTGCCTGATGGATGGAACACACTTCCCACGAATCCCTGTAAAGCAGATATCAGTGATTTTGAATTCAAGGAAGAGAAGTCGAAACCCAAAGGTCGACTCAAGGAAGCAGGACTGCTCCGTTTGATGGAACACGCAGGAAAGCACATCGAAGACGAAGATTTAGCTGCTGCTCTCAAAGAAAAGGGACTTGGCACACCGGCGACCCGTGCTGACACAATCGAAAAGTTGGTCGATCGTGGCTACATTTTGCGTGCAAGAGGAGGCAGCATCAGTGCAGCCGCTCACGGTATTCGAATCATCGACGTGCTCCGTAGAATTCCTGTCGAGTGGATTACATCGCCTGAACTCACTGGAGAAATGGAAGCATCGCTTCTTCGTGTCCAGCGCGGAGACGACCCGAAATCGACCTACATGCAAACCATCGTGAACCAGACAACTTCACTTGTGGAGCGAATCAAAAATCACGACCGAGCAGAGTTGTATCTAAAAGATGAATCAATTGGTGCCTGTCCAGCATGTTCAGCATCAATTCAAGAAACCACCCTCTCCTATCAATGCGAGAAAAATGAAGGACGCGACAAAGGATGTTCCTTCGTATTTTGGAAAGATACGAGCGGCCGTTGGTTCGACCGTGTGACGGCCATGCGCCTGTTACAAGAGCGTGAACTCACAGATCTGCACGGATTCTTCAGTCGCTCTGGCGAAGGCTATGTGGCGACCGTCAAACTCACGGACGAAGGCCGCGTCGAATTTGTTGGAGGAGGACAATCATCAACTGACGAAAATGATGAGGAACTGTGCCCTTGCCCGTCATGCGAACATGGTACCATCCGAATTGGGCAAACCATGTACGCTTGCGATTACGATGACTGCAAATTCCGAGGTTTGTCAAAGGAAATGTGCAAGCGATTCATCACTCCCGAAGAAGCAAAGGTCATCATGACAAAAGGAAAGTCTGACCTTCTCGAAGATTTTACCTCAAAGAAAGGCCGACCCTTCAAGGCCTTCTTGATGATCGAAAACACTCGCGTAAAATTCGACTTCCCGCCACGTGAGGCCGCAGCTGATGCAACCCGCTTCCCAGTCGTCGAAGGTGTGGTGGCAATTTGTCCCACGCACAAGGTCAACATTGTTGAAACAGAAACTCATTACCAACCTGAGGAAGGCTCTGTTGGGTGCAAGTTGCAAATTGCCAGAGAGATCTCCAAGCGAGAAATCACACGCGAAGAAGCAAAAGAACTCATCGAAAAGAAGACACTTGGTCCTTTTGACAATTTTAAGTCAAAGAAAACCAACAAAGACTTCTCATCTTCTATTTACATCAAGAAGAACGAGAGCATTGGTTACAAATTCGCCAAACGCTGAACATCGAAAACAGCTGCAATCGCAGCAGTTCTTGAGCGAAGATTCATGGGTGTCGCTCCGTTGTTCCAAACATGCTCGACCGCTCTTGGGACGTCATCATCGTTGGCGCAGGGCCGACAGGTGGGCGAACTGCGACCCATCTCGCATCCTTAGGGCATTCAGTCCTGATGCTTGAAGAGCACAGCGAAATCGGCAGGCCATTCCAGTGCGCTGGCCTTGTCACGCCAAAAGCAATGCATGAAGTGGCGCTTTACGGCTCGGTCCTGCAAGAAATTGATGGAGCGCGTATTCACGGTCCAGATGGCACATTGGTGCCAGTTGGCACCGATGGCAAATTGCGAACGTATGTTGTCTGCAGAAAACAATTCGACCAAGGCGTGGTTCAGCAAGCCATGGAGGCCGGTGCCACACTATCGCTCCATTCAACTCCAGTCAACGCCGTGGCAACTGACACAGGCGTGGATGTCGAGGTCAACATCAATGGTGAACATGTCAACATGCGTACAAAGTTACTCATCGGTTGTGACGGAGCCCACAGTTGGACAAGGCGCCACTTCAAGATGGGGCGTCCGAATGAGATGATGATTGGTTTCCAAACGGAAGTACAAGGCTATGAAGGCAAAGAGCGATGGTTGGAAATGTACAGCGGTTCTGCCATCGCACCGGGATTTTTCGCTTGGGTGATCCCCTCGGGATTTGGAAGCCATCGAATTGGGGTTTGGTCAACGCCCGACAGACTTGGTGGTAAAAGCGTGGAGCAATGCTACGAAGATCTGTTGAATCACGAAATGTGGAGTGACCGGTTTTCGGAAATAACCGAAACTGCAAGGTATTGCGGTCCAATTCCCAGTGGTATGGTTAAGAAAACCGTGAGCAACAGGGTCATGCTTCTTGGCGATGCTGCTGGAATGGCTAAACCAACCACAGGTGGAGGTATTGGCCCAGGCTTCCGCCAAATCAAAGGCATTCTCAAACCGCTTTCCGACGCGATTACATCCGATCAACTGAACGAGAAGCAACTCCAGAAAATAACCAATAAGCATTTCATGGCAATGAAAAAAGATCAGGATAAAGCACGGACGTTGAGAAATCTGCTCGTTTCTGATACAACTGACAAAGAACTCAACAAGCATTTCACCAACTTCGCACGGGAAGATGTTCTTGAATTAATCAACGAAATCGGCGACATCGAAAAGCCAGTCCCCCTCGGCATAGCGCTGATCAAAAAAGTACCAGCATTTCGACGCCTTGCACTTCGAGCAGGTACGAAGTTGATGTTCCGTTAGAGGGTTGCTCATGGGACAAATCAAACTTGAGCAACGTGTGCGATACCCTCCGTTTGAACCCGGCAGGTTTGCCCCTGAAACCTTGCCAATTGCGACATTCACCACTGAAATTGCCGAGGATGTGGGTCCCTCCGATGTCGTTGAGTTTCTTTCTCAGCAACCACCGAGTTTCCAACTGGGAACTGAAAGCAATTGGTTGGTCGAACAGCGTTACATCTTCGAGAATGAGGTTTTTGACGATTCGAACATCAAGCGAAAGAACGAGTATGTCGAAGAAAGAGAAATTCCTAGAATTGTGAAACGTCATCGCCAAGGTTGGTACCTCACACCAAATCCCATCCATAAAGCGATTCGACAATTCATGTCGTTTTCAGTCGTCGTGCTCCTGTTAGCCTTGGCCTATTTGTTCATCGAACCAATCTTGAGTTCGATGGGCATTCCAGGCATAGGAACGGGCACTGTTCGAATTGGACTTCTCGATTACCCGGCCCTTGCAATTGTCGTTGTCCCGCTGCTGTTTGCACCTCTCATCCTACGTGTGGCAGCAAATTTCGTCGATTTGGTGTCGCAACGATCGTTTCTCAATTCAGCGCCAGTCGACCCCGTCATTCAGTGTAAGGGCGTACCAACAGCTGGTCAGTCTCTCGCATTAAGCGTTGAATTCAAAGAGCGCCCGGAGAATTGGAAGGCCATCGATGTAATGTGGCGTGTCGGCATATTGTCGCCTGCTAGAGAAGAAGTCTTTGCAGCCTTGGGGCGTTCGACAGCCTCACAGCCTCCACCAGGCCTTACGACCTCCCTTCCGCATCACTGGGAAATCGGGCTTGATGATGGAACAGGAGGCGGAGAAGAATCCCCAATGGAGCATCATGAAGTGAAGGGTGGCCTGTTTTTGCGACCAATGCGAGTCATGGAATTTGGTGGCCGCCTACCTTGGGTTTCAGAAACGATGGAATTGGATGCCCCGCCCAATCAATGGCCAGGTACAGTATCCACCTCGCTCATACGAATTCACTGGGAAGTGATCATCAGGATCGAGCGGGAAAAGGGCGGTTCGCTCATGTATGTCCAACCTCTAACAGTGGCTCACCCTACGAAGCCTGCAAAGATTCAGTCACTTCCTACAAATGATGGTCGCACTGAATCGAATCAACTTTGAACGCGACACATTGAAAGACGGCCCCGGATAAGGCCATCCATGAAACAAGGCGTGCTTCCAGCCATTCTTCTCGTCGCGTTGCTTGGCTTTGCAGGGTGCTTAGGTGCGGTTGAGCCAGAGGTGGTGGAGGAAATTGAAGAGCCTGTGTCGCTCGAAGCACCCCTGCTTAATTGGCAATCGCCGGTTGAAACCATTGGCCTCGACGGAACACCAATCATACTGCAAGTCACCTACCAAGGTGAAGGATGGGATCTTACTCCTTCGATCGCCACCCCGGAATTCAAGCAAGTAAACGCCTACGGGTGGTCGAAAACTACGACCGGATATGCTCTCGAATTCCTCCCAGCAATGCTTGGAAACTACACTGTAAGTATCGCCATCGAGCCGACAGACGCCGATTCAATTGCACCGACGGTTGCTACAATCACTCATACAATCGAAGTGATGCCACCTGAAGAATTGGCACCTGTGCTCACGGCACCCGTCCGTGAGGTTTTGGAAGAACCAAACCTCCTTTGGTTTGAAGGGACCTTAACGCATGAGGACATCGATACATGCACCATGGGGTATTCAGTTTCTGACGGATCCTCCGGTAGCATCGTTGTGAAAGAAGATGGAACTTGGAAGGTTCTCCTTGACTTCACGGAAATTGAAACCACGATGACAATCACAACTTCGGCAACATGTGGACAATTTGAATCCCTTTCAGACACCACTGGGACACTGGTAATTCTCGAAGGAGGCGGCGCAGATGCTGATGGAGACAGTATCCCTGATTCAAGTGATCGATGTCCAAACGGAATTGGTGAGGCAGAAGGTTGGAAATCAAATGCAAACAGCGACAAGGATGACGACGGCTGTCGAGATAACGACGAGGATGACGACGATGACAACGATGGCGTGCTGGACTTGCATGACCGGTGCCCTGATTCATTGGGATGGATTTCCACTCCCGATGCTGATTTCGATTCGGATGGTTGCCATGATACGGATGAGGACGAGGATGATGACAATGATGATGTCCTCGACGTCGATGATGCTTGCCCTTACGGTAGGGTCGGTTGGGGCTCAACCTTGTACACTGACTGGGACGGTGATGGTTGCTTAGATCTCGATGAAGACGACGACGATGACAACGATGGGGCCTTGGATGGAGACGACCTCTGTCCTAAGGGATTCACATCATGGACCCGCAACCCACAAACTGATTTCGACGATGATGGGTGCGCAGATGCATCTGAAGACGAAGACGATGACAATGATGGCGTCAACGATGTAAACGTTACAGGTGATTCACTCGATCGATGCCCACAGACACCTGCAAATTCCACAGACATTGACGAAGTTGGCTGCGCTGCAGAACAGCGTGATGGCGACCAAGATGGCGTCAATGACGCCATGGATGTGTGTGAGGGTACGCCTGTCGGCCTTGAGGTGAACGAAGTTGGCTGTGCAGACATAGATACAGATGGTGTGTCAGCCAATAACGACCTTTGTCCAGACTCGCCGGTGAAGTGGACCATCGATGCTGATGGCTGTGCCATTGTTCAATCACCTGTGCCATGGAAGACTGCTTCCAGCCTTAATGGTCCAATGCAGACCGTGCCACATTTCTCCATGCCTACGCTTGATGGGACATTTTATTTCCAGCAAGAATGGACCGGTTTCGACGTCTATTTCTTTGTCTTCAAATACACAGACAGCTCTGGAAATTCGAATGCAGGAACATGGGGCCAAAGCCCTGGGCCGTTCATCCGAGCGTTACCGGAAAATGTGCATTTGTTCTATGGCTCATTTGATACAACATACCACAATGACGTCCTTGAGAGAAAATCCGCCGTCGAGAATGCACTCAACCCGAATGAAGAGACTCTATGGGCCGACCGAATTCACTACATTGACCAACGAGCCGGTACTCTTTCAGGAGGTATTGGTGACATGGTTTCGAGTTTCAACAATCCCCGCTACATGGGTATTGACCGATTCCAACAAGCACGAGAAACTGGCTCATTGTATGCTTGGACCTCACAAACCAACGATGCAATGCACCTTATTCATGAGCCTCACCAATGGAATGCAGAATTCCCTGTAGAAATCCGTCGAAGTGATGCGGCGATACACGAAGTCACTCTATGGGATTTTGACCGCCACTCAGGGGGTTGGGGCGGTGGGTTTACATCAACCCAAAGTGCTGAATTCCCAGCAAACCTAACTCAATATGACACCCTCGAAGTATACCATGAACATGCCTGTGACGATCGTGTCAACCGATTTCAAAAGTCAGATGGAACTTACGGTGGTTGCCATGAATGGGATTACGAGGCAAACCTACGAATCTGCGATCGAGACAATGATTCTTCGTGTGGCACCGAGTTCATGCGTTGGATCACCACATACGGTCGTGAAGGAAAGTGGCTAACTGACATTTCACCCTATCTTTTCATGCTGGAAAATGAAGACAATCGAACCTTCAAGTATCGAGGCGCAAATAAGGGAGATTTGACAATCACCCTCTTGTTGAGTGATTGGGATTCAGGAGAACGCGGTGAAGACGCCGTCTTTGCGTTCACTGGCGGCCAATTTGATGGGACGTATAACAATGAATCGAGGTATAACCGTCAACTCAATTTCACTGTGCCATCGTGGGCTACCAAAGTTGAGATTGTTGCGACCATCACCGGGCATGGCTTTGGAAAGGACAATGCAAATTGTGCAGAATTTTGTGATCACGAACACCATTACGAAATGAATGGATTCTCAACCTATGAATGGCATCCTCTCGTGTACTCGAATGAAGGTTGTGAAAATGAAGTATCAAATGGAGTCGTTGCCAACCAATTTGGTTCGTGGCCATACGGGCGTGCGGGCTGGTGTGCTGGACAAGATGTCAAACAATGGACCCATGACATCACCTTGTGGACTGATTCCGCAGGTGGAAACAATCACCTCACCTACCAAGGTCTGTTCAATGGTCAAGAATACGTACCCTCTGACGGCATTGGAAACGGGCAACGAAACATTCACGCTGAAATTTGGGTTGTGTTCTACAACACAACGGCCTGATGGCCTTCACAATTGGGATGGCACGGGCGCCGGGATATCTGCGTGGTCCACGTCGATCATTGGCGTTTCGAGGAACACATAATCGCTGTCTCGACGCTGAGGTGCAAAGCCCGCTCTGTGTATCACGTGCTGGAGTTCAACTTCGCTGGCGCTAAATTTTGTCGTTCCAGAGGCAGAAACAACATTTTCTTCCATCATGGTGGAACCAACATCGTTGGCACCACCGAAAAGCGCCATTTGCGCTGTTTTGATACCCATGGTTGGCCACGAGGATTGGATGTTTGGAATCGAATCGAGGAAAAGGCGAGAAACAGCTACGTGGCGAAGGTATTCTGATGAACCAGCACCAAGCAGCACCTTGTTTGTACCTCGGTTCCTGCGACCAAAACTGTTGGTCTCGAGTTGGACTGGCCAAGCAATGAACGAAGTGAAACCAATTCCATGAGTGCTCAGTGATTCATCTTGCAAGGATCTTAACCTGCGCATGTGTTCGATTCGCTGCTCGTTTGATTCGCCAAACCCGATGACATTTGTGGCACTCGTGGTGAGTTGCAAACTTTGTGCCTCTTCCATCACACGGAGCCAATTGGCAGGGAGTCCCTTTTTCGGAGATACATCCTTTCGCACATCATCCACCAGCATCTCAGCCCCACCGCCAGGAAGCCCATGCATGCCAGCAGCTTTGAGGCGAGTGAGGACTTCAAGCGTCGTGAGTTTGCTCACTTCAGCAATGCCCTCAATTTCGATCGGACTAAAGCAATCAATTGCGATGGTTGGATGGTTGGTTCGAATGTGAGACAGCAATGTTTCGTACCATTCAAAGGGAAGTTCGGGATTGACGCCACCCTGCATGAGAATGCGTACACCTCCGATTTCTTCCAGTGCTGCAATTCGACCGGAAATCTCTTCCAACGATTGCGTGTATGTCTCATCGTGACCCGGTGGTCGGTAAAATGAACAGAATTGACAATTAATGGTGCAGACATTGGTATAGTTTATGTTTCGATCTACAAGATAGGTAACCTTTGATGGGCCGTGCATAGCGATACGTCGATTGTGAGCAGCAGACATCAATTGATGGAGTGGTGCGTCGTCATACAATGTAAGTGCATCCTCAGACGATAGGCGTAGTTCCTCGGCCCTTTCAGCGGTCCAGGCGGACTGTTGTTGCAAAATCGATTCCCAAGCCATACCCTCGCCTCAGAAAGGTTTGCCAGTGATGCTTTCAATTTCTTCGACGGTTTTGGGGCAGGCTGCCGTCAAGACATCTGGATCGTTTGATGTTACGAGGACATCGTCCTCGATTCGTATACCAAGATTTGCATATCGCTCAGGACAATCCACATCAGGTCGCCAAGCACCGAAATAAAGGCCAGGCTCCACAGTCAACACCATGCCTTCTTCGAGCAACCTTGGTTCCCCGTTTGGTTTGTAAGTGCCGACATCATGAACATCCAAGCCGATCCAATGACCGGTGTTATGCATGTACCACTTACGCAAATCTCCGGTTTCGAGGTCCAATGCCTCATCGAGGGTTTGTTCAATGACGCCAAGTTCAATGAGTCCCTCTGCCAACACTCGGCGTGCTTCATCATGGGGAGCATTGTACGGTAGACCTGGTCGGCATTTGTCAATGGCTGCGAGTTGGGCATCGAGCACCAATTGGTAAATTTCTCTCTGCGCTTCTGTGAAGGTTCCATTGATTGGCCAAGAACGTGTAATATCTGCTGCGTAGCCCCTGTATTCAGCACCAGCATCGATAAGAATCACTTCGCCATCTTCACACACATCGTTATTCTGATGGTAATGGAGAACAGTGGCATTGTCACCGCATCCAACAATGGAAGGATAGGCCCACCCTGAGGTTCCTGCGTAGACAAAGAAGCCTTCAATGGTAGCTTGGAGTTGATATTCCATCCGTCCAGGCTTTGTGTTCCGCATGGCTGCTACATGAGCAATGCTACTGACATTTGAGGCGAATCTCATTTGTTCGATTTCTGCAGGAGATTTGCGCAAACGCAGTTCGGCAATCCTTGCGCTTGGATCTTCGATTGATGTAGGTCCAGTTCCAAAATGCTGGCGTGCACGGTCACGACGTTGCAATGATTGCATGACAAGCGTATCCAAATCAGTGCGAACGCCTGTGCGGATGAGCACGCGTTTCGAAGAGGAGAGCAACTCATTCATCTTTTCTTCAAGATCATTACATGAGTGAGCAGCATCAACTGCCCATCCCTTGAGAGCGCCTTCGACACCAGGGCGTCGGCCCTCCCAAATTTCTTTGAGGGTGTCTTTTGGCTGAACGAAAATCGTTCGGATCCACCCATCATCTGAATGGTGAACTGTGAGGACTGACTCGGGCTCATCCCATCCAACCAAATAGAGCAAATCGCTTTGAGTCCGATATGGATAATGAACATCGTTTGAGTGAACTGCGCTTGGGGAAGAAGGCACGATAAGGAGGTCACCAGGACGGAGTTGAGCAGTCAGGCGGTTCACTCGCCGTGCGTACTCATCAACTGAAATCGGCTCAGGCTTTGAGCCGACATGCTTCAACGCAGCATCGTACATGCTTCTCCCAGACGGCCCACCATCTTCAACCGTTGCCCTCATCCATGCATCTTGAGAGGGAATTTCACCCCGCAAAACTGGTTACTTTTTCCTCTGCCATTTAGGCAAGGAAGTTTCAGGTTCGGTTGAACCCATTCTTGCCAAGAGGAATCCTGCAATTCCAATGATAAAGACAAGACCAAGCGTGAAGTAGTTACCACCGAGCATCCCTTCTGAACCAGACACTTGGTCTTGAGGAATCTCAAGGGAAAATACAAGCCTACTTTCTGCTCCGTCATCATCAACGACCACAAGTTCCAGTTCATGACTTCCTGTCGTATTGATGTTGGCAGATTCGAAGACGGCACCTTGGCTCTGAATCAATGTTCCATCGACATACCACTGGTAGCGAAGTGATGACACATCGTTGCTCGTATCCGTAGTTTGGCTTGCATTCAAGACCCATGAATCACCTGATGGCGCTACAAGGACATCGTCTTGCTGGATCTGTAGACCATCAAGGAAAACTTGAGCCATAGGGGCCGCGTTGGTGACGGTAAACGCTGATGTTGTCCTCACTAAATGACCTGCAGAATCTCTTACAAGAAGCACAACGCTCCACTCACCAGCGACATCGGGAAGAAAAGTCACACTCGCAGGTGTAATGAAGGACGCATCGGAAAAAGTCGAGACTTGTCCACTTGGAGAAATCTTCGACCATGTGAGCACCTCTGATTCACCTTCGTAGCCGTCGCTAACCTCGGCTGTGAAAAAGACTTCTTCACCTTCATAAATCACAGCGTCAACGGATGACTCGTCGACCATAGCAAGCGATGCTTGTGATTGTTGAACCGAGCTTGTAAGCACAACAACGGGTGCGTGACGATCCAACTGAAGCGTGTATGAGATTGAGTTGGAGGCCGTGAGCGTCCGATCAGAGAGCACCACTGTAATCTTCCAAATCCCATCATCTAATGTGAGCGTTGTGGCATTGAGATGTAAGTGAAGTTTGTCAGTCAATGTTGAGTTTAATCTCACTGGCTCTGGTTCCTTAAGGCAGACTGCATTTGGCGCTTCGCACACTGTGAACGAAATTACTGAATCATTTAGCGCTCCAGAAGGAGTGATCGCCACGATGTCGATTTCGAGATCACCACCGGCCAATAGGTAAGTTGACTGCAACGGTTGTTGAAGAATAGGGCGATGGTCTGTTTCTCCGAGGTAGAGATAGATGTGTGCCCGAGGTGAATGATGTTCATCGACTTGAGTAATGGTGAGAACGCATGTGCAGTTCAGTTGTGAAACATCGACAACGAGGGTCCAGCTCCACCGCTGTTCCCCCGAAGGTGTCACGCTTGAGAGATAATCGCCAGTGAGTAGAGGGGGGGAGTCTGGGTTGGTTTGGTGATCATGTATGCGCCATTGAGCGGCATGAAGAGGCATGTTTGCAGTACCATTCAGATGAAGTAAATCTGTGGAGTGATACCCGTCGATTTGGAAAAAATCCAACTGAAATTCATCAGTTTGTGACCCCGATGGCGCACCCGAAACGGGAGCAAACGGCATTGTGAACAACAACATGATGACGGAAACGAGCGATGCACGCGATGCATGACGCTTCCTCATACTGACCTGTCGGACCCCGTTGGTCATGAATCTTAGGCCGATTTGCTCTACGATTCAGGTTCATTGTGCGAACGGGTCGCACAATTCTCCTTGACCAGGGAAACTTGTAGGGTCCCTCGGATTTGTGTCCCACTTATACTCACAGTAGTTCACGTGACCGTCACCATCTTGATCGACCATACGGTCTACACCGTCAAATGGATCGAACTTGAAGTGGAACTCCCATCCAGTGGCCATGCCGTCTTCATCGTGGTCTTGGTAGTACACTTCAGGACCATCATTCCAATCGTCACCATCTGTATCATTTGTGATTGGATTTGTGCCGTTCTGGAACTCTTCGAAGTTTGTGTAATTCTCAAGGTTATCATAGAATCGCTTGCCGTCTGGTGAATCTGGGTTAATGTTGCACTCAGAGTTTGTTGTATCATTGTAACCTGGGCAGTACTTCTTGATCAAACCAGTACGGTTCAAACCATCGTCGTCAGGGTCTTCCAATCCGTCAAGGATTCCGTCCAAGTCACTGTCAGGCATTGATGGGTCAAGCACACCACGAGCACCGTAGGCGTTGATCGATGCATTGTCGACGATGCCGGCTTCAAGAGCAAGGCCTGAGTAGTAAACTTCCCAGCCATCAGGGAGCATGTCAGAATCGGTGTCGTCATCAACAGGGTTTGTGTTCCACTTGTCAGGTGCTTCCGCGCCGTTTGCCAGTGAGTCGTTATCGATGTCGTAGGTGTCGTCCTTGAGCGAGTCAAGCGAGGGGTCTAACGCCCAACGGCCATTGCAACCACAGAATGGATTTTCTGGCATGGCGAAACCAGTAAGGTTCATCTCGGAAACTTGGAACATTGGTTCGATGACGAATCCACCGAGGTTGTTTTGCCAAACATAGCCGCCAGCTTCCATTGTGCAATCACTGTTTTGAGATGGCACGCAACCTGGACGTTCCCATGAAGAGGTGGCTACCCAAAGGCTGTGAGAGTTGGTGTTCTCTTCAGTGGATTTAACCTGCATCTCCCATCCATCGAGCATTCCATCAGCATCTGTGTCGTTAATCAGAGGATTGGTTGGGTTTTGGAAGGGACGTGGAACGAAGAGAACTTCATTGCCGTCAATGAGGCTGTCATTATCTGTGTCAGAGTTATTGGCGTGGGTAAGGAAGTTGTCCTTGCCTGCAATCACTTCTTCACCGTCTTCCAGCCCATCATTGTCGGTGTCGAACATACAAGGGCTGGTGAAGTAAGCAACGCCTTCCCAAGAGAAGCCAGCAAGGGCTTCGGTTTGGTCGCCAAGTCCATCGCCGTCAGTGTCAGGGTTGGATGCGTTTGATCCGCCTGTGCAAACAGTAGCAAATTCGTTGTAATCAGACAAGCCGTCTTCATCAGTGTCGAAAAGTCCGGGGTCAGAGGTCACCCATGTGCGAATGACTCCGTTGTTAACAACGAGGATTTCCCAGCCCATGACTTCAATGCCGTCAATCAAACCATCACCGTCAGTGTCTGGGTTGAGAGGGTCAGTCGACCGTCCGTCGATGATTCCATCACCGTCACGATCGCGAGCATTGTATTCCATCAAGTTGGTGAATTGTTCTTCAGGTTCGACAATTTCCATCCATGTGAACAATCGGGATTCGACAGCCATTCCAAGCGATACATGGATTTCGTAAACGTAGCCAGATACCGGAGCAATCATCGGAATTGTTTGCTTGTTACCACCAGCAAGTGTGATTTGTGCTCGTGCAACCGTGCTGTTTGCTTCGACCCATTGGTCTTCAATTACATCGATACCAATCACGACAGCCGTGTTTTCGAGGGTCTCATATCGAACGCCACCGTCACCATCAGCATCCCAACCATCGTGGTCAGGGTCGAGGTCTCCGTTTGCACCGTCACGAGGGTGGAGGCCGTTCGTAGACTCCCAGCCATCTGGCATTCCGTCAAGATCGGTGTCCATGCGCCATGGAGAGGTGAAGTTCGTTGGTCCGAAGATGTTTGCAACTTGGTACTCTTCGTAGTTGTTCATGCCGTCTTCATCCCAGTCGCCGTATCCATCTGATGCATTGGATGGGCTGAGGGTTTCGAGTGCGTTGTTATTTGGCTCATCGAGCACGTTCGAATAGCAGAATTCGAAACCATCAGGCATACCGTCGCCGTCTGTATCCCAGTCGGATGGTCCGTTGAGCAATCCATCGCCATCCATGTCCATCATGAACCAAGAGCGTTCTTGGTCTTGGAATGGAGCAGCACGGTTGATCGATTCAAGGAGTGGAATGTTGCAGTTTTCACCAACGCCCACAAAGAGGCCGACTGACGTGTTGGAGACTTCCACGATGTCGTCGATGAGGTCCATATCAGAATCACGGGCAGTTGGGTTTGTTCCGAACGCTTCTTCTTCAAAATTTGCCAGTCCGTCATCATCACTATCGAGGACCATGTCACAGGAATGGGCTCCGATGGAATTTGCTAGTTCGTCCCAATCTGCTGCACCGTCTTCCCCGTTGAATCGTGTTGAAAGGGTGTCCTCCATGGCTTGGTCGAGCAAGAGGCAATCCCAGTTTCCGTTGAGTGGGTCGAACAATGTCACATCGCCACCAGGGGTTTGCACCGTCATGGTGTAGAGGGATTCCCATCGATCATTGAGCCCGTCATTGTCGGTATCACTTCGTTGTGGGTCTGTTCCAAGTTCTTCCTCAATCTTGTTGATCAAACCGTCTCGGTCAGGGTCACCGTTTGGTCCTTGGCTTGGATCTGGCCAAGAATCAGTTTCGTTGGCGATGTTGGCGTCATCCGTATCCGCATCGCCGGGATCTTGAAGCAAATCTTCAGATTCACCATTGTCAAGGGGATTAAGACCATGATCGACTTCCCAGCCATCGCTCATTCCGTCTTTATCGGTATCTGGATCCTCGGGATCCGTACCGTATTGCGTGTTTTCCAACACATCGGAGAGACCGTCACCGTCAGTATCGGTCGCGATTCCTAACGAGGTACCGCTCCCAATCAAATCCTCTTCAGCAGCACTTTCGTATCCGCCGAGCCCTTCACTGGTTTGGAAGTAGCCGGATAGACCAACGAAGATCGAGCCAAATATGAGTGTAGAAACAATAGCGGCATAGGCCATTTGGTTGTGATTAAGCGACATAAAGAACACCCCGCACATCTGTGCAAGTTTCCCCACACCATGTAGTGGTTATAGTCCTTAACCATAGATGGGCAGATTTGTGGAATGAAACATCATCCGTTCGTACCACTAATCCTCAGTTGTACTCAAGACGCGAATCAACCTCAAGCAACCAAAAAGCATCCAACCGTTCGAGCGAAAATTTCGAACTTCTACCGTGTCCACGCTCCCACATTGCAACCAACCAGCCAACGAGAAACGGAAGCATTGGTGAGTCGATGAGCTTGAATCGTACACCATGTGGCGATTCCAATGATTCGACATTCACTGGCCTCCCCCAGCCGTACGGAGCAAGATAGTGCTCTGTTAGGGTGGACCAGCTCGATGTACCTTCGATGTAAATCGGGCGTTCGCTTGATTGAACGAGTCCTGCCATGGATGCCGCAATCATAAGAAAAACCGAACGATCTCCGTCTGTCAATTGTGGGGTAAGCCAAGCGTTGATGTGTTCAGAATCGAGGGTGTGCTGGTACGCTCGACACGTGTGGAAAAGTCGTGTGAAGGCATCCATGGGGAGAAAAGTGACTGATTCCCCTGCAAGAGCCCAACCCCCATTGAGCCATTCGAGTTCCGAAAGAATCGCAACTGAGTCCATTGCTAAAGAAGAGAATGCACCCCAAGGGAGGACAGGTCGTTCCGGCGCAGGGGGTAAATTCGCAGGGTCAGGAGTCCATTCAAATTGGATGGTTTTTTGTCCAAGTTGTTGCCATTCGGATTTGAACCGTTGTCCTGCTAATTGCTCTTTGCTGGCAAGCGCAAAACCAGCAGCGACCGGTGCAAAAAGTAAGGTCTGTGCTGATTCCTTCACCACATTAAACGAGCCCCAGCCGTAAGTATTCCAACGGCGTTGGATGACATCCTGTTGACGTTTCGAACGTCGAAACCAGCCAACATCGAACATCGATTTGTGCCTTAAAAAATACTCTTCTTGGTCGGCGCAGGCATTCATGAACTTACGACCGAGGGGCGTTCTTGAACTTGCTTCAAAGGCATGCCACCATGCGTACAAATCGGTCGTTTTCCAGAGAATCCATGGCCTTCCAGTCGAGTCCATTATGCAACCATCAGTCGACGTGAATTCCGAGTTCAAGGCATCCATGTAGCCTTGGATTTGCGACTCAGAAAGGTCACTCATGGTCCTCACTCAGAAAGGATAGCCGCTTTGCTCATCTTCATTGAAACAATATCGAATCGTTTGATGGTCAGCCTTCAATGCATTCACATCCCTCTTGACCATCATTGGATCTTCGCCATTAATGAGAACCCGAGCGTATAGTTTTGCAACTTCTTCCATTTCTCGCAGACCCATGCCAACGCGGGTCAACTCCTGAACACCGAGTCTGAGACCAGATGGAGTCATGGCCTTGGTATCGCCGGGAAGCATGTTCATGTTGGTGATGATCCCAGCGTCTTCGAGCAATCTTGCTGCCTTTGCACCAGCCCCAGAATCCTTGGAACCGTGGCGAGTCAACACCTGGTGAGAGGCGGTATAGCCTCGACTTTCGGCAAGCACATCAAAGCCTTCTGCGGCCAAAGAAGCAGCAAAGTGCTTGGCATTCGCCACAATATCTTCAGCGTATGCAGTACCGTATTCTTCGAACTCGGCCAGTGCAATGACTTTGCCAGCAACATGGTGAAGATGGTATGAAGAGCAAACCCCTGGGAAGATGGCATTGTTGAGGCGTTTTTGGAAGGCCGGGTCTTCACTGCTTGAAAGGAGAAAACCACCTTGAGGCCCAGGGAAGGTCTTGTGGGACGAACCCGTCATCACATCCGCACCTTCTCGTAGAGGGTCTTGGAACACACCGCCAGCGATGAGTCCAAGCACGTGGGCACCGTCATACATGACCTTGGCACCAACTTCATGGGCAGCGTCGGCTATTTCTCGAAGTGGAGTGGGGAACAGAAACACTGACTGGCCGATTAAAGCAATCTTTGGTTCGACTTCACGGATCAGAGCACATGCCCCATCGACGTCCGGTTCCATTCGATCTTCGTCCCAAGGGTAGGTGGAGAGATTGAGATCACGGAGTCCCACAGCACCCATTCGAGCGTGAGAGATATGACCCCCATCTGCCGTCGAGACTGCGGTGATTTTGTCACCCGGCTTTGCGAGTGCTTTGAGTGCCCCAATGTTGGAAACGGTTCCCGATGTGGACTGAATGTTGGCAAACGGTGCGTTGAACACTGACTTCGCGAGGTCAATGCCGATGCTTTCAATTGTATCAAAATCATCGCAGCCTTGGTAATATCGCTTGCCAGGTAGGCCCTCTGCATATCGACCATGGAGATCGCTTGCTACAATTTTTTGAACCATAGGAGATACAATGTTCTCTGAGGCAATCATTCCAAGTCCGTTTCGATAGAGATCACCACTGTCAGCAGCGGCTTTCATGACTGCGTTTGCTTTGTCAAGAGTTGACGCGCTCGGTGTCCATGAACCATGTGTTCTGCTCATGCTCTTCTCACTTGTTGGTCGGTCTTTGAACCCATTGATGTGGTTCGATGACGACTGTCTCAACTGAAATCAATGGAATCGTCCTTTTCCGACCCCACACCAGGGCGAACATTGGGGCCAGTTGGTTTGCTTCCTACCTTGACATTGCTCGTTTTTGGTCGGCTTTGAACACGCTCAGAGACCCTTGTGTTGGTGGGTATGCCCCGTTTTCCAAGATTTACATCGGTTACAGACTTTGGAGATGCTGTTTTTGCCTTGGCTTTTGAAGGAGTGGAGGGGGAATTCTTCCTCGAGCGTTGCTGTTGTCGGCCACGATACGCAGGTTGACCAATCAATCGTTCGAGTGCTGGAACATCTGCTCCTTCTTCTTTCGGCCGTTTGAGCCACCATCCATCGCCAAGTGGCTGAAGCCGAGGTGGTCGAGACTTTTGGATGGATTTAGATTGACGCTTCAGTCGTGCCTTAACAGCCTTCTCTGTGTCCTTTGGAAGGCGAACACTGAGCCATGCAGGCAGCCCAATATCAAGCACAACACCGTTGACGGTAACGAGCATTCCAGACAGCAGAAGATGTGTGCCGACGGGAATGTTGCCACGCTCAGGTTTGACCTTGAAGCGTTTCATACGTTTGGCATAGGAAACCATCCCTTTCTGGTCACGATGGCGGATGACACGGCGTTGCTGACGTGCAAAGCGACGGGACGCGATGTGAACAAGCAGGAGTGTAAATAATACGAGGATGCCGGCAAGTTGACCTTGTTGTCCATAGACGAAAATTGCCAACACAATCCAAGTAGGACCCAGCACGAAGTAGTTGTAAATGACATTCAACCAACCAAAACTGAACCGTGGAGGCATGCCACGGCGTGTGGCTTCATGAGCAGCAATTAGGACATTTGCATTAATCGCTTCATCCATGCCACCCTTCACCACAAGACCTGCGACTGGGTTCACTGGAGCCTCATTGATCCACTGGCGAACTTTTCGACCACCGCCGACCGCAAGAGCCACTTCCAATTCTTCACTGTCAACGGATTGACCGAGAATGGCAGCGAGCGCGAGCACGCGAGGGTCTTGGCCATCGCTGACTTTGAGTTCTGACAATATGGAACGAGCACTGTGCCAGTCCCCTTTATCGATTAAGCAGAGTGAAGCGGCAATTCTTGGTCGGACACCGAGAGGTTCTGCTCGCACCAGTTGAAGTGACAATTCCAACGCCTCGTCGTGTCGGCGTTGAGCGCGCATCAAACTAACCATCGACAGTTGAGCAACATGGGTCAAGCGGTCGTTGTGAATCGTTTGGTCAGTAGGGGATGGTTGCCAACCACGGAGCATACGCATCAAGATCTGAAGATGGTCGATGCAGGAATTGTTCTCCCAATCCCAGAAATCATCTTCTTCAACGGTGCCTTGCCAGGGATCCAGCCACTCACAAACAAACGCCAATAATTCAGGTTCATCATATCCTTCAGGTTGTTGCAAACCGTGGAGTGCTTCTCGAGCAGCATCCAAACGCCTCGAAGCCATGTGACCCACTGCCACAATCATTCTGCAGATGTCATCATCTCCACCAGCTTGTGCGAGCACTTTCTTGGCTTCTTCAATGGCTTTTGGCCACAACCCACGAATCGCCATTTCCCACATGTGGGCTCGTGCCTTTTCATGGCGAACCAACGAAGGGTCTCCCTCAATGGAGCGGTTTTGGAATTGAATCAGCGCATCGAGGTCTTCCGCAATAGCGGCCTCCTCCACGAGGGTGCGCATCCAATCGCCTTGTGCAAAGGTAACAGCACCTTCCCTGCGTTCATCTGGATTCAAGTCAAACCGCAATGAACGAAGCGAACGGAAACGAATAATCGACAATGCCCAAGTGAACAAAAACACGGCTTGTCCAAGTGCAATGAACATCCATGTTGCTTCAAGGCGAGCACGCTCATCAAAACCAAACCGATCAGCCTCCAAGAGGTCAGTGAATGGCATGAGTGAGCCGAATTCTTTGTAGCATACCAAAATCAACAGCAGAACCGTGTAACCGGAAAATCCAGCAAAGGCGAACGTCAATTGCCTCGATTGGGCTTCCACCTCCGTACGAATTTCCCTCGGCGTATCGAGGGTCACACCAAACAAGCCACCAAACGACTGCCCACCGAGGACCAAGTTACGAGTTAATTCGAAAATGAACGCCAGTCCGACAATTGCAATGTTCATCGAAAGGTAAAGCGAAAGGAATTGAGGTAATTCTTTGATGAATTGCCATTCAAAGAGAATTTGGGCAATGAGGTCAACGCGTTCAAAGACCATGTAACCAAGGACACCACCGTAGTTGAGAATATCGAAAGCTCGCTGTTCAGGAACATCGTTGAAGAGAATGTGGTACACTGTGATGATTCCATTAAGGGCCGTGATTGGCATGGTGAGAAGGAAGACCACCAGCAAAAGAGAAAACAAACGGTTGAGGAATCTGGGCTTATCAGGATCAATTGGATTTGCTCGACCGTTTGCGGTTCGCCACTTGTTGATCAGAATCATGTTCCAAGAGGCCCCCATGATTCGACCATAGGCAAAGATGGTTGGTGCCATGAAGGTAAGCATGGCGGCTGCCACCCAAATAGGACGGATTGTGGCAGCACCAGTTGATTGGGAACTTCCATACAAGACCACCGCAAACGTGGCCCCAAGGAGAATCAGAAGAGTGGTTAACCGTCGAACGAATTTCACGTAGCCCTTCGATTTAGCCGAGGATTTTCGAGTGCCAACCAGTTGTGCATTCAAAGTCTCCCAAGGTGAAATGAACACCGGAATGAGAACCAAAACTCCGATCAGGAAAAGATTCGGCAAGAAATAAACATCTGCGTCGAACAGTAATTCAGTGATCAACAGGAGAACACCTGTCATGCCCATCACGTAGAGCCCAACGCCGAATGCGGTGCCACCCTCTTGTAGCAACGCACGGGCGTCATCGACATCTCTTGTGATTCGGTGTACTTCATACAGGTCATCATCAATTTCGAAGGCGACTTGGAGGTTAGCCAATTGGTTTGGAATGAACCAACGCCATACGGGAATAGCAATGGCAAACGCAACAATCGCCGGATAGAAGTACTCGAGACGGAAATCGTTTACGTCTGTAACGCTCGCCGCTGCCGCTTGAGGGAGCAGTTGAATCAGGAAAATGGAGGAAAGCAAGGCCAACCTTACCTTACGAGCCTTCCCATTCATAACCCAGCGTCACACCAATCAAACATCAATACATCGGCGACGTGACACTAGCGATGACGGATTAAGAACCTCTCAATTCGGTCGAAAGCCTCGTTGAGTACGCCAACCTCGGGAAGGTAAACAATTCTGAAATGTCCACGGCCGAGTTCTGGAGAGAAACCACTTCCATGCACCACGAGTACATGCTCTTCATGGAGCAAATCCAGCACAAACTGCTTATCATCGAGTGCCCACTTTTCATCGGTGAGTTTGACAAACATGTAGAATGCGCCACCCGAGGATTGCACTTCGAGGCCTTCAATCGAGCGAATGCGTTCCACACATACATCTCGTTGATGCACAACCTTTGCCGCATAGCCCTTCATCCAAGAGCGATCGGATTCCAAACCAGCAAGATAGCCGAGTTGGGCTGGTGTTGAAGCACAAAGGCGTGAGCGGAGCATGCGCTCAATTCCATCGCGAACCAACAACATTCGCTTTGATGGATCATGAATCGCCATGTAGCCGATTCGCCAACCCGGTGCATAGTAGACCTTAGAGACCCCATTGAGACAGACAACTGGTACATCTGTCGAGCACTTCGCCACACTCACATGTTCGCCAGTGAAATCGAGACCATCGTAAATTTCGTCGGCCACAACAATGCAGTTAGGGTAATCCCGGGCAATGTCGAGAACACCTGCAATTTCTTCTGCATTCGCCACACTGCCGCATGGATTATTGGGATTAATGAGAACAAGTAAACGGACAGAAGCATCCATTTTCGCCCGGATGTCATCGAGGTCAAGGCGCCAGCCGTCATTGGGTTTGAGCCTGTACTCAACGGTCGTCGCACCGTACATCTGCGGGTAGGCCATGTATGGTGGGTAATGTGGACCTGGTGCGAGAACTTTGTCGCCTTCACACAGCACCGAAGCGAAGAGTATCTGCAGCGCTTCAGTCACCCCGTGACAAACATAGATGTCTTCGGAACTTGCAGGCCATCCCTTTCGCTGTTCGTCCTTAGCGATTGCAGCCCGGAGCGAGGGTAATCCGTACGAAGGCGAGTACCCGTTATGCCCATCCTGAAGAGCTGCTGCATAGGCATCCACCATGTGTTGTGGTGTAGGTAAGCCGGGATAGGCGATTGGGTCTCCAATGTTCAACTTGAGGATCGTGTGCCCCTGTTCTTCCAGTTTTGTCGCTGGAACAACAACATCCCGTATGGCGTATTCAATGTTCGATGCACGTGGTGCGACGGGAATTTGATGCGTTTTCATTGCCTCACCAGTTCATGCTTTAGCAGTCCATTCTTGAACATTGAGTTAGATGGAGTCCCTCGATGCCCCGCCCATCGTCAAAATGGTGTCGAAGTCGTCTTCATCCACAGGTTGGATTGAAAGGCGCTGACCACGGCGGATCAACAGCATGTTTTCACAGGCAGGGTTGTCTCGAACCGATTGCAATGACACAGAATCCGGCAGCTGCATCACCGGTTCAATGTCCACCATGAACCATCGTGGTGAATCTGCAGTTGATTTAGGATCGTGGTAATTGCTCGATGCATCCCACGAAGTGTGGTCTGGATAGCCCTCTTTACACACCCGAGCAACACCTGCGACGTGAGGTGGCTTGCAGTTCGAATGGTAGAAGAGAACTAAGTCGCCAACCTTCATTGCGTCGCGCATCATGTTTCGTGCCTGATAATTTCGAACTCCGTCCCAATGGGTGGAGCCGTCAGCCACGAGTTGAGTATATGGGTAGACATCAAGTTCTGATTTCATCAACCAATAGTTGACCATGATTCACCCAAAAGTCGGGCTTCTATGAACTGTTCCTCACCAAGCATCCACGACATCATCGACCAATGCTGCGTCAAGTACATCGATATCAACCGTTTTCGCATTGCCCAGTCCAAGCCGTTTCGCCATGGAAGTTCTGCCACCGACCGCACCCAGTCCTGCTTTTTCGAGGGTGACAAAGATGGCTGGAAGAAGAATCAATGCACTCGCTGCGGCAACCCACAGCAAAATCAAGATAACAGTGACGAATGGTTTGATTTCAGGAATCGGAATTTGATATGCGGTGAGCATACCAAGCGTTGTAACAACAGCCGCTTCGAATAAGGACATACCTGTTCCGATGGCAGCACTACGAATTGCCTCGATACCACCGCCCAATTCCTTGATTCTGTTAGCAATGTGGATCGAAAAGTCAACACCAACACCGACAAGAATTGATCCAATCATCACCGTGACCAGTGACAACGGAACATCCAGTTGCCACATCACCAACCATTGCATGGCAACGGTGGCAATGACCGGAGATGTGGTCCAAATTGAGTACTTCACATCCCTGAAAACAATGGCGAGGGTGATCAGCGTCAAAACGACAGCAAAGCCGAGAGAAGTCCATTGTGAGGCAACAATCAGTTCGTTGACTTCGATTGCTGTTGACGCAACGCCTGCAAGGTCATTCGCTTGGTCTCCTTGGTAGGGTGTCGAGAAGCCTCGTGCGAATCCGTTGACATCGTCAACCATTCCGCTTGTTGCAGCAACTGGAAGATATGGCATATCGACATAAATCAAATTCCGACTGAAATCTTTGCTGATGAAGATTTCTCGTGTTTCATCGGTGATGGACGAATAGAAGACATTGAGAAGGAAAATTTCGCTTTCAGGGCCACCTGGAAGGCCAAAGTCATCTGGGGCCATGAGCAGATCCCAGAACGAAGCGTCTTGCGTCACGGAATTGTCTAACAAGACTGCCGCTGTGTCTTTGATATCTTGGGGAATCAAAGGATTTGCCTGAACAATTTCATTGATTCCAGCACCAGAAACGGTGGGCGCAATACCTGTGGATTTCATCAAAAACACAATCGATACCGCCGTGGTATCGTCCACTGTATTGAGAAGCCCTTCAAGTTCGTCAATTGCTTGTAAATTCGCAGCGGGGTCATCGTTTGATTGATCATTATCATTGGTATCCCCACTGATGTTGGATTCAATCAAAACCATACCGATTTGACCTGAACTAAATTCACGGCTGTATTGCTTCATCTTGATGACTGGCAGTTCTTCTTCAGGTGCCATGCCAAGTAGATCGATGTTTTCCTCGACATTTGCTTGGCCAACGGTTGCGGAAAACAAAATCAGCATAACAAATAATCCAATGACGCCAACGTTTCTTTTGACTGGAATGTCAACAAGAACCTCAAACGCCCGAAGCGGTGGATGTTTTGGCTTTCTCAAATCCAGGAGTAATGTAAGGTTTGGAACCATAAACATCGTCAATACATAGACCACCACGATTCCTCCAGATAAAGCAATACCAACCGTCTGAATTGGTGCCATTGGCGTGAATACCAGGGAAATAAATCCAATCACAGTGGTGATCGCAGATAGGAAGACCGCCTTTCCAGTCGATGACAACGATGCTTTCATTTTCTCAGATTTCGTTCCGCCTTCTTCGGCGTATCGATTGGTGATGTGCAATCCATAAGACACCCCGAGTGCCAGTAGAATCGGCCCAACAATAATCACCGTCATCGTGACCTCATAACCAGTCCAACCGATGATCCCCAGTGTCCAAAACACGGCGCAAAGCGTTGGTAAACCTGCAATGATTACGACCTTAATCCCTTGAATGGGACGAATTCCAGTGATGCCTGCTTGCAACAAGTCAGAGTGGAAGACAAACAGACCCATTGCCACGAGCACGACGGCCAATGGGAAAATGGACCAAAACAATTCAAACGAAAATTCTGTCACTGCATTTGTGATTGGTACCGGGCCAGTGAGCGTCATGGTCAATTCAAAGTCATCCCATGTGCACATCTCAGCAGTCGCAGGGGTGCCATCAGGATTGAATTCACAGGGGCGTGGGGTCTTGCTGATGTTATCGAGAAGTTCTTGGGTGTTTTCGATGATTTCCTTTGCTGGTTTGTCCTCTGTCACTGCAATCGCCATGATTGCTCGGTCGAGTTTCCCATCAGGAATATCCACTGCACCATCGCTAATATCTCGTGCCAATTTGTCAAGACCAGGCGTCGGTGTGCCATCATCCTCGTACATCTCACTGATGATCAGGTCAATGGTTTGTTGCGACGGTATTTCGTAGCCACCTTCCAAGGTGGCGGTTGTGTCGTCAAGAATGCTGTTGAGTGCATCAGTCAACTCGGAGCTAGCGCAATCGTCATCCTGCTGGACACCACACCCAAGTTGCCCAATTTGGTCAATAAATGCCTTGCGAACTCGGGGAGCGCTGGAATTCACTTCTTTGAGGACGGTTGAGAGTGAAAGAATGTAAATAACGTCATCACTGGGATCGGAAATCTCTGGGTTGAGTTTGTTTTCAACATAGCTGATTTCTTGGAGAATGCGTTGATCGGTGATGTTTCGGTCATCACTTTCGATGTAAACAACCATGACGTTTGTGGTCCAATCCTCCTCAACTTTGCCGAGCAACTTGGCAATTTCCGAACCGTCTGGGAGATAGACTTCTAAATCTCCGTTCACGTTGAGTGCTGAATTATCTAAATCATCATCGAACCGTGTGTTGTCGAGAAAACCAGATTGTGTCACAAAAAAGGCTGTCATCATAAGGAAAATTACAACGGTCACAAGTGGGAAGCGAGTTATGGCGCCCGTTGCTCCATTTTTCTGCCATTCTCTCTTGAATCGATCAGGTGCTTCAAGGACCGCATCGAGAGCGTCTTTTGGCTTGAATTCCTTCACCCGAGCGGACAAATCCACGGCACTCGACTGGATGCGAGAGCGGCTGTATTCTGCAAGGTTGGATACGCGACCTGCAACGCTTTCACCTCCCGTTTCTGGTGATTTTGATGCTCCGTCGCTAGGCATGGTGAACCCCCTTCACATCACTGGGGGCACACACACTTCAAAGCCCTACCTACGAATTGTCCACTCATTTTGAAATTAGGAAGAAAGAACTCGGAGTCCATTCGGGCTACCCGTTGGTTTGAAAGGTGAGCCCTGTCAGCCCCAAATGGACCCGCTCCATTGATGCGTGCGGGGCCAGGTGAGGCACATGCCAGCCCCGAGACTAAGCGATAAACGATGGTCGATTGACCTTGAAAAGCGAATCCAAGAAGCGCATACAGAAGACCCACAGGTCTACGCACGCAGGTATGCATTCAAACCTGAAAGTGGGAAAGAATTCTTTGTTATTGATACACCTCCACCATACCCATCAGGCACGTGGCACATCGGCGCAGTAGCACAATATTCGATGATCGACGTTATTGCTCGATCGCAACGTTTGCTCGGAAAGGAAGTCTACTTCCCATGGGGCGTCGACCGCAACGGCATCAACATCGAATTCACTGTGGAAAAGAACACGAAGAGAAAGATGAAGACATACGACCGTGCTGAATTTTTAGAAATGTGTAAAACAACCATTGAGGAATTCACACAAGCTATGAGGAAAACCGCCCGTAGGGTTGGCCTCTCATGCGACTATGACCGCGAGTACCTTACCGATTCACCAGAATACCGGACCGTCACTCAATCGATCTTCATTGAATTGTTCAAGAAAGGAGCCATCATCGAAGACTTGCGCCCGAACATCTACGACCCTGTCGAAGGAACCACCATTGCCGATGCGGAAGTTGAACGATTGCCACGCCGAACCAAACTCATCGATGTACAGTGGACGTGTGAGGATGGAACGGAGATCGTCATATCGACGACCCGTCCAGAATTGATTTGCGCCTGTGGCGTGGTCGTGGTTCATCCCGATGACGAACGCTACAGCCACTTGGTCGGAAAGCGCATTCAATTGCCAATGCCCGTTCATGGCCGTGAAACGAGCGTCGAAATCAAAACGCACCCATCGGTGAAGTCTGACTTTGGCAGCGGTGTCCTAATGGTCTGTTCTTTTGGCGATCAGAACGACGTGGCTGTGTTTCGTGAACTCGGCCTCACACCGTTCCAAGCCATCAATCTCGATGGGCGAATGACCGAACTTGCAGGACCGTTTTCTGGGCAGACAGTCCTCGAAGCACGATCTGCAGCCATTGAGCACCTCGAAACCGAAGGACGATTGGTCAATGTCGTCGAACGGGAACAAGAGATTCCAGTTTCAGAGCGAGGAAAGAATCCAGTCGAGATTATTTTGTTGAAAGAGTGGTATGTACGTCAAACCCACACACAAGATCGCATCAAAGAACATGCAGATTCGATGGAATTTCATCCACCAAGAAACAAGCAGTTCCTTCTTGACTGGATGGACAACATTAGCATTGATTGGCCAATTTCGAGGCGACGTTGGTACCACACGGAAATTCCAATTTGGTATTGTGATGACGATGACAAAATCATTGTTCCTCCAACTGGAATGTATGTCCAACCTTGGTGCCAGTCACCACCGGAGGGAAGTCAAGTTCTTGATCGCTCATCGCGAGAAGTACTCGGTACGTTTTCAGAGATGGAAAAAGACCTCGGCACTGTCGTGGGCGAAGAAAAAGTGTTCGACACATGGATGGACTCATCGAACTCTAACCTATTCGTAAGCGGCTACCTCAACCATCCGGACGTGTTTGAGAAGGCATTCCCAACGGCCTTGAGACCCCAAGGAAAAGAAATCGTTCGCACATGGCTTTACTACACATTACTGAAATCCACCCTTTTGCTCGATCAGCCAGGTTTCCAACATGTTTGGATTGATGGTTTGGGCATGGACCCTTGGGGCCGAAAGATGAGCAAGTCGCTTGGCAACGGTATCGATGCCGACTCCGTATTAGAATGTGGAGCAGGCGGCCGAACTGGATCGTGGAAGGTCAAAGGCCCTGACAAGACCGTGAGCCTGCGGGCGAACAAAATTGGTAGCGAATGTTTCCGTTTGTGGAAAGCCTGCGACGCTCAAGTTGGCGACGATTTCCACATCAACCCTGAAGAAATTGAAAAGAAATACTTCGGCGTTTTGACAAAGCTGTTCAACGTGGCCCGCTTTGCATCCCAGTTTGATGTACCTCAAGACCTCGATACATGTCCCGATGGCCTAGCTGTTGAAGATGAATGGATTTTGGCAGAGTTCCAAGCAACCATGGAGACGGTCCAAAAAGCGTGGGAAACCCTCGACATTTACACAGCGACACAGGCCCTCAAAACATTCGGAACGGGCGTATTGCCAAGCCATTACCTTGAGATGGTCAAATCACGACTTTACGATGAGGATACAAACGCTGCATGGACACTCCACCGCGTGGTTCGTGACTTTATGTCAGCGTTCACTCCGGTTTGCCCATTCTTTACCCATCACGTATCCTCCACCATCTACGAGGCATCAGCTGTTGATGTCGATGCTTTCCCTGAGCAGGCCCACCCAGAGGTCGCTATGGGAACTGAGAAAGGTGACGCTCTCCGAGCGTTGTCTTCGACGCTTCAAACATTCAACGGTGACACATGGGGCTACAAGAAAGAGCAAGGAATCTCACTCAACCAGCCAGTAAGTGGTGTCAAGATTCCTGAATCACTTGAAGCATTCACAGCAATCCTCACACGAATGCATTCGCTTGAGTGATTTATTCTTCTTCGAGCAGAAGCTTCGCCTGCCGGGTCGATGGCATCGCCAGTTGACCCAACCTAAAACCGATCAAACGGATGGACCGTTTGTGATCGACATTCAATGCAAACAATCGCTCTGCAAGGCGAGCAAACACATCGACATCATCCATCGCTACTGGAATTGAACGGCCGTGCGTGTGCGTTTCAAAACCAGTGTACCGGATCTTCACTTCGCATAATCGACCTGCTACGCCAATAGATTTTGCTTTCGTCATCACATGATGAACAAGTGATTGGAGATGCTGGAGAACATGCTCTTTATCGGTTTGGTCCGTGCCAAAGGTGTTCTCTTTGCCAATGGATTTTCGGCTCCTCAATGGACTGACTTCCCGACTTGTCGAACCATCCACGACGTTGACCAACCACGATGAAAACCGTTCGCCTGCGATTCGCCCAAGCGCCAACTCACCGAGCTCATAGGCCTCATCCACACTATTGAATCCCCATTCGGCCAATTGCGTGGCCCGTTTTGGACCGATCCCTGGCACATCCCTCAATGAACGGCCCGTGAAGAAATCCAAGGTTTCGTCCGGAAGGAGTCGGAAAATACCATTTGGTTTGTTGATCTCACTCGACATTTTAGCGAGGATTCTGGTCGGAGCAATCCCAAAGGAAGCAGTCAATCCCAATTGGTCCTCGATTGATGATTGCAACTCGCGGCACAGTGCATAAGCAGCATCCCAATCACCATCCACTGTTTGAGTGATGTCAAGATAGGCCTCATCGATTCCAGCCTTTTCAAAATGTTGCGCAGGTTCCCGCAATATGGCCATCACCTTTCGAGAAGCACGGCTGTACAGTCCACGCGTGCCATTGATGTAATGCCCTGGACCAAATGGTGCACCTGGACATCGCCGCCACGCCTCGCCAATCGGCATGGCGGAACGGATGCCATAGGTCCTCGCAGCGTAATTACATGTGGAAACAATTCCACGCCCTCGTCCACCTTGTGGATCTGAGCCAATGATCAGCGGTCGGTTGGGGTCAAGGCTACGATGAAGAATTTCGACCGAGGCAAAAAAAGCGTCGAGGTCACAGTGAACAAGAATTCTTTCTTCTTCCGAAGAGGGCTGCACATCGTCCGCCCTCATGCATCGTCTCCATTGCCCACGGTGTTTCAAGTTGATGACGTGAAGGAGCGTGATTACATTCACTTTCATCCGACGGGTGAGGCGAAGGAAAGAGGGCCTCATTCTCAACCTTCCAAAGTATGGCAACCTATGCACCAGTTCAACGTAGAGAAGTGAACCTCGACCTCGATGTGATTGCCCCGATGCGTGGGCATGTCTACCATCTGCGTGGCTACGGCCATGCGGGCCGCAGCATGCGAAGATATGCTGAGGCTTGGACGGTGGCGGCGTTGATGCAAGGCGAATGCGTGCATTGGATTGATGGAGCATCCCGAATGAACCCTACGCGTATCCTCAACCGTTTCCCAGTGCGGGATTCGTCGGCTCGGGAACACTTGCATCGCCTGTATGTAGGGAGGGGGTTCACCGTTCACCAACTGGCCACACTTGTGGAACGGCTCGGGCGTGAGGTCTCCATCACCGCAGCACCTTTGGTGGTCATTGACGCCCCAATTGCAATGCATCTTGACCGGCAAGTTAGTGACCATGAGGCTCGATGCTTAATGCGACAGATCATCGAAGAATTGCACAGTGTAGCACAACGGAACAACACCGCTGTCCTCGTCATCACCCGGCATGAACCAGAGTCGAAGCGCCACCAACAACTGCTGAGGATGGTCGAACGGCAAGCAACTCACCAGTTGTTAGAACATGTCCATGGTCGAGGACGAAACATACGGCGTTGGCTTTCGCACCAGCCAAGTGGCGCCATCGGTCAATGGCCTCAACACGGAATGAACCTCAATCGGTACACTGGACTTGATGCCAAAAGCGATCAGCGAACAGACCACCTGATTGAATGAGAGAAAGTCTCAATCATGCAGTGAATGATTCGAGTGTGATGCGTTTGTGGCCTGTCGTAACTTCTTCCTCATCCCAGCCGAAGGGAGACAAGATGGCCCATATGGCGCGGATTGCGAGGGCTTGATAGTGCTCTATGTTCGGCCGTTCCCTTCGAGGATGGCTCGACATCAGCTCTTCCAGAAGAATCACACGCTCATGCTGGACCGTCCCTTTCGATGCAATCACAGCGAATTTCACCTTGCCGCCTGGTGGGATCGTGACGCCGTGGAGCCGCCCACGGAGCAGGGCAGCATGAGCTAAAGTCGCCACGTCAAACTGGTCGAGCTCACGGTTGATTCGACGAGCGACAACAAGTTCTTCCAGCGCCACTTCATTGCTGCGAAGTAAATCGAGTTCACTGTGCAACAACTGCGCCACTGCTCGTTGTCCGGCCAGTGTTGGAAGGCCGTGGATCTCATCAGAATGTTCAACCAAAAGTTGGAGCGCTGCACGTTGCATGTTGGCAATCCATGTGCATGTGGAATGTTGCCGCTCTTCGACACCACGTAACTTGAATCCGTGTTGCCCAAAGGCCCAGTATTTCGTCAGCGAACCTGCTCCGTGAACTCGACTTGGTACGAAACCGATGAATCGATACTGATCTTCGTACTCGAGTGGGATGCCTACTTTCTCAGTCACCCGCTGAGCAAACGCATGTGCGTCATGCACACGTTCCTCTGATGTTCGTTGCCGGCGATCCTGAATCCAGACACAATCGACGATGGCATGGAGAACCTCCCAACCATCTTGCTCTGCCATGTCGATGGTCTCGAGCAGAATGTCCCTCGCCCATGCACAAATGGCTTCATGCGCCTCAATGCGTCCGAACCGAGCGTTCTTGTAACCAGTGTAACCAAAGCATGTGACGAGCAACCATTTGAGAGCGTTTTGTTGTTGATCGAAGGAGTCACCTTTCCTGCGGACAAGCGTTTTCAGGAACCTTCTACGCTCAATGAGGGGCGCAACGATGCGTCCAAGAAAACCATGGACACGTGCGCAAGTATGCGATGGTAAACCGGGCACTGGGAGCGCTTTAGACGAACGAACAGGAAACAAGCCTGCGCCGAAGTGGCGCCGTGCATGTCGTTCGGTGAAGACACGTTCTGCTTCATCGGGATGGAGGGGGACAAAAGCCGCAGAGGATGAAGCACCCTCCGTTTGGCAGCAGGGGCAATTGAGCGTTTCAGTTGAAATGTTTCGCGTGGCGATAATGCTCGGAAAGAGGCTTGCGAAATCCAATTCAATCACATGGGAATACACACCGGGTTTGCTGTCGAGATAGAGCCCGCCGCGATCTGCGTGAAGAAGCGACCATGCCGTCTTCGTGTCTTCTGGTCGATTCTTTTTCCAAGGCACCAGCACTCCATCTTCCATCGCAGTGCGCATTTGAATGGCACTGATCACCGAACCGGGGGAAAGTCGAGAGATATCTTGAGGCGATTGTTGCGAGTGACGCGCAAGTTCGAACAAGCCTTGCAACCCGCCCTCGCGAACAATAAAACTCCCCACTCTGTCAATGTGCAACCGGCCATACAGAGGGATGTAGCCATCTTTGTGCAAGGTTTGCCCGTAAGAGTGCAGGGTCCGTGCTGAAGTTCGTGCTGCTAAAGGACGACCATCTCGGCTCAAGGAGAGTGAAACACCTGACACCCGAGCTAATCGCATCAGCGCAGGAAAATGGAGTCCATCGCCACCATGCGTAACGACAACATCAGGGTCAAGTTCCGCCATTGTGGCTTCCAGTTGATTGAGAAAGTGAGATGGGCATCGAGCAAGATCACGCGTGATGCTCACTGTTGGCAGTGAGGTGGCATCGCATGTACCCTCCGAGGTACACGTACGAAATTCAACCCGTTCAAGTTCAGCATCCGCAGTGTGAAAACCGTTTGCCGTGCTGTAGACGAACGCCATGTGGAGGATGTCGAGTGTTGGGTTCATGTCGTCATTCATACCTTCGTGATTGAACACACCATCGACCCAAACGACTTTTTGAAACGGAGCCACACGGTGCTCAACGAGAAAACGCTGAGCCAAATGGGCATCAACGGAATACAGGGTAAAATGTTGGTACTGGCCTCTCGACTCGATGTGCGTGGCTGCTTTCCTCAAATTCCAACTGTTATGGACATCGATTTCGAGCACTTCATCGACCTCAGACGCATCAAGCGACAAACGTGATCGGTGAATCCGCATCATGCCGAGTCCGAACCGGTCTCGGATTTCGGGTTGCTCCAACCACGCCCAGAGATGCTTCAATCGCTGCCGAGTTGCATGAACATGGATTGAGGGACACCAAGGGACATTGACCTTCATCGACCCATTCGCATCGTCGACCAACCACACATCCAGCGAGGTGCCATTCTGAGCGGGCTGAACATCAAGAATCGTCCCGTTCATGCCCACCCAACCCGTTGTGTTCAAGGGCCTCAATGCGCCGTTGTAAGTGCTGATTTTGCGCCATCACTTCAACAATCATGGACAGGAGCATCGGCTTCCAAACTTCATGTGATGGCAACATACCACCAGCAGTTCTTCGATTCCGAACCCCTGTCAACAATTCATCAAACAGTCGTTTTTCCGTCGAAGGAAGCGCCCGACGGAATGGCTCCAATGCCCTCAGTTCATCTTCAATGCGCATCCGCCATGTTGGTACTGTTCGACCCATGCACAAAGCATCGAATGGGAGACAACCATCTTTCGCATGACCCTCGATGATTCAAGTGAAAGTGAATCAGCCGAGCAGGTGGGCGTTGACCGTTGTGTCACATTTCTTCCCATCGAGGACGGCCATTATAGCGAGGGCGATGTCGAGGCCAACACGTGCTTGAGCTTCCATTGTAGCAGCACCGATGTGAGGTGTGCCATGGAAGTTCGCATGCTGAAGAAGTGGGGCATCGGCAGGGATGGGCTCGATTTCGAACACGTCAAGAGCAGCGGAAGAAAGAACACCGGCCTCAAGCGCTTGAAGCAGGGCCGCTTCATCAATAATGCCGCCTCGGGCGCAGTTCACGATGTGGTTGCCACAATCGATGCCGTCGTTCGACCGCCCCGGCATCAGAGCCAGGCGCTTTGCGTTCACCAAGTGATGTGTTTCATCGTTCAAGTTACAGTGAATCGAAATGTGCGTGCAATTGGCGAAGAGAGTGTCGACATTTTTGTGAAGAATTGTGTTTTGTGCTTTGGCCACTTTCGGAGGGAGGTAGGGATCGTAGGTGTGAACGTCCATACCGAGGGCTTGTGCGATGGTGCCAACACCTTGCGCAATGCGGCCGAAACCGATCAAACCGAGATTCTTCCCCGAAAGTTCAGTTCCTTTCATGGCTTTTTTCTCCCATTGGCCGTTGCGCAGACCACGATCTGAACGAGGTATGTGTCGTAAGGATGACAGAAGATGTCCAATGGTCAACTCAACAACGGATTGAGTGGAAGCACGAGGCGCATTGACAACGGGTACACCGGACTGACCAGCAGCCTCAATATCGATGTTATCAACTCCGACCCCTGCACGTCCTATAACACGCAACCGGTCGCTTGTTGCCTCAATGACAGCAGCAGGAATTTTCGTAGCACTTCGAACAACAATGGCATCAAATTCTGAAAGGGCCCCGTTCAGTAAATCATCAGCAGAAATGGCCCCAAGAACCACTTCATGACCGGATTCCTCAAGCAGAGCAACGGCATCTTTTGCCATACCATCCGTGACAGCGATTCTTGCCATGACCGGTGTGCAACCGAGAAAGGTCATGAATCTTAGGTCATGTTCGAACATAGCCCCAATGTTTGAAACGGGCTCAGCCATAGGCTGGCGTGAGGGGTATCATGGCTGATGTCGATGTCAATGCATTGTTGTGGGCGCTTGGATTGCTGTCAATCCCGCTCTTCCTTGCCTTGCCAATGAGAATTGCATGGCGGTTGTTCACTGGAACTGGTCACGAAGAATCCCAGTATCGGAACACTGTGCTACAAATCATCGATGCAGGGCGGCAGGTCGCCCCGTTTCGTGCGACGCTGGACGATGTGGCACGAAGCCTTCACATCCAACCGAGCCAGCAACGTTTGATTGAAGCGGACCTGTTTCATCCTTTGACGCTCTCACATTTTCTCTTGTTGCCAACCATCATCATCTTCCCACTTGCGGCGGTTATGGCATTACCCGTTATTCTTCTTGGGCTACCGATGCTCATTTTGATTGAGATGCTTCTCATCCGCAGGCGGTTATTGGTGAGAGGCTTGACGGCGATCGAGAAACTGATGCATTGGCAGATCATCCATATCCCAAAACCCCACAGAGGCACAGCACAAGACGCAACCAAAATGAATGAGTTCTCTCAGCACGTCACTCACTTTAACCACGTTCCGCAAGGTGCATTTTTGGGTCTCTTCGCTTGGCTCATTGTCCATTGGACCTTCAACCTTGATTCATGGGTCATTGAACTTAGTGTCGCCACTGGCCTCTACATTGTCCTCTTAGGGGCATTGAGTGTGATGAACACCGCCTTTGAATCTGATTTGGTATTCGTCGACCCGGCAAAAGGCCGATTGGTCCCCGTTGACCAATGGCTGGAAAGCATCCTCAAGCCGCTGGTTGGCATTGGATTGGTGTTCTTGATTGGAAGGAATCTCCTCGACGAATCACGCTCAGGCAACGCCGTCCTGTTTGCAACTTCAATTCTCATGCTGTTGTATGGTGCAGCAGTTGTTGGAATCGCCTTCCGATGGGGCTACTCACTTTGGCGTGGAAGCCGAGTCAAAGATGACTTCGAAAGCCAAATCATCGAGGCAATTAACCCACTGTCCTACGACTTGACTCGAACGAAAGGTCGCATCGATTTCCACGTACGAATGGAAATGAAAGAGCGGTTGACGACGTTAAACGAAGCGCCACCTGACCAATTGACCTTCGCAGATTTACAAGCATTGCCTGCATCTGACCACAAGGGAACTATTCCGGACAACCCACTTTGAGTTAGCCTTCTAATTCTGCATCAACAGGCTCATTCGTCAATGTGAGCGGTTGATCTTCTCGAGTGTTCCGAAGAACATAGCCGACGCCAAGAGCACAAAGCAGTGCGAACAATCCGAACACCATCGAAGCACCTGTGTATTCAGCGAACACATTGCCAAGAGCGCCAAAGAAATTCTGTTCTCCCTCCTCCGCAATCACCTTTGGTGAAATGACCTGCATGAGTGCTGACTGGTTGTAGGTTGGTCGTGTGAAGGTAAGTTGGCCTTCATAGGCGTCATCCCAATTGTCCGAACGGGTTGTTGGATCGAGGTCGGAATAGAAGTCAGGGCGTTGTGGGATGGAGATGTCTACAGGGGTTGAAAGGTCGAGTGAAAGTACGACGTCAACGGTGTAAGGGATGCTTGCTTCAAAGAATTCTGCGTCCTCGAACAATCCGAGGAAAGCCATCGCTTGACCGGTTACATCGAACGCAGCCCACGTACCCCACTGAGAAGAGTCCACATCGAGGTCGTAAATCCATGTGTCCGAAACACGAGTACCCTGGCCCTGTGCATCATTCGATCCATCATCACCGAGGTCAACTTCCATCTGTAAATTGCCGATTTGGGCCGTTTCCACATCAACTTCGGTTGGTGAAAATCGAACCACCATGTTGTAACTGCCATTTGGAATCCAAACATAATGGGCATCTTCGGTGTAATAGACCAGGCCATCTTGGCCGTTGTTGAAGTTGTTCCAATCACCTTTCCACGCATGTCGGACACGGTCTGTATCAACTGAAATGGATTCCTCTGTTCGAAGGGCATCATAAATCTCGTACGCATCCCAGACATTGTACTCTGGGTGATCGACGATTCCGTCACCATTCTGATCTCGCATTAATTGGAGCGTTCGAGCAAGAGCTACGGCCGCATCGACATCGGTAAGTCCGTGACCAACCCGCCAATCATGGCAACGACCAGTGGCTGACCGGTAACACTCAGCAGGAACGTCGTTGCATGCATCGTCATCGTTACCAGCCTCGCACGAATTGGCCATTCCTTCGTATGTTGCCGTGAGTTCAAGGATGAGTTCAAGTTCGTGAACACGAGAGTAGTTGGCCGTTTCCCAATCATCGAATTGCCCGTATGCAGCCGAACCATCTCCGCCGACAAGCGAATCGCCTTCGTCGTGATCTTCACGGTGATAGTCCGCCACTGTGAGAGAAGGTGCAGCGTTCAGCAGCAAGCCAGCCATTCCACCGACGTGGGGTGTTGCCATGCTCGTTCCCGAGATGGCCATGTAGTACAGATCTCCTTGGGTTTTGGTGGAGGCATCGATGGCAGTTCCTCGTGGAGCGGTTGCCCAGATGTCTCTTCCCGGTGCGCCAACATCCGGCCAAGTGTGCATTTGATTCATGCACCCTCGGCTCGAAAATGAAGTGACTGCAGTGCCGTCATGGGTGAGTGCAGCAACGGAAATCGCAGAGGGAGTGTTGGCGTAGACATTGGTTTTCAAGCCACCAGCACATTCAGCTCCGTTGCCACCGGAATTCGATGCGGCAAAGATAACAGCGACGCCATTTTCGTAAGTGAGTCGGTCTGTGAGTTGGGCAACGGCTCCGTTTGGATCGTAGTCTCCGTCAGTGCCCCACGAATTTGAGACGACTCGAATGTGGTATTCATTTTGTCCGGGAATCGAATGTTCGTAGGTCCATTCAAGCCCCTGTTCGGCTGCAAAAATCGAAGCCCCGTCACCGGTGCCAAGTGCAACCAATTGTCCACCTTTCGCCACACCTGCTCGGCGGCCTGCACTTGCGTCGCCATTGCCGGCAATCGTGCCGCCGACGTGGGTGCCGTGGCCAGAGGAAGTGTCCGAGTTGCGTGTCTCAGTCCAAACACCGTCCCACTTTGCAGAGTAGAGGGTCTTGTCTCCAGCCCATGGGCCGAGGTAATCGTAATCAGGATGGCCTGCGTCAACACCAGTGTCGAGGTCAACAATTGCTGTCCCGTCCCCGTCCCATTCTGTGAACGACATGTCGGTTTCAAAGGCAACTGTTCCATCGGTGTTAATGATCGCCCTGTGCCATGAGGTGGTCGCATTCACCACATGTGTGGTTTCATGCATCATGATTCCTGGAGCTGGTTCGCCGCCCCATTCAGATGGAAGGTAGAAGAATTCTAGTTCACGATTGAGTTCAAGATACTCTGTTCTCGACCACTCGCTGATGATGCGTACATCGCTTGCAGAGGCCTCGAAAAGGCCGCCATCGATGAGTGGTGCTTCGCCCAAGAGTTCAGCACCGTGCTGTTCTAGCCAAGTACGGTCTTGTTGTGTAACTTCGCTGTTGAGTTGGTACACGACAGAAAGTGGCGCATCGAAGTCTGAGGATTCCAGCGCCTGCTCGAGCGATGCGTCCATTCGACTGTAATCCCCTGCGGGATTCATCGATGACAAAAGAGGGGCTGCAGACGCTCCCACCATGAGCAATTGGAGGCTGAGAACGATGAGAACACCACGTGCCGAAGAGGAGCGCATGGCTTTGGGTTTCAGTGGCCCTTCAAATGCATTCGCATGGGATGTGTGTTCACTTAATCCAACCACGGAATTGTTCCTGGGATTTCTGCGAACAAATTTGCAGGTACTGCTGTCTTGATTTTTGAGACTGAGCCAAGTCCCGCCGTCACTTCGGCCTGCCAAGCTTCGTACTCTGCAAAACTCGTCATCTTGAGGACTGGGTTGTGTTCACGGTTCCAGTTGAGTGATTTCATTTCGGTCCCAGGGGGATCGTGACCCGTGCACACAATTAGGTGGCCGTCAAGGCGATCCAGAACAGAAAGTGAATTCCAATGAACGCCAACTCGGCCGCCCGGCAAATCGTCTCTGCCAGCGCCTCCGGTGCCAGTGAAAAGAAAATCCCCTGTCATCACATGACCAACCGTCTCAATGAGCATGCTGTCGCTTGTATGACCCGGTGCATGATGGAACGTAAAGTCAGTATCACCAATGGTAAGCAAATCTCCATCCTCGACATATTGCGAGACACCGAGGCAGGAAGTACCGTGCCACATGACATACTCACAGCCAAACTTCTCACGCAAGGCAAAACATGCAGTGATGTGGTCGGCATGGGTGTGGGTGGCCATGGCGTGTGTAAGTTTGAGACTACGGGACTCCAATGCCTCTGTGTAGAGGTCGATGAAGTCGTATACAGGATCGATCAAAGCTGCCTGGTTGGTTGATTCATCCCAAACGAGGTAGGTCATTGCCCATCCGGTTGTATTCAATTGAAGAAAGCCCATACCATAGCCAAAACGACGGGGTACTTGAAGCATAAGCCGAACATGAACATGGTACACATACGAGCATTGATGTGGCATGGTGCTGACCGTGTATCATGCACCCACACGAAGTTGTTCATCTTGAGCACGATGGACGGGTGCTCCTTGTCGATGCGGCGGGGAAGGGGCCATGCCTGCCAATTCTAGGTCGGATGTCAACCGATGCAATGCTTCGTCTGCCAACTCGAGACGAAGTGGACGCAATGGAGATTCCTTGGATTGAGTTTCGACCAACACGGATTGGATTCGGCGACCAAGTGTGCATGGTGATCAAAGGATACCCGAAAATCGATTGGCCCAGCCACTGGGCACTGAAAGACGATTTAATCAGCGATAATGCAGTGCACCCAATCGCTCGAGAAGCGATTTATCGTTCCATTCATCGATTGGTGTCCAAAGTCATGATTTGTAACGATCAAAACCAAGTCCTCTTGGGAAAGGTTGAGCGAGGGCATTTCAGAGGATTTTGGACACTCCCTGGTGGTTACATGGACCACGATGAGCACCCGGCTGTCGGCTGCGTTCGAGAAACAAAGGAAGAACTCGGGCTTGAAATTGTCTTGGAAGGGAACGAACCAATTGTCACTCAAAACATATTTTCGGATGAGGGGATTTCCTTCGTATCATTCACATATCAAGCAAAGTGGAACGGAGATCCAAGCACGTTGGACGTACAAAAAGAGGAAATTGCTGAGGTCCAATGGTTTGACATTCAAGAAGCACAACGTATTGCAGTATCCCACTTTGACCGTGAAGCATTGCGTTCTCTTTAGTCCGCAATCCCAACAGAGGAACGCGCAGCATTCAGCGCATCATCGAGACCTTCTGCGTGCGAGCCACCGCCCTGAGCAAGGGTTGGTCGGCCACCGCCGCCACCACGAATGTGAGGGGCAATTTCTTTCAGAAGATCAACAGCGTTGTATCGCTCTGATGCAATCGTGTTTTCCGTCACAGCAATCATGATTTTGCCACCACCCTCCTTAGATCCCAACACCGCAAGGGTTGGTTTGGTTGCGTCAAGTGTCAATTCTTTGAGCATCTTTGTCATTTTCTTGAGGTTCCCATGTGCCTCCATAATGACGATTCGAACACCATCGACCTCTTGTGAATCGGAACCACCGCCTGATGTTCGCAATCGCACAATTTCTGCTTCGAGGGCTTCGATTCGCTTGCGTTGTTCCTTCCACTCGCTGTAGAACCGTTCAGATGTGCGTGCTAAATCACCATTCGGCACACCGTACAACTCACTGATTTGTCTAAGAATTTGATCTTGCTCGTGTGCATAGTCAAGCGCTGCCTGACCTGCTACAATATGCAAACGTTCGACGCCATCTTGAACGGCTGCGGAGCGTACGATGCGAATCGAACCGATTTGCCCTGGCTCGTCATGGTGCGTACCACCACAGGCTTGGATATCGTGATCTGCGATGCGCAGAATTCTGATGGAGCTGCCCTTCGGAGCACCACCTTGGTACAAGTCGAAACCATATTTCTTGTCCGCATCTTTTCTGTTGAGTTCTGTTTTTTCAGTCCGCTGGACTTGAACAAGCACCTCATTGGCCAAAGCCTCGATTGCGACGAGGTCTGCTCTGTTGAGGCGGCTAAAGTGGGTGATGTCTAGACGAGCCATCTCAACTGATTTGTTCGCGCCTGCCTGATAGATGTGAGGGCCAAGCACCTGACGTGCGGCCCCGCCGACAATATGAACCGCAGTGTGATGGTCCATGAGTTGCTTGCGTCGCTTCCAATCAATGCTGCCATGGACGAGGTCGCCAGTTTCGAACGCTCCGTCGACCAGGTGAAGAACATGGTCGCCAACCTTGCGCGTGTCAAGAACCGTGCATTGTGTTGCTGCGGTCTTGAGGGCACCATAATCGCCTTCTTGACCACCGCCTTCGGGATAGAAACAGGTTTTGTCCAAGATGATTGCATGGGTTGCACCGTCGGGTGCGTCCGCTCCAATCAATGGTAAACAAGCAAGGACTGAACCATCGAATTCTTGCTGCTGAACATCGTCGTAATACAAGAGTTGGGTCGCTGGCAGCGTAGGGATCTCTTCAACGAGTGGTTTTGCTTCGACGGACTGCGCAGCTTTCTTTGCCATCTTGGCGTGTCGTTCTGCCATCTCTGCAGCAAATCCGGTGCGGACAGACACTGAAGTCCAGCCTGCTTTCCTTGCCAAATTTACCGCCATATCAGGGGCCAATCCATGCGAATCGTTCATGTTGAACAGTGTCTCATCAGGGATGCGTTCAGCGTCTTTTGGCAATTGTTTTAGTTGAGTGTTGATGACATTGCCACCTTTTCTCAACATCTCGCCATACCGAGCTTCCTCAAGTTCAAGGATCCCCAACAATCCAGCGTGGGTTTGCTTCATGGTTGCTCCACCAAGGTTCACATCGATGTGATGCTGAGCCAAATCAGCCAACGAAACTGTCAGGTTCAGTTCATCCCTCAACCGGAGCGTGCGCCGTGCTAACATGCGAGCAAGGTAACCGGCTTTCGCATTCGACGGAACAAGCCCGTCGCCCAACATATTGCACAAGGCGTGAAGGTGGTCAGGAATTGCGTAAATCTTTGCCAGTGGTTCAGTGACGGCAGAGAATTGTTCTCCGGTAACTTCGACCCCCCGCTCTGCTAAGCGACGAAGGAACGTCGAGCGAAGTTGTTCAGCATCGACACCCGGTTCAATGTTCATGATTCCATTGAGCCGGCTCATCTCACCAAGAAGGGCATCTAAATCCAAATCGGGCCACTGGGCCGTGATGGTCGAGAATTGAGCGAGGTCTTTGAGCCATGCTGTGGATTCAGGATAAATGGATTCGTAGATGGTTGGCGTTCCCGCGGCAGCCCAACAGAAGCGTTCGAGGCCGTAGCCTGTATCGATAATTTGGAGTGGCATTTCTCTGTAACGATCGCCCTTAAGCTCAACATTACCTTCAGGATGCTCTTCCATGTTCATGAACACCAGTGTGGCAAGTTCAAGGCCACCGACGATGACTTCAACTGCAGCGCCGGCGTTCCCACCACCGCACCAAGGGTTCTCAACGTAGGTGATTTCATTGGCATCGATACCCAGAGCATCGGTTAACAAGTCATGACAGAACCGAACACATTCTTCCATCCAGTAAAACATACGCCCTTCGTCAGGCCGGTTAAACACGTGATGAGCCATCATTTCAAACGTCGTCAGGTGGCGCCCAGAACGGCCCACTGCGTCAACATCAGTCAAACGGATGCACGGTTGGGAGATCGTGAGAGGATTAGCGGGTGGCTCGACTTCGCCAGACGTTACGTGGGGTTGGAAATCAGCAATGGACGCAATGGTCAGGTGAATGTCATCCCGCCATCGTGCGAGAACAGGGTATGGATTGACGCGTGTGTGCTCCCGCTCTTCGAAGAAGTTCAGAAATGTTTCCCGCATGGCATCTTTAAGCGCTTTTCCACGCATAGGGTAGCCCTGAATGAGAGGGGCACCAATGAAAGAATACTCATCTTCTGTTGTGTCGCCACAAGTGACTCGCTCCTCGTCGGTGGTCCAAAACCACAAGGATGTGATGGTGCATTGTTTGCGGACAAAACCGTTTTCGTGGAACACGGCTAAATCGATTGGTGGCAAACTCATATCAACACACCCAAGGAGGAACGCCTCTGCGAGCGACGCCTCCCCCTTGAAACCTGTGCCGTGGAATCATCCATTTGACTTGAACAACGCTCAAAGGTGATTCACCCAACGCCCACTCATGGGCGAAGATTGGCGCAATCACCTCTCCGACGAGGGTGATGGGACCATGCGAATCAAGGCTCATGGAAACATGAAGGTCGACGCGAGGCTTGTGACTGACCACCAGCATCTCCTGAACCATGCTGATGACCGTGGCCCTGAACAACTTGTCAACGCTGCTGCCCTTCCAGGAATCGTTGGCGAAGCATGGGCGATGGCTGATTGGCATTTTGGCTACGGACTGCCGATTGGTGGCGTGATTGCTACCGACACTGAAGCGGGTGAACTCGGAGGAGCAATCTCACCGGGTGGAGTTGGTTTTGACATCAATTGTGGCGTACGAATGTTAGCATTGGATGCTACGGAATCCGACATCCCAAACCTGAAGAAACTGGCTGGACGACTCGCAGGTCGCATTCCAGCGGGGGCCTCGGGCAAGGGTGGACTTGATATCAACAACCAACAATTGGACGATTTGATTCAACGAGGGGCGCATGCTGCTGTCGATTTTGGCTTTGGATTTGACGAAGACCTTGCCCACATTGAATCGAAAGGAATGCTCCACACGGAAGAGGCTGCCATCTCGACACGAGCACGAGAGCGTGGGTTGCGTGCTCTCGGCACACTTGGAAGCGGAAACCATTTCCTTGAACTTCAAACAGTTGGAAAAACAGTCGATTCCGAAACAGCGGAAAAATGGGGCTTATATGAAGGCCAACTCGTTGCAATGATCCACTCTGGTTCCCGTGGCCTTGGGCATCAAGTCTGCAGCGATCACGTGCGTGCCCTTGAATCGAGGTACAGCTCAAGCAACGGCATGTGGGTCGAGGAATCATGGGGCTATTCGCTCCCAGATCGACAGCTGGCGGCAGCACCGTTTCACAGTAAGGAAGGCCAGTCTTATTTTGACGCCATGAACGCCGCAGCAAATTTCGCTTTTGCCAATCGCAGTGCTCTTGCCCATCGCCTTCGCGAAGTGCTTCGACTTGAACTTGGAACAGATGGTGAAGCCCGTGTTCTCTATGATGTCGCTCACAACATTGCCAAAGTTGAGCATCATCACATCGATGGTGTTGAATGCAAGGTCTGTGTTCACAGAAAAGGAGCAACCCGTGCCTTTGGCGGCGATCACAGCGACCTTACCGGTGACTATGCACAGAGCGGACAACCGGTGCTGGTTCCCGGCGACATGGGAACTGGCTCGTGGCTCTTGGCCGGACCAAAGAAGGGCACGAACCAAGCCTTTGGCTCATCTTGCCACGGTGCGGGTCGAGCGCTTTCGAGAACAAAAGCAAAGAAAACCATCGATGGCAAAGCCCTCAAACTCGAGTTGGAAGCGAAAGGCATTCGAATTCATGCATCAACGCCAAACGTCCTTGCAGAAGAGGCACCAGATGCGTACAAGGATGTTGATGAAGTCATAGCCCTGACTGAACGTGCTGACCTTGCCCGACCAGTGGTTCGTTTGAACCCACTCGCCGTCATCAAAGGTTGAGCCTTACATGCAGTAATTGTTCGCTGGCTGGCCAGGAATGGTCGGTGCTGCTCCGCTGTGCACCCCATCTGGCTCCTCGCAAATCACGCTTAGTAACGTGTTCACGAGGTCTTTCAGTTCATCTACTTGGCTCTGGAGATCTCGCACTCGTTGGCGCATCTCCGTTTTTGTTTCAAGCTCTCGCTTCATATCCTATCCCATCCGGAGAAGTTGCCTTCTCCAAAAAAACATTTGTCAAAATCACCTTATAGCCTTTGAGGGCAACACTTCGCCTTGCACTTGCATTTCTATAGGTTCAGTTCGACGCGAAGCGGTTATATTGGTCCGGTAAGTCGCCACGACTACTGCCACCGTGGCTTAGCGGTATAGCACCTCATTGGTAATGAGGAGGTCGCGAGTTCAATTCTCGCCGGTGGCTCCACTTCAACTGCTCCAAACGTAATCGACCAATTGAACTGAAGCATTCACTCCTCTTGATCTGGAGGGGTTAGAGCCATAATGTGGGTTTTTAGCTCTTCCATTTCGGCCTTGATGTCATGAAGAATTTTGGAAAAACCTTGATTGTCTTCATCCTCGATGTCGATGGCAGCCATCGTGTTGGTGAACACGGCGATGAACATGTTGAGAAAGGTGAATGAAGTACTGATAATGTAAGCAATGAAGAAACTCGCTGCCCACCACCCTTGCTCGTCCACAATCGCCCGAGCGACGCCATTGGACCAAGATTCAAGGGTCATAATTTGGAACAATGAAAAGAGCGAAAGACCAAGATTACCGAAATACATCTCACCTGCATCTCCACCATCACCAAACAACATCGTACCCATCACTGAGAATACATACATGACGATGACAAGCAACCAACTGATGGCCATAATGCCACGTAAGGACCGAACCATGGCCTCCACCATGCGTTGCATCTCAGGCATACTCGAGACCAAACGAAGTGCTCGAAACACACGGAACACACGAAGCACACTGAGCGGTCCGGATGCTGGTGCAATCGAAAATAAAACAATCAGGAAGTCAAAATTGTTCCACGAATCACGAAAAAAGCGAGGGCCATTGCCAATGAGGCGAATGATCAATTCAATGATGAAAATATACAGAATAAGGGAGTCAAGAGCCTCAAGGGCCGAAAGAACAGATCGTGGCAGTGGAAAAGTTTCCAACCCGATGGTCACTGCATTGATGACAATAAGAGCAAGGATTGCATTCTGGAAGCGAGAACTCTCAGACAAATCGTAGCACTTTGTACTGTACTTCATGATCAACACTTTTTCGCGCTTGTATAAATTCTTACCCCGGTGGGTATTCTCCAGACCATGATTCCTCCGAAGGTACCGGAAACCGGTTAAATGGAGAGAAACCGGAATGAAATTTATATTTCGATGATGAGATCCCCTTCTATTAGCCTAACCTTTACTGACGCAGTGACAACATGATCTGATGCCATGAAGACCAAACAAATGGGTGCTATTGATGAAATGCTCTCCCAATAATTCACCTGGGACAGCGTCAACAACGAATCTTCGACATCTCGCAAAGACACGATGGAGTGGATTGCTTCGACGAATTTCTCGATTGGTAACTTTACAACCATTTACAATGGCGAGGGCGTTCTTTGTGGTACGCATTCAGTGTTTGAAACAGGAAAGAATGAAACTGTCGTCATGTGTGTTATTGAACTTAATGAGGAGCGCTCTAAAGTAAAAACTTGGACCATATCTCGTGGAAACTTCTATCGAAACACTCGTACCATCAACAGTTTCGTGCCATTTGTGTGACCGCATTTGCACGGGTGGAGCGTACGCAGTTGTTCAAAAAAGCGCCGAGAGAGAGATTTGAACTCCCGAATCCAAAGGAAACACGATTTCCAGTCGCGCGCAATACCAGGCTATGCGATCTCGGCTTGTAACTCGGCCACTTGCCTTCTCCGTTTAATGCTCACTGAAAAATATCAAGGAGAAAATGTAGTGGACCGAGCGAAAGAACTCAAAGGGTGACCTCTTAGCCAGTGCATGAGCGAGGAACTCGGTCCCGACTCTGTGGCTCTCTCCGAAGGGGATGATGCCGCAGTTGCCGACCATGGTGACATGCCATTCCGGCTTCGTGATTTCTCACCACTCTTTGCTGTTTCAAGCCTTCACGAACTCGCAGCACCTCTTGACCGGCTCCAATGTGAAGTACAGTTTCAAACAAAACTTGCAATCTTTGAATGGGAACGAAAGCACTGGATTACAATGGCCCTCGGAGCAGTGGCATTCCTGCTAGGGACACTTTCCCCTGAGGTAATGAGCGGGGGAGACCCAATGCTCATTGGTGCAGAAGGGATTCAATCCGTGTCGAGTGGCGTCTTCCTCCAAATGATCATCTCAGTCATCCTGTGGGTTTGGTTCGCAGTCCAGATTTGGTCTCTCTTTCCAATCATGCGGACGCACGCAATATCACTGCTTGTGTTTTGGAATCTATTCATTGTAGCACAGTTGTTGTACCACAACGAAAACCCGACCTTCCCCGTTGGAGTGAACGCCTCCCAAATGATGATGGGAACACTGGTTGTGCTCGTGGTTCTCTTCTTCATTTACTTCTTTTGGAAAGCTGTGTCCGAAACACGAGACTTGCACATCGAAGAATACCACCTTCACGAAGATGTTCGCTTGATGGAGATGGAAATGGCTGAGCATTCGCTGAGTGGTTGGGGCCTCATGTTGGCAACATGGACGGGCACAACAACGCTTTCATCTTGGGCAGGAGCGCATTTCGTTGCTGATCAAAATGTTGGAACAATGAGCACGCTTCTCATACACATTGTGTTTGGACTGCTTTCTCTCCCTGTGTTGATGATGGTCATTTGGTACCCACAACGGATGCTTGGCCAAGACACTGTGGTGCGAACAAAAGCAGCCATTGCTGCAGACGCGGAACTCATGGTTCAAACCGAAACCACGCTCATTTCAAACGACGGGAAGTCAATTTGTCCTGAATGTAATACAGAAGTGGGTATATCACGATCAAAGAGCGGTGAAATCATCGTGCCCTGTGCTACTGAAGGGTGCACTGGTCAATCTGCTATCGGCAAGACGTGCCCACGATGCAAAGCAACGACACCGACTCGATATGATTGCCCGTCTTGTGGAATCAATGCACCCGTTCTTGATTTCCTGTCCGATGTGGAGGTGTGGTGATGAATTTCAAGCAACTTAGAGAGGATTTCCCGACGCTGAGAGCAGATCCAGATCTCGCATACCTCGACAATGCATGCGTGACATTGAAACCGGATTCTGTCGTGAATGCCATTCATGATTACTACACTACAAGCCCAGGGTGTGGTGGTCGCTCTGTTCACAGATACGGAACAAAAGTTTCCCAACACACAGCGACGGCGAGGGCAAAGTTGGCGACCTTCATCAATGCAAACAGCAAGACCGAAATGGTCTTCACAAGAAACGCAACACAATCATTGAATCAAGTCGCACATGGAATGAAGTGGGAAAAAGGCGATGTGGTGTTGACAACCGACCGAGAACACAACTCAAACTTGGTCCCATGGCTTCAACTCGAACGGGAGCAAGGCGTTGACCATCGGATTGTTGCATCGAATCCAGATAACTCATTTGACCTCGAAGGCTTTGAGGCAGCATGTGCTGAGGCAGGATCGAAATTGAAACTTGTATCAATGAGCCATGTTGGAAACCTCGACGGCGTCACCCTCCCAATAAAAGAAATAGCAAAAATTACTCATGACCATGGTGCGTTGATATGTGTCGACGGGGCACAATCAACACCACACATGAGCATTGATGTCCAAGACTTGGACATCGATTTCCTAGCCTTCTCAATCCACAAAATGTGTGGTCCGTCTGGCATGGGTGGCTTGTGGGGACGTTACGAGTTGTTGGATAATTTACGAACCATCCAAGCAGGAGGACAAACAGTTCAAACTTCGACATATGATTCAATCGAATGGGCTGCACCACCGGCCCGATTTGAAGGTGGTTTGGGGCACTTTTCCGGCATGATTGGAACAGGGGCCGCGATTGATTACCTTGCTGCACTTGACATGAGCGCTGTTAAGCAGCATGAAATCAAATTGAACAGGATCATGAGCGACACAGTGAGTGGTTTGGCTGGCGTGGACATTATTGGCCCAGCAGACCCAGCACAACGAGGCGGTATTTGCTCGATCTTAATGCACGATCTTCCCGCCCATGACATCGCACTTTTGCTCGACGAAGCAGCAGGTGTGATGGTCCGGAGTGGCCAGCATTGTGTCCACTCCTGGTTCAACGCCAGGGGTCATGTCAATGGGTCACTCAGAGCATCCGCATATTTTTACAACACCGAGGAAGAAGTGAAACTGTTTGCTGACACCTTCGAAGAGGCAGTCCAGGCATTCAGTTGATTCAAATGGAAAAAAACGGCAGTGATACGGGTGCTCCAAACGAGCACGACGGAGCGGTGTTACCGCCCCTCCAACCATTGCCTACAATGGCTCAACCCAACATCTGGAATGGCCAAGATGCACTCCTGCATCCTCCACAAACCCATCAACCACAACTCGATGACGACATCCAAACAGCCAAAAAAATCGTCAGTTTCTCAATCACGTTGATTATGATTGTGAGCCTTGCTTACGCTGGTTTTGTGCTGTTCGATGGAGATGCACTCACAGGCTACCGCCCGGGTGATGCTGCCCTCGACTCTCAACGTGTTTACGAGGATTTAATCCAAGCAGATCAAGTCAACTTGAACGGGGCAGGCGTCACAGTCTGCATCGTCGATTCTGGATTGAATCCTGACCATCAGGACCTCGATGGCCTAAAAGTAACGAAGTGGAAAGATTTCGTTGGCGGAGCCAACAACCCTTACGATGACCACGGACATGGTACGAGTATGGCAGGGATTTTGGTCGCTGATGGGTGGATGAAAGGTGTGGCGCCTAAGGTCAACCTCCTGGTCGCTAAAGCACTCGCAGAAAACGGGTCCGGTGACGACACAGTGGTGGCCGATGCCATCGACTGGTGTGCTGAAAACGGTGCACAAATCATTTCGCTTTCTCTCGGCGGTGCGCCTGGTATTCTGCCGTTCAATTTTGGCAATGGTCGTTCATCAGCTCAAGCGGCTGAAGATGCCGTTGAATCTGGAATCTTTGTCATTGCAGCAGCAGGGAATGATGGTGGGGCTGATGACGATGGAGATGTTGCTACGCCATGCAGTGAAGCAGCCGTCATTTGCGTGGGCGGAGCAACGCAATCGGGAACTCACTGGGAAGGCTCATCCATTGGAGATAATAACGGTCGCATATGGCCATTGCCAATCATTACGCCACGTTCCGATCCACACAAGAAACCAGAAATTGTGGCGCCAGCAAAATCAGTCGCTGTCATCAACAAAGAAGGCACTTGGTCGCTAAGCGATGGAACAAGCGCCGCAACAGTGTACGTTACTGGAGCCATTGCATTGTTGCTTCAAAACAACCCTGAACTCGCTGCAAATGGAACTCAAGACGACATCGCAAACATCAATCAAGTGAAAGAATGGATTCAACAATCCTCTCTGCCACGACCTTCCCAAACTGGCCATGATGACAATTACGGCTACGGTCTGTTACAGATCAAGGCCCTCATTGATGCTGCAAACACAGACGAATGATTACTTTGCGACCATTGCAACCAATGTACCACCAAAGAGTGGCATGAATCCAATATGGTGCGTTTCATTGCACGACTGAATCAATTCAATCCATGCATTGAATCCATTCACGAGTTCCATACCTTCTTCATCTTCTGGCTCTACATCGCCAACCGGCATGTCAGGCTCGAGCGTGAACAAAACGCCACCTGTGGCCAGAAATGGCAACATCAGTTCTACATTTTTTGCCCTCTGTGCGTTTGTACCATCGACAATGATTGCATCAGCCTCCGGTTGAATTGGTGAGTCGCCTACTTCCAGTCCTGTGGATGAAGCCGCCTTCCATGCGAGGGTTTCCCCTACCAGTGCATCGAGCACACCAACGACAATTTTAGTGTAGGACTCCCCTTTGTGGCGGGTCATGAGTCGATGCAAGATCACGGCAAATTTAGCCCCATTTTCGATGATGTCATACCGCTCTGGAGTGAATCCGTCGACGGTGAACAGGTCATACACCCAAGCCGAGCGGTGGCCGATGCCGCCGCCAACTTCGATGATCCGTTGAGGTTTGAGACGGGCCAGGGCATCCCTCAACCGTCGATGGACAGAAATGGACCATGTAGAAAGGCCCATGTGCTGGAGTTGTGATCCTATATTCGCAGCGATTTCAGGCTCGTCTCTGCTTCGCAGTGGGTCTGCACTCAGCAATTGAGCAAGCGCATCAGCTTTGTCGAGCGTCGCATCGGTCTCCGCTTCACTTGACATGAATTGGCCTCATGTGGCACCCCCTTGAAGCCTCGCATCCAGCCACATCATGCGCCGGTGACTTCAAACGAGAGGGATTGCGCGCTGAGCATGGGGAACAGCATGGAAGACGACGAATCGATGGACGATTTTTTCGAAGAAGAGGAAGTCTTTCTCGAAAATGCTGTTCACTGTCCGATTTGCGACGATATGACTGGTCACGAAATTCTCAACGAGAAACCGAAAGGCACTGGTGCAGATTATTTGTTAAAATGCATTGATTGCAGCAAGGTTCACACCGTCCACATCCGACCACCACCAGTCGTGGAAATTCCATTCATCCTCACTGAGGGCCCTCGATCTAGCACCTCTCGATTGGAAATCGATGCTGATGAGATGATTGAACTGGAAGATGTGTTTCAAGACGACGAGAAACTTTGGCGAATCAATCAAATTGAACTCCATAGTGGAAAGAAGGCAAAGCGAGCGGAAGCAAGCCTCATCGCACGAGCCTCAGCCCTCCGGTCTGACATGGTTCGGGTAAAACTCACCATGACTCGAGGCGAGGAATCAGAAGCAGATGTGCTGACTGTTCCAGAAGGCACAAAGTACACCGCTGGCCATCTCATTGATGTCGAAGGAAAGACATGGCGAATCCGAGCCATTCATACTGGTAGAGGTCGAACACTCCGCGGCACAGTCGATGCACCTGACATCAAGAGAATGTACTTGCATGAACCACCAAATCCAGAACACTTTGAACCACGCACGCCAAGAGAACGACGTCAAGCATGGAAAGAGGGGCGACTCGGTTTCAATCCGAACCCAGTGCTTCCAAAGGAAATCACGAAGAAGGGTGTCGATCCGAACAATCGACGCAGGAAGCAGCCACGACGCTGATCATGGACGGTTGGTCCAAGGCATCAGGAACGCCTTGGCAACTTGAGCACCCACGGTTGGGTTTTCCTTCAAACGACGTATGCTGTACTCATACCACTTTTCGCCATACGGAATGTACACCCGAGTGCGGTGACCTGCAGCGGCCAGTTTTCTACGAAGTGGTCCACGAACACCAAGAAGCATTTGGAATTCATAGCCGGGGCCTTTGAAAGCCCTCGCATCACCAGAATTTGTTCGGGGGTCCACAATTCCTGGACCCATGCCGAACGATTCCAGTGCTGATGTTGCGTGGTTGATGACAGGAAGGTCATGGCTCGCTATCGAGCAGTACGCACCAGCCGCTAGCATACGATCGATGGAGGCATTTGTTGCATCAACAATGTCTTGATAACCAGTGTATGCTATGTTATCCGGTTCAAGATAGATTCCTTTGCACACTCTGTAGTCTGCTGCTGGGCCGAGTTCAGTTTCGAGATGATTGATGTCATCAAGGGTTCTAAACAGGCGACCTTGAAGCACAGTACCAACATTTGTGAGCCCTTGCTTGTGCAAGTCAATGACCACCTGAATCGTATCTGTCGTGACTCGATGGTCTTCCATGTCAAGGCGCACGAACATATCGTGCTCGTTGGCCATTCGAACAAGTTTCTCGATGTTCGCCATTCCTTTTTCTTTGTCGATCAGCAAACCAAACGCTGTCGGCTTAATCGATAGATTGGCATCCAAGTTTGTGGAGCGAATTGCTTGAAGAACCCGAACGTATTCATCCAGAAAAAATTGGGCTTCTTCCATGTTGGAAATTTCTTCACCCAGTACATCAACTGTGAAGCATGCGCCTTCATCGCTCAGGCGTTTCATGATTCGCAGCGCATCATCGAGCGTTGAACCCGCCACATATCGGCGTGAAACCCATCCAACGAACCATTTGGGCATACGAACGGTAGCGGCCACAACTGTTCGAGAAAATAGACCGACCATGGCTTCACCCGACTCATTGTCAGTGCAGGAGATTCTTGAGGGTTGTTGCTCATATGTTTGAACGCCATGCCTCATTCAACTAAATCCAGAACACCTTTTCGCTTCAGAAGTGGAACTCCTAACCCTGCCAAGTGCTTTCGAATGGCCTGTCGTTGCCAACCCTTGAACGCCTTTCTGTCCATCGAAAATACGATGTTTCCACCGGGGAAGGCGCGCTGGGTCGAAGCATGGGCTGCATCGATGGATTGTCGCCACAAGCCCGAGGCAACTTGGCCCTCTACTGGTTCCTCATCAAATGGCAATGCATAGGTTGCAAGCATGTGACCCAACCAAACACCTTCTGTTGAGGCGATCATGTTCCCCCGAGGAGCATAGTGTCCACCGCCCAATGTGATGAGAACTGGTTCACCCTTGTTCACATCTTCATTCCATGCACCAAAGCCCGCACTTCCATCCAAACCTAAGCCATCGTGAATCAGTTGGCCGAGCAGTTCTGCTGCACCAGCGTGACCCCATGTTGCCGATGTGGAGCCAACTTCGATGAACAAACATGGAACATTCAGCCAAGGACCATGATGAGTCACTTCAAGGGAAACGTCGAACGTTTCACCCAAGTCGATATTCGGAGTGCGCTCAAGAAGACACCGCCACCAAGAGGCGAGGCGCGTCGAAGGTGGAGGCGCGTCCCCTGCTTTCCCACCGTATGGAGCATGACTGTGAGGATCAAGTTGCATCACGCCAATTGGGTGAACTGTCAAACAGGCCCGCCCACTTTCTGCGACGTGCCGTGATGGAAAGATGACCTCAGTAACCGTTTCACCTGTTGCATCAAACCAACGTTGGTCGATGTTGTCTTCACGCAAGACACCATCCGGGAAAACCCACATTCGAACATGGCGACTTCCGTAGGCAGGGAAACCCTCGACGGCGGGCAAGGACGACCATGTTCCAATTTTTCGGATAAAATCAGCCTGGTTGGTCGAAGCGATGTCGCCCCCACTCACAGCGATGAGCACAACCCCGTCCGCACCCATGATTCCACCACTGCGACTTGTCTTTTCACTCTGTTGTGTGGGAGGATTGACAAACCACCCCGACGACCATGTCCTATGACGGGGGAACTTCCACCAAAGGTACCCTTCCACGCTTTGACGGTCATCCCACACAAAAATGGCCACCTCGCAGTGGGCATTGATGGCGAATTTCAGCAGCTTGATGCTGCGCTATCGCCCACTGGTGATGTGCGGAAGCCATTTCCAATGGGTGTTAGGCACACCTGCATAACGAACGATGTGGTTGTTGCCACATGGGTCGATCACGAACTTTTGATGGCAAGAATGGCAGCCTTTGAATGCGACACACCACTCAAAGATGGGGTTGAACGAGGCGATCTACGCACGCGAACCAGCATCGAGGCGGCAATTCATCCTGCTGGATCAGCTTGGTCCCATGTCCTTGATGCTGAACCACTAGCGTTGTGTGGCCACCCCGGCGGTTTTGCATTCGTCTTGTACAACAAGGGCATCTATGCAATGGGCCGGGACGCTGGTGAACATTGGCGTGTGGAATTACCAACATGGGCAGAACTGAAAAAGCTACCACGGGCAAACGACATTGTTTCGATTACGCACTCAAAAGGTCAATTGAAGGTCTGGTCACGAGGTGGCGGGACCCAATCGTATGATGCAGGTTCAGGAGATTTACTTTCAACCGGTGTCTTTCACTATGATGGCGTTCTCCAACAAGTCTACGCTGATGGAATCCATGAATTATTGGTCTACGATGACGGTGCCGTTGTGTGGCTGGATGAAGGCGTAACAATGGTTGAAGGAAAACTGGCCGGTCCGGTCCAACATGCCTTTTGGAATGAAGAAGAGCAAACATGGCGTGTCGCTGGCTGGCGCGAGGAACTTCGACTGTCCACAAATGGGGTGGAGCGTACTTCAATGCCTGAAATCCCGGTCCACATTCTCTCAGTCGAACAGCGCGTGATGATGTTGCTGAACAACGGTGAGTGGATCGATTCAGCCCTCTAGGCGACCACCTCAGTAAATGGGTGGAGATTCAACGCTTGCGCTCAACGTGTTCGAAAAGGCAAGTGAGTATCCGAAGGAACTCACTCGTTTGTCACGGTGTAACCACAGCGGCCGCAGGATTTGCGATCTTTGTGAACGGCCAAGAACACGCCTGGGCCACATTCTGGACAGAACTCTGCGTTGCGAGTCAAAGTACCGTCTTCACCAACGGTGTACTTGGACCACTTTGCGCCAGCTTTAGGACCGTCGCCCATCACTCGTCACCTCCTTCGGAGGATTCTTCGGCCTTTGGGGTCCAGAATTGCTCGTGTCGCTTGTGAATGTATTCCGGCTCTACGTTCATTGATTCTTGGTCGTTGTAGATGTACGCCATACCGGTGGTCAATGGCTGTCCGAAGCGTGTGTTGCAGTCCTTGACAACAATACAGTCAGGGTTCGATCCAGGTTCAAGGGTGCGAACAAGATCCATGACTTCCTTACGAGAAGGGGTGGCCATTCCGAGGTGTTGCCAGCGGAAACTGATTTCCACACGGTTGAGTAGTTTGTTTTCGATTCTGTTTGTGATTTCCATACTGTTCCTCTCCTTATCTGTTGCTTACTTTGAGAGCATATTTGCCTGGTAGTTCAACTTCCAAACGCTTGGCAATTTCTGAGCGGTTTGGATTCATGATGATCACATAGCCTTGGTGATCGGTCGAGACTTGAGCGGATGGGTGACGAGGGCATTGGTCAACACCGTCGTCCAAGACGAGGTGGCATTCTGCACATGCAAACGGATTCTTAGCCATGCATCATCACCTCATTCGTTGTCCTCATCGAGCCAGCTGTGGCAGCCGAGTCCAGGTTGCTTGCTTGTCAAACCAATCTTGGAGCGGCGGGGGTCTGAAGTATCTGGGGAGAGTGACACAATACGGGCTCGCACTGAGTTACCAACACCAATTCGGCGACCGGTTTGGCGACCTTCGATCCATCCCATGCCGACGTTTGCGTCGACCATGTCATCCATGATTTGTGATTTGTGGAGAAGGGCTTCCATTGGGCCAATTCGGACGAAAGCACCGAATTCGTTCACTTCTGAAACTGCGCCCTCGACGACTTCGTAGTCTTCCATGCAGAAAAGAACTGCATCGAAACGAACTCGTTGGTAGATTGCTCCATCTCCGTGGATGATTCGACCACGGCCCAAGGGTTCGTGGTTGGTGGTGAGGAGAATGAAACGGTTTTCTTCATCAAAACGGCCTTCGAACGCTGTCATCGAAAGACGATCGATGTGGTCGTTCAAGGATGCGCCCTTGCGCATGTATTCAGCAGGAATGCGGATTGTGTCTTCCCTTGATACGATTTTGTACATTATGTTCACCTCTGCGGAAGACCGCTCGAGGGCAAGATGTGAAGGGGAGTGGGAAACCCATTCCGTCCTTCACCGGCACTCGCCTCTGGAGAGAAGTCGACCGTAGTCAGTTTTGCCACCAACGACCTCTATTTAATCCACTCGCATAACATTCGGCCGAGGGGATGGATAAAATCACGCTGCATCAACCTGTTTTGGGATGCGCTCGCCCTCAGAAGAATCACTCCTTTTGGAGGCAGACCGCCATAACCCATAACAACCCCCGGAACCTGCTGTGCATTCATGACCAGCGAAACGCAGGACAGCGGGCGGAAATTCGCCTCGGCGCTGGTGCCGGTTTTGATGTTCGTTCTGGCATCCCTGTCCCCCCTTCTCGTCGCTCCAAATCCTTCCCTCGACTTGGATGAGGAACACCCGAGCATGCAAACGGGCACAGGTGCATCATGGACTGGTCTTGAACAACCATGGGGTCAATTTGGCCACACACCCACGCACAATGGCAGCATGCCTGCACACGGCCCTAATGGCGGACCAGGAGACGGATCTGTAGATGATGTCACCGTCTTAGGAACCATTGAGAACCCTGGTGTCAATTGGGAAGCACTCGATGATGGAAGCGACCTGTATGGCTCCATCATTGCTGATTTCTCGGCGAGCATCACTGCCCCGGAGGCCGCCAAGGAACGCTGTGCAGAAGACGATCTATTCGCAGTTCTTGTTCACAACGATGGGACAAACACCTACCTCAGTCTTGTTTCAGGCGATGATGCCAAGTTGGCTTGGGAAGTAAATATTGGAGTGACTAAGGACATACGCTCCACGCCTGCCATCGTCGATGTGGACCAAGACGGACGCCAGGAAATTGTGCTCGTGTACGACACCGACAACGCCCTGAACATCGAAGTTTGGTCACCCGAGCTCGAATGCAGCGAATCAGGTTGGCAGAAATCAGGCCACGAAAATGAGCAATATTGGAGTTATACCGATATTGATTATCGAATTGGCATCCAAAGCCCACACGCACCAACATCGCAAAGCAATCACCTCTCGATTACGCAACCCCTCGTCGCAGATCTCGCCCTTGATGGAACACCAGAACTGGTCTTGGCGGTCGTGGATGAATCATCCAATGACCCGACCGTCCTCTCGTTCGGATTAACATCAAGCGTGCCAAGTGATTCAAACTGGCAAGTGACGCTTGACCGGGGCACACACCCATCGTCACCAGCATGGGCCGCCCTTGATTCAAGCACCACTGCGATTGTGCTGACGACCATTGATTCGAACGGTGGGTCGATGTGGATTTGGAGAATTGATGGAGCCTCGGGTTCGCTTGATTGGGAACGTGTGGCTGTTCAAGGCACTGATTCTGATTCAGATGCACCACGCCTCCGCCTCCCAGGCCCTGTCATCGCCCAATTAGACAACGATGAAGCCCCCGAAATGATCCTCACTGTCCCAACCGATGCCAATGGAAGAACATCAGGTCTTGGAGCACGGTTCATTGGCATGGAGATGACATCCACGACTGAAATTTTCAATTTCCGAACACCAAATGGGTACGCTGATGCTGAACCCTTGGTGGTCGACACCACAGGTGACGGATTGCATGACCGCTTGTGTTGGGTGACATGGTACTCTGAATCGCAGTTTTCTTTCAACCGCCAAGGCTTGACGGGTTGCCATGACATCAGCGATGAAACACCGCTCAAAGAATGGTCAAGGGACCTCCAACGAGGTGCTGGTAATGACAACGACGAGATTGCAGTTGCCTCGCCACTTTGGCTTGACATCGATGGGAATGATGCACCTGAGTTGATTGTTCCTTTCGGTATGCGACTGTACGGCTTTGATGGTGAGACCGGTGCTTCTGCCGACATCAACGATGCATGGTCATCGCCCCTCGCCATGCCTCATCGAGTCTGGGCGAGCCCCGCTGCAGCCGACATGGACGGGGACGGCACGATTGACATCCTCATTGGTGACACATTGGTCTCTCACCTTGCCACCGATTTGGCCCCCCTTGCAGATGGCCGAGGTATTAGTTTCAACCCAGCAAGCCCTGATCCAGGAGACACAGTGACCGTGACAGGGTCCTTTTCCAACGTTGGAACGCTGGACAATGAAGACAATGTTGACGTTGTGTTGCGCATGGATGGGAATGAATTGACTCGTGAGCGCTTCGCAGATGTTGAGCCAGTCTCGCCGAGTGGTGAAGGTGGTCCGTTGACATTCAGTGCCACCTTCACAGCTGCACTAGGTGAACATGAATTCACGCTCGTCCTCGATGTCAACAACAACTTGACTGAATCCAGAAAGGACAACAACAACCAATCAGTCACGTTGACAATTGTCGACCCATATGTGGCTCGCATCGATCCGCCCCTTGATCCAATTCGGATCGCCCCCGGCAACACTGAGACGATTCAAATCGCCCTCACGGCTACAGGTTCACGCACCGCTGATTGGACCTTATCAATCGACGATTCTGCCCTTCCCTCTGCATGGTCCTTTACACCAAGTACCGGTGCAAACCTCAATCCCAACCTTGCCCCCAACGCTGCGATGAACGTCGACTTTAGCATCGCCGTTCCCTCCACAGCCTTGGGTGACGAAAACTCCTATGTCGATTTGCTGCTTACCCTCGACGATGATGAAGCAGTCACCTCGACTCTGCGCCTTCCGATCGAAGTGCTTCGGACGCGTGGCCTTTCAGTGGTCGGGCCAGCAGGGCTCAGCGAGTCGGATGGAATTGGACGTCCGAATCATGATGCGAAAGCATGGCTTGTGGTCGAAAACCTTGGGAACGCCCAAGAGAGCACGACCTCAATTGATTGGACGGCTCCATCGTGGGGCGGTACGCCTGCCTTGTACACAGCAGATGGCACCGAAGTGTTCTCACTCACGCTCGCGCCAAACGAAGACGTTGAACTGTTCGCCACCCTTGGCGTACCTGCGAGTACCACCCTTGGCACCTCAACCAGCAGCATGCTTACCGTTTGCATCGGTAGTGGCGAAGACACCCTCTGCCAAGATATGGATGTCAACTTCCACGCAAGTGAGCTTGCAGCATCACCCTCACACATCCGCACCCTTCCCGACTCCACACTCGAATGGTCACTGGAAGCAACCCTCCCGTCCGATGGTCACCTCGAATGGAACATGGCTGAAGCCCAAATGATTCAGACCGGTTGGGTATGGTCGGCAACTGGCGATGCTTCAGTCAATGGAACCACATTGGAGATGGTTGGGACACCAGGGGGAGCAGCCTCAGCAGTTCTCCAACTGGTTCTCCCAGTGAACGCAGTACCCCAGCGTCACGCATTTGCGACCGCTGAATCATCAGAACTCCACTACGAACTCAACATCACATTGCATGTATTGCAAGTGTTCCGTTCAGCAGCGACCGTGCTAGATCCAACTCCACTCATTCCTGGCGAACCCGTCGATTTCAAAGTGGGTGAAACACAATCGGTCTTACTCCGACTCGAAAACCCCGGCAATGGCGAGGACACGTTCATTCTCACGGGTGCCATTGTGGCGGATCCAAACATTACGCCCCAACCAGAGGTTGAATTCACAATTTACAATCCAGAACGAACCCTTGGCCCACTTGCCACCACCATCGCAACGGTTGATGTGGTCCTTGACGAAGACACCCCCGCCCTCAACCCGTTCCAGTTGCAGTTTACGTGGACATCGCAGGGTGAAGGCAACATCGCTGCTGTAACCGCATTAACCGTACAGGCTGAGCCAGACTACCGCTGGGAGATTAACGACATCGATGTTGAAACAACGGAAGTGGCACCAGGCGACGAAGTAAGCATTGAATTTACCGTGAAAAACATTGGAAACACACCTGACACCCTCACCATCAACCCGTCGTTTGAAGTGACACATGCTGGAAACGACACATCCACTTGGAGCGCTGCAAGCAACAGCAGTGAACAAATTGATGTCAATGGTACACAATCGATGAGCATCGGATTCACTGTGCCGTACGATGCTTGGTTCATGACCGATGCGATGCTTTTGATGAGTTTGTACTCCGAAAATGTCTATGTCAGTAACGAAACCGTTGAGTTCTCAGTTGTTCATGCTTCTGCTTGGCGATTCAACCTCTCGGACACTTCACTCACAATCGCACCAGGGGGCGAAAACCTCACCCTGAAAGTCGACCAACTTGGCAACCACCCCGAAGCACCTTGGTTCACAAAAGCTGGGCAAGGATGGCCGATTGAACTGCCAGCGAATGGTCAGACCGTCAACCCGGGAGAATCAACGACAATGACCGTGTTTGTCACACCTCCGGAAGACGCATTGGCAGGCGAAGTAGGTGTGCTGCGCATTCGTATTTCAGACGCCAATGGAGCGGGCCAAATCGTCCAAGAAATTCCAGTCCGTGTTGGGCAAGAGGCAAACATCAGCGTTGAGCATCGCGGTACGTGGAAGGTCAACGAAGACGGTGGAATGCCAACGGCTTGGCTTGATAACAACGGGAATGATGTGGCCGTGGTGCAGATTTCAGTCGATGGATTACCAACCGGATGGTTGCTCAATGGATCGAATCAAGTGGTCATTGCCCCGGGGCAACTCCTAGGCCTTCCTTTGATGCTCACACCTGATGAAACCTGGAATCAGCAGCGTTTCCTTGTGACCCTCAAAATCAACCATCCATCATTAGGTGAGATCACGCACGATCTTGAAGTTGAATATGGCTCCCACACCTTCCATACAACCCCGGTTCATTTGGCGAGAGAGGGGACCCCGATTACCATTCAATTCGGTCAAGCGGTGGACAGCGGCCTCACAAGCAGTGATACAGTTGATTTCGGCGAACGGTCGATTTCATTCACCATGGGAAGCGACGAGAACGAACTGCTTCTCGAGTCATCCACCGACAGCAGCAACAGAATGTCCATTTTCACCTCAGGATACACACTCCCGAATGTTGATGTGGACTGTGACCTCATCGAACAAGCGTTTAGCACGCTTGGAAGGATTGCACTGACTGGAAGTGTGGGCGAATGTCAAGTCACTGCATCGGATCAAGCGCCGGTGAAGGCTACAATTATGCTCATCTCAGACCAAGGCGATACGGTGCCACTGCGCTCATCTGGAATTTCATTGGGCAGTGGTGAAAACGGAACATATGAGTTGAATGTCACCTCATGGACACCAGAAGCCGCCCAAATGAGCATTACTGTGCTGGTCGTGGATTCTTACGGCCGCATCCTCGATGAAGAGACCGTTGAAGTGGTCTCAAGAGCATCGGGATGGAACGTTGGTATCTTCTCGTTCACAGCAGATGAAGAACTCAAGGTCAGCATTCAGAGGACATCCTACGACGTCTTGGAAGACGTCAACTGCCGTGTCGAGGTCAACACGGTGGACAACAGTCTGGACGAACCTCTTGTACGAGTGATCGATATTGCAGAAGGGGATTTCCCGCCGGTCGTCATCATCCCAGCACCTTCGGAACTCGCAGACAATAAACAGTTGAAGGCAACGCTGACCTGTGACGCTCCGTATGACCTTGATGATGATCCAAGCGATAATGAGGCGACCGCTCTCTACATTAAAGCACAACAACCAATTGTCGAAAGCAGTGAAATCGTCATTTCGCTTGTGGTAGCAAGTCTGTTGTTGGTCGTGGCGTACTTGACAGGAATGATGGGCACTAAGCAGAAAGCAAGTTCGAAACCTAAGCCGAAGCCACTTCCTACCGACACAACACAACCAATAGCAGAACCGAGCCCGGTGGAACAAGTCGAAGAGGAAGAAGATGAATTTTCATTCGAACTCACAGAAGAACCGGTTTCCGAAAGCATCGTCACAGAAGAGTCACAGCAAGTGGACACAGTGGAAATCATTGACCTTCCGGATGAAGAAGACGTAACACCATCAGGGCGCTTAGCATCCATGCGGGATGAATTGACGGATAACCAACCTTCTGCAGAGGGAAGAGAAGACAGAATGCGTCGTTTCTTTGGTAACCAGTGAGCAACACAGGTGCAAGCCCTTATGATGCATCGGCTGAAGCCGGCACCATGGACCTTGATGGATTGGATGGCGGCACAAGTCCGTTCATCACCCTCGATGCATGCGATGGCACACTTGTATCACGCATGGTCACAGCGCTTGAGGAAGCTGCATCAGGAGCCAACGCACAATGGTCAGAAATGATTGATGCAAATCCATCCGTAGCAGAACGTCTTTCCAGCCAAGGGATAGAAAATCCGAGGGACCGTTCAAGCATTGCATGGGACGACCCGACCCTCCTTTTCACTGCTACAATCGTGCTGACAAGTGAGGGGCGTGCCCTTCCCTTAGGAGACGGAAAAGCAAGAGAGCGAATTGGCAGGTTTCCGTTTGGTGACGGTTCACCAATCAGCTACATGATTGAATACATGCGCCCGAACCACCAACAAGCGTCCATAACGCAACGAATTGGCATGGATGACATCTTAGATCTTCTCAATAAATTGAACCATGGATTAAGCGACCAACACATCGGCCATCACAGGTACAATGAAGGGAAAGCAGGAATGGACATTAGAGGATACCTCTCAGGCGAAGAAGTTCGCACCCTACGGCTTGGCCTCGCTGGACGTGGCTGGAGCGTCACTGCAGACGAACCGCTTGATGGTGGTATGCGAGATGCAAGCAAAAACCTCATCGCAGTCTTACGTGCTGCTGAGCGACGTGATGTAGGCGTGTTCCTCCGCTCCCATTCCTAATCAGAATGGAGACGAAGTAAGTCGCTCATACATTGACGCATAGAGTGCGGCGGTGCTATCGATGACTTCCTGAGGGAGTGCAGGAATCGCTGGATCCTCAGCACCACTGTCTCGAGCTGATTTCAAATTGGTTTGGTGCCCTGTTTCGATGTAATGCGTGCGAACTGATTCCTTCGACAATTCGATGCATTCACCATTGGCATAGGCCTCAGCATCCCACCAACGGTCCTCATCAAGGGTACCGAAAGTATCGACAAGCACGACCTTGCGGTTTGGTCCAAGAGCAAATTCTTTCTTTCCATCGACGTGAATCAATCCGTTCTTTGCCGCTTCCCGTTCAATCATATCATCAATCCGAAGCACTGCGTCAAAGATAGCGTTCAACTCGTCCTCGGTAATGTTGGAAATCTCAAGGGCCTCCTCATTGCTGATGTTCCGATCATATGCCTCGAACTTTGTCGTAACTTCGAGAAACGGCTTCTCCAATTTGGCACCGTACTCGCAGTCCGCTGCAACGCCAAGTTGTTCCGGTGTGAGTTCGCCACGTTGGAACCTGCGCCATGCAGACCCTGAGAGGTAGTGTCGACAAATAATTTCAAGTGGGACAAAAACCCATTCCATATCACGAGGAATCATTCCAGGTTCCTTAATGACCTCGACCTTTCGAACCAAGCAGCGATCTGCAGCGTTCACTTCAACAAGGTGAGTTCCACAAATGCCTTCTTGCTCGATGAGCTTGAACCAGTGCGCAGTGGTACGGTTGAGAGATTCACCCTTACGTGGGATCAAGGATGGAATGATTTGATCAAACACGGAAATCTGATTTGTGAACCGGAATTCGAGGATATCGGGATCGTCGGTTGACCAAACTTGCTTCACTTTGCCTTGATAGAGCATCTCTGCCATAGTTCATGACCGTGAAATGAGGCCTTTGAACATTTCAGTCGGAGCGAACGGCTCAAATGAGGCCGAGCGCATCTTCCATTCGGTTCAACTCAGGCCCGGTCGTTTCCGTACCAGCGATGACACCGTTATTGGAAGCGCATGAACCAGCACCGACATATGGGGAACCGAAAGCAACAGTGCCAACCATAGGAGGAACACCGAGCACTTCTTCGATCAAGAGAACTTCTTCAGGTGTGACGTCTGGATGGAGTAAAACGCCCTGGTCGTTGGTGACGCCTAAGCTTCCAACAACATCCTGACCGGCAATGGTCGTAGCAGCAACTTGCACGCCCATGACTTCAGACATGATTTCGAGTCCATCTGTGGGTATGCTCGGTGATGCGATGATGCCCTGCTCATTGACAAGAAGAAGGTTACCAGCGGTGTTGACACCACCCTCCATGACAACAACGTCACCAAAGGCAGTGAGAGCGTCAATATCGCTTTCTGTGGCAATATCAGCTACAGCCATACCTCGGCTGTTGCCAGCGACAAGAGCCCCTATGAGATTCGATCCGCCGATGGAAACTGGATGCATTTCAAGTTCCAGAGATGTTTCAATTTTCTCAAGAACATGAACCGGCAATTCTGCAGGATGGAGGACCACCTTTCCGACTGCAGCAAGGTGAATACCCACTTGATCGCTACCGAAAATGTCCGCTGTGTGAATTGGCATACAGGTGTCCTCTTTTGGGGTGCTGTCGGGTATGTGTTATCAGTCTATTGAACGCAAAAAAGGCCGGCACTCCAAAAGGAGCAACCGGCCAAGCGCCCACCGAAGTGAGATTTGAGGATGACCCGAAGGTGAAAGAAGAGGGGCACAGTGACTTCCTTTCCCGTGGACTCTCGTACCACAGTATTGGGAGAGACGCAGGCAGGCTTG